>Ga0134095_1001511_pt1 | contig 15693 bp, 14 predicted proteins | sample 6_2taG_FD_94449 | JGI IMG/M metagenome (GOLD analysis project Ga0134095, IMG submission 94449) | Switchgrass degrading microbial communities from high solid loading bioreactors in New Hampshire, USA - 6_20_20_110_A2 metaG | ecosystem: Engineered > Bioreactor > Semi-continuous > Anaerobic >... | reverse complement strand
TGTCATCATATCCTGCCTCGAAATCGTTTCATCAGGATAAAATTTATTGTTTTCATCTCCCAAAGCAATCCCTAATTTTCTTGCTATTCCTACTGTTTCATAATAATCCGACTCTGGTAAAACATCAGCAAAATTATTATCAAATTCTGCTGTCAATCCTAAACTTCTTATTAAATATGTTACAAAATCTGCCCTGGTAATGCTGGCATCTGCTACAAATAAATTGTCTGTCAGCCCTGTTATAAAGCCTTTGGAAGCCATAAATTCTATAGCTTTCTGAGCCCATGCTACACGATCAATATCCTTAAAAGTCTTATGTTGCCAAACTACTGCATATTGTCCTGAAAAAGTCGTTGTAAAATTTACTTTCCTTTCTTGCGGATCATATTCGGCACTAGCTACTGGAGTCTCATTTCCACTATGATCTATTTTCCATATTGTAATATATTCCCAATCTAAATTTATCTCTGCTGAAGGTTTATAGGGAATCGATACCATGACAGGCCTGGTCATATTTACTTTTTTGTTACCTGTTTCCAATGTCAATTGCACGACAGGATTGTTGCCTGCAAGTTCTTTTATTTTAGGCGATAAGGCTGATTGTTCTAACCTTGCTATATAAATATTTACTGACTTTTCATCTTCTATAGTTTGTAAAAAAATATTATAAGGAACAATAACCTCGCCTTCTGGTGTAGAGAAAATCACTTTTTTCTCGTCTTGCCCTTCTTTAAATAAAGTGGCTGGCAGTATTAAGGTATAGCTATTTACACCTTCAACAGCAGGCACTATAATCATCAAACTTTCATCATAACCGAAACTTTTCCTTATGATGTCTATCGTGTCGACAACTACATTAGCAGCATTTTTATCAATCTCCAGTTCTTTTGTAACCTTTCTTTCATTTTCACCTATTATAGATACCTTGTATTTTTTTAGTTTTTCTGTAAATACAGTAAAGTCCTTTTTTATTGACCTATGGTCTGTGCCTTTATCTATAGGAAACCAATAAGCCTCTAATTTGACATCCTTATTGATAATAAAAGTATCTCCGGGTAAATAGAATTGATGATCATAAATCCAACCTATAAATACATATCCGCTTTTCGTAAGTTTCCCGGTATTATCAAGAACAGTCACCCTGTCTCCTGCCATATATAGATTATAATCTTGAGGAACAGTTCCTCCTGTATGACCATTTCCATCATAAATAACGGTATACCACTTTTCTTTTATATCACTATCATCAATAATATAAATCTCCTTTTCCCCATACACCTGGGATCCATCTTGAGCAGTAGCTCTAACGACTACAGTACCTACAGAATGAGCTGTTAACAAACCATTTTCATCTATGTCTGCCCCATTTCCTTTGACAATACTCCAAACCACTGCTTTATTGCCAGCATCTGTAGTTTATTTCCAACGACGACTCTATCACTTCCTCCTGCTGCTATTACTGTTATAGCTGACTCAGGAAGAAAGCCGCTTTCTGCTTCTTCCACTGTCACCAGAACTTTTGCAAGTAAAGGTATTCCATCTGGATTGGGTAAATCATCCGGTAAAATAACCACACCTTCGACTTCAAAAGTTTGCTTTTTTGTATCATTAGGATTATAAGCACATTCGTCTACTTTCCATATGATACTGGCTTGTCTTTTTATCCCTCCGCTAAGGATTAAGGTTACAGTATTAGGTAAACCTAAACCCTGAACCGTTTTTACAGCTCCGTTTTTTATACCAGTAACAGGTTCAGGTGCTACTATACTCATAAGTTTAATCTGATGAACATTGAAATTAGCCCAGATACCATCAAAATAACCCTGTGCTGTAGGTTGAACAAAAACGACTAAATCAGATGCACAATTATTAAAGATATTTTCCTCAATAGCTGGAGCTATTAACGGTTGCATTAAAACTTCTCTAAGACTAGAACAACTATCAAATGCCCCACTGCCTATAGATGTAACCTGCCATGGAATCGTTATGGATGTAAGATTTTCACAGTTATAAAAGGCATACGCTTCTATATCCGTTACACTCTCTGGAACAATTATTGTTCTAAGTCCTTTACAGTTATAAAAAGCATTGGCGCCTATGACTTTTATTTTTGACTCATCTGCAAATTCTACTCTTTCAAGCGTATCACAGTCATAAAATGCATATCCTCCTATGTCAATAACATTTTGAGGAATATAAATTGAACTAAGATTATTACAAGCATTAAAAGCACTCTCTCCTATAGTTTGAAGACTCTCTGGAAGAATAATTGATACCAGACTTGTACAACCATAAAATGCAAATTCATCTATGCTTGTAACACCTTCTGGAATAATGACAGATTGAAGACCTGTACAATAATAGAATGTATTTTTACCTATGGCACTTATACCTGATGGTTCCAGAAATTTAATTTCTTTTAAATTATCACAACCATAAAATACGTATTCGTCTAAGTCAATAAGGCTTTCAGGAAGGACTATTGTTCTAAGATTATCACATTCATAAAAAGCATATTGGCCTATTCTTTTTACTCCTTCCGGGATGCTTATGGACGTAAGATTCATACAATTATAAAATGCAAAGTCTTCTATACTGGTAACGTTATTCGGTATTACAAACGAACGAAGACCTGTACAACCATAAAATGCTTTTTGCCCTATTTCCCTTAACTGGGAATCAGAAGAAAATTGAATGAATTCAAGATTATTGCAATCATAAAATACATATTCACCTAAACTTGTAACACTGTCTGGAATGAAAATTGAATAAAGACTTTTGCAACCATTAAAAGCACTCTCCTCTATATGCTAAACACCTTCTGAAATAACAACAGATACAAGATTATCACATAAATAAAATGCATGAGAACGAATCGCAAGAACAGTTGCCGGAATCGTTACTGATGTAAGGCTTTTGCAATCATAAAAAGCATACTCACCAATACTTGTTACAGTATAAACGATTCCGTTATATTCAATAGTAGCTGGTATATTATAAAAACTTTCTGTATAATCATGCCGTATAACTTCAACCGTACCAGTATCCCCTTCTTCCGTAATCACCCTCAGTTTCAAACCACTTTCTGAATCCACAAATTCGCTATCAACAGCACCCAGAGGCTTTAAAGGAAATAATATCAAAAGAAACACCATAATAAAGCTAGATAATAAACTTTTTGATATTATTTTTGATTCACTTTATCCCCCCCTAATGAAATAATAATTTATCAATGATATTTATTATTAAATTTTTTAGGCCTGTATTTAACACCTATAATCTAAAACTTATTAGTTTTTAGAAAACACCAATTTGATAGCTTCTTCTTTAGAAAGAGGCTTACTATAATAATAACCCTGTATAATATCACAACCATGTTTCATAAGGTAAGTCTTTTGTTCTTCCTGCTCTACTCCTTCAGCTACAACCAAAAGACCCAGCTTATGCGCCATGGAAATAATGTCTCCTGTGATGATTTCGTCTTCTTCTTTTTGAGATATGCCCACCACAAAATTCTTATCAATTTTCAAACAGTCCACGTGCAATTCTCTTAACCTGGAAAAAGAAGAATAGCCTGTCCCAAAATCATCTAAAACAATTCCTATTTTGTTTTCTTTAAGCCTCTTTAATCTCTCATTAATGACCTCATAACTGTCAAAAAATACAGATTCCGTTATTTCCAATTCCAACCTTGAAGGGTCAATACCTCTTTCTTTTATGATCTCCATAATATTGCTGATAAAATCATCCCTTAATAACTGTATACCCGATATATTAACAGCCACTTTAACCGAATCAATCCCCTTATCGGTCAGGTCTTTTAGAAAATCGCAGGCTTTTTTCAGGATCAGATTGCTAAGAGGAACAATCAGTTGCTTTCTTTCAGCCAGATTAATAAATTCAAGCGAAGACACAAAACCAAAAGTAGGAATATTCATACGTGCCAAAGCTTCAAAGGCGACAATTTTATTGCTCCTTAAATCAAACTGTGGTTGAAATTCAAGATACATTTTTTTGTCGTCTTCATTAAGAATAATGCTTCTAATTTCTTTTTCGATTAAATCTTCCCTTTGAAGTTTCTTTTCCATTGCTTCATTAAAAAAAGCATACTTTTTAGAGTCATTCGATTTTATATAGCTTAATGTAATCGATGCATCTTTTAAAACCCTGTCAATATCTTTATATCTGTACCTGTCCATTTCAACCATAGCCACTTGTATATCTAAAAGCTGTTCTATATCTTGTACGACTAATGAATTATTAAACAGGCCTGTTATTTCTTTCGAAATGGAAATCAGTTCTTCAGGTTTCTTGTAATTCTTTACAAACAACACAAAACGGTCTGCAGAATACCTGAAAAGAATCCTGTTATTATCCTGTACAGTTTTTAACCTTTCACCCAATGCTTTTAAAATTTCATCCCCATAGTCATAGCCATAAACTAAATTAATTAATTTAAAATGCCTGCAATTAATAAATAAAAAAGCTTTTTTGCTGTCTTCTTTTTTCTTTAATTCCTCATTAATTAACTCTCTAAGATAGTGCTTATTCAGTAAACCCGTAAGAGAATCATAGTAGGCTAAATGGAATAATCTTCCGCTCACTTTGTAAATTGAAAACATAATAAATAGGACTAAACAGTAAATCACTGTTAAAATAACCACGCCTAAAACAGATAGTTGTTTTATAATTGTTTCTGCATTGTTCAGAGACTTTACAATAGCAATCGTACCTATTTTTTTTCCTTCAAAATATACCGGCTGAAAAATCTCATAGATCATTTTTCCATTTTGTTCAGTTACAAAACTGTACACTTCATTATTTAAAATAGCGGGAATCACTTTTTCATTTTTAAACTTTTCTCCAATCATATGTGTATCTGAACTGCCTATAATATTAAAATCGTTGTCCATAAAATAAATTAAGCTAATTTCTTCGCCAACTTTCATCTCATCCAGTAACTGCTGGATATTAAACCTGTCTAAAAAGCTGTAAACCTTATCCGCTCTTACACCAATCTGGACAAGTCCTCCATTTGATACTTTAAAATAACCATATTTATAGTAATTACCGGTTATGGAATCTCGTCTTATATGATCAATTCGGCTTAATTCATTACTTTTCATAAAATCATAAACTGGGTGACCTTCATATGCCTCCCAGCCAATCAATTCTTCCAAATTCGAATATATTAACTTTCCGCCTGCCTCATAATAATCAATTTCATCAACTTTTAAAATATTAGCCAAGCGAGCAAATAGCTCATTATTATATTGTCCGTCATATAAAACAACGGCATCACCGGCAACAATTAGCCGTTCTTCTAATAATTGATTAACCACTTCCCTGGCTTCTGAAGCCTTGGCCAGGCTATGGGAATAGCCCTGGGCAAGTTTGACAGACTCCTGATTTAAATAATGATAGTAGTGTTCCCTGACGCTATCAAAAACCATCCGACCTGTAGCAATAAATATTATTGTAATTAAAAGTAAGGGGATAATAAAAATTTTTATGTCAAGCTTTTTCATTTTTTCCATTTAAAATTCTCTCCTTAAGGAACCAATAATTTATAACTAGCAGAAGAGATTCTAAAAAAATTTATATTATCAAAAAATAAACTAACTAAAGCAAATAAAAGGACATTTTGCCCTTATAGCCATCAAAATGTCCTTAATGCTCCATGGTGCTCTGTCATATTTTAGTTCGTTCATTCGTTAAATGATTAGTTGATAAAAATGATTATATCATAATGCAAATTGAGACACAAGAAAACAAAAAAACGCAAATGAATAAAAAAGGGACATTCATCCAGGAATGTCCTGTCAGGAAAACTACCGCAATTTATAATGTTATTCTTCTCTATCTTCAATTATTTTAAACATTATTGCTTCTGAAGCATTTTTAAATTTATTTGCTAGTTCTGCTTGAAGTTTACCTTTTTCAACTTTCCCATTTACAACTGTTTGTTTATTGGAAAAGCAGTTAGTGGCTGTCTGAACATAATAAAATATAATTAACATTATCATTTATAAAAAGAATAAGACTTTATCAGCTCTTCTGCTACTAAATCGACATCTGCTTTATTTCCAAAATACTCTATTACTAAGTCATAAAGAGGTGTTTCGTAAAGACTTTTTGATTTCGGAATCGCATGATTAATTACATGACTATACTTGCTAAAGCTTTCATCGTCAAAAGATATTTGTTTGGCCCAAATAATTTCATCATCATTATATTCATTATACCAGGCATTATTATTATGAAGAATGCTACTATTTGTGGGTATGTAATTTTGTGGTTTTATTGCTTCACATAACAATCTGGCTGCCAAATCAATTTTATCTGAATAAGGATTAATGCAATAAATCCATCCATCTAAAATATAAACAGGATTCTCTGGATCTATGTTAGGGAAGAATACATAATCTGCCTCATGATGATCCGCAACATATTTATGTAAGTCTGAATATTCTAAAATAAACCGTCCTTCCTCTCCTGCCAGTTTTTCTTCTTCCCTAATGATAATACCTTTATCTTGAGCTTCTTTAATTTTAATTAATATATTCCTCCACTCCTCTTTCGCTAAGGGGCTCGTACCGGAGGATGTTTCGTATATATAAGCTACAATATTAGGTCCTGTCCAATCGCTTAGCCATATGTCCGCTTTTCCATCATGATTGATGTCTTTCCGGTGTTTAGCAGCCTCTTCTAAAAAATCATCCCAAGTCCATTGGATACTTTCCTTAGGATCAAACTCCAGTTCTCCGGCAAGGTTAGAATCGATGCCCCAACATTCAACCCATAAATCAGCAGGTATGCCTATTTGTCTTCCATTAACACAAGAAGCCTTTACAATTCCTGATAATAATATATTATTTGTATCCTGAACAACAGGAATCTCATCTATGACTTGCAAAAATTCCGGATTTAAGTTCTTGATATCCTGGATACGTACCAGAAAGATATCAAAGTCTTTATGTTTAGAGAGCAACTTTTTAACAAGCGTCTCATCATAGTTTTCAACCAACATTTTGCTGCATTCTACACTATCGTCTTCTTTTCTGATTTCTCTTATAGCCGCTTGAAAGTTTGGTAATAATATGTTTCCAACTCCCTCTTTATTATCCAGTATAACCAGTGTTGTAGTCTTTTTGGGAGCTTTTTGAAGCTCAAAAAGTTCTGTTCCGTTAAAAGCTAAAAAAGGCGTTCCTAAGGAAAAAGACAAAATTCTTCTTCCCTCTTCAGCATATCTGTTATGAAAAATATTTTTATAACTTTTTTCTTTTAAATCTACTTCCAGCAATCCTTCATCACTCAAGAAAACAAGCCTGTTTTTTTCTGCATCATATTTTATATCCCATATACTTGCTATTTCATCACTGAAATCCATTAATCTTTTACTTACTTTTGAATTTAGATTATATTCACAAAGAATCGTTTTATATTCTTCCATTATAAAAGAAGAAAAGATAAATTTATCATCTGAAATAAAGTCAAAACTAAATAATTTGTCTTCTAAGACTTTGTTTACACTTTTATTTTCCATATTCAGACTCAATAGAATATCGTTATAATAATTATCGGTTCTTGCTAAAATCCATAAATAATTATCTTTAATCTTAATTTCAGCAATATCAGTCATATCCTTTTGATCTAATAGATCCCATGAAATGGTCTCTATCAGATCTCCATTCATGCTTAAACAGTAAATAAGCTTTTCAGCTTTTTTTGTAAATATTATCCGCTCTTCTCCAACGGCAAGATCGCTGTGATCTTCTATATTCATATCCGTTTTATAAAGATAATTTAAGCTGTCATTCTCCAATCTGGCTACACCTTTATCCATTAAGATATAATGCTTCCCTTCATAAGATTCCATATCGAAAATGAAATTATTTATCCCTAAACCACTCAGTATATAGGTGTAATCTTCTGTCCCTTCACTGCTTGTACTTTTTTTATGGTTATTACTAATAAAAAAACCCACTATCATTAATCCTATAATTCCTATTACCCCAAAAAAAATACAAAATTTTTTTCGACTGCATTTGTGACCTCCAAATCATTAAACACTTAAAAAATAAAAATATTCTAGTCTCTTACTCTTTTATAAGTTGCATTAATAAATAATTACAAATATTAACATTAACAGGATAATACACAATAGTAATATTGTCAATATAATTGTTAAATATTTGACTTTTTGGCTATTTTATGTTATATTGCTTTCATAATTTTACAATATCTGAGGGATATGATATGAAAGGCAAAATAAACGCTATTACAAATATATTGTTTTACATCGGACTGGGTTTATTTTTTCTTTTCCATATTGTTCCTGTATTAATGAATATATTTTTTTCCGTAATTGATTATGGTAAAAAAATTCGTTTTCTCGGACTACAACATTATATCCTTCTTTTTAAAGATAAACTTTTTATAACTGCCTTTTCTAACAATATTATTTTTTTCTTATTAGCTATCCCATTAATGATTCTTGTAGCTTATCCTTTAGCCAGGATACTTTCTTCCTGTGGCTTTTCATTTAGATGGATAAAGCTTCCTTTTTTAATTCCAATACTGGTTCCTTCTGCAGCGATTACTCATGTCTGGTCAATTCTATTTGGGGAAGAAAATTTTATAGGCAAATACATCTTTCATTTATCCGGCTGGAAAGCTCAATGGCAAGATATACTGCCTCTCTTAATACTTTTTATATGGAAAAATTGCGGCTATCATATTTTGATTTTTATGATTGGCTTTATGCTCATTCCATCAGAAATCTATGAAGCCAGTGCTATCGATGGCGCCAGCAAAAGACAACAGGAATTTTATATTACCCTTCCTCTTATGACTGGACCCTTCTTTATTAGTATCTTATTTACATTTATACAGCAATTAAAAATTGGCAGGGAACTTCTGCTTCTCTATGGAGAAGTTCCAAAAGAATCGTTATACCTGTTGCCTTATTACTTCAGAGAGGAATTTTTTAATATGAATATCGGCAGGATGAGCAGCGCCGCTGTAATCTTTTCAATCCCCATTTTGCTTGCATTTTTCACTTTATATAAATTTATTAGCCGCAAGGAGAATTAGGATGAAAAAGAAAAGCTTACTTTTATCTTTAATCTTAGGCTCTTTATTTTTATATCCCATAATGATGACCTTTAGCAATTCGTTAATGACTCCGGAAGAAATTGCATTAAATGAAAACCAGATTGTTTTTATACCACAAAAAATCAGCATAAGGCAATATTACCTTCTTTTCTTTGAGCGGTTTGAGTACCTTCAGATGTTCTGGAAATCTATTTTTTTAACGGTACCAATTGTAGCTGGAAACAGTATTTATTCTGTTTTTATGGGCAGCCTCTTAGCAAAAAGCAAATTAAAATATAAAAATGCTATCTTTCTTCTTTTTGTATTAGCAATGTTTATGCCCTACCAAATCACTATGCTGCCACATTATATGATTTTTAAGTGTTTGTCTGTCGACGGAACAGCCTGGGCAATTATTTTACCAATGATTTTTTCACCTTTGGGTGTGGTTTTAATTACCTTATTTATACGGAATATCCCTGATGAACTAATAGAAGCCGTGAAAATCGATTCTTCATCCTTGTGGGATATATTTTATATTTATCCATGGTATTTATCCTTATGCCCAAGGCGCCATTGTCATCCTGATTATTTTTACTTTTGCAGAAGCCTGGAATCTGGTTGAGCAACCCTTAAATGTCTATAATAATCTCTATGAACAACCCTTATCGGTTCTTTTAGCTTATATGAAATATGACCCGGAAATTGTCTTTGCAGCTTCCGTTATATATATCATTCCAATTATTATTGCTTACTTTTATTTTCAAGAGTCCTTAGAAGAACAATTGCAATTGATAAAGGATAGGTAGGTGCCATATGAACATCAAGCTAAAATGGACAAAAAAATTAAGCATTAGCTTTTTACTTTTTCTATTCTTTTTTACTTTTTGCTCCCGCAGTATTTTTTATATACTGACCCCAAAAGTCCAGATAGAAAGTACAAAAAGCGGAAAAATCATTAATCATCAATCCTTTAACACAATTGAAACTTATTTTACTGATGTAGACAACATACGGTTGCCTTATAACTTTGAAAAAGGCTTGTATGTAAAAAAAATCCTTGCGTACCAGGGCAAAAATGTAAAAAAAGGCGAAGTTATTATGGAATTTAATCCTGAAGATTGTACTGCCTTAGAAAAAGAAATCCTGGAAAAGATCCGTCAATCAGAGGCTAAAGTCAAAAGCCGGGAAGTAAAAAAAGAGCAAATTCAAAATAAATATGACTTAGAACTTGCCTTATTAGAAAAAGAAAAAGCCCTTTTGTCACCAGTTTCAGAAAATCATTATGAACTTCAAAAAATTTTACATGAACAAGAAGTCAAAAAAAGCAGTTATGAGCAAGCAAAAAAACAGCTGGAAGCATATCAAAGTTTATATGAATCAGGGGCAATCTCCTATGCTGAACTTCTTAGCAAAAAAGAAGAAGTAAAAAATTTAGAAAAATAATTGGAATTTTTATCAAAAACTTACCTGGAAACCTTATCCGGACTTGAAAAAAACTATGAAAAAGCCATGCTCCAATATGAAAAAGAAATCATCCATTTGCAAAATGCTAAAGAAGAAGAACTGGCTGCTTTAGAAAGCGAGCCGGACCCTGCTAATGACTATAATAGTTTACTGGATCTTTACGAAAACATAAAAACCCTATTACAAACCGGACAAGTGCTTGCCCCTTGTGATGGCACAATAAAAGAAATTCAAATTAAAGAACATAGTTACTACCAGGGATTAAGTGAATTATTTTCCATCATTCCAGTTAATAGTTCTATCCGTTACCAGGCAGACATCAGCAATTTTGATAAAAGCTATTTTGAAAATCTCGAATCTGCTGTTCTTCTTTTAAGAAATGACCAGATAGAAGTTGAAATATTAGGTATTACAGAAGAAAATGGAAAGACTTATCTTTTGTTTGAACCAAGCAGCTATTTAACCAGGGAACAGACAAAAGAAATACAGTCCCTGTTAATAACAAAAGAATCTTCTTTTTATGATGCCATTATTCCCTGCCGTGCATTGATTGGGGAACACGTTTATGTCCTGCGTGAAGAAGACAGAGCTTTTTGGGGAAAAGCTTACTACGTTGAAAAAGTTTCCGTAAAAGCAGGAATGGCAAACATGAATGAGGTAGGTATTGAAATGGGCTTGTCACAAGGGGACAAAGTTGTTGTCTCATGGGACAGAGAATTAAAGGATAAACAACGGGTTGTTTTAGAATTACCCTAGGGGGAATCTGATGAAAAAAATAAAATTCAATCCACATTTAATGGTCATTGCTTTAGTTCTTTTATCTTTTTGCGTTATTCAACTAAATCCATATAAAAATCTTTTGCAACTTCATCAGGCAATCGATTCTGAACAAAAAATAATTAACACACAAAATATGATAGCCGAATTTGAAAACTTAAATGAAATCGAATCAGTCTCCTTTTATTGCATTCAAAAAAGCCGTTTAAATAATCTGGATATTGAAATCGTCTTTTCAGACCATAAACGATTAAACTTTGAAGAATTAAATCTTTTAAAGGGCAGATTTCTTATCTCTTCAGATATCAACAAAAAAAATTCTTATGCTGTTTTAGATAAATCTTTAGCATTGCAACTTTTTGCCAATTTAGATTGCATCGGAGAAGAAGTCATGATAAATAATACAAACTACAGCATCATCGGTATCGTCAGCTATAAAAACAAAATAGATCATTTTATCAATAACACACCTAAAATATATCTGCCCTATCCTTTTCTTTCAGAAAGTGCTGAACAATACATTGAAATTCAATGCCAAAATGGAACAGTATATTCTTTAGAAAATTATATTTGTGCGAAATATCCACACTTACAAATAATGAATTTCCAGGCAAGTGTAAACAGCATCTTTAACTGGATAAAAATACTTGGATTTGCCTTTTTATTGTTTATCTTGTGGCTTACTATTCAAAATCTGCGTTCTGATTATACTTTACTTTCTGATAAATTCCAAAAAGACCTGCAGGATTATTATTGGTCAGAAACAATTAAAATAAATAAAAAACGAATACTAAAAATTATTCTAATGGCTGCTGCTTGTTCTATTATTATTCTTCTTTTATTTCAATTTCGATTTGCCATCAATCCAAATAAAATTCCTCCTACTTTTAGCAGCTATTCAATAATAAAAGAAAAGAGCTTTGAAAATATTAATGAAATCAAATACAGCACTCAAAAACTCACGCCAAAAAAAATAAAGTTAGAACTTATTTGCCTTCTGTCAAATCTATCTTTTTTTCTGATTATATTTGCTTTTGTCCGCTACATAAGTCAATCAAAAGAACAAAGAGCTGCATAAAAAGAATCCCTGCTTTTATGCAGCTCTTTTCTACTTTATTAAGCCTCTAATGAGTGCTTACTGCCTCTTCAAATAAATCGCAAAGTTTTTCATAAGACATTTTATAATTTGCAAATTCAAGACAATCACTATACTCATCAAGATAGTCTTCGATTTTTTCCCACCCTTCTGGCTTTGTAGTGTCTATATTGTATTCCTTCATAATTGCGAATATAATTTTATCAAGATTTTTGATGTCGACTCTGTTTTCATGTTCCATCGATTCAACATATAAATCTGTAAATTTTTTGCAATATCAAGATTTCTGTCTAATATTTCGTGATTTTTGATTAAAACATATTTTTGTATTGCCTTCATAACCAAAACAGAAAGCTCTTCTTTTAATTGATCTATCTCATCTATATCACTACAAACGTCAAACTATTCATCTAGCATTCTTAATTTTCCTCCTAAGAAACATCCGTCAATTTCCTCAAGCCATTCTTCAAGGTCACAAATTTCATCATCGAGTTTATCATCCTCGTCAACTGCTTCGTCCTTCTTAGATTCCAATTCATCTTCTAAATCTCCTACTTTATCATTAACCCAATGATATAAAGTTAAATCCCAGTCCGTTATAAGGTTCCTTACAACCTCATTAATAAATTCATATTTTATTGGATTAGAAGAAGGTATGATATCATGACTGACATCTCTTGTAATAATCAGTTTATTCCCTGTCTTACATTCTGAGTAGTCAATTTTTTCCTTATCATTTATTATAATTGATTTTTTATAATTCATTTTACTTCTTCCCTATTTTATTTTAGGAGTGAACTCTTTATGAAACGCGTTTCTTGCTCTAACAATAATCCAGGATCTCTTCATGGCCAATATGTCAGGCATAAATTCAGAAATAGTCTCAAAACGGAATGTTTTTTACTATTTTTAAATGAGTATTTTTTAATAATATTTTTATAAAAAATTAAAGTAAAAATTAATTAAAAATGTTTTTTCCAAAAAATCGATTTTTTAACACACATAGAATTTCTGGCCCTTTTGTAAAATTGCACAAGGATTTTTTGAATTTTATTCCATATACTTCTTCCCAAATGACAAACATGTTTTAGACTCTCTGTGTATGTTTAAATGTTTCATACTTTTGTATTATCCTCTCTATTAATAAACACACAGCCCAAACAGGCATGGGTTCGTTAATTTTATTTTTCCATCCCTCTAAATCGCTCAGTATTCCGTATTGATGTAAAAATTCTATGCCTTCGTATTTCCATTGTTCTGCAGTATTCTTTTTTTGTAATTCTTTAATCAGACGCTCCCAGGGAAAATCTTTACCAGGACAATCAGGTTTCTTAAGAGGATCAATTTCAAAGTGTCCCAGAATATGCTCCCTGTCCATAGGTATTTGATAACCCCACTTATTTTTTACATAATCTCGGATATAGCAGTGCAGCCACAAAGTTGCCTGAAATTGCTCTTCTGTTAATCGGCCTGTTGTACCTTCATGTTCTATTGATACGGAGTATAAATTGGGATTCATTTTCATGCTTCTTACAAGTGAACTCTTCGCTTTAGGAATATCATAGAGCTTTAAACCATTAGCCCAGGCCATGTCTTCAATACGGACATACTGTCTGATTTCTCCCTTAAAGGTTACTAAAAAATGTGCTGATGAATGCTTGTTCTCACTCGATCTGAACCAACTGTCACAACTTGCTGCAGAAGCATCTGCAACATGATTAACAATGATTAAAGGAGTATTTCCTTCTCTGGATGAAAAATTTGTATGTTCATTGCCTCTCCATTCAATTTGATAATTAAGCATCTTCCATCCCCTTTCTGATTCATTCTTTTTTCTTATTATAATTTTTCTTTCTGTGAAAACTCAAAATAAATCTTTCTGATTCTCTTCCCGTAAAAAAATAACTGTCCACTGGACAGTTATCTTTCTCCCGTATTATTTTTGTTTGATTATATTTTTATTCTTCTAATAATAAGTGAAATGATATTCCATACAATAAAAAGTACACCAACTATTATTAAGACTATACTGCTATAGTTTCCTACTGAAGCTTCTCCCGAATTAAAAATATTATCGAATGCTGGAGTTAATAAATACTTATGGGCTATTCCTAAAATAATCAAACAGATGCCTAAATAAAGCATATAAATTTTTTTAAAACCCCTGAATTTAATAAACAAATTTTGTCCTCTTGATTCATTTTTCTTTCTATGATAATAATCAAATTATCCTTTACTATCAATGCTATTGGGATAAATTAGGCAATAATATCAAATGAAAGGGGCCTGGAAATATTTAAACGGACTTTTATTCCTATGTAAATGATTAAGAAAGATGATCTTATAAAGCTGATGAAATATCAATATCTTTATAATCTTCTGTTTTCAAAACATCTAATTCATATCTTAAAAAAGTCTTATAGTAATGCCTGATGAGGACTTCAGCATTTTTACAATCAGGGCAGTATTCTACATCAATATCAACATAAGGCTTATTCGAAAAAATACTTTTATGAAATCTCTCCAAGTTTTTGTCTAATCTTAATACATTATAAACCGATATATCCTGGACTAAATTATCATAAATTTTTTCCTTAAAAAGCTTTCGTTCAAATCTGGCAAGCAATTTCTTCCTGTAATATTTTTTACATTTCTCACACCACTTCATTGTTTTAGGCTTAACGGCAGCCAGAACACCACCAAACATAAAGCCAATGAAGCCTGTTAACATTTGCAGCAAAGTAAATATATTCTCTATATTATAGCTTTCCTGAACCTGGCTTTCAGATAAAAGACTGGATACCTCAATCTCAGCAGGACCATCAAATATAATAAATCTATAAGAATACGGTTCTGAAATCAATCTCATATACTTAGAAAAATTCATTAATCCATAGCCCTCTAAAATATAATTGCTAATATGATCTCCAGTTAAATTGTATACTAAAAAACCATCCTCAATCCTTGCCATAAAATAAGATGCATAATGGATTAAAAAATAATATCCAATAACATACAACATAAAAATAAGATGAATCCTATAGGCAGGATTATATGGTAAATTGTCTTTGACGATTCCATAATTAAATCCTTTGCAGGCAAAATACCCAATAAAAACATACCCCACAGGTATGCAAAATAAAATGTCTATTGAAAAGAAAATACTATCCATTAAAAGAATGATCGATAAGCAAATAGTAAAACTTATAATAAAACCTAACAATCCATATAAAATCGTATTCTTCATTGCAATCCTT
>Ga0134095_1001510_pt1 | contig 15694 bp, 8 predicted proteins | sample 6_2taG_FD_94449 | JGI IMG/M metagenome (GOLD analysis project Ga0134095, IMG submission 94449) | Switchgrass degrading microbial communities from high solid loading bioreactors in New Hampshire, USA - 6_20_20_110_A2 metaG | ecosystem: Engineered > Bioreactor > Semi-continuous > Anaerobic >... | reverse complement strand
CGCGTAAGTTTGCAGGCGGGTTTTTTATAAACTATCATGAGGTGAACATCAGGATATGCAAAAGAAAAAGTTTCTCATGTCAGTAATTGCCGGAATCCTTGTGTTTATTTCCGCATGCGGAAAAAATGCCAATGCTCCGGTCGATGTCCCGACGCAGACTCCTCCGGCTGCCACAACCACGCCCGGACCTGGCGCAGAGCAAACGCCTGCCGCCACGAGCCCCGCACCCGGGGAAGAGCCTGCAGAAGAACTTGTTTTTAATCCTGATTTTAAGGAGCCCGACTCAAAGATCAGGCCTGTGGCTGTTATGATAGACAACCAGGGGGACAGAGTGCTGCCCCAGGGCGGTATCATCCAGGCCCAGATAATATATGAGATTATTGTCGAGTATAATATTTCCCGTTATATGGCCCTGTTCTGGGATACAATGCCCGATATGATCGGGCCAGTTAGAAGTTCGAGACATTATTTTCTCGATTATGTCCTGGAGTATGATGCCGTCTATACCCACGCGGGAGGAAGCACATACGCCTATAAAGATATCCCTAAGCTTAAAATACAGAATATAGACTATATCTCCGACGGTTCCGCCTTCTGGGATCTCACAACCGATGTGAGAAACTGGCAGGATACATACACATCAAGGGAAAGAATCGAGAATTACATTGCGAAGAAAAAATACAGGACCGAGCCCCAGAAAACATTTCCCTTTACATATCACGAACAGTTTACGGTCGCTGAAAACGGCACGGCGGCTGAGGATGTTTATATCAAGTTTGACACGTCCAAAGGAAGCAGCGACTGTGAATTTATTTATAATCCGGAAACAAGGATGTATGACCGGCTAAGGATGGGAAAACCCCATATGGAGCGCAACACCGGGGAACAGGTTAAGGCCGCCAACATAATCATCCTGCAGATGGCTGCCCCCGTTATCGAGAACGATCCCTATGGCTGCAGGGACCTTAAGAACATTGGCTCCGGGAACGGTTACTTCATTACCGGCGGAAAGATGATACCGGTAAAATGGTCCAAAACAGCCCGGGACGCGCAGACACAGATAACCGCCGAGGATGGGTCGCCCATCGTGCTCAACCGCGGCCAGACATGGATAGAAATTGTCCGCAAACTCGACTACGTCACTGTGCAATAGGGACGGTTCTGTTGGCACAAATGTGCCAAAGGGACAGACCTTATGTAATGGCATTAACGTGTATTAATTCGTAGTTAAACAGCGTGCTTTCATACGATTTGAGCATAGATGGGGTAGCGGAGCGGTCGCGGCTTGAATCCCGGATTCACGGAGCAATAAATCGCAGCAGGCTAAGCCGCCCCATTTATGCAGCTAACCTGAACGGAGAAAAATGATATTCTGAATGTCAGATAACCCGAGCGCTGCATTAATATGCAGCGCTTTGTTGTATGTCCGGCAGGAGAACGGCCTCGCTGCCTTCTTTTTTGCAATTCTATTTTACTTATGTTGCATAAATATGTATAATACAAAAGTATGGAATTTTGCTTTGCAGAGGAGCATGCAGCATGGAAAGGATAGCAGGTACGGTAATCAGGGGGCTTCGGACCCCGATAATAAAGCAGGGAGACTGTGTTGAGCAGATTGTGGCAGATACCCTGTTGAAGGCGGCAAGCCTTGAGAACTTCCAGATCAGGGACAGGGATATAGTAGCAGTGACCGAATCTGTCGTAGCCCGTGCGCAGGGGAACTACGCGAGCATAGACGCTATCGCAAAAGATATATCCAATAAGTTTGGCAATGTCCCCATAGGCGTAATTTTTCCCATATTAAGCCGAAACCGTTTTGCCATATGTCTTCGCGGGATAGCTAAAGGTGCCGCTTCCCGGAAAATATACCTTATGCTCAGCTATCCGTCCGATGAGGTGGGCAATCATCTTGTAGATGCAGACCTGCTGGACGAGAAAGGGGTCAATCCCTGGACGGACGTTCTGGACGAAAAACAATACAGGGATTTGTTCGGTTATCTGAAACACATATTTACCGGTGTGGATTATGTCGAGTACTATAAATCGCTGGTTGAAGAATACGGCTGCGAATGCGAGGTCATTTTCTCCAATAATCCCAAGACGATCCTTGACTATACGAAATATGTGCTTACCTGTGACATACATGCAAGAAACAGGACCAAGAGGATACTCAGGGAAAATGGAGCACTTAAGGTATTCGGCCTGGACGACATAATGACATCGCCGGTAGACGGCAGCGGGTATAACGAGGTTTACGGGCTTTTAGGTTCCAACAAGGCGACGGAGGATACAGTCAAGCTGTTCCCGAGAGACTGCCAGCAGTTGGTTGAAAATATCCAGAAGATAATTAAGGAAAGGACAGGAAAAACAGTTGAAGTAATGGTTTATGGCGACGGCGCTTTCAAGGATCCTGTCGGCAAGATCTGGGAGCTTGCCGATCCCGTCGTTTCGCCAGGTTATACAAAAGGGCTGGAAGGCACCCCCAACGAGGTTAAGCTGAAATACCTGGCTGACAACAATTTTGCCGGTCTGCAGGGCGAGGAGCTTGAAAAGGCAATAGCAAACTATATAAAGAATAAAAGTAACAACCTAATGGGGCATATGGAATCCCAGGGCACAACCCCAAGAAGGCTGACCGACCTGATAGGTTCCCTGTGCGACCTAACCTCCGGAAGCGGCGACAAGGGCACTCCTGTGGTATATATCCAGGGTTACTTCGACAATTATTCCCAAAATGAGTGAAGCAGAATGTGCAAAAGAGGACGGGGGTTTTTTGCGCAAAAATGTGTAAAAAACCCCGTCCCCAACTGCACATTATTACCTGTTTATCAGGATATCCAGAATCAGCGCGCCGACAAACGTTATAACCCAAAACCGGAAGGAGTAAAGGACTATCCACTCAACCAATATAGTCTTCCCGTCAAGGAAAGCTGGGTCCATCATAAACATGATCGTCAAGACCAGCGCTGCCAGCAGGAAAGCAAAAAAGACAGCTTTGCCTATCCATAAAAGAATCCTGCTTCCCTTATTAAGATCCGATAACTTTTTCAGCGCATTGCTTAAAAAGGTACGAACCTTCTTGATGTAATTATTCCTGTCCATGACTGACCCCCATCTAATACAAAGCAAAATAAACAATACTATAATAAGGTAACACAGGGGCCATTCAAAAACAATGAATAATTACTGGAAACGCCTTTTCTTGACTTTCGCTGGGAGAACGGATAAAATTTCGCTGTAAAGTCGTAAGTTGTCCGATAAGTTCAGACCATTCCGGTCAAATGGAGGGATACCATGTATTGTCCAAATTGCGGCAAGTCTTTACCGGACCAATTTATATTCTGCGATTCCTGCGGAACGAGGATTGAAAAGCTCATTGGGCCGGAACAGCCGGCTGAATCTGCTGTCGGAACTCAAAATGAGATACCACAGGAGAGCCATAATGAAACTACATATGAACCACCGCGCGATATACATCCTGAACCTGCAGTAACCGATTGGTCACCTGCTTCGCCTGTTACGCCGCATCCAGCAACTGCTGCTCAAAATGAAACACCGACTGCTCAGACAATGACTGCTGCTTCGCCACCGCCGTCAACCCAGGTGTTTCTGCAAGCGCAGTCAATGCAGCCGGAATTTGACCTGCAGGCTGACAAGGTTCCCGCCGATGATAGGAATAACAGCAAGACTGTATCTTTCCTGACATGGATGATAATCAACATATTGAACATTATCCCGTTCTCTTTCAGTTTGCTTTTTATAGTAACGATATTTGGCAGGAACATATACCTAATTTCCGAAGGGGAGTTCGATCTCCTGTCGATAATATTGATGGTATTGGCGGCTGCATATATCGTTTTGATCCTGATATGGGCGATAGGCAGTCCCAGGGCCCGTTCATTGAAAAATTTCGCCCTTGCGACAATTGTGACAGCTTTGGCTGCCGGGATCGCAATCGTGGCATGGTTAATTATAGATCCCGAATTTGTGAAATTCGTGTTCAACGCATTTTTGTACTACTTTGACATACCTTACGAGTTTAACTGAAATTTTTAATTTTCTTCTGGACAAGACCGGTTTCGTATGTTAATATATTTTGGAATTTATAAGAAAGGGAGAAAGTATGACTCATTGCATCAGGGAAAAAAGGAAGTTACTTTCTTCGAAGACGGTGCAAACCGTCCAGGAGTCGCTTTTCCCTTCACCCGGATTTCGAAACATAATTATTGTTTTTAAAATAGTAAGTCGCAGCGCTTACTATTTTTTTTATGCAAAAACTCTGATAAACCGGAAAGGCGGTAGGAGAATGAGACTTTCCTCGAAAGATCTGCTGGGGCTGGCAGACATGGGATCAGACGAGATAACCCTTATCCTGGACACGGCAAAGGATATGAAAAAGATTGTTACGAGCTCAATGAAAAGAGTGAACTACCTGCAGGGAAAATCAGTCGTTACCCTGTTTTATGAGAACAGCACAAGAACAAGGGTATCATTTGAGCTTGCGGCCAAGTACATGGGAGCCCATGCAGTGAATGTTTCGGTGTCAACAAGCAGCGTCGCCAAGGGCGAGACCCTGATAGATACGGGGAAAACCCTTGAAGCAATGGGAACGGATATAATCATAATACGTCACAGCCAGTCGGGAGCCCCTCATTTTCTTGCTAAAAATGTAAAGTCGTCGGTAATCAATGCCGGTGACGGGATGCACGAGCACCCTACCCAGGCGCTTCTTGACATGATGACCATGAGAGAAGTTTTCGGAACTCTTGAAGGTCTTAAGGTGGCCATCATAGGCGACATATCGCACAGCAGGGTAGCCAGGAGCAATATAATCGGGCTGACAAAGATGGGGGCACAGGTAAACCTGTACGCGCCTGCCACGCTGATGCCCCCCTTTATAGAGAAAACCGGGGCGAGGATCTGCCCGACCATTGAAGACGCGGTAGCAGGATGCGATGTGATCATGGGGCTGAGACTCCAGCTCGAAAGACAGAAAAACGCCCTGTTTCCCTCAACATGCGAATTTTCGAAGTTCTTCGGGCTGAATCCTGAAAATATCAAGGGGGCTGGGAAAAATGTGCTTTTCATGCATCCCGGGCCAGTCAACAGGGGTGTGGAAATGACATCGTCGATAATCGATGCCGACAATTCGTATATCAATAAGCAGGTAACCAACGGCGTAGCGGTCAGGATGGCCATCTTATACCTGCTGACAGGGAGGGAAACAGTATGAGGATCCTGGTAAGGAACGCTAAAATTATTCAGGGAGACAGGACCGAAACAGGGGTTGATCTTCTGATCAGGGACGGCCTGATAGTTTCAATGGGCAGAGGTATTATCGAGAATGAAGCTGACACGATAATTGACGCCACCGGCCTGTATGCCCTTCCAGGGCTTGTTGACGCCCACTGCCATCTCCGGGACCCGGGTTTTGAATATAAAGAGGATATAGAAACCGGGACCATGAGCGCTGCAAAAGGAGGTTTCACCTCCATTGCATGCATGCCCAACACCAATCCGCCCGTGGATAATGCCGCGGTTGTCCGGTATATAGTTGAAAAAGCCAGCCAAAAGGGCGTAGTCAACGTATATCCCATCGGAGCCATAACCAAGGGCCTTCAGGGAAGCGAGCTTTCCGAGATGGGTACCTTGAAGGAAGCGGGAATCGTGGCTGTATCTGATGACGGAAAACCCGTAATGAACGGTGACGTGATGAAGAAGGCCATGATTTACGCAGGACAGTTCGGGCTTCCCGTCATATCCCACTGCGAGGATGTAAATATTGCAGACGGGGGCAGCATGAACGAAGGATTTGTCTCCACGCTGCTGGGACTCAGGGGCATACCGTCCGCCGCCGAGGCCGTGATGGTCGCCAGGGAGATCATATTGTCGGAATACACCGGGGTGCCGGTCCATATAGCCCACGTATCCACCAAAACCTCGGTGGAGCTGATCCGGCATGCAAAAAGACGGGGCGTGAGAGTTTCTGCTGAAACTTGCCCGCACTATTTTACCCTGACGGAAAAATCCTGCCTGGGCTATGATACCAACGCGAAAATGAATCCCCCGCTCAGAAGCGAAGAGGACAGGGATGCTGTCATTGAAGGCCTAAAAGACGGGACCATAGAAATAATCGCCACTGACCACGCTCCCCATCATGATGATGAGAAAAACGTGGAGTTCGAAAAAGCGGCAAATGGCATTGTGGGCTTTGAAACGGCGCTGGCCCTCGGATACACGTACCTTGTGGAGCAGGGACATTTGACTCTCCCGGAACTTATCAGAAAAATGACGGTGAACCCGGCCAGGATGCTCAGGATAGACAAGGGTACCCTTGAATGCGGAAAGGCTGCAGACCTGATTCTTGTTGATTTTGACAATGAGTATGCCATCGATGTATCAAATTTTGCATCTAAAAGCAGAAACTCACCTTTTAACGGCTTCAGGGTGAAGGGCAGGGTAAAGACCACTATAGTGAACGGCAGGATAGTATGGAGTGAATCTATGTAATAAAGGCGCACATTGTACGTCAGCAGGAATGGAGGTAACATATGAACTTCTCAGACAGGCTCGCAGAGCAGATCAGGAAAAAGAACAACCCGACCGTGATGGGGCTTGACCCGAAACTGGAGTATATACCTTCCTCCATAAAGGATAGGCATTTCTCCGGAAATGCCGATCCTTTCAAAGCTGCGGCCGGCAGCATCCTGGAATTCAACAGAAGGCTCATTGACGCTGTTCATGATATTATACCGGCTGTAAAGCCCCAGCTTGCGTATTACGAAATGTACGGAACGGAAGGGCTCAGGGCTTTCTGTGAAACAGTATCGTATGCAAAGGGAAAAGGCATGATTGTGATTGCCGACGGAAAGAGGAACGATATAGGATCTACTGCCGAGGCCTATGCTGCTGCCTACCTTGGAGATACCTTCCTGAACGGGGAATCGGCCGAAGCCTTTGGAGCCGATGCCCTTACAGTAAACGCGTACCTTGGGTTTGACGGGATTAAGCCGTTCATAAATCTTTGCGAGAGCAGAGAAAAGGGGATTTTCATCCTTGTAAAGACATCCAATCCCTCGTCCGGACAGCTCCAGGACCTTGTGCTGTCCGACGGCCGCGCCATATACGAGGTTATGGCAGACCTGGTCAAAGAATGGGGAAACACGACGGTTGGAGAATGCGGGTTTTCGGCCGTGGGCGCGGTTGTTGGTGCTACATATCCTAAACAGCTGTCGGAATTGAGAAAGCGGATGCCAAAAACATGGATACTTGTGCCCGGGTACGGCGCGCAGGGAGGAACGGCAAAGGATGTTGCCAAAGCTTTTGACAATAACGGTATGGGAGCATTGATAAACGCGTCGAGAAGCCTCATGTGCGCATGGAAACTTGAAGCCTGGAAAGGCGAATTTACCATCGAGGAGTTTGACAGGGCAGCGAGGGCCGAAGCCGAGCGCATGAAAGACGAAATAAACATGGAAAGGGAGAAAATATGAAAGCAATCCTTGCACTGGAAGACGGAACGCAGTTTGTTGGAGAGTCCTTTGGCGCAGCCGGTTCATGTATCGGCGAAGTTGTTTTCAGCACAGGGATGACTGGCTACGAGGAAACCCTGACCGATCCTTCGCTCGCGGGGCAAATCCTGGTGATGACATATCCCCTGGCGGGCAATTACGGGATTACCGGGGAAGACGCAGAATCCGACAGGATACATCTGAAAGGGCTTGTCGTAAGGGAACTTACCGATCAGCCCAGCAATTTCAGGGCTAAAGAGACGCTGCACCAGTACCTGAACCGCAATGGAATCATAGGAATCAAAGGAATAGACACCCGCGCCCTGACCCGTATTCGAATACGGGTCAGGGCGCGGGTGTCTATTCCTTTGATTCCTATGATTCCATTGCGGTTCAGGTACTGGTGCAGCGTCTCTTTAGCCCTGAAATTGCTGGGCTGATCGGTAAGTTCCCTTACGACAAGCCCTTTCAGATGTATCCTGTCGGATTCTGCGTCTTCCCCGGTAATCCCGTAATTGCCCGCCAGGGGATATGTCATCACCAGGATTTGCCCCGCGAGCGAAGGATCGGTCAGGGTTTCCTCGTAGCCAGTCATCCCTGTGCTGAAAACAACTTCGCCGATACATGAACCGGCTGCGCCAAAGGACTCTCCAACAAACTGCGTTCCGTCTTCCAGTGCAAGGATTGCTTTCATATTTTCTCCCTTTCCATGTTTATTTCGTCTTTCATGCGCTCGGCTTCGGCCCTCGCTGCCCTGTCAAACTCCTCGATGGTAAATTCGCCTTTCCAGGCTTCAAGTTTCCATGCGCACATGAGGCTTCTCGACGCGTTTATCAATGCTCCCATACCGTTATTGTCAAAAGCTTTGGCAACATCCTTTGCCGTTCCTCCCTGCGCGCCGTACCCGGGCACAAGTATCCATGTTTTTGGCATCCGCTTTCTCAATTCCGACAGCTGTTTAGGATATGTAGCACCAACAACCGCGCCCACGGCCGAAAACCCGCATTCTCCAACCGTCGTGTTTCCCCATTCTTTGACCAGGTCTGCCATAACCTCGTATATGGCGCGGCCGTCGGACAGCACAAGGTCCTGGAGCTGTCCGGACGAGGGATTGGATGTCTTTACAAGGATGAAAATCCCCTTTTCTCTGCTCTCGCAAAGATTTATGAACGGCTTAATCCCGTCAAACCCAAGGTACGCGTTTACTGTAAGGGCATCGGCTCCAAAGGCTTCGGCCGATTCCCCGTTCAGGAAGGTATCTCCAAGGTAGGCAGCAGCATAGGCCTCGGCAGTAGATCCTATATCGTTCCTCTTTCCGTCGGCAATCACAATCATGCCTTTTCCCTTTGCATACGATACTGTTTCACAGAAAGCCCTGAGCCCTTCCGTTCCGTACATTTCGTAATACGCAAGCTGGGGCTTTACAGCCGGTATAATATCATGAACAGCGTCAATGAGCCTTCTGTTGAATTCCAGGATGCTGCCGGCCGCAGCTTTGAAAGGATCGGCATTTCCGGAGAAATGCCTATCCTTTATGGAGGAAGGTATATACTCCAGTTTCGGGTCAAGCCCCATCACGGTCGGGTTGTTCTTTTTCCTGATCTGCTCTGCGAGCCTGTCTGAGAAGTTCATATGTTACCTCCATTCCTGCTGACGTACAATGTGCGCCTTTATTACATAGATTCACTCCATACTATCCTGCCGTTCACTATAGTGGTCTTTACCCTGCCCTTCACCCTGAAGCCGTTAAAAGGTGAGTTTCTGCTTTTAGATGCAAAATTTGATACATCGATGGCATACTCATTGTCAAAATCAACAAGAATCAGGTCTGCAGCCTTTCCGCATTCAAGGGTACCCTTGTCTATCCTGAGCATCCTGGCCGGGTTCACCGTCATTTTTCTGATAAGTTCCGGGAGAGTCAAATGTCCCTGCTCCACAAGGTACGTGTATCCGAGGGCCAGCGCCGTTTCAAAGCCCACAATGCCATTTGCCGCTTTTTCGAACTCCACGTTTTTCTCATCATCATGATGGGGAGCGTGGTCAGTGGCGATTATTTCTATGGTCCCGTCTTTTAGGCCTTCAATGACAGCATCCCTGTCCTCTTCGCTTCTGAGCGGGGGATTCATTTTCGCGTTGGTATCATAGCCCAGGCAGGATTTTTCCGTCAGGGTAAAATAGTGCGGGCAAGTTTCAGCAGAAACTCTCACGCCCCGTCTTTTTGCATGCCGGATCAGCTCCACCGAGGTTTTGGTGGATACGTGGGCTATATGGACCGGCACCCCGGTGTATTCCGACAATATGATCTCCCTGGCGACCATCACGGCCTCGGCGGCGGACGGTATGCCCCTGAGTCCCAGCAGCGTGGAGACAAATCCTTCGTTCATGCTGCCCCCGTCTGCAATATTTACATCCTCGCAGTGGGATATGACGGGAAGCCCGAACTGTCCTGCGTAAATCATGGCCTTCTTCATCACGTCACCGTTCATTACGGGTTTTCCGTCATCAGATACAGCCACGATTCCCGCTTCCTTCAAGGTACCCATCTCGGAAAGCTCGCTTCCCTGAAGGCCCTTGGTTATGGCTCCGATGGGATATACGTTGACTACGCCCTTTTGGCTGGCTTTTTCAACTATATACCGGACAACCGCGGCATTATCCACGGGCGGATTGGTGTTGGGCATGCATGCAATGGAGGTGAAACCTCCTTTTGCAGCGCTCATGGTCCCGGTTTCTATATCCTCTTTATATTCAAAACCCGGGTCCCGGAGATGGCAGTGGGCGTCAACAAGCCCTGGAAGGGCATACAGGCCGGTGGCGTCAATTATCGTGTCAGCTTCATTCTCGATAATACCTCTGCCCATTGAAACTATCAGGCCGTCCCTGATCAGAAGATCAACCCCTGTTTCGGTCCTGTCTCCCTGAATAATTTTAGCGTTCCTTACCAGGATCCTCATACTGTTTCCCTCCCTGTCAGCAGGTATAAGATGGCCATCCTGACCGCTACGCCGTTGGTTACCTGCTTATTGATATACGAATTGTCGGCATCGATTATCGACGATGTCATTTCCACACCCCTGTTGACTGGCCCGGGATGCATGAAAAGCACATTTTTCCCAGCCCCCTTGATATTTTCAGGATTCAGCCCGAAGAACTTCGAAAATTCGCATGTTGAGGGAAACAGGGCGTTTTTCTGTCTTTCGAGCTGGAGTCTCAGCCCCATGATCACATCGCATCCTGCTACCGCGTCTTCAATGGTCGGGCAGATCCTCGCCCCGGTTTTCTCTATAAAGGGGGGCATCAGCGTGGCAGGCGCGTACAGGTTTACCTGTGCCCCCATCTTTGTCAGCCCGATTATATTGCTCCTGGCTACCCTGCTGTGCGATATGTCGCCTATGATGGCCACCTTAAGACCTTCAAGAGTTCCGAAAACTTCTCTCATGGTCATCATGTCAAGAAGCGCCTGGGTAGGGTGCTCGTGCATCCCGTCACCGGCATTGATTACCGACGACTTTACATTTTTAGCAAGAAAATGAGGGGCTCCCGACTGGCTGTGACGTATTATGATTATATCCGTTCCCATTGCTTCAAGGGTTTTCCCCGTATCTATCAGGGTCTCGCCCTTGGCGACGCTGCTTGTTGACACCGAAACATTCACTGCATGGGCTCCCATGTACTTGGCCGCAAGCTCAAATGATACCCTTGTTCTTGTGCTGTTCTCATAAAACAGGGTAACGACTGATTTTCCCTGCAGGTAGTTCACTCTTTTCATTGAGCTCGTAACAATCTTTTTCATATCCTTTGCCGTGTCCAGGATAAGGGTTATCTCGTCTGATCCCATGTCTGCCAGCCCCAGCAGATCTTTCGAGGAAAGTCTCATTCTCCTACCGCCTTTCCGGTTTATCAGAGTTTTTGCATAAAAAAAATAGTAAGCGCTGCGACTTACTATTTTAAAAACAATAATTATGTTTCGAAATCCGGGTGAAGGGAAAAGCGACTCCTGGACGGTTTGCACCGTCTTCGAAGAAAGTAACTTCCTTTTTTCCCTGATGCAATGAGTCATACTTTCTCCCTTTCTTATAAATTCCAAAATATATTAACATACGAAACCGGTCTTGTCCAGAAGAAAATTAAAAATTTCAGTTAAACTCGTAAGGTATGTCAAAGTAGTACAAAAATGCGTTGAACACGAATTTCACAAATTCGGGATCTATAATTAACCATGCCACGATTGCGATCCCGGCAGCCAAAGCTGTCACAATTGTCGCAAGGGCGAAATTTTTCAATGAACGGGCCCTGGGACTGCCTATCGCCCATATCAGGATCAAAACGATATATGCAGCCGCCAATACCATCAATATTATCGACAGGAGATCGAACTCCCCTTCGGAAATTAGGTATATGTTCCTGCCAAATATCGTTACTATAAAAAGCAAACTGAAAGAGAACGGGATAATGTTCAATATGTTGATTATCATCCATGTCAGGAAAGATACAGTCTTGCTGTTATTCCTATCATCGGCGGGAACCTTGTCAGCCTGCAGGTCAAATTCCGGCTGCATTGACTGCGCTTGCAGAAACACCTGGGTTGACGGCGGTGGCGAAGCAGCAGTCATTGTCTGAGCAGTCGGTGTTTCATTTTGAGCAGCAGTTGCTGGATGCGGCGTAACAGGCGAAGCAGGTGACCAATCGGTTACTGCAGGTTCAGGATGTATATCGCGCGGTGGTTCATATGTAGTTTCATTATGGCTCTCCTGTGGTATCTCATTTTGAGTTCCGACAGCAGATTCAGCCGGCTGTTCCGGCCCAATGAGCTTTTCAATCCTCGTTCCGCAGGAATCGCAGAATATAAATTGGTCCGGTAAAGACTTGCCGCAATTTGGACAATACATGGTATCCCTCCATTTGACCGGAATGGTCTGAACTTATCGGACAACTTACGACTTTACAGCGAAATTTTATCCGTTCTCCCAGCGAAAGTCAAGAAAAGGCGTTTCCAGTAATTATTCATTGTTTTTGAATGGCCCCTGTGTTACCTTATTATAGTATTGTTTATTTTGCTTTGTATTAGATGGGGGTCAGTCATGGACAGGAATAATTACATCAAGAAGGTTCGTACCTTTTTAAGCAATGCGCTGAAAAAGTTATCGGATCTTAATAAGGGAAGCAGGATTCTTTTATGGATAGGCAAAGCTGTCTTTTTTGCTTTCCTGCTGGCAGCGCTGGTCTTGACGATCATGTTTATGATGGACCCAGCTTTCCTTGACGGGAAGACTATATTGGTTGAGTGGATAGTCCTTTACTCCTTCCGGTTTTGGGTTATAACGTTTGTCGGCGCGCTGATTCTGGATATCCTGATAAACAGGTAATAATGTGCAGTTGGGGACGGGGTTTTTTACACATTTTTGCGCAAAAAACCCCCGTCCTCTTTTGCACATTCTGCTTCACTCATTTTGGGAATAATTGTCGAAGTAACCCTGGATATATACCACAGGAGTGCCCTTGTCGCCGCTTCCGGAGGTTAGGTCGCACAGGGAACCTATCAGGTCGGTCAGCCTTCTTGGGGTTGTGCCCTGGGATTCCATATGCCCCATTAGGTTGTTACTTTTATTCTTTATATAGTTTGCTATTGCCTTTTCAAGCTCCTCGCCCTGCAGACCGGCAAAATTGTTGTCAGCCAGGTATTTCAGCTTAACCTCGTTGGGGGTGCCTTCCAGCCCTTTTGTATAACCTGGCGAAACGACGGGATCGGCAAGCTCCCAGATCTTGCCGACAGGATCCTTGAAAGCGCCGTCGCCATAAACCATTACTTCAACTGTTTTTCCTGTCCTTTCCTTAATTATCTTCTGGATATTTTCAACCAACTGCTGGCAGTCTCTCGGGAACAGCTTGACTGTATCCTCCGTCGCCTTGTTGGAACCTAAAAGCCCGTAAACCTCGTTATACCCGCTGCCGTCTACCGGCGATGTCATTATGTCGTCCAGGCCGAATACCTTAAGTGCTCCATTTTCCCTGAGTATCCTCTTGGTCCTGTTTCTTGCATGTATGTCACAGGTAAGCACATATTTCGTATAGTCAAGGATCGTCTTGGGATTATTGGAGAAAATGACCTCGCATTCGCAGCCGTATTCTTCAACCAGCGATTTATAGTACTCGACATAATCCACACCGGTAAATATGTGTTTCAGATAACCGAACAAATCCCTGTATTGTTTTTCGTCCAGAACGTCCGTCCAGGGATTGACCCCTTTCTCGTCCAGCAGGTCTGCATCTACAAGATGATTGCCCACCTCATCGGACGGATAGCTGAGCATAAGGTATATTTTCCGGGAAGCGGCACCTTTAGCTATCCCGCGAAGACATATGGCAAAACGGTTTCGGCTTAATATGGGAAAAATTACGCCTATGGGGACATTGCCAAACTTATTGGATATATCTTTTGCGATAGCGTCTATGCTCGCGTAGTTCCCCTGCGCACGGGCTACGACAGATTCGGTCACTGCTACTATATCCCTGTCCCTGATCTGGAAGTTCTCAAGGCTTGCCGCCTTCAACAGGGTATCTGCCACAATCTGCTCAACACAGTCTCCCTGCTTTATTATCGGGGTCCGAAGCCCCCTGATTACCGTACCTGCTATCCTTTCCATGCTGCATGCTCCTCTGCAAAGCAAAATTCCATACTTTTGTATTATACATATTTATGCAACATAAGTAAAATAGAATTGCAAAAAAGAAGGCAGCGAGGCCGTTCTCCTGCCGGACATACAACAAAGCGCTGCATATTAATGCAGCGCTCGGGTTATCTGACATTCAGAATATCATTTTTCTCCGTTCAGGTTAGCTGCATAAATGGGGCGGCTTAGCCTGCTGCGATTTATTGCTCCGTGAATCCGGGATTCAAGCCGCGACCGCTCCGCTACCCCATCTATGCTCAAATCGTATGAAAGCACGCTGTTTAACTACGAATTAATACACGTTAATGCCATTACATAAGGTCTGTCCCTTTGGCACATTTGTGCCAACAGAACCGTCCCTATTGCACAGTGACGTAGTCGAGTTTGCGGACAATTTCTATCCATGTCTGGCCGCGGTTGAGCACGATGGGCGACCCATCCTCGGCGGTTATCTGTGTCTGCGCGTCCCGGGCTGTTTTGGACCATTTTACCGGTATCATCTTTCCGCCGGTAATGAAGTAACCGTTCCCGGAGCCAATGTTCTTAAGGTCCCTGCAGCCATAGGGATCGTTCTCGATAACGGGGGCAGCCATCTGCAGGATGATTATGTTGGCGGCCTTAACCTGTTCCCCGGTGTTGCGCTCCATATGGGGTTTTCCCATCCTTAGCCGGTCATACATCCTTGTTTCCGGATTATAAATAAATTCACAGTCGCTGCTTCCTTTGGACGTGTCAAACTTGATATAAACATCCTCAGCCGCCGTGCCGTTTTCAGCGACCGTAAACTGTTCGTGATATGTAAAGGGAAATGTTTTCTGGGGCTCGGTCCTGTATTTTTTCTTCGCAATGTAATTCTCGATTCTTTCCCTTGATGTGTATGTATCCTGCCAGTTTCTCACATCGGTTGTGAGATCCCAGAAGGCGGAACCGTCGGAGATATAGTCTATATTCTGTATTTTAAGCTTAGGGATATCTTTATAGGCGTATGTGCTTCCTCCCGCGTGGGTATAGACGGCATCATACTCCAGGACATAATCGAGAAAATAATGTCTCGAACTTCTAACTGGCCCGATCATATCGGGCATTGTATCCCAGAACAGGGCCATATAACGGGAAATATTATACTCGACAATAATCTCATATATTATCTGGGCCTGGATGATACCGCCCTGGGGCAGCACTCTGTCCCCCTGGTTGTCTATCATAACAGCCACAGGCCTGATCTTTGAGTCGGGCTCCTTAAAATCAGGATTAAAAACAAGTTCTTCTGCAGGCTCTTCCCCGGGTGCGGGGCTCGTGGCGGCAGGCGTTTGCTCTGCGCCAGGTCCGGGCGTGGTTGTGGCAGCCGGAGGAGTCTGCGTCGGGACATCGACCGGAGCATTGGCATTTTTTCCGCATGCGGAAATAAACACAAGGATTCCGGCAATTACTGACATGAGAAACTTTTTCTTTTGCATATCCTGATGTTCACCTCATGATAGTTTATAAAAAACCCGCCTGCAAACTTACGCG
>Ga0134095_1001508_pt1 | contig 15705 bp, 13 predicted proteins | sample 6_2taG_FD_94449 | JGI IMG/M metagenome (GOLD analysis project Ga0134095, IMG submission 94449) | Switchgrass degrading microbial communities from high solid loading bioreactors in New Hampshire, USA - 6_20_20_110_A2 metaG | ecosystem: Engineered > Bioreactor > Semi-continuous > Anaerobic >... | reverse complement strand
GATTCTTGCTTATGCGAAGGGGGCGAGCGTTTAGCCGCCTTCGGTTGCCGGGGCCGTGACTGCGAACGGCATCACGACGACGTTCCCGCTCGCGTCCGTGATGGGCGTATCGGGGCCGGGGAATTCGTGCACGCCAAGCTCACCGGCGTCCTGGTGGAGCATCGCCCACAGCGTCCCGGTGACGCGGTTGGTATCGACCGGAACGACCACGTTCTGGGTCTGCCCCGCGACTACTTGCGCGAAGCCGATGATCTCACCCGGCGCGCCGCTGCTGTCCGCATGGATGTCCACCCAGCCGTTCACCGGGATGGTCACCTGCGCGATCAGCACAGTACCGTCTGCCGTGATTTCCTGATCCGTGACCTGCAGGCTCGCGTCGCCGCTCACCGCACCAGCATCATCGCCAGTGTCAGCACCGGTATCACCGCCGGTATCCGCGCCAGCGTCGCCACCAGCGGCATCGCCAGTGTCAGCACCCGCATCGTCACCAGTACCGGCACCAGCGTCGCCACCGGTATCAGCGCCCGTATCAGCGCCAGCGTCATCACCGGTATCCGCACCAGCGTCAGCGCCCGTGTCATCACCTGGAGCCGCGCCCGGCGCCTGGAAGCTCAGCCCAAGCTGCTGGGCGAGCTGGCTGGCGTCGTAGTACAGATCGAAGCGGACGATCTGCATGCCTGCCTGGGCGGCCATATCGCCCTCGGCGGCAGCGTCACCTTCCGCAGCTTCGCCTTCGGCCGCCGCGTCACCTTCGGCGCCCATATCGGAACCGCCAGCGCCCAGCTCAAGGATCGCCACCATCGGAACGTTGACGGTCTGCTGCGTCGGCGCGGCGCCCATGAAGTCACCGCTGTGCGTGCCGGTGAACGTGAACTCGACCACCACCACGTTGTCGGCAGTCACCACCCGCTGGATGTTGTAGGCCTGGCCGGAGAACGCCGAGTTCAGGATGTTGGCCGGGCCGGTTACATCCTCACGCGTGCTGAGGCCCTGCGCCTGTGTGTAGTCGCGGAACTGGATGGTTTCCGCCAGCAGGTTCGGGTCGAAGGTCTGGAAGTAGTTCAGAACGGTCTGGACGGCCGGAGACGACGGGTCACCGATGATGATGGGGCCACCCGGCTGCGCGCCCATGTCGCCGCCAGTGTCGTCGCCCGTATCTGCGCCGGTATCGGCGCCCTCACCACCCTCTGGAGTGGGGGTGGTGTCGTCCTGCGCCAGCGTTGGCGTGAACGACAGGCTCAGACCCAGCCCCAGAATCAGGACCAGCACAAGAGCCGCCAAACTGAACGGTAAAAAGCGTTGCATCGTGCCCTCCTATACGAGTGTTAACAGGGTTACAGTACGTCTCGTTCATGGCACGCGGGGCCGTGAATCCAACCCCGCGCCTCCTAACATATGACTCTCACGAAGCGGCAACATCCCCCAGTGGAAGGATTTTCCGGTGGGTGATCTGGGGGAGTGAAGCGATAGGCCACTGATCCTATCCCCGCGCCGCGCCGTCACACGCCACTCTGCCAACCCTCACCTCCTACTCCCCACTCCCTCCCCTGTATTCTCGCTGTTTTTAGCTTATAATCTCCTTTGCGCAGCGCTCGCCGATCTGGCGAGGCGGGCGGCTGGCGGTTCACCGCAACAAGAGGAGCAACACCGTATGCGCAAGCTCAAGGCGACGCTGTGGGGCGCGCTTTCTGCGACTCTCGGCCTGCTGAGCATTCTGCCGTCCTTTCACGTCTTGCCGCGATCCGGCCTGGGATGGGCGCAGCTTGTCGCTACTGAGAACCCCGGCCTGGCGATGGTGAGCGGGGCGATGGGCATTTATCGCGGGCTGCGCGCGCGCTCGCTGAAAGCCGTGCTGCTCGGAACGGCTGGCCTGGGGCTGGGGATTCGCCCGCTGATCCGCCGCAAAGAGGTCAACCGCGCGATGTCCGAGGCGATGCGCGAGGGGCTGGGCATCGGCTGGCAGGGGCAGATCCCGGCGGAAGTGCACCGTCGCTTCGGGCAGACGCACCGCACCGATCTGTGGGGCCCGATCCTCTACTTGCTGCGCATCCGCGTGCGCGAAACGCGCGACGTGCTATTCGCTGCGCCGGACGGTCACCCTTTGCGCGTCGACATTTATCAGCCCGAGAAGCGCGACGGTCTGCTGCCCGCAGTAGTCGTGGTGCACGGCGGCGCGTGGTTCCACGGTGACAAGAGTGATTACGCATTTGGCCTGCACGACCGCTGGCTCGCGGCCCAGGGTTACGTCGTCTTCGATGTGCAGTACCGGACGTCTGGCGGGTGGCCCGCGCCGCTGTCGGACGTGAAGTGCGCGATCCGCTGGGTGAAGCAAAACGCCGCGCGCTACGGGGTCGATCCGGAGCGGATTGCGGTGATGGGGCGCTCCGCAGGCGGGCACCTCGCGCTGATGGCCGCGTACACCGCCGGAAGCGATCGCTTCCCGGTGGATTGCGGCAGCGGCGCGCTGAGCGAGGTGGATGAGAGCGTTCGCGCCGTGGTGGTCAGCTATGCCCCGGCGGACCTGATGCTGTGGCCCGCCGAGCGTGGCAGCGCGATCGCGGAGTTGATGGGCGGGCTGCCGGGCGAGATTCCGGACCGCTATCGCGAGGCGTCGCCGATTAATCACATTCGCCCCGGTCTGCCGCCGACGCTGATCATTCACGGCCAGCGGGACCGGCTGGTGCCGCCCGTTCACTCCGAGCAGTTGTTCAATCATTTGCGTGCCGCCGGGGTGCGAAGCGTGTTGCTGCGCATCCCCTGGGGACGACATGGCGTCGACAGCCTGATCGTCGGTCTGACAGGGCCGATGATCCAGTACGATGTCGATCGCTTTCTTGCGTGGGCGTTCCACCAACCGCCCGCGCCGCACGCGGACGAACCGTCCGCTGACGAGTCGGGTGTCGCAACAGAAGCGAGGCAGGGAGTATGAGGGCGCTGGCACGATGCGTGCTGGTGATGGTCGCCGCTTTAGGAGCTTTGTCACTTACCCCAAACACGAGTGCTGGATCGGGCCCACGCCAGGAAAGCCCGGCTGTCTGGATGGTTGACGCTCCGGTGGTCGAGAGCGTGTATCCAGATGGGCTGGTCTTCCGGCTGCGTGCGCAGAGCAACGCCGGGGAAATCGAGCGGGCGCGGCTGCTGTGGTATCGTCCCGTGCTGCGGCCCGGCGCGACGCGGCACGTCCAGGTTGAGGAAGCCAGCGTCGATCCGGAGGCGGGCGAGCTGGTCGCCATCTGGCGGCCGAGCGGCATGATGATGTTGCCGCCGTGGGCCGTGATCAGCTACCACTGGGAACTGCGCGACTCCGCCGGAAACACGTACACGACCGAGCCGCAGACTGCTGAATACGCCGACACCACGCGCGAGTGGACGCACAGCGAGTCCCAGGATGCGATCGTCTTCGCGCAGGGGCTGCCGGGGGAGATTGAAGCGCTGGTGCTGGACGCCATGGCTGCGCAGCGCGACACCTACGAAGCAGTGTGGGGCGCAGCTCTGCCTTACAAGCCGCGTATCGTGCTGTTTGGCGACTATGACGCGTGGCTCGAATGGCGCACTGCCGATCGCAACACGAGCGATACGTCCATCGTGGTCGGGCAGACATTCGACGCGTGGGGCGTGATCGCACAGGTGATGCTCGGCCACCCGTCAGAGCAGGCGTACCGCGAGCTGGCGTATTCGGTCGTGCTGCACGAACTGGAACACCTCTATCAGTCGGAGTTCCTTGCCGGTCGGCGGCGGATGGACGTGCCCGGCTGGTTCTACGAGGGCGACGCGACGTTCTTTGAGCTAGAGCAGTCGTACCCGTATCTGGGGCGCGTCCGTGCGATGGCAGTGGCGGGCGAGCTTCCGCCTCTGCTGGTCGTGAATATTGCCGACGCGCCGAGCGTCAGTGGCGACAACCCGCGTCTCGGCTATGACATCGGCTATTCGTTCTTTGAGTGGCTGCGTCAAAGCACGGGAGGGCTGGAGGCGCACGCTGCGATTATGGCGCTGCTGGCGGACGATGTGCCGTTCTTCGAGGCGTTGGAGCAGGCGCTCGGTCGCACGACGACCGAGATCGAGCGTGAGTGGCGGCTGTGGCTTGGCGCGTCTGAGGCTGCGCCGACGCTCATCCCTACCTGGACGCCGCCTCCCTTCCTAGTGCCGCCGACGCCGATGCAGTTTGGAAAGTGATTGCGTACCGGTTCGCATAAGGAGCATGCCAATATGGAGCAGATGCAGCCGATAATCGCCGAGCTCGTCGTGGAAAACGTGGACGCCTCGATTTTCTGGTATCGCGGCCTGGGCTTTGAGGTCGATGGCGAGGGGCTGCGCGACGACGACGGCTTGCAGTGGGTGAGCATGACGCGCGATGGGCGCCCGCTGTGGCTGCTGCGCGCCGACATCTCGCCGGACGATGCCAGAGGCGCACCGAGCGTGCGGTTGTATCTGCAAGTCGAGAATGTGGACGCGATTTACGAGCAGTTGGTTGCGCGCAACATACCTACCGAAAGCGCGCCCGAAACGCAGTGGTACGGGCTGCGCGAGTTTTCCGTGCGCGACCCTGACGGCTATCACTGGATTTTGAACCATCCCGTTCCCGAAGATCAGCGGCCGCCCGCGCCGAGCCCTGGCCCACTGCCGGGGCTCGACTGAGCGCGGCGTGGTCAGTTTGCCGGGCCGCTGTGTGGCCGCCCGGTTGGCGTGACAAGGCTCTCATAGGAGGATCCGCTTAATGGCACACGTTCCACCTGAAATTTTCCGCAAGTATGACATTCGCGGCACTGTCACCGGGCCGGACGCGCAGTTGACGCCGGACGTGGCGCGGCTGGTGGGGAAGGCGTATGGCACCTACGCGCAGCGCGAACTAGGGCTGACGCAGGTCTTCGTCGGCGGGGACAATCGCGCCTCGACGCCGCCGCTGATGGAAGCGGTGATCGACGGCGTGCTGAGCACCGGCCTCACCGTGACGGATGTCGGCCCGGTCATGACGCCGACTGTGTACTTCGCCTCGGCCTCGCAGGAGTATGCGGGCGGGATCATGATCACCGGCAGCCACCTCACCACGCAGTACAACGGGATCAAGATGGCTTACGGGCGGCTGGCGCTGGCCGATCAGCAGATTCAGGACCTGCTGCGCCTGATCCAGAACGACGACTTCCTGACCGGCCAGGGCGAGCTCAAGCGCGACTATCACATGGTCCACACCCACATGGCCGTCATCCAGAGCAAGGTGAAGCTTGGCGACCGCAAGCTGCGCGTGGTAGTCGATGCGGGCAACGGCCTCAGCGGGACGTATGTGCCGCCGGTCTTCCAGGCGTGCGGCGTGGACGTGATCTGCCTGTTCTGCGAGCCGGACGGATCCTTCCCCAACCACCTGCCGAACCCCGAAGATCCGGAACTGACCAAAGACCTCGAGGCGGCGGTGATTGCGAACAACGCCGACCTGGGGATCGGGTTTGACGGCGACGCGGACCGCTGCGGGATCATCGACGATCGCGGGCGGCACGTCGCGGCGGACCGGCTGCTGGCGCTGCTGGCGCGCGATCTGCTGAAGCGCATGCCGGGGGCGAAGGTCGTGTTCGACGTCAAGACGAGCCAGATGCTGCCGGACTTGATCCGCGAGAGTGGCGGCGAGCCGGTGATGTGGAAGTCGGGCCACAGCCTGATGAAAGCCAAGATGGCCGAGATCGGCGCACCGATCGGCGGCGAGGTGAGCGGGCATCTGTTCATCGGCGAGGACTACTACGGCTTTGACGATGCGCCGCTGGTGGCGTTGAAGGTGCTGGAACTGCTGAGCAACACGGACCAAGCGATCTCCACCTTGCTCGACGAGCTGCCGCACTTGGTCGCCACGCCGGAGATCATCATGAGCGCGCCGGACGACGTGAAGTTCCGCATCATCGACGCGGTGCGCGACCGGCTGCAAGATCGCTACGAGGTCGTGACGGTGGACGGCGCGCGCGCCCTGTTCGAGAATGGGTGGGGACTGGTTCGCGCCAGCAACACCCAGCCCGCGATCACCATGCGCTTTGAGGCACACACGCCTCTGCAACTGGTCGAGTATATGAAGCGCTTTGACTCGCTGCTGGACGACTATCCGCAGGTGGATCGCACCAATCTCCGGCGGCAAATCGAGGCATTCAGCGGCGAGCAGCCGGTACACTAGAGCGTATTCGACGCCTTGCCCTAATCCCACGCTAAATAAGTCCCTCCCTCCTTTTGTGGGAGAGGGACTTCGGGTGGGGGCATCCTAGGCGCGACCGGCGCCGGGACAGATGACGCTTGGCGGCCGCCTCAAAACGTGGTACAAACGCCGGGCGCCGCAAATGAGTGTTTGCTGAGACGCCGATTACACGCCGGGGTGGCGTGGTATAATGCGGCAGTTTTACCCTGACGAGGAGAAAACACTACTTGGTCAGCCCTCTTGATTGGCTTCTGGGCCTCTTTTCGCTGGACATCGGCATCGACCTCGGAACGGCGAATACGCTGGTCAGCGTGCGCGGCAAGGGCATTGTCATCAACGAGCCGTCGTACGTTGCTATCGAGCGCAAGACACGCCGCCCGATCAGCGTGGGCCGCGAGGCGAAAGAGATGTTCGGCAAGACTCCGTCGGCCAAGTACATGGTGGTTCGCCCCCTGCGCGATGGCGTGATCAGCGAGTTCGAGATCACCGAGGCGATGCTCGACTACTTCATCCGCAAAGCGCACGAGCAAAGCTGGGTGCCAATCCCGCGCCCGCGTGTGGTGGTGGGCATCCCCTCAGGCGTGACGGAAGTCGAGAAGCGCGCGGTCTACGACGCGACGATCAGCGCGGGCGCCCGCGAGGCGTACCTGATCGAGGAGCCGGTCGCCGCTGCCATTGGCGCGGGCCTGCCGATCCAGGAGACGCGCGGCAGTATGATCGTGGACATCGGCGGCGGCACGACGGAAGTGGCGATCTTCTCGCTCGGCGGGATCGTGATCAGCCGCTCGATCCGCGTCGCCGGGGATGAGATGGACGAAGACATCGTCCAGTATATGCGCACGAAGTACAACCTGCTGATCGGTGAACGCACGGCGGAGCGCGCCAAGATCGAGATCGGGTCGTCGTATCCGCTGCCCGAAGAGCGCACGATGATCCTGCGCGGCCGGAACCTGAAGAACGGCCTGCCGGAAGCGGTCGAGGTGTCGTCGATCGAGTTGCGCGAGGCGTTGAATCCGTCGGTCAGCATCGTGATCGACACGATCCGCGACGCGCTGGACGAGACACCGCCCGAGCTGGTGGCAGACCTGATGGAAGCGGGGATCTGTATGGCGGGCGGCGGCAGCCAGCTTAAGGGGCTGCCGGAGCGCATCGCCGACGAGGTCAACGTGCGCGTCTGGCTGGCGGAAGACGCCATGACGTGTGTAGCGCGTGGGGCAGGGCGCATCCTCGAAGACTACGACAACCTGCGCTCGCTGCTGGCCGGGCTGGAGCGTGGATCGACGCAACACTAGCGCGGACGCCACGCGGCATTAGGACGAAGTGTGCTCATGCCCCGAATCGCGCGATCCGGGGCATGATCTTGATCGGGCCTCTGGTATAATCAGGGGCAGCAGGCGCCGCCAATCGGCGCAAGCGTAAGTGGTTCGATGGAGGGTTGACCGGGGTGCTGCGCGCAAGCCGCGTCTTCAGCTTTTCGATGACGCTCGTCGCAGTTGCGCTGCTGATCTATTTCGGATCGCAGGGCGCGCTGGGTCCGGCGCAGGATATTGTGTCGGTCCCGCTGACCGCCGTGCAAAGCTTCATCAGCGACATCACCCAGGGCGTGACCGGCGTGTTCGACGCGGTGCGAGATTTTCGCCGGTTGGAAGCGCGCAACCACGACCTGGAAGAAGCGCTCGCCATTTATCAGGCGGAACTGGCCGAATTGCGCGAAAAGGGGCACGACTACGACCGGCTGGCCGCGCTGCTCGACTACAACCGCCAGGGTCCCGAAGACCGCGATTATGTCACGTGCGACGTGATCGGCCGTGACACGACCGGTTTCGTCAACGCCATCCAGATCGATTGCGGGCGACGGGCTGGCGTGGAGCTGATGGACCCGGTGGTGACGGAGTTCGGGCTGGTCGGTCGCGTGACGAAAGTCTCCGCGACCGGCGCCGAGGTCCTGCTGCTGACCGACCCGTCGAGCCGGGTAAGCGTGCGCCTGCAGGACTCGCGGGCGGACGGCGTCATCGTCGGGCAGTTGACCGGCGACCTGCTGCTGTCGTTCATTCCGGTCGACGCGCAGGTGACGCAAGGCGAGCGGGTGGTGACCAGCGGCCTGGGGCAGAACTTCCCGGCGGATTTGCTGGTGGGGCAGGTGCTCAGCGTGGCGCTGGACGAGCGGGGCATGTATCAGGAAGCGCGCGTCCGCAGCCTGGTTGAGTTCGGTCGGCTGGAGATCGTCCAGGTGATCACGAACTTCGAGCCGGTCGATCTCTCGGTCTTTGAGCAGACGACGACGCCCTGATAGGCGTGGCATGGCTTCTGCACGGCGCGAACCGGCGGCGTAATGGCTAATTATATCGGCATCCCGATCCTGCTGCTGGCGGCGGTGATCAACGCGACAATCATGCCGGAGCTTCGGCTCGGCAACGGCACGGCGGATCTGGTTTTTCTGCTGGTCATGTCGTGGGCGCTGCTGGCCGACGTGCGCGACGCGATGTTGTGGGCCGTGATCGGCGGGATGTTGCAAGACGTGCTGTCGATCGCGCCGCTGGGCACGTCCGCGCTGGGGCTGGTGATCGTGGCGTTCGCAGCAGATGCAGTTTTCGGGACCGTCTCGCGCGGGAACCTGATCGTGCCGCTGGTCGTGGCAGGCGTGGGGACGTTTGTGTACCAGATGATCACGCTGCTCCTGCTGCGGATGCTTGGCCTGTCGGCGGTGGGGCTGGGGCAGGGGCTGGTGTACGTGATGGTGCCGTCCACCATTATGAACGTGCTGCTGATCCTGCCGGTGTTTCGCCTGATGGGCGCGGTGCATCGCCGCGCATTCCCGCTGCGGGCGCGCATTGAGTGACTTTCCACCTCTTGATTGACTGAATCGACCGGCTTGTGCGTGTATCGTTAGTTGATGTGGTAGATGTCTCATGAACCAACTCGGTGATCGGCGTTTGATGCCCTTTCAGGGGTGGCGGCTGGGGCTCTTTCGAGCGGTCGTCATCTTTTCGTTGCTGGTGCTGGTGTTGCGCACCGGTGAGCTTCAATTTGGGCGGCGCGAGCAATTCGTTCAGGACGCCGAAGAGAACCGTTTGCAGCTTGTGCTGATCCCTGCGCCGCGTGGGCAGATCTACGACCGTAACATGGTCGCGCTGGCGAAGAACGACCCCGCGTACAACGTGACCATCGTCCCGGCGCAGCTTCCCGACGACCCCGACGCCGTACTCGACATCTATAACCGGCTTTCCGCGCTGGTGGACGTCCCCGCGACGCGCGCCGCCGCTGACGCCGCCGGACGGGTGAACGAGCGCAGTATCGAGGAACTGGTGGCCGAGGGGCGCGGTATCGCCCCGTTCCGCGAAGTGGTCATCGCGCAGGACATCGACCGCCTGACGGCGTTCCGCATCCTCGAAGAAGCGCAGATTCTGCCGGGCGTGGACGTATACGACGCGTCGGTGCGTGAGTATCCGACCGGCGCGCTGACGGCTCACATCGTCGGCTATCTGGGGCCGATCGGGCCGGAAGAGGAAATGCGCCTGCGCGAGCTGGGCTACAACCCGGCGTTTGACCGCATCGGCTATGCGGGCGTCGAGGCGTATTTTGAGGAAGAACTGGCCGGGCGGCGCGGCACGCAGACCTGGCTGATCGACGTGGCAGGCGAGCCGCTGCAATTGGTTGAGGAAGAACAGTTCACGCCGGGCATGAGCCTGCAACTGACGATCGATGTAGAGCTTCAGAAGGCGGCGCAGGACGCGCTGACCCGGATGATCAACCTGATCAACGCCGACGAGGGGCGCGTGGTCACGCAGCAGGGCGTGGTGATCGCGATGGACCCGCGCAACGGCGAGATCTTGGCGATGGTGAGCTGGCCGAGCTACGACAACACCCGCTTCGCCCGCGCCATCGACGGCGAGTATTACTTCCAGCAATTTGAAGACCCGCTGCGCCCGCTGGTTAACCACGCGATCAGCGCGCTTTATCCGCCCGGCTCGGTGTGGAAGATGATCACCTCGGTCGGCGTGGTCGAAGAGAAGGTCATCGCGCCGACCTCGCGCCTGTTTGACCCCGGCAGCCTCGTTCTGCCGAACGCGTTTGCCCCGCGCGACGAGTCCCTGGGGCAGACGTTTGTCTGCTGGGACCGGGCCGGTCATGGCGAGGTGGATCTGCTGAAGGCGATCGCGCAAAGCTGTGACGTGTACTTCTACCAGGTTGGCGGCGGCAACCCGGACGTCAGCCCGGCGGTGCTGCGACCCGGCGGCCTGGGCCCCAACGACCTGTATCGCTGGGCGACCGCTTTCGGGATTGGATCGTCGCTGGGCGTGGAGCTTCCCGGCGAGTTGGCCGGACGGATGCCCGAAGGTGAGTGGAAGCGCCGCAACTATGGCGAAAGCTGGTCCACTGGCGACACGTACAACGCCGCGTTTGGGCAGGGCTACGTCACGACGACGCCGCTGCAGTTGCTGGTTTCTATCATGCCAATGATCAACGGCGGGACGATTTACCAGCCCCGGATTGCGCGTAACCTGCAAGACGCAAGCGGCAACATCATCGAGCGGTTCGAGCCGGCAGTTATCCGAACGCTGGTGATGCCGCAGGGTGACCAGCTTCCGGTGCTGCTCCTGCAGGAAGACATGCTGCTTCACGGCGAAAACAGCCTCGCCTGCCGCTGCGAGCCAGATAGCGATTATTACGACGAAGAGTTCTGCAACAGCGTCGATCTGGACAACTACACCGCTCAGTTTGACCGCGACCCCAACCTTGACGACGACGTCACGGATATCGTGCGCTATCGCGTGCATATACCGGATGGATACACGTTCAACCGGGGCGTGTGCGACTTGCTGGAACAGCAAGGCGTCCAGCGCGCGAAGCACTACATCCCGCCGTTCGCTACGCACGAAACGCTTTCGCTGATGCAACAGGGAATGCGCCGCGCCGTGACCGAAGGGACCGCTTCGCGGGCCGCGCTGCCGTACGTCAACGTGGCCGCCAAGACTGGCACGGCCGAATATTGCGACGACATCGCCAATTCGCTCAACCTGTGCAAACCGGGCGCATGGCCCGCGCACGCGTGGCTGGTCGGCTACGCGCCATACGAAGCGCCGGAGATCATGGTGATCGCGTTCGTTTACAACGGCGGCGAGGGCTCTCTGGTGGCCGGTCCGATTGTGCATGACGTGCTGGACGCGTACTTCCAGCTTAAGACGCGCCGGGTGTCGGCGGTGAATTGACGGCAGGCAGCGGTTAGCCGTTAGCTAAAAGCATGGCAGCAGTGTGCTGGCCTTGACCTCTCTCCGTTCACAATAAGAGTGCCAGACGTGGCTTTCGCCCGTCTGATTGCGCATGATATCGCTGCCAAAGCAGTTGCTTTGGTTTTTGCTAATCGCTAACCGCTAACTGCTAATCGCTTGACAGTGCGCTGTTTAGCACGCTGCGCGAAAATGAGTATAGTTGTTGGTGGGGCGCTGGGCGCTCGGCTCTGCGGGTCGCCCGGACCGTAAAGATGCAGAAAGGGATGCGCCGCTTTCGGCATGGACGACTCCATTACCCTCAAAGGAATCAAACAAGGGCTGCTGGTAACCGTGAAACCGGACGGGCGCTGGTCGGACGTGACGGCCCGCCTGACGTCCATGATCGACGCACAGAGTGCATTTTTTCGCGGCGCGCAGATCGCGGTAGCGGTTGGCCCGCGCGAGGTGCGGCGTCACGAACTGTCGAACCTGATCAAGCTGCTCGAAAAGCGTGACGTGACGCTGCTGGCAGTGCTTGGAGAGAGCGCCACGACCGTCGGCGCCGCGCGGACGCTTGGCCTGAAAACGGCTCTGTCCGAATTGGAGATGGAGCCGCAGGCGCCGTCCGATGGCTTTGACATGCTGCACGAGCTCCCGCCGCCGATCGACCCTGAGGAACACGGGACCGAGGGCGTGCTGATCAAGCGGACGCTGCGCAACGGGCGGGTCGTCCACAGCGACGGGCATGTCGTCGTGCTGGGCGACGTCAACGCGGGCGCAGTGATCGTGGCGCGCGGCGATGTGATCGTTTGGGGGCGGCTGCGCGGGACGGTCCACGCGGGCGCGGGCGGGGATGAATCCGCCGTGGTGTGCGCTCTGAACCTGGCGCCGACGCAGCTTCGCATTGCCAGTTACATCACGATCTCGCCCGAAGAAGGCCGCCGCAATCCGCGCCCCGAAAAGGCGCTGGTGCGCAACGGGCGGATCGAGGCGGAAGCGTGGGAAGCGTGAACCGCTTCACCAGTGACAAAGGTAAGCTTGGCAAGCGAACTTTAATGGATTTACTGTCTATTTAGAAAGCGATCCGGCAGTACGACTGGCCGGGTGGGGCCCGCGAAAGGTTTGGGGGGTATGGTTGCGCGAGTGATTACGATCACCTCGGGGAAGGGCGGGGTCGGAAAAACGACCGCTACTGCCAATATTGCGACCGCGCTCGCCAGCCTGGGCAAGAAGGTTGTCTGCATCGACGCGGACATCGGCCTGCGCAACCTGGACGTCGTCATGGGCCTGGAAAACCGGATCGTTTATGATCTGGTTGACGTGGTCGAGGGCCGCTGCAAGCTGCGTCAGGCGATGGTGAAGGACAAGCGAGTTCCCGACCTGTACCTGCTGCCCGCCGCCCAGACCCGCGACAAGACAGCCGTCAGCCCGCAGGACATGGTCGCGCTGACCAACCAGTTGCGCGCCGACTACGACTACATTCTGATCGACAGCCCGGCCGGGATCGAATGGGGGTTCCGCAACGCGCTCGCGCCGGCCGACGAGGTGGTGGTCGTGACCAACCCCGAGGTGTCCGCCGTCCGCGACGCCGACCGCATTATCGGCCTGATCGAAGCCGATCAGCGCCATCTGCCCACCAGCCTGATCCTGAACCGCATCAAGCCGGATATGATCCGCCGGGGCGATATGCTCTCCGTGAACGACGTGCTCGAGATTCTTTCGACCCGCTTGCTTGGCGTGATCCCCGAAGACGAGAACATCCTGATCTCGTCGAACCGGGGCGCGCCGCTCGCGCTGGACGATCAGCACACCCCCGCCGGAGATGCGTTTATGAACGTTGCGCGGCGCCTGATGGGCGAGAAGATTCCGCTACTGGAGCTTGAGCGCCGGGATGGATTCGTCCGGCGGCTGATGCGTATCTTTCGCCCGTCGAACAACGCGCCATAGTGAGGCAAGGGGCGGCCTATGACTTCGTTCTGGGATCGACTGCGGGGGCGGACCGACGCATCTAGCGCGGACACAGCGCGCGACCGGCTGAAGCTGGTGCTGGTTAGCGATCGGAGTGACATCTCGCCGGAAAAACTGGCGCAGCTTCAGAGCGAGATCATCGAGGTCATCAAGCGCTATCTCGACGTGGACGACGCACACGTCCACATCAAGCTCGAGCAGCGCGCCCGCGAAAACTACCTGGTGGCGGACATCCCCCTGGCGCGCGATAAAAGCTATGGCATGCTGCCTATTCTCGACGCCCCGCCGGAGAACGAAGCCGGGCAAGTGCCACCGGAACCCGAGCCCGAAGAACCTGAGCCTGAGGCGAAAGCTGAAAAACCGGCTCAAGCGACCAAGCCGCGCAAGCCGCGTGCGACATCCTCGTCTGGCAAAAGCGGCACGCGCAAGAAGCAGGCCGCCGCCGACACTGAAGCCGAATCCGACCCGTCCGCGAGCTAAACGCGGGCGATTTTTTCCTCTGCCGCGCCGCCTGAGAGCGCGGGTGGCTCTGGCGCTGACGAGATGCGGCGCTATAATGGGCCGCGTTCCCGCCCGTATTGGTTGATGTGAGTAACGTCGTATGCAGTCCAGGGCCTCGATTTGGCGTGACTTTGATTTCATCTTGCTCGGAACCACCGCGCTGCTGGTGATTATCGGCATCCTGATGATCCGCAGCGCGACGATGGGCGCCGTCGACACCGACCTGATCGCGCGCGTCCCCTCTCAGATCCGTTTCAGCATTGTCGGCCTCGCGGTCGTGTTCATCGTCGCCTCGATCGACTATCGCCTACTCGGCAGCCTGCACGGCTTCATTTACGGCTTCGTGCTGTTTATCCTCGGACTGGTCGCCGCGCTGGGCGTCGTCGGTGAGGCGGGCGCGCAAAGCTGGCTGAACGTCGGCTTGCAGGTGCAGCCCGCAGAGCTTGGCAAGATCCTGTTGGTGATCACGCTGGCGCAATTCCTGGCAGATCGCTATCTCGAAATGGACCGGCTGCGGACGGTGATGCTCTCGCTGTTTCACGTGGGCGTGCCGACGGTGATGGTCTTCTTGCAGCCGGACCTCGGAACCGCGACCGTGATGGTGTTTGTGTGGTTCGTGATGGCGTGGGGAGCCGGTCTGCGCCTGAAGCATATCGCGCTGTTCACGCTGGTCGGGCTGATGATGCTCCCGGTGCTGTGGGCCAACATGGAACCCTACCAGCGCGACCGCATCATTACCTTCATCGATACGGGCGAAAGCTGCGCCGACGATCCCGAGCTGGTGCGCAGCGGTGAGTGCGTCTTTGTGGACGAAGACGGGAACGGCATCCCCGACAACAAAGACCGCCGCTACAACATCGACCAGGCGCTGATCAGCATCGGCTCCGGTGGCTTCCTCGGCAAAGGCTACGCCAACGGCTCGCAGACGCAAGGGCGTTTCCTGCGCGTGCGGCACACGGACTTCATTTTCAGCGTGATCGCCGAAGAGTTAGGATTTGTTGGCGCGACGACGGTCATCATCCTGATGGGCATCGTGGTCTGGCGCTGTCTGCTGGGCGCGGCGCGCGCCGCCGACCCGGTCGGGAGCCTGATCTGCTATGGCGTGGGCGGAATGATATTTTTCCAAACGATCGTGTCGATCGGCATGAATCTGAGTATTCTGCCGGTTACTGGCCTGACGCTGCCGTTTGTAAGCTCTGGCGGCTCGTCGCTGCTGACAATGCTGATCGGCATTGGGCTGGTGGAAAGCGTCGTGATGCGCCGCCGCATTCGGGAGCGGGTGTAGCCGCAAGCTCAGAACAGCGAAAAGCAGCGACGAACACTTTCTCAGCCAGCCGTTCGTTCCCGATCGTTATCGCCTCATCGTACCCACAGGGGGAACTGCATGGACAAAGCTGCGTTCGTCAACCTGTACGACTATGTGTTCTGGGCCGATCGCCGCTTCATGGACTGCGTCGATGCGCTCACCGAGGAGCAGTTCCGGCAGCACATCGACTTTTCGCAGGGCGCGATCAGCGAGCACCTGGTCCACTTGCTGGGCGTCGAATACTGGTGGATTCACTTCTTGCGGACGGGCGAGCTGGATTTCTTCCAGGAAGAGGTCTATTCCTGGTCGCGCGAGCAGCTCCGCGAGAAGCAAGCCGAGGTCGAGCGCGAAATCCGCGCCTATCTCGACACGCTGACGCCCGAAGAACTCCAGCGGCGCGTCAAGCCGGATTTCTGGGACGAAGACGAGGAACCGATCGCGGTGTGGCAGGCGCTGCTTCAGATCGCCAACCACAGCACCGATCACCGCGCGCAGGCGATGGCGATCATGCACACGCAGTTCGGCGCGCCGACGTTTGGGCAGGATTACCTGAG
>Ga0134095_1001505_pt1 | contig 15716 bp, 15 predicted proteins | sample 6_2taG_FD_94449 | JGI IMG/M metagenome (GOLD analysis project Ga0134095, IMG submission 94449) | Switchgrass degrading microbial communities from high solid loading bioreactors in New Hampshire, USA - 6_20_20_110_A2 metaG | ecosystem: Engineered > Bioreactor > Semi-continuous > Anaerobic >... | reverse complement strand
GGAAAAGCGATAAGCCGCGGCGGAGCGCTCCGCCGCGGCGTAAATATTCTCTCGTTTTTATGCGGTTTTACCTGATAGACAGGGCGCGCAAGCCCCGGCGGGGGCACTCAAGCCGCCCCGCGGGGCGCTGCGGGATATGCGTCCGTTCGCGCGGCGGGGAGTGCCGCGCCGCAGCGCTGTCTTTTTCAAGCCGGCCCGCCTGACGGGTGACGCACGCAAGCAGCCGCGCAGCCTGCCTGACGGGGTATCGCGCCGCCGCGCCAAGCGCGGCGCGCTGCCCGCCATGCAGCGTGTTTCATGTGCCCGCATGAGGGGGATGTGTATCGCGCCGCGCGGGCCCTAGCGCAGCCGGCGCTTCTTCTTGCCCTGCCTGTCGGTCTGCTCGCCCAGGGACTCGCCGAACTGGCGCAAAAGCTCCTTTTGCTGCGGGGTGAGCCCTGTGGGGACGGTGACGTGGACGGTGACGAACTGGTCGCCGCGCCCGGAGCCGCGCAGGTTGGGGATGCCCTTCCCGCGCAGGCGGAAGACGGTGCCCGTCTGGGTGCCTTCGGGGATGACGTATTTGACCTTGCCGTCGAGCGTCGGGACTTCCACTTCCGCGCCGAGGGCCGCCTGCACGATGGAGATGGGAAGGTCGTAGAGCACGGCGTTGCCTTCCCGGCGGAAGAACTCGTGGGGCTGGACGTTTACGGTGATGTACAGGTCCCCCGGCGGGCCGCCGTTGACGCCGGCGTTGCCCTGCCCGGCCATGGAGATGGTCTGCCCGTCGTCGATGCCTTCGGGGATTTTGACGGTGATTTTCCTGTTGCGGCGGATGAGGCCGTGGCCCTTGCACTGGGCGCAGGGCTGGTGGATGATTTTCCCGCGGCCGTGGCAGTTGGGGCAGTCGACGGTGTTCTGAATGATGCCGAACGCCGTCCGCGTCTGGGATGTGACGGTGCCCGAGCCCCTGCAGGTGGGGCAGATTTCCGCCGTCGTCCCTTCCTTGCAGCCGGTGCCGGAGCAGACGTCGCACACTTCGATGCGGGAGATGGGGATCTCCTTTTCGCAGCCGAAGGCCGCCTCCTCGAACGTGACGGTCACCTCCGCGTACACGCGCTCGCCGCGGCGCGGGGCGTTGCGGTTCCTGGCGGAGGAGGCGCCGCCGCCGAAGAAGGAGCTGAAGATGTCCCCCAGGTCGAAGTCAAAGCCGAAGCCGCCGAAGCCGCCAAACCCGCTGCCCGCGGCATAGGACGGGTCGACGCCGGCGTGCCCGAACCGGTCGTATTTCGCGCGTTTTTCCGGGTCGGAGAGCACCTCGTAGGCCTCGTTGATCTCCTTAAAGATCTTTTCCGCTTCCTTGTCGCCGGGGTTGAGGTCGGGGTGGTACTTCTTGGCAAGCTGGCGGTACGCTTTTTTGATGGCCTCCTCCGACGCGCCTTTTTCCAGCCCGAGCACCTCGTAATAGTCGCGTTTTTCTGCCATACTTTCTTCCTCTCACGCCCTGCGGGGCGGCGCGCTTGATGCGGCGGGCCGCTATGTACGAACAAAGAATCTCCGTTTTTCGCGGAGATTCTTTGTCGCAAATCCGCAGGACCGGATTGTTTTACTTGTTGTTGTTGTCGTCGACGACCTCGTAGTCGGCGTCGTAGTAGTTGCCGCCGCCGGGGGCGCTGCCGCCGCCGGACGACGTGCCGCCGGCGCCCTGCTGCGGGCCGGCCTGCGAGTAAATCTTCTGGCTGACTTCAAAGAACTTCTTTTGCAGCTCGTCGGTGGCGTTCTTGATGGCCTGCACGTCATTGCCGGAAAGGGCGGTCCTGACGTTCTGGATGGCGTTTTGAATGGCGCTCTTGTCCTCGGGGCTGACTTTGTCGCCGAGGTCGCTTAAGGCCTTTTCGCTCTGGTAGATGAGGTTGTCGGCGTTGTTGCGCGCGTCGGCCTCTTCCCTGCGGCGTTTGTCTTCCGCGGCGTACTGCTCGGCTTCCTTGACGGCCCGCTCGATTTCCTCTTTCGACAGGTTCGTGGACGCCGTGATGGTGATCTTCTGCTCCTTGCCCGTGCCGAGGTCTTTCGCCGAGACGTTCACGATGCCGTTGGCGTCGATATCGAACGTGACTTCAATCTGCGGCACGCCGCGCGGGGCGGGGGCGATGCCGTCGAGGCGGAAGCGGCCGAGCGTCTTGTTGTCCTTGGCCATCTCGCGCTCGCCCTGCAGGACGTGGACCTCGACGGACGTCTGGTTGTCCGCCGCGGTGGAGAAGATCTGGCTCTTTCGCGTCGGGATGGTGGTGTTGCGCTCGATGAGCTTCGTGAACACGCCGCCGAGCGTCTCGATGCCGAGGACAGCGGCGTGACGTCCAGCAGCAGGATGCCCTCCACGTCGCCACCGAGAACGCCGGCCTGGACGGCCGCGCCGATGGCCACGCACTCGTCCGGGTTAATGCCGCGGAACGGCTCCTTGCCGGTGATGCGCCGCACGGCGTCCTGAACGGCGGGGATGCGCGTCGAGCCGCCGACGAGCAGGACCTTGTTGAGATCCGCCGCCGTCAGCCCCGCGTCGGAAAGGGCCTGGCGGACGGGCTCCATCGTCTTTTCCACGAGGTGGGCCGTCAGCTCGTTGAATTTCGCGCGCGTGAGGGTCATTTCGAGGTGCTTCGGGCCGGAGGCGTCGGCGGTGATGTACGGCAGGTTGATGGTGGTCGTCGTCACGCCGGACAGGTCGATTTTCGCCTTCTCGGCCGCGTCGCGCAGGCGCTGCATGGCGATGCGGTCTGTGGACAGGTCGATGCCCGTGTCTTTCTTAAACTCCTTGAGCATGTAGTCGACGATGCACTGGTCGAAGTCGTCGCCGCCGAGGCGGTTGTTGCCGGCCGTGGCGAGAACTTCAATGACGCCGTCGCCGATTTCGAGGACGGAGACGTCGAACGTGCCGCCGCCGAGGTCGTAGACCATGATTTTCTGCTCGCCTTCCTTGTCGAGGCCGTAGGCGAGGGCCGCGGCTGTCGGCTCGTTGATGATGCGCTTGACGTCAAGGCCCGCGATTTTGCCGGCGTCCTTCGTCGCCTGGCGCTGCGAATCGGTAAAGTAGGCGGGGACGGTGATGACGGCTTCGGTGACGGGCTGGCCGAGGTACGCTTCGGCGTCCGCCTTGAGCTTTTGCAGGATCATCGCGGAAATCTCCTGCGGCGAGTAGCTCTTGCCGTCGATGTTCACGCGGTAGTTCGAGCCCATTTCGCGCTTGATGGAGATGATGGTGCGCTCGGGGTTGGTGATGGCCTGGCGTTTGGCGACTTGGCCGACCATTCTCTCGCCGTCTTTAGAAAAAGCAACAACGGAAGGCGTGGTGCGCGCGCCTTCGGCGTTGGGGATGACGATGGGTTCGCCGCCTTCGATAACGGCTACGCACGAGTTTGTCGTACCAAGGTCAATACCGATGATTTTTCCCATAGTGACTCCTCCTTCAGTCTGACAAATCCGGTCTGTGTATGGAAAGCATGCTAGTTGGCGACTTTAACGGTTGAGAAGCGGATGACTTTATCCCCTATCATAAAGCCCTTCTCATACTCCTCGACGACGACGCTTTCGCCGTAAGCCGGGTCCTCTATATGCTGGACGGCGTAGTGCCGGCTCACGTCGAATTTCTCGCCCACAGCGGGGATTTCCTTCACGCCGAGGTTTTTGAAGATCTCCTCAAACTGCGCCATGATAAGCTGGATGCCCCTGAAGTACGCTTCATCGGAGCAGGGCTGCTTGAGGGCGCGGGCGATGTTGTCGTAAACGGGGAGGATCTGCGCGATGGTGTCCGCGCGGATCTCGCTGAAGAGCGACTCGCGCTCTTTGGCGGTGCGCTTGCGGTAGTTATCGTATTCAGCGGCGAGACGCAAGAACTTATCTCTCTCGGCCTTCAGCTGCTCTTCAAGCTCCTGGACCGCCTTCTCCAGAGCGGCCGCGTCGGGCTGGGGCGCCTCGCCCGCATTATCGGAGGGCGCCGCGCCGGCCGACTTGTCGGCGGGGGGTGCCATATCGGCCGCATCGCCGGCGGGAGGCGCCGCGTCAGTTGCATCGGCGGGGGGTGCATTGACCGCAGCCGTGCTGACGGCCTCGTCTCGTGTCTCGTCTCTGTTTGTTTTTGACAAACCGAATCATCTCCTTTAGTGTGATAAGCCGCGTATTTTAGCGGCGCGTTACCGGTCGGGCGGCTGGCCCGGGCGCCGGATGCGGAAGCTCCCCGGCCTGCCGAGCATGGGGTGGGGCGGCATATCCTGCCGCAGCAGGCGGGAGAGGCTCTGGGCGATAAAGGACAGGCGTGCCGCCATTCTCGAGTAGTCCATGCGCGTCGGCCCGATGATGCCGATGAGGCCCTGCATATCGTCCCCCGCGTCGTACCGGGCGACGATGACGCTGGCGTCTTTCAGTTCCTCCACGAGGTTTTCCGGCCCGATGATGATTTTCATGCTGCCGACGTCGTCGGAGTAGGGCGAGGGAAGGCGCTGCAGCTCCGTCTCGTCCGAGAGGTAGCGGAGCAGGCGCTGCGCTCTTTCGATGTCCCTGTATTCCGGGTGCTCGAAGAGGTGCGTCGTGCCCGTCACGCGCGCCTCGCGGTGCTTGGACTCCCTGAGTATCTCAATCGCGTAAGTGGCGACGATGGCAACGATGCCCTGCGTATCGTCAAGCGCGCGCTCGATGGACGCGATCAGCTCCGGCGTAATCGCGCTTTCGGGCAGGTTCGTGACGTGCGCGTTGAAAACGGCCGCCACCTTCGCAAGGAACTTGGCGTCGACATGGTGCGGCAGGGTGACAAGTTTATTTTTCACCATTTTATTGCTGAGCATAACCACGATGATGAACATGCCGGCGTCGACGTGGATGAGGTCAAACCGCACGATCGACAGGTCCGGCGCCGCCGCCGCGACGGAAAGGGCGGGGTAGCTTGTCAGGCGAGCCGTCAGGTTGCCGATTTCCTCGAGCAAATTGTCCAGCTGCCTCAGGCGCGTCGTGAGCGCGCGGTTAATCTCCTCGATTTCCGCGAGCGTGAGGCGGTGCTGCTGCATCAGCTCGTTGACGTACACGCGGTATCCGAGCGGCGTGGGCACGCGGCCGGCCGACGTGTGCGGCTGCTCCAGGAGCCCGAGCGCCTCCAGCTCGCTCATTTCATTGCGAATCGTGGCGGAGGAGAGGTTCAAATCGCTCGTCTGCGCGATTGTCTTTGAGCCGACCGGCTCGGCCGACTCGATGTAGCGGTCAATGACGGCGCGCAAGATCTTCTTCTGCCGGTCTCCAAGCGTCATAAAACCCATCCTCCTTTTCAGAAAATTAGCACTCAACATCCAAGAGTGCTAACCATAATCTAGCACTCTCTGGCATGGCTGTCAAGACCTCGGGCGCATTTGTTCACACTTTGTTTCATATTCTTTCTATACTATTGTAGCGCTCTTTTTCAACGGGAAAAACGCGCCGGAGACTGCCGGATTTGGAAACGTTTACGATTTGTAATTTATTTTTGTAATCTCTTGTTGTTGCATTTTGTCACTCAATACAGTATCCTGTGGGCATCCCTGAAATGAAAATTAATGAGAAAGTAGGTGACGCCACCTGAAAAGAGCTCAAGTCGGCGCGATTTGCGCCGCAGTTGGCGTGATTATTGGAATTGGCCTTTCGCTGGCGGCCTTCACGTTTGGGTGGGTGCCGGCTCCGAAGGTGAAGGGTGAGAAAATTCTCACGACGGACGTCAAACCCCCCGTGACAAACGCGAGGCTTGTCGAGATGGCTTACGACATCCTCGAGGCGATTAAGGAAAGGGATTTCAAGAAGCTCGCGGGGTTCGTTCATCCCGAATACGGCGTCGTGTTTTCGCCGTACGCCACGATAAACCTTGTGACGAACAAGTGCTTTACGGCGGCGCAGGTCGAGGCCTTCCCGCAGGACGATACGAAATACGTCTGGGGCCTGTTCGACGGCAGCGGGGAGCCGATTGAAATGACGCCGGCGCAGTATTTTGACCGGTTCGTGATGGACAAGGACTACACGCAGGCCGAGCAGATCGGCATCAACAAGATTATCCGCTCGGGCAACGCGCTGGAGAATATCGACGAGGTGTTCCCCAACGCGCGCTACGTGGATTTTCATATCGAGGGCAGCCCCGAGCACACGGGGCTCGACTGGGGGAGCCTGCGCCTCGGCTTTGAGGATTATAACGGCGAGCTTCGCCTGACCATCATCCTTCACAGCGAATGGACAATCTAAACGCATAAGGGATACACGAAAATACACGCCCGGGGGCGTGTATTTTCGCGCTTATGGGAAAAAATGGCGCTCAAGAAAAGCGCGGGAGCGAGCATACTATCCTCGAGGCAAATTGCCAAATCTTCATCAAAATGTGTGAGGAGAAAGTATGATGAAAAAATTCGTCGCTACCGCTCTTGTTCTGCTTCTCGCCTTGAGCCTGTTCGGCTGCGGACGCATGGACACCTACGACGACTACCGCTACAACAGAGAGGGTGCCACCCGCTACTCCGAAACCACGCCAAACATCACCGACGGAGCCACCGACGGGTCATACAATCCGGCGATAAACGGGCAGACCACCACCGGCATGAGGGCGCGCGGCTACAACGTCACGGACCCCGCCCTCGTTCTCCCGGGCCGGTAAAACGAAAAACCCCGGCGCTTAGGCCGCGCCGGGGGTTTTTTGTTTTTTGCGCTAAGCCAGGACGCTTCGCGCTGTTTTATGCCGCGCCGCGCGCCGCTGTGAGCGCGCCCCCATCGTCAGCCCTTCGCGATGTGATCTGCTTCCTTGCGGCTGAAGAGCTTTTCCCCGTGGATGACGTAGCGGGAGATGGTCTTGTAGATGACGAACGTGATGGCGGAGTTGATGCCCGCTTTAATCAGGTTGAAGGGGAGGATGACGGGGATGAGCATCCCGTCCACGACGCTCGTGGGCACGCCGCCCATGAAATGGGGCGTGACGAAGTGGTTGGCAATGACCATGACGACGGCGTTTGCCACCGTGCCGCAGAGGAGGGCGATGACGGCGCCGAGGCGGGTGTGCTTTTTCCGGTAGATGAGCCCCGCCGGCACGACGAGGGCGGAGGTGGAGATGACGTGCATGATGAAGACATACACGCCGCTCTGGGCGCTGACCGTCAGCGCCTGGATGCCGGCGGCGATGATGGTGATGATCACGCCGGCAAGGGGCCCGAAGGCGAAGGAGCCCACGAGAATGGGGACGTCCGCCGGGTCGTATTCAAGGAACGGCGCGGCCGGGAAGATGGGGAAGTGGATGAGGTAGATAAGTACGACGGAGATTGCGATGAGAAGTGCCGTGACGACAAGATTGCGGGTTGAGATCTTCATTTCAATACCTCCTGCTAAAATAAAAATGACCTGAAAGACTTGTCTTCCAGGTGCACGCGCAGGTGGCCTCAAAATGAAGGCCGGCCCTGTCTTCTTCCATCCAGACTTTCACTGTCGGTATTGGAATTTCACCAATTCTGCGCCGCACGATGCATGCGGCGCTCGCGGACTATACCGCCGATCGGGAATTTCACCCTGCCCCGAAGACAGTCTGTTCAGTTTTCAGATGTATGCACATTATAGCACCGCCGTGCATAAAACGCAAGGGGGGGCACCTTGAGAAAAGAGCGCCCGGGGCGCCCAAAAGTTGGATAAGCTTTGTAATTTTTGGCGGATTTTTTTCGCATAAGGACAAATCATAGCGCAATACACTGTATTAAGTCTGAATCGGGTGGTGGGCTTTATGCTTTCTGCCGCGTTTGCACTGCTTCTGATGAGCCCGTTTCTCATGCTCCGCATGTCGGACGGGACCGGTTCCTTCCCAAAGCCCCTTACGCCCGAAGAAGAGGAGTATTACATCGAGCGCTTCATGAACGGCGACATGGAGGCGCGCAACATCCTGATTGAGCGGAACCTGCGGCTGGTGGCGCACATCATCAAAAAGTACTACACGCAGGCCAGCGACCAGGACGATCTCATCTCAATCGGCACCATCGGGCTCATTAAGGGGATTTCTACATACAAGCCGGACCGGCGCGTCCGCCTGGCCACCTACGCCAGCCGGTGCATCGAGAACGAGATCCTCATGCACTTTCGGAGCATCAAGAAGATGGCGGGGGACCTCTCGCTTTCCGACTCCATCGACACGGATAAGGACGGCAACTCCCTGTCCCTGATGGAGGTCATCAGCGTCGAGGACGACATGCTCGAGAACTTAAGCGCCCGCGAGACGTGCGCGCGCCTGGAAAAGTACATCAAAAGCGTCCTGACCCCGAGGGAAGCGGAGATTATCACCCTGCGGTACGGCCTGAACAACCAGTACCCGAAAACGCAGCGGGAAATCGCCGCCATCTGCGGCATCAGCCGCTCCTACGTCTCCCGCATCGAGAAGAAGGCGCTCGAGAAGCTGAGAAAAGGCTTCGAGGAATCAGGTTTGTAACAAACGCGGCGCCGGAACGGAGACCCATGGGAGTGACGAAAATTCGGCCCGCGATTTGTTAATGATGCCGAGTAGTTCATGTCGCGAAGGGAGGGAACACCGTCGAATCCTTACGCATAAGCTCAACTCGGCGCAAAACAGCCCGCCTATTTGAAGGCGGGCTGTTTTTGCTTGGCGCAGAATTTAACAAAAAAAGTGTTGACAACCGGACACAAAGTGGATAGTATACCAACGGTTACAAACTGTAACTGTTGTTAACCGATGTGTTACTGATTAGTTAATAATTGTGAACCATTCGGTTAAAAATAGTAAAGAGGTGGTACGGTGAAACTTCTCAAGCCGGAAACCGGCGAGGCAGATAGTTTTCCCGTCGTTTGTGTCCGATCGTTTTTCAGCCAGACACTTTCGCACGTTCAGAAGCAGCGGCGGCGCATCGCCATGGCGGCCGTCTCGTTCCTGATGGTTTTAGTTCTGACTGTGACATTTGTCCAAACGCAGGTCGCGTACGCCGTGTACTTTAACGGCACCGAGGTCGGCAGCGTGCGCAGCATGAGCGAAGTCAACGCCGTCGTCTCAAGCGTGGAGCAAAAGCTCAGGGAGGCGTTCGGGGAGGATTACTCCATCGGAGGCGCCATCTTCGTCTCGCCCGCGCTCGGCAGCGCGGACGGCAGCGCCGACGGGATGGCCGAGGCGATCTTAAGCGGCATCGAGGGGCTTGTGAAGCTTCCCGTACTCAAGGTGGGCGACGTCCTCGTCGGCGCGGGCGAATCGGAAGAGCAGCTGCGCGCCCTCGTGGAAAGCGTGATTTCCGGCTTTGTCGCGCCGGACGCCGTCGAGGTGCAGCTGCGCCAGCCCGTCACGATTGCCCAGGAGTTCGTCAGGGAGGACATCCAGCGCAATCCGGACGTTCTCCGGACGCTGCTTGATCCCGCCAACGAAAACTCGCCCTTCAGCCTGACGGTGGAAGTCGTCCGGCAGGTTCAGTTTACGGAGGCCATTCCCTGCCAGACGTATTATATCAAGGACCCGACAATGTACGAAGGCGAGGAGGCCGTCCTCGTCGAGGCGGCAGACGGCGCCCTGGAGGTCACGGAAAACGTGCTGTACGTCAACGGCGAGGTCGACTCGAAGTGGGTGGTCAGCTCCAAGGTCGTCCGCGAGCCGGTCGACGGGCTTGTCGCCGTCGGCACGGCAAAGCGCCCGCCCACGGCGTCGACGGGCACGTATATCTGGCCGGCCGAGGGGATTATCTCCTCCTATTTCGGCCGCAGGACGGGCTTCGGGTCGTCCAACCACCAGGGCATCGACATCGCCAACAGGCGCGGCACCGACATCGTCGCGGCCGACGGCGGGCTCGTTGTCAAGGCCGGCTGGGACAAAAGCGGGTACGGCAAGCTCGTCATCATCGAGCACGACAACGGCGATCTGACGTACTACGCCCACTGCAGCGACATCTACGTCGAGGCCGGCCAGCGCGTGAGGCAAGGCCAGGTCATCGCCGCCATGGGTTCCACGGGCGTGGCCAACGGGTCCCACTGCCACTTTGAAATCCGCGTCAACAATACGCCCGTAAATCCCGTCAAGCTCCTCCCTCAAAAATAGAGCGTATCATAAGACCCGATAATTTCAGCCCTTCTTAAGGTGCTTAAAGTCCGGCCGGCGCCATAAAAGGCGCCGGCCGGCTGTTTGCGCGATTGAGACGCAAAAGCGCCCCTGCCGGAAAAGCCGGAAGGGGCGCTTGTCATTCCGCAAGGTGCTTTTTTTCGAGGTCGAGCAGGTAGCGCTTTTTATCAAGGCCGCCGCCGTATCCCACAAGCTGCCCGCCCGCGCCGATGACGCGGTGGCAGGGGATGAAAACGGAGATGGGGTTGCGGTTGTTTGCCATGCCGACGGCGCGGTACGCCTTCGGGCGGCCGACGGCAAGGGCGATGTCCTTGTACGAGCGCGTCTGCCCGTAGGGAATCTCAAGCAGCGCGTCCCAGACGGCGCGCTGGAACGGCGTGCCGCGCGGGCGCAAAGGCAGGTCGAACGTCCGCCGCGCGCCGGCAAAGTACTCCTCCAGCTCCTCGAAGGCTTTTTTGAGAAGGGGCGAGGCAATTTCCGTCTCTTCGCCGCCTGAAAACTCAACGCCAACGATGGCGCCGTCCTCCTCCGTGATGGTGACGGGGCCGAGAGGGGTCGTTTTCGTCGCGCTTGGCATGGCCGCCTCCTAGAAGGGCAGGTTCAGGCCGCCGGTCAGGCGCGACATGCTTTCCGACATCTTCGCGTCGGCCGTGCGCATCGCCTCGTTGACAGCCGCCTTGATCATGTCGCAGAGCATTTCCACGTCGTCGGGGTCGACGGCTTCGGGGTCGATATCGAGGGAGACGAGCTCGTGCTTGCCGTTGACGACGGCCGTGACCGCGCCGCCGCCGGCAGAGGCGGAAAAGGCCTGCTGCTCCATCTCCGCCTGCATCTTGAGCAGGTCCTCCTGCATCTTCTGCGCCTGCTTGAGCACGTTCATATTGATGCCGCCGCGCCCTCCAAAGCCTTGAAATCCGCCTTTTGCCATAATCTATCCGCTCCTTTTTAAGTCGTTATTCAAAAGTGACGTTGGGAAACCGCCTGAGCCTGTCGAGCTTATCCCCGGCCGGCGCCTGCTTCGGCTGGCCGGTGGAAACGCGTATCAAAACCTGCCGCCCCGTGGCTTTTTCCGCCGCGCGGGCGAGGGCCTGCCGGATCTCACTTTGATTGAGCAGCTGCTCCGCAAAGGGGTTTTTCGCGACAAGGCACAGCGCGCCCCCCTCGAAGGACGCCTCCACGTTCGCGCCGTCGCTGATGAAGAAAAACGAAGGGATGTCGATGTCCTTTTCGGCAAGGCGCAGTACCGCCTCCCACGTCGCGCCGGTGGCATGATCCGGCGCGCTCTCCGCGCGCTCCGCCGGCGCGGGCGCGCTGCCCGCTTTGGGCGGGGGCGCGTCAAAGGGCGTCGGCGTGTCGTCAACCTCAAACGGCGGCGCGTCGTCCGCGCCGGACGTGCCGCTTATATCAAACGGCGGCGCGTCGTCCTGCACGGGAGCCGCGCCCGCAAAGTCCACGGGCGGCACGACGTCCGCGCCGAAAGGCGGCGCGTCGTCCATATCGAAGGGCGGCGCGTCGTCCGCGTCAAAGGGCTCAACGTCGTCCTTTTCAATGGGAACCGGCGCTTTTTTCCGCCGCGCTATCTCCGCCCGCGCGGGGGCGTTCTCAAGCCGCTTTTCCAGCTCCGCGACGCGCGCCGCAAGCGCCGCCACGTCGCCGCCCAAGAGCTCCGGGCGGGCAAGGCGCATCAGGCACAGCTCCGCCGACACGCGCGCGTTTGAGCCGAGGGCGACGGAGCGCATGGCGTCCCGGATCGTCTCGAGCATAAGCTGGAGCCGCTCGGGGGTGGTTTTCGCGGCAAAGCGCTTTAGCGCCGCGTCGTCAAAAGCGCCGCTCAATAGCCCGGAAGCGCCGCGCGGGATCAGGGCGATAAGGAGCGTGTCCCGCACGAGAGCGGACAGCTCGTCTAAAATCGAGGCGATGATTTTCCCGTTTGTGTACAGCGCGTCGAGGATATTCAGGCTCTTTGCCATGTCGCCCGCGAGGACGGACTCGAAAAGCGACGCGATGTCCTCCGTCCCGGCAAGGCCGAGGGAGGAGAGAACGGCCTGCGCGTCGATGACCTCGTGGCCCGAACACTGGTCGAGGAGGGAGAGCGCGTCGCGCATGGACCCGTCGCCGAGTCGGGCGAGAAGCGCGGCGGCGTCCTCATGAAGGGGGAGCCCTTCGCGGCGGGCGATGTCGAGCAGCCGCGCGGCAATATCCTCGCGCCCCAGGCGCTTGAACGTAAAGCGCTGGCAGCGGGAGACGATCGTCGCCGGCACCTTGTGGATTTCCGTCGTGGCGAGGATGAACATCAGGTGCGCCGGCGGCTCTTCGAGGATTTTCAGCAGCGCGTTGAACGCGCTCGTCGAGAGCATGTGCACCTCGTCGATGATATACACGCGCTTTTTGACGTCCATGGGGGAGTAGATGGCCTCGTCCCGCAGGGCGCGGACGTTGTCCACGCCGTTGTTGGACGCGGCGTCAAGCTCCAGCACGTCCAAAATGCTGCCGTCTAAGATGCCGCGGCAGGAGGGGCAGACGTTGCAGGGGTTGCCGCCCACGGGATTTTCGCAGTTGACCGCCCGGGCGAGGATTTTCGCGCAGGTGGTCTTGCCCGTGCCGCGGGAGCCGACAAAAAGATAAGCGTGCGACAAGCGCCCGCTTTCAACCTGCCGCTTGAGCGTCGTCGTGATGTGATTCTGGCCGGCAACATCGTCAAACGTTTTAGGCCGCCATTTCCGGTAGAGCGCCTGATACATTGAGCCAGCACCTCACATCGTGATAAATATAGAAAAAGCCGCCGCCATCGGGTGACCAAACGCCCATGACGCCGGCACACCAAATTGTACGCGGCAACGCTTTTCCGCTCTGGCGCACGGCAAGGCCGCACACCGGCCTCTGAATATGAGATATGACCGCTTCATTGGCAGCCAGCTCGGAACCGGCCGCCCTGCGGCACACGCGAAGGTTTGCTTAATGCTGCTCGGTTCCCCGCCTGACATGGTTCGCAATTTCACGTTGCGCAGGACCGATTCGTCAACGCCGCTTACCAAAGGCGGACGCCACATCCCAGACCCTCGGGCCGGAATTCATCCCTGCTGTAGCGGGTTGCAGGTGACAGGGCACCGCTAACTCCCCGACTAGTGCGGCCTTACCCTGCGCCAAAGCGCGTGGAAAAGCCTTTACATTATACAACGACTTCGTTGTTAAATCAATACAAACACGGCAATTGGCAAAACAAGCATCCTCGGCGCGCCGCCCAAAAGAAACTGGACTTTTCGCGCCAGAACGCCATACAATAAGGGTAAGGCCGCTTTCAAAACGGGAAGGAGAGAGTCAAGTGGATTTGCGAAACAACCTCATCACGGTGGGCGAAATCCTTGAAAACCCCAGGGCCAAGGAGATCCTCAGGCGCGAGTTTCCGGAACTGATGAACCCCCTGCTCCTTGCCATGGCGCAGCGCATGACGCTCAGCGACGTGCTCCTGAAAGCCCACGGGCGCTACCCGAAGGAAAAGCTTGACCGCGTGCTCGGCGAGCTGCGCGCCATCTAGGGGAAGAAAACTGAATTTTGAAACAAAATTCAGGGCGCGGCGGAGTAAATCCGCCGCGTTTACGCTGTTTTCGGGACGTTTTTGGCCGATATATATAGTGGGCGTTTCCATAAACTAAAGCCTGACAGGGGGGAAGAGGAGTGGAAACAGGTCTGCCGCGCCCGATACTTCCGATCGGCGCGATACGGGAAGTGCGCGAAATCGTCGACAGAAGCGGCGTGGCGAGGCCGCCCGTCGAGGTGATGCCGCTGCCGGCAAATGACTTTCAGTCCGGCGACATGACGGCGGAAATGCTCAGGGACCCGCGTTTTAAACGCCTCAATAATTTCGAGAGAAACGGCGGCGAGGCCTCCCGTTCGCCGGCCGGCGGGAAGCCGGTCGAGGAAGAAGACGCCCCGTATCAGCTGGAACTGAGCGCGCAAAAGGCCCTGGTAAAAGCGAGGAGCGAGGCGCTCGAGACGATGCTTGCCTACGAGCGGATCGGCCGCGGCGCGCGCCGCGCCGCGCTCGCGCCGAAGGCGCGTAATCCGGCGGGGGCGAAAATGCCTGTTTCCGCGCCGCGCCCGCCGGAAGACGGGGAGCAGGACGCCCCCGCCAATCCCCGCGACGGGAAAACGGAAGCGAAACCCCGCCCGCCTATCCCGGCGGGGGAAGAGATGCTGCCTTATGAGAGCGCGCAAACGGACACCCTGCTTTCTTCAGACGCGACACCGCCCGGCGCGGCGCAGCCGCCGGACGCGGCGCAGGCGCTGAAAAGCGGCGAGAGGCTCGATCGCGCGCGCCCAGACGCAGAAAGAGACGCGCCCTTTTTCCCGACCGAGAAGGAAAATGTGCCGCCAGATGCGCATGGAGCGTCGCGCGCCGCGCCGCCGGGCGAGCGGAAAGCGCCGCCCGCCGCGCAGAAGGCAGCGCCGGACGAGGCGCCGGCGGCATGGGAGATCGGCGGGAAGGCCGCGGCGGCGCGCGGCCTAGGTGCGCGAGAAATCGAGCCTTCCGCCCAGGCGCGCGCGGCCGTCGCGCAAAGCGGCGCGCCGGAGTCACGGGGCTCTCTTGAAAACCTGCAGAGACTGGCAAAGCTGCCTTTCCATCTTTACCTGTTTGGCGGCGAGATGCCGCGCTATACGGACGAGGAGGAGGCGCGGGCCATCCGCTCGCGCCGCGCGCGCCGCGCCGAGCCGGACTGGACGGCGGAGACCCTCACGATGGCCGACGCCGTGCGCCTTGCCGCCGTGCTCCACAACGTCTGCGCCGGGGGAGACGGGGCGTTTGAACAGGGCAAGCCGTGGTACATGCCGTACCTGCGCTACGCGCTCGAGCACGGCCTTGTCGGCGCGGAAGAGTTTGGGGCACCGGACGAGCCCGTCACGCGCGGGCACCTTGCGGATATCCTCGCCCGGTGCGTGCCGGACGAGGCGCTGCCCGCGATCAATCCGGACGCGGTTGTCCCCGACGTGAAGGAAGGCGTCGGCTACGGCAGCAGCGCGATTAAAATGGTGCGCGCCGGCGTGTTCGCGCCCGTCGGGCCCCTTAAGCTGTTTGACCCCGAGCGCCTCGTGATGCGGCGCGAGGCGGCCGTCTACGCCGGGCGCATCCTCACGCCGCCGGACCGCAGGCGGTTTTAGCGAAAAAAACACCCGCTTTCGCTCGAAAGCGGGTGTTTTTTGTTTTTATCTGTTGCCATATCGCCGCGCCATCATTAGCGCGCGGGGCGCTCAAAAAGCGCTTTTCCGGCGCGGAGCGTTACATCTTCTCCGGCGCGGATACGCCGATGAGGGAGAGGCAGGATTTAATCACGATGCGCACGCAGTCGGCCAGCTTCAGCCGCGCCGCCACGACGTCGTCCGCCTCGCCCTTGATGCGGCAGGCGTTGTAGAAGCGGTGGAACCGCGCGGCCAGCTCGATGACGTAGCGGTTGATGCGGGAGGGGTCGTAGTCGCGGGCGGCGAGGATAATCTCCTCGGGCAAAAGCGCAAGCTGCCGGATGACGTCCCGCTCCGCGTCCGTCTGAAACGCCTCGGGAATCAAATCCGCGGCTTTGGGGACGGCATGTCCCTCGGCGGCGAGCGTGGCAATCAGGCTGCAGATGCGCGCGTGGGCGTACTGGACGTAGTAGACGGGGTTTTCGCT
>Ga0134095_1001499_pt1 | contig 15789 bp, 20 predicted proteins | sample 6_2taG_FD_94449 | JGI IMG/M metagenome (GOLD analysis project Ga0134095, IMG submission 94449) | Switchgrass degrading microbial communities from high solid loading bioreactors in New Hampshire, USA - 6_20_20_110_A2 metaG | ecosystem: Engineered > Bioreactor > Semi-continuous > Anaerobic >... | reverse complement strand
GATAATCATGGAGATAGAAAATGTTAGAAGGGCCCTTGAGATGATCTCATCTGAAGATGACTTCGGGATCCTCATACCAGAGGTGAGGTCCAATATTGCAATGGCGCGGAAAAATCCATGCGGCCCTGAGGATGTTGCAGCGGTTCCTGGGAGGATCACTGAGTTTCAGGGAAGGGCCTTCGCTTGCCGGGACCCTGAATACGGGGCTTCATCCCACATGGCCCGCTTCATAATAGCCCTTAATGAACACCTCCCGGCGAGGAGAAGTGCACTTAATATTAAATTTGATGAGAGTATAATCGGTATATGTGAGGATATGGGTCTTGTGGTCTCATCCTATGACCGTAGCAGGGAACCCGACAATGTGAGGGATACTGAGGGGGGCAGCATACCATGGGGTGTTGAGGAGGCCATCAGGAACTCGGAGTCCCCTCCAGACGTCATATATCACAGGGGGGCATGGGGTAAGGAGCCAATGATAGTACTCACAGGGCGGGATGCCGTTGAGGTTGCAGAGCTTGCCATACGGATACTCAGGAAGTATAGGAGTTTAAAGGTGTAGATGATGAAGTACAGGATGTTCGATGAACTCATGGAGCAGCCGGATTCGCTTAGAAGAACCCTGGAGTCTGAAGGGGAGAGGATGGAACGCATATCCAATGAAATCCTTGAATGCGGACGCATATACCTCGTTGGATGCGGCAGTTCACTTTCAACCTGTTACAGTGCAAGGGATGCAATCGCCATGAACTATGAGGTGAGTATGGATGTTATGACCGGCTACGAGTTCTATTATCACAGGAAGATTGATTACAGTGACTCCGCGGTCATATTCACCTCACAGTCGGGTGAGACCGCGGATACCCTCGCAGCCCTGAGGAGGGCGAATGAACTGGGACTTAGAACCGTTACCATAACCAATGAGCCCGGCAGCACCATGGCATCTGAGTCCATGGAGACCATAGTGACACGATGTGGACGTGAGGAGGCAATACTCGGCACCAAGACATACATGACACAGCTCCTGGCCCTCTACAGGATACTCTTCGGGATGTACAGTGATGAAAGATCAGATGAGATAATGGGGGAACTTGAGAGGCTACCCGGTGAGGTGGAGCATCTGCTGAGGAGAACAGAGGGTGACTGCAGGGATCTTGCAGAGGAATATGCTGCTGAGGATATATTCTACTGTATGGGGAGCGGCCCTAACTATGGGCTGGCCTACAAACTCGCCATGACGATGCTCATGGAGGGGGCCCTGAAGCATGCATGTCCACTCTATTCTGGAGAATTCAGACACGGACTCATTGAAAGGATTGAGGAGGGGGTCCCTGTTATATTCCTTGAATCGGGACTCCCGGGTGATGAGCTGACAGAAAGGGCCCTGCGTTTCTGTGAGAAACTGGGTGCTGAGAACCTTGTATTCCGGATGTCAGATTACTCTGACCTTAACGGGCTCCTGGCCCCCTTTGTACTTGCAGTCCCCCTTGAATGGTTTGTGTACTATCTGGCCCATTTCAACGGTGAGGACCCCGGCAGCACGAGGCACATAGGTAAGGTGAGATACTAGCCCATCCACTACAATTTTTCAGGGGCATTGAATACCTCTCTGTTTTCTCTTTCTTTAGAGAAAATGATGGCTGTAATCAGATGCCATGAGGGATGGGAATAGAGCTATCAGTAGGGCGGGAAGGAGTTAATAAGCTTCACTGGCACCGCATTCAAAGCTGAATCTCTATCATGGTTCTGCATTGATAAAGCATTATAAAGCCTCATGGAACTAGTTAGAACATGATTTTCTACAAGCCAATGGACATGACATGCTCCAAGGACGCCCCCCATCCTCACATTTCCCTAGTGGCCTGTTAATGACCAATGAAACACCCAAACCTGAACTATTATCCAGATTATCCTTGTAACTATGAGGAGTATTATGCCGACAATAATCGCCTTCAAAACTTCATGCCGCGTGCTAAGATAATTCCCTTTTAATCCTGGCATTTTATCAGGGAAAAGATAATATGTCGCGATAAACAAACCAAGAAACAACATAAACAAACCCCAAACCACCAAACCCTTAAACAAACCAACAACACCCCTCATAACCATAAAAGCAGAGAAAAGGAGTGAAAAACCGAGATATCCTCCAAGTGGGTAGCCTTTCCCATCCCATTCCCCTCTGAAGGTGTCAGCCCTCAAAAAGAACACAAAACTAATATACTCTGCGAGGATTAGAAGAGCAACTACTCCTGGCACAGCCTCAGGAGCGAAAACAAAGGAAAACCCCGTAAAAAGGAGTAAAAAAGGTCCTAGGAGGATTATCATGGTGAATGAGTCGGCTCTGGGTGTCCATACACCACCTTTTTTCGCTTTTTCTCCTGTAACTCTCTCATAGAATCTACCTAGACGGTCCTCTCCAACAATAACCAAGGAAATCAAGAATATAGTGAGGCTTAGGCCTCCTGCGATCATCATTCCCTCTGATGACATGATTTTTCACTTTCTCCCTCTTTATTTATATGTTTTCTGGTTTTGTAAGCTGTAGGGTTTAGTAAACGGGCTGAATTTGTTCTGGCGAGTGTATAACTGTTGATATTCCACTACCTTTAATCCCAGATTTAACTGTGTTCTCTATGGCTTCTCTCGCATCACGCCCAAGAGTTGCCTTGACTATAATATCTATTACCATATCTGAAAACCATACCCTTCACATATTTTTTGCAGAAATTGACTGGTGAGTATTTTGAATGGTGAGGCTCCTATTGGCGCCTTGAAAAAGACCGCAGAACCCACTGTAGCCGCGAAATCAAGCCAATTAATAGGATTGAGCGGATCATCGAATAAACCAGATGCATGAGCTGCAAAGGCAACGCCCAGCATAGTTATAGCTGCTGCTATTGGTGGTATGCTTTCTGATGCTGCCAGTGCTATTAGTCCTGCTGTTATTAGTATTCCGGCTGCTGTAGCTTCAGTTGATGATTTTAGAAAACTTCCAAGCCAACTGTTTACTTTGTCTGTTAGTTGGTCGTGGTAGCAGTATCTGTTGCTTGCTATGGGCTCCTCCAAGGCCATAGAAGCTGTCTTTAACTTCGCCTGTCAGGTTGGATGCCTGGTAATCCTTCAACTTCAAAGTATATTTTTTGTTGGTTGAATGTTATTTGGAATTCTTTGCCGTTGAGTATTGCTTGTGCTATCATTTGGATGCTTGGAGTTGGTGTTTTGTCCTGTGAAGCTTAATTGTTCTTGGTTAGTGGGTTGGTGTAATCTCTTTGAGGATGTTGGAGGCTTCTATTCCCAGTTTTTTGGTTTGGGCCAGATGATGCAAAATTCTGCTCTAACTGCGGTTCCCAATTACAAAAAGAACACGAAAAACGTTTAGGGACAATGACTAACACTGATGATATCCCAGAGGCATTGGCTATTCTGGAGGTGCCTACTTGGTTCGGCACAATGAAGAACTTAACAAACGTGTAAATGATGCCCTCGACCTTATATCGGCTAAAGGGGACATCGGGATCAAAGTGCTGTTGGAATGGCTATACCGCGACATGAGGTTAGTGGGTCTAACCTACAAGTCATGTTCGGCGGCGATGAAGCCTGGAATGAGTGGTTAAAGAAACGGGCAATTGTGGAGGCACTTGGTCGCGCACGTGCAAAGAGTGCAGTGCCGCAATTAGTTCCACTCGTGAGCGCCCAATGCAGGGTCCCACAGTTCTCTGAAATTCTTAGGCCCGCGGTGGTCCGAGCGTTAGGGGAAATAGGTGACAAGCGCGCTCTCGAGCCTTTGCACAACGCTCTGCACAGCGATCAAGTCAATCAAGCGACAAAAAAGGCCATTGGTGAAGCGCTTGAGAAAATAGAGGGTCACGCTCCCCGCGATCCTGCGCTCATCATAGCTCAGGCAGACTCTCTTTACAAGTCGGGTAAGAGCAAAGAAGTATTGCAAACGCTTGAGCAAATCAACTCTCGGATGTTTGACACGCTATCAAATCAGGACAAGTACTACCTCTGGTTTATGCGGGGAGAGGCCTACCGAACAACAGGAGACACAAAAAAGGCGGCCGAGTGCTATCGAGCAAGTCTAAAGTACTTCAGTGACCCATCTGCTATTGCCTACGACCGATTGCGGGAACTAGGTCAATATACAAAAGAAATTTAGAGGTCTGAATGTTTCGTTGCAACGGCGGTGTATGGTACCGATAGGCATGCTGATGTTTTACGTCTTGTGCACGTATCGCGACTTAGTGCTTCGTAAAAGTCTGTTTGGCAGAATTATTATTCTAACCTACGAACATTTTGGACCAATATTTGCGGGAATAATAAAACACTCAGCGATACTTCGCCTGCTTACCCAAATGCTGGTGGAACCGTCTGCAAAAGCGGCAAAAAAACTCTAAGAAAGCTAACCAGCAAGGATTTTGGAGAAGACGCAGAAAAATGGCAGAAGTGGGTGGGAGGAAAATAAGGGAAGGTTTATTGAGGGGAGAAAAAAACAGGGAGGTGAGACAATATGAGAAAAAGGGAAATAATCTTGATACTTGGTATGTGCATAATAATTGCAATAGGTGGTGGGTGTGTTTGGCATAAAACGCAGGAATCTACAAATAAAACGAATAAAACGCAAGAATCTACGGATTACACAAATTCATTTACTAAAAATCTGTTGGCATCCTGAACCATATGTTGGAGAAGAAGTAACTCTGACTTTGGATAAGAAAGGTTCTTTCCTGATCTTGATGTTTGGGAGCAGACTAATGTTGAACAAGGAGGCCAAGTAGTTCACTACAGGGTGGCCGTGTCATTATCATTGGGGATGTTCATAGGATTGCGTTGATGAATATCGGGCCAACCGTTAATGTTAAGGGAGCTAAAGCGATAAAGCTAACAAGGACACTCAAAAAAGGCGGTGCTCTTGGTGCAGAGTATAGTTTAGAGGCGTACAGTGTCGAGTCTATAATGTCCGCAGCGGCAGCCGGATAAAAAAAGGGAAGGTTTCCCCAAATATATTAAGGATAGGAAAAAGGAGTTAGAAATTGGAAAATAAACGAACAGTTCGTCTATCATCCCCTAATTTGATATAAAAAGCGAATAACCGTGTTATACGCAATTGGTCGCTATAAAATTTAGGAAGTGTAAAAATGGGAATATTTTGAAAAGTTGTTTGGAAAAAAAGGAAGGGTTAAAGAACCCGCAACCCCCCAAAGGCAAGCAACCAAAATTCGTTCGCAAGGAGCGGAAAGGAGACAATACATACGAGATCTATAAGGGAACGGACGCCTGAGTCGGCTAGAGATTTTCTTCTGACGAAGCGGGTCGATAAGAAATCCTACTATACGCTAAAAAATGCTAAAGTCAGGAATGAGTTTGGGAATAGGGATGGTTTCTATGTAATTTCACCCTCCATTGGGGTTTATGATTTTTATTTTGTCTTTTTCTAGTGCTTTGAATTTTTCTTTTGTTTTCTGTGTGTATAGGGTAAACTTTTTCTGGTTCTATTTCTCTTATTGCTTCTAGTATCTCTGGACCTGATGCGTGACCTGATGCATGCATTCCCTTTTCTAATTGAGCAGAGGTGCGAAGCACAGCCGTATGTCCGCTGTTATATGACCGAGCCGAAGGCGAGGAGCGAAGCGACGAAGCGTTGGCTTGAGCACACCATAATTATTTCCTTTTTAACTCTTCCAATATCTCTTTGTTTGTTTTTACTACTTCTTGAAGTGCTTTCTCTATTTTTTCGCACATCTCCCATGGTTTGAAATCTCCTTCGCCCATCTTTCCGCACATCTCTTGCATCATTTTCATCATTGGCATTCCCTCACTACCCATCATTTTGGACATCATCTGTGGCATCATTTCCGATATATCCATTCTTTTCATCATCTCCTCCATCATCTTTTGCTTTTCTTCTTTAGTCATATCCGCAAAGAATTTTTCCATCATCTTTTCCATCATTCTTTCTTTTTCTTCGGGTTTCATTTTACCCATCATCCGTTCTATAATTTTTTCCATGAAAGATATATTTACCATCTCCCTTTTATAAGTTTTAAATCTTGTGTGCGAAAGCCTGGCAAGATCCTTCTATTGCTTCTTTTGGTTAGTTTTTCTAGGATGATTTCGAGTATGCTCCTGTTTTGCAGTCTTTTTAATTCGTTTTGTAGGCGGCTGACTTCCTTTTCCCTTTTCTTGTAGACCTCTTTCAGTGTTTGTATTCATTTTTTAGTTTGTCATGATCTGTTTGTAATTGGCTTAGTTCTTTGTTGAGTTTTTTGTTTTTTTTCTAGTAGTTTTTGGTATTTTTCATGGGTTTCGGTGAGTTTTTGGAATTGGGTTTTGGGTGTTATTATTACTTTCTCTTTGCATTTGAAGGCTTTTGATTCGATTTCGTCTTTTTTAGGTTGATTGTGTATTGTATTGTTCTGTATTCTCTTTTTTTGTGTGTATTTTCGCTTATAACACCGATGATGATGTACTCTATAAATTTCATATTGTATTCTATTGTAGAATCTACTGTAGAATTTTGACTTTCTATTAGATTCTATTGTATTCTATTGTAGAATTTTGGCTTTCTATTGTAGAATTTGCGGTATTATCGAGTATTGCTTTTAGGCGGTTATATTATGGTTATAACCCGATTATAACCCATCATAACCAGCAATTTTTATCCCATGGAAAACCGGCAGATCATAATTCCGTCCACACGACAAGAGTAAAATAAGAAGTTAAGCAACAAAACATTTGGATTTAGTTATAGCTGGTATTAGATTCCTTTTTGAATGGTTATAATTTTCAGGTTTCACCAATATATGGTTTCACCAATATATAATATTTTTTCACCACTAGCATTTTCTCTCTTATTTCATACTCCTACACATACCATACTCCTACACATACTGATGTATGATGTTTTATTCCATGACAGGAAATGAGAGAAAGATAGGCCCATGTTATGTCCCTGCAAAGGTCTCTCCTTGATTTACAGGAAATGAGAAAAAAGGGGCCCATATTATATCCTATTCCATGCAAAAACCTTAGAATGGGTTTTTTCTCTCTTTTTTGGGACAATCAACAATATTAGAAAACTTAGGAGAAGATCATCCAATATCACCTATTTAGCCGCTGAAACGAGTCAAAAATGCTAAAGGAAAGCCGATCATTATTCTTAGCAGCGTAAAATGTAATATAATCCCCTTGGGAAACTCCATGCGAAGTGTTGAAAGGAAAAACTGGAGAACATTCAATCAATAAACTAAAATGGGGTTTTCAGAGCCTAACAGAAAATGGAAGGGGGATTCACCCCCCATCTTCTTCCTTCAAGTCCGGGCATCCGAGACTAGGTATTAAGTTAATAGTGTGGATTTAAGGTTTGATTCTATCGCGCTTTTCATTACAGAGCCCGACTAAAATTTTATAAAAGTTCATTTGATATAATTTTTTATGGATATGTTGGGGATGAACGTATAACCCCTATAGGTAATGAAAGTGGCGGTTATGAAAGCTCATTTGGGCATGTAAGTGATTTTTTGGTGGTTTTTGAGGTAATAGACAAGGTAGAGATTTTATTTTCAAGGATATGAGTCCACCTCCTGAAGGTGTCAATCCAGAAGACATCCAGGGTGAAAGAATAACTGAACTTCCAGGGTATTTCATCGTGGAATAGTGAGGATTTTAAGGGAGGTAGACACTACAGGTGAACCGAAAAGTTTCACTATTCCTTATTATGAAGGTGGTGAACTTAGAGCATGGGCTAAAGGTACCGTATATAAAGTCTCTAGGAGTGAAATAATAGTAACTCTTAAGCACGTTACTGAAGTGAAAAAACTTGAAGAAGAGATTGAGGAAAAAGAACAATATAAATCAATATTCGAGAACACAAACTCAGCAACAGCCATACTAGAAGAAGACACCATAATATCACTTTGTACAGAGAATTTGAGAAGCTAACAGGCTATTCCAGGGAAGAGATAGAAGGTAAAAGGAGTTGGACAGAATTTGTAGTAGGGAAGATTTGGAAAAAATGAAAAGGTATCATAAAAAGACCTTGGATTAGCGCCCAGAAGATACACCTTCAAGTTGCGTGACAAGCAAGGGAAAATCAGACATACAAATGAACATAGGCATGATCCCTGGGACCGGGAAGAGTGTGGCTTCACTTATTGATATTACTGAGCTTAAAGAGGCTGAAAGGAAGGTTAGAGAAAGTGTGGAGAAGTATAGGGCTGTTGTTGGAACTGCACCTTTTGGTATAATAATATTAGACAGAACAGGGAAGATAATCGAAGTCAATGAGAAAATATTGGAACTTTCCGGGCTCAAAAGGAAAGATTTGGTAGGTAAAAGGTTTATAAAGATACTCCCCAAGATTAAATTGAGTTTCAAAGGTATTAAATGGAGTCTTGAGGATATAGTATCTGGATTTAGGGATCTTATAAAAGGGGTGACGATAAAAAGTGGAATCATAACACTGACAAACATTAAGGGCGAGCAAGTTTCAATCATACCTTATGGCGCACTCCTAAAGAAAAACGGTAAAATAATAGGTTACTCACTTATCCTAGAGGACGTCACCAAACAGTGCAAAACAGAAGAAAAAATCAGGGAATCCTTCAGGGAGAAGGAAGCATTATTAAGGGAAATACATCATCGCGTAAAAAACAACCTGCAAATCATCACCAGCCTACTAAACCTCCACCACTAGAATAAAAGATGAAAAAGTCCGTAGACTACTTCAGGAAAGCCAGGGAAGAATAAGAGCAATATCCAGGTGCACGAACACCTCTATCAAACAGAAACACTAGCACAAGTCAACATCAAAGAATACATAAAAAAACTCCTAGAAGACCTGACAATATTCTACAAAGCCAAAATCAAAAAAGAACTAGAAATAGAAAACATACAACTAGACATAGACACTGCCGTGCCATTAGGCCTGATAATCAACGAACTCGCCACCAACAGCATCAAACACGCATTCCCAACCGGCAAAGGAACAATAACAATAAAACTCACAACCAAAAACAATAAAATAGAACTAACCGTGGCCGATAACGGAATAGGCATGCCAGAAAACATCAAACCAGAAAAAAACAGAAACACTAGGCCTAAAACTAGTAAACCTCCTAAAACAACTTAACTGAAAAATAAACCTCAAAACAAAACCAGGCACACAATTCAAAATAGCAATCCCCCAACAGAAAACCTAAAAAGAATAATCCAAAATTTCAATATTCATTTTGGCGACCTTTTAGAAGCATCTCTCTAAAGTCAATCAACAAGCGGCAGTAAGTTCATGCCGGAGATAGGATACACCCTACATAGCTTTTTATGCCGTCTATACCACTCTATACATCTAAATCATATTTTGATGGGGATGTTTTTCAAAAAACTCTTTAAACTCTTTTTTATGAGATACCATCATTTATTAGTATCATTTATTAGGCCAGTTTTAGTATTATTCGATAAGATTATATTTAATGTTGGATAAAGAAGAGGCTGATGTTTGGTATCGTAGAGTATTTAAGTAATATTGTTATTGGGTTCATCCAAGAAACAGGATATTTTGGAGTTTTTATATGCATGGTACTTGAAAGTGCATGCATCCCACTACCTAGTGAGGTTATAATGCCATTCAGTGGATACGTAGCATGGAAGGGTACTATGAGCATCCTTGGGGTTACATTTGTAGGGGCTCTAGGAAACCTTGTAGGTTCATGGATAGCATATCTTGTGGGACTTTATGGTGGCAGACCATTCCTTGAAAAATATGGTAGGTATATTCTCATCACAAAGAAAAAGCTTGAAATGGCCGAGGAGTGGTTTGCGAGGTATGGTCATGAGGCGGTTCTAATCTCAAGGATGCTTCCTATTGTACGTACATTCATCTCATTACCAGCTGGGATAGCGGAGATGGACTTGAAAAGGTTCACAATCTACACTTTCATAGGATCGGTGCCATGGTGTTTCGCCTTGACATATGTTGGATACAATCTGGGCCCCAGCTGGTCGACCATAGAATCCATATTTCATCTTCTTGATTATGCTATTATCATAGGATTGGCCTTGCTCCTAATCTATTTATGGAGAAGGTGATTTTCTATTCATAGCTTTTTTTTGATTGGGAGTTTCTCGTAATATTCGTTGTAGCCTAGATGGAAGTGTGGAAGTTCCCTTTTTGAGCTCTTCTTCAAGTTCTAGTATCATCTGGTATTCCTTGGGGTTTACATAGGCTATTAGTTTATTTTCCCATGCTTTTGGACATTTTAAACTGCAGGGTATGAAACCTGATGGTAGTATGAGTGCGTATGCGTCTTCTGGGATGTCCATCTCCTCTAATTCTTTCAGGTAACCTTCATCTATTGCGAATCTTGTTTCTTCTGAAAAGCTTTTCATGCAACATTCTGGGTAACCTAGTAGTCGGCCTATCTGGTAGTCGTCGCCCCGGTATCATAAACGTGTCCTTAGGGGTGTCAGCAACCGATACTATTATTGGTTTTGTCCGGGTCCATGTTATATTCTTTGCTATTTCGTCTGCTAATTTGTCGTGCAGCCATATTGTTGTCAGTCCTGTTAGGAATGTTCCATAGGCTGTTTTTAATGGTCCTGGCTCGTATGTTTTGTTGGTCCAGGCTTTTATCATCTCATCTGTGATTTTGGATGTGACTATGGTGTAGGTTATTAGTTTTTCGAATCCGCCCATGTTGTCATAGTATATTTTTTCGTTGCGGGTGACTTGCAGGTTGTTGCATTCTAGTTCTACTGTGGTGGGGGTTCCGGGAGTCCAGTCATAGAAGTAGTATTTTCCTTTGATTTCACCGTCTTGTATTATTCCAACCTCTTCTAATCCTGGTTCATCTGCTTTTTTGAAGTAGGTGCTTATCCAGTTGATGCCATTGTGTAATGGTAGGTTTATCTGTCCTGGATATTGTAGCCAGTTGCCTCCTGTGTTTATGGTGAGTTTTGCCTGGATTGGCTCTGGGAGTATTTTGATGGTTGTTGTTTTTGTATCGGTGATTCCATAGCCTTGGATTGTTAATTTTATGGTGTATGTTCCTGGTTGGTAGGTGTGGGTTGGGTTCTTTTCTGTGCTTTTACTCCCATCTCCAAAGTCCCAGGTTCTGGATTGTGTGCTTCCTGTGCTTTTGTCTGTGAATTGTACTCTGTAGTTTTGTATGTTGTAGCCGATGCTGGCCTGTGGCTTTGTTATGGTTTCTCCTATTCCAGTGGTTTGTGTTATCTGGATGCTGTCTGGTAGTTTGCCTGTTGTGTTGTAGTGGTTTATTATTTTTGCGAAGGTGTAGATTAGGGTTTCGTATCTGATTTGTCCTATCTTTGTTGTGGCATAGTTTGGCGATCTTTTGTTGGTTTCTATGAAGTTTTTAATGTTCTGGGCTGTCTGTAGGTATTCCTGTTTTGTTAGTGTTCCTGTGGCTGTCCCTGCAGGTTTTGTAGGGGGTTGGATGCTGTTGTATGTTATCTCAACTCTTTTGTTTTGGTTGAGGTTTATTATCGTGTTGGAGGCGGCGTAGAGATAATCATCTGCTCTTATGGTTTTGTTCTCTATTATAGTCTGTTGGGGTATCTTGCCCTGCTGTTCTTTGTAGTTTTTGATTAGTTTGGAGGCGTCGGAGGATCTCATTGTAGTTGAGACTGACCGCCTCAGCACCTCCTGCAAGACACAAAACAAGGACAGAAGCTGCCAGGACAAACACAAACCGTCTCAATAATAAACCCTCCCAGTAGTCTCCAAACAACAATATAATAAATTATAACATAAAACGATTACTATTTATCATAAACAGAAAAACATTTATGATCATCATCCCTTCATGTCATATATTAATAATCGGGTACCATCAGAGCCTGACAAAGAAACCCTAGATGTCATATCCGCAATGACGAGAACTAATCCAGGACAAAGAAACCAACAAAAAACGGTTCACATGGGCAAGTAAAGCCTCATAGAACTAGTTAGAACATGATTTCTACAGAGCCATTTTTTTGAAAAAAAGAGTTGGTGGTGGTTTTATTCCACCTTGAGGGTCTGTTTCTTCTTGACCTCAACCTTTGGAAGTTCAACTGTCAGGACACCGTTTTCAAATTTGGCCTTAGCATCTTCTACCCTTATCTTTTCAGGTAGCCTCATCTCCCTTCTTGCTTCACCGTACTTCCTTTCCTTCTTGATGAAATTGGCCTCTTCGATTTCCACTTCCTCCTCGAAGACTGCTGATATGGAGATGGTGTTCTCTGTCAGTTCTATGTTGATGTCCTCCTTCTTTACACCTGGAAGGTCGGTTTTGATGATTATGGCGTCATCTGTCTCCATGACGTCCATGCTGAGTTTTTCGGGTATGTTCTCTGCGTACTCTGAGATCTTCTTCTCAAACTCCCTCTGCATCTCCTTCATGTTCTTTATCATGTCCTCCATCATCTTCTCAGCCATCAACCTTCTTTTCTCGAACATTGTCATGGGCTTCTCGAGTTTCTTTTTCATATAACCCCTCCAGTTTTTTTATTATCTTGGAGACCCCTCTGCCCTCGAATGCAGAAACTTTCAGTGGATCTTCAACCATATTAATATATTCTTCCAGATACTTAACATTTTCTGCAAGGTCCATCTTGTTGAATACCGTCACCACAGGGATGTCAAAGACGCTCCTTATGCCGAGGTAGAGGCTGTACTGGTTTTCAAGGGTGTATCCGCATGTCTCAGAGGCGTCAAAGATGAACATTATCACATCGGCTATGTTCTCAAGGGCCACCATGGCCTGGAGTTCTATGTTGTTCATATCCTCAACGGGTCTGTCCAGGAGCCCCGGCGTGTCTATGACCTGTATCCGGTTCCACTTCCGCTCCAGGTGACCTATCTGGATCCCCTTGGTGGTGAAGGGGTAATCTGCCACCTCAGGCTCTGCACCTGTGAGGGTCCTGAGGAGCGTGGATTTTCCAACGTTGGGGAAGCCTGCTATGACGACCGTGAAGGCGTCAAGGTCCACCGTGGGCATGTTCCTCAACTTATTCTTTGCAAAGTCAAGAAAGTCAAGGTCGCCCTCGATCCTCTTTATAACTGATGATATCCTTCCGAAGGCTTCCCGCCTCAGACGGGATGCATCAGAGGGCTTCGAACGTTTTATACGGTTCATGTAGTCTGATTCAAGCTGGTTAAGTATTCCAACGGCCCAGTTAAGCGCCCCGAGGGATTTTTTGAGTTCATCCACCCCCACGGTCACGTCGATGTAGTCCTGGTAGAACTCTGGAAGGGACTCTATATCGGGTATCCTCTGGATTATCATCTTCAACCGGTCCCTTATGACCTGACATGCGGTCTGAACCCGTGTTGACTCAATAATCTTGGCCTTCTTCTGGCCAGGAATCTTTGAACTCCGTTTAAGGGACGCGGCCTTCCTGGCCCTCCGGAATCCCTTATCAAGAAGTTCCTCTGTTGTTGGAACTGTGGGTATGATCATAAAATCACTCTCATTAAACCTGTAACTTCTGTGGATCTCTTTATCTTAATGTACGGGGATGTTTTTTTAATCCCCTCATGAGTAATTAGCTTCAGCATGAACTATCATCTTCATGGAATATCTGGGCCTGGAACCTGTAGACCCTGGTTTCAGGGTCATAGAAGCAGTCAGGCGGAAGACCCGCCTTCATACATGTGTTGCAGAGGAACTCCTCAGCGTCCCAGCCCCACTCCGTGGCGACCTGTGGAAGGAGAAGCCCCCTGGTCCATCCCCTCTCAACTATGAGACCGTCGACACCGACCCTTATGAGGTGGGGGTAATCTGCCGGGTTTTCAACCTCAATGGGCTCTGGCGGTGTCAGCACACTCACCTCAATCTCTATATCCTCGAGCTCCTCAGGTTTAACTGGGGGGAACCTTGGGTCACATGTTGCGGCGGATATTGCCGCCTCAACAAGGGCATCGATCAGGGGTTTGGTCGGTTCTGGATAGCCTATACATCCCCTCAGATTCCCATTCTTCTCAAGTGTAACGAAAACCCCCCTTTTCTTCCTGAAAATATCAGGGAGGTCATCAGGAAGTCTGAGAGTTTCTGATCCACGCAGGTGCTCCTCTATAGCCATCCTCGCGATTTTAACAAGAATTCTACCTTCATCCAGGGATAATGGCGCGTACTTCATGTTCCACCCACCATTGCATTCCTTATTCTCACATGGGGGCCACCATCGCCCACAGGGACGCTCTGCCCGGATTTCCCGCAGAAGCCGATCCCCAGCCTGAAGTCTGAACCGACCCCGTCAACATTTTTGAGGGTTTCCAGAACGTTTCCTGAGAGGGAGACATCCTTCACGGGTTCTGCAATTTCACCATCCCTTATACGGAATGACTCAGCAGCATTGAACTGGAATATACCCTTACCGGTATCCACCTGGCCTCCCCTTGAACCCCTCAGGTAGACGCCATTCCTGATATCCTCTATGAGTTCATCGAAGGATAAATCACCAGGTTTGAGGTATGTGTTGCTCATCCTGACAATGGGCTGGTCTCCTATGGCTGAACGGGCATTCCCTGAGGGTTTAAGAGAAAGTTTGAAGGCTGTTTCCCTGGAGTTCAGCAGTGAAGTGAGGACGCCATTCTCCACTAGAACGGTTCCATTGGCCCTCACACCCTCTGCATCGTAGCTGTAACTTCCAAAACCATCAATCGTAGGGTCATCGATGATGGTAACACCCTCAGACGCAATCTTCTCCCCCAGTTTACCCTCGAGTATTGAGTCACCCTGCAGTATGAGGTCTGCCTCGGCTGCATGCCCCAGGGCCTCATGTATGAATACACCCGTAAGTTCAGGGTCAGTTACTATATCAAAACGTCCTGATGGCGGCGGACTCGCCCTGAGGAGCCTAACAGCCTTTTCGCCGGTCCTGCGACCAAGCTCCTCGATGTCCTCCCTCTCAAGTATTTCGAAGCCCCCGGTTCCACCGCAGCTCTTATGGCCGAACTGTATCCCTGAGCCATCAGAGGCAACAGCGTTTAGAAAGAGGGCGACTCTGGTCTCATCCATCTCAATGTGTGACCCCTCTGAGTTCAGGAAGACGGATGAACTCTCCATGTCAACGTAGCTCACAGTGGTGCTCACAACACCATCAACTGATGTGGCGTGGTGTGCATCTGATACCAGCTCCCTCTTCTCATCTGCAGGGACATCTGAGGGCGGCCGGGATGACCTGACCCTGGTTTTGTCAACAGAGGGGGCACCTGAACCCACCTGGACATAACCCCTGAGGGACCCGGCCATCTTTATGGCCTCAAGGGCCATTTCACCGAGCCTGGAGGGTTCATCTGTAAAGGCAAATCCCCATGAACCGTTCCTCAGCACCCTTATCCTGAAACCAGATGCCCGCCCGGATTTGACCTCCTGCAGGTTGCCGTCCTTCATTAGAATTGAGCTTGTCCTGGAGGTGCCAGCCCTTATATCTGCATATTCCACCATATCCTCTATGTCCCTGAGTATGCTGCCAAGATAATCAGTGTCAATCTCCATTTCCCATCAGCCTTCAAAAGTTTCTACTACTTAACTCTGTAGGTGGGTGCTTATGATTCTTTTGATGTCACGCTGAAGCCCACATGAAGTGGTTCTGTGAACTCAATAAATATTTAAATGAACATCCATATACCAGTAACCAGTTCATTTTATAGATAGCACCGGGTGTGGTATATTGAAGACAATTGAGGAGATAAACCAGAAGATCAGGGATGGGGATGCTGTGGTTGTCACCGCAGCCGAGATGACAAGGATAGTTGCTGAAAACGGCCCCATGGACGCTGCAAAG
>Ga0134095_1001478_pt1 | contig 15988 bp, 15 predicted proteins | sample 6_2taG_FD_94449 | JGI IMG/M metagenome (GOLD analysis project Ga0134095, IMG submission 94449) | Switchgrass degrading microbial communities from high solid loading bioreactors in New Hampshire, USA - 6_20_20_110_A2 metaG | ecosystem: Engineered > Bioreactor > Semi-continuous > Anaerobic >... | reverse complement strand
CGGCGGTGACGTTGGGCAGCGCGGGCACCGGCTTGAGCGACCGGTGGATCGGCGACCTGGTGACCGTGCCGCTGATCCTGGTCGCATATGACATGGACCGGGCCGGGGCAAAAGGCGCTGCGCGCTTGCAGGCGCTTTCCCAACGGGTGCATGTCATCCGCGTGCCGTATGGCAAAGACATCACCGAATTCCACCTGCAGGGTGGGGAGGTGTTCACCTGGCTGGCGCACGAGCTGCGCCGGGTGCGCCAGGACGCGATTGTAACTCCGCCGGTGCGCTAAAAAAGGGAGGAGAGAGACAATGAAAAGGGTCTTCAGAGGCCCCAGAATGGCCTGCAAACGCTTGACAAACGGGGCAACGTGTTGTAGTTTGATGGCAGCCGAGAACAAAAAGGCGAACCGTGCGGAGTGCGGGAACACTCCACACGGTTCTAACCCGACACTGGGTAAGGCAGTGACCGGGCTGCATAGCATTATACAGAATCACGGGACTCCTGTCCTGTGTGGATTCCGCGGCCCAACTGACTCCTTTGTCGGATTGGGCCGCTTTGTTGTTCCGGGCTGGGAGAGGGTGTAGGCGATGCCGCGGTACATCTTCTCCGGGGGCAAGATCACGGTCGAGGAGGGGATATATACCCCCTTCAAAAAGACTGAAAAGCAGTCCCTTCGCGGCGTGCTGATTCTTGCCAGGAACGTTTTGAAGTCCGATGAACAGCCGGAAACAGCAGATAAGGAGAATCCCCATGTCAGGCAATAACAATAACAAACGGATGCGTTTCGCCATCTATGCCCGTTATTCCTCGGATATGCAGAATGAAATCAGTCTGGAAGACCAGGAAATCGTCTGCCGTGAGGCCATCGGCCAGCGCGGGGGTGTCGTCGTTGGGGTGTATAAGGATGGGGCGGAACACGGCTGGAGCCTGGACCGAGACGGGTTCAAGCAGATGCAGAAAGCCGCCGAAATGGGCAGGTTTGACGCGTTGATGGTCTGGAAGTTTGATAGATTGGCGCGTGACTTCGAGCAGTCGGTCATTGTGAAAGCGTTTCTGCGCCATGAGTACAAGCTCAAGCTCTATTGTGTTGAGGGGGTCAGCCAGGATGATGACGACAGCTTCTACGGGGCGATGATCGAACAGATGCTGGCAGTCCAGGCGGCGATGTTCTCCAGGAATCTGAGTTCGGACACCAAGCGCGCCAAGAAGCAGCGCGCCGTGCGCGGGGAGTTCAACGGCAGCGTGGCTCCGATCGGATACCTGCTGGTGACTGCCAAAGAAGCGACACCGGAACGCCCGGCAGGCCTCTACATCATCATGCGTGTGGCTGTGATTGTGCGCCGCGCTTTTCGGATGTATGCGACCGGGAATTTCAGCGACCAGCAGATCGCCGATTGGATGAACGCGCAGCCGATCATTCAGAAACTGCGGGCGGGCAAGCAGCCGATCAACAAGGAGATGGTGCGCGATATGCTGCAGAACCGGGTGTATACGGGGCGGGTGCCCCATGCCGAAACCATCTATGCGGGCACCTTGGGCGAACGCAAGCAGTCCTCCCGTGGGCGTAAAGAGTGGTATGAGGGCAAGCACCAGGGGTTCATCTCGGACGAGCTGTTCGAACGGTGCCAGGAAGTGCGCGCCGGATTGGCGCGCCGGAGCACCATCCCCAGCCAGCACCGCATCTACCTCCTGCACGACCGGGTGTTCTGCGCCGAGTGTATCGCGCATAAGCCACAAGGACTGGTAGACGACAACTACGGCAAGATGCGTCCCTTCTGGCATACTGACAACGAGAAGGCCTATTACCGGTGTCTGGCACGGCAGCGCGGGTATGCCCCCTGTGGTCAACCGTACATTGATGTGGCCGATCTGGATGACCAGGTTGTGGCGATTCTGTCCAATCTGACCATCCCGGACGGGTTTCGTGAACGGGTGGAAGCGGCGGTTCAGAACCGGGTGGATAATGCAGTGGCGTTGCAGCGTATGGCAGAAATCCGGGAGATCATTGAGCGCATTGACTTTCGCTGGGACCAGGGGTTCATCTCACGGGAGGAGTACGTTGAAAAACGGCAGCAGCTTCAGTTAGAGATGGATGCGCTACGCCCGATGGACTATGACGACTTGATCGAGGCGGCGGATCTGGTCCAGAATTTCCAGGCGTATTGGGAGCAGTGCGAGCGGATGGACAAACCTATGGATGCACGCCAGCAGCTGCTCCAGAAAATCGTGGAACGGGTCTTCGTCCATGAGGGAAAGGTCCTGGCGGTGGTGGTACATGGTGACTTTGGCGTTGTGTTGGGAGAGAATGAGCAGGAAACGGCGGAAATTGCACAAGTTTTGGACATAAAAAATGCGGCTACGAGTGAGATTTCCGCTCGTAGCCGCCACGGGAGCGACGGGATTCGAACCCGCGATCTCCGGCTTGACAGGCCGGCATGTTAACCGCTACACTACGCCCCCTGCTAACGGGCGACATCATACCATAGCGCCCAACCCCCGTCAAGGGCGATTTCCCACTTCTTCTTCCCTGGTTGGCCTTTCAATTGTGCGAGATCACCCCTAAGCTCAGAACCTCGTTATAATAGAGCGAAGCGGCTTTACGGCTGCGAGCACGGCAATGCCGAAGCGCACAGTCAACCATTAGGAGATTGACATGAAAAGTCGTCTTGTGTTTACGTCTGGTCTCTTGGTGCTTTCTTTACTGCTTGCTGCATTTCCGGCTTTCGCCCAGGATGGGGAAGACCCAACCATTGCTGCCCAGCCATGCGAGGCGCCGGGCGAGCTGACCATGTGGGTCTGGGACGAAGTGTGGGCCGGGATCATCGGCGAAGCCATCGACCAGTGGACCGCCGACTATTGCCCTGGCGCCGAGGTCGACCTGCAGGTCCAGCCGTGGGCGCAGTACTGGGATCTGCTGGCGACCAATGCGGCGGGCGGGGAACTGCCTGACGTCTTCAACATGTCGCAGACCTATGTCCACTTCTACATGCAGAATGATGTTCTGCTGAACCTGCAGTCGTACTTCGAGGGCGCCGGTGTGGATACCGAGGTCTGGGGCAGCGGCATGGTGGACCCGTACCGCGACGAGAACGGTGATCTGTACGCCGCGCCCGTGAACTGGGACTCGATCGCGATCTTCTACAATAAGGAAATGTTCGACGCCGCCGGGCTGGAATATCCGACCGCCGGGTGGACGTGGGACGACTTCGCCGAGGCTGCTCGCGCGCTGACTGACCCCGAGAACGACGTCTATGGTGCTGCGGTCTACTCCGAATACCAGGCGGGCTATCCAAACTGGATCGCCTCGGCTGGTGTCGTGCCGATCATCGACTCCGCGCGTACCACGTGCACGCTGCGGGATCCTGCTAGCATCGAAACTCTGAACTTCCTGAAGGGTCTCTATGACGAAGGCGTGATGCCCAGCATCTCGGTCATGGGCGGCACTTCTGCCGACGACGCCTTTGCGTATTGGGCGTCGGGCCGTGTTGCGATGGTGACCGCTGGCTCGTGGAAGCTCAACCAGGCGATGGAAGAAGTGCCGTTTGAGTGGGATATCGTCCAGCTTCCGGTGCATCCGGAGACCGGCCTCAGCCGCTCGATCGTGCACTCGGTCGGTTATGTCGCTTCGTCGCGGACCGAGAACCCGGATCTGGCCGCGAACCTGATCCTCTTCCTCGCCAGCGACGAGGGTCAGCGTTACTTCGCCGAGGGCGGGAACGTCGCGCCTGCCAACCCGTCGCCCGAGCTTCAGCAGCTCTGGATCGACTCGTTTGGCGACACGGGCGTCAATATTCAGGCGTTCGTGGATGCGACCAAGGACTCTCAGGGCGTGACAGCCTTTGGCGAAATCTGGGATGCGATCAACAGCGAAATCGTGGTGAGCATCTTCGACCTCGATGTGCCGGTTGAGGATGCCGTCGAGATGGCGTGCGCCGTGGTCGACGAGTACGTCGTCGAGTAAGCCCGGTCCGCGCTGCGTAGGAACCTGTTCGCTGGGGAGTGGCTGCGCTGCTCCCCAGCCTTATTGCTCCGGAGTGTGCGGCGGTGTCTCCGCTGCCTCACAACTAAAAGGTTATGACATCAACATTTTTGAAATGGCTTGGTCCCACGCCATTAACCCGGCGTCGGGCGTTGTGGGGGATGGCGCTGGTTGCCCCGAACGTCCTCGGTCTGATGTTTTTCTTTGGCCTGCCGGTGTTGATGGCTTTTTTCACGTCTTTCCAGCAGTGGAACGCGCTCACGCCGCCGCAGTTTATCGGCTTCGACAACTTCACGCGTCTGGCGGATGACCCGGCGTTTCGTCAGGCGTTCGGCAACACGCTCAAGCTGCTCGCTCTGATTATTCCGGGTGAAGTTATTTTGGCGCTGGCGGTTGCCGTGATGCTGAACCAGCCCCTACGCGGGCGCGGCCTGTACCGCATGATCTATTTCCTGCCGGTCGTGACCTCGACCGTCGCGGCGTCGATCGTGTGGTCGAGTGTGTTTCAGCCGCGCTACGGCGTGCTGAGCAGCCTGTTGGAGCCGTTTGGGCTGGGCGAAACGCGCTGGCTGGTGGAGCCGGGTCTGGTGCTGATCCCGATCGCGGTCGTGGCGATCTGGCAGCGGCTCGGCTTCGACATGGTGTTATTTCTGGCGGGCTTGCAGACGATCCCGCTGGAGCTTTACGAGGCGGCGCGTATCGATGGCGCGAACCGCTGGCAGCGTTTTCGCCACGTGACGCTTCCGCTGCTGTCTCCGACCACGTTTCTGGTCGTCGTGCTGGCGGTGATCAACGGCTTCCAGCTTTTCGATCAGGTGTACGTGATGACCCTACGGATTGTGCCGGGCGGCGTCGGCGGCAGTGCGACGACTCTCGCGTATTACCTGTACCGGCGCGCGTTCACGTTTTCGGAGTACGGCTACGCGTCGGCAGTTGCGCTGGTGCTGTTTGGGGTGATTTTGCTGGTGACGCTGTTCCAACTGCGGGTGCAACGCTATTGGGTGTACTACGAGGCAGGTGAAGCATGATTGGCGCGGCGCTGTTTCGTTCTTCTGCGTCCGGCGAGCCGCCGCTGGCGATGCGCCTTGCGCTCTATGTGGCGCTGACGCTGGGCGCTATCATCATGCTGATGCCGTTCGTGTGGATGGCTTCGACCGCGTGCAAGCCGGACATCGAGTTGAACAAGCTCCCGGTGCGGTGGCTGCCCGAAAACCCGACCTGTGGCGCGAACCTGCGCGAGATGTACGACCTGTCTCCGAATTTCAATCGCTATATGTTAAACTCCGCCATTGTGACTATCGGCCGGACGCTCGGCCAGTTGGTCATCAGCTCGCTGGCGGCATATGGCTTCGCCCGATTCAAGTTTCCGGGGCGGAATGTCGCGTTCGCGATGTGCCTGGGCCTGCTGATGGTGCCGTTCCAGGCGATTCTGATCCCGGAGTACATCCTGATCCGGCAGCTTGGCTGGCTGAACTCGTTTCGCGCGCTGATCGTGCCGGGCATGTTTAGCGCCTTCGCTCTGTTCCTGCTGCGGCAGGCGTTTATGCAGATTCCGCTGGAGATCGAGGAAGCGGCGATCATCGACGGGGCGAATCCGCTGCGCGTGCTGTGGCATATTACGCTGCCGCTGTCCGTGCCCGCGCTGGCAGCCTTTGCGGTGATCACCGTGCAGGCAGCGTGGAATGACTTTCTGTATCCGCTGGTTGTGTCCAGCACGCCGGACACGCGCGTTGTGACGATTGGAATCGCGCTGCTTCAGGGAGAGCGGCGCACGCCGATGAATCTGCTGATGATGGGGTCGTTCTTAGCGACAATCCCGATGCTCGTCCTGTTCTTGCTGCTCCAGCGGTATTTCATTGCGGGCATCTCGATGGGCGGCGTCAAGCGGTAGGCGAAAGTAGAGGGAGTAGGTAGCTCATGAAGCTCGCTTTGATCGGTGGCGGAAGCGTCCGCTCGCCGGAGTTCGTGCGCGGGGCGCTGGCCTTTGCGCACGATCTTGATTTGCACGAAGTCTGGTTGATGGACATCGACCCGGCGCGGCTGGAAGCGATGGCGCCGCTCTGCGAGGAGATTGCGCGGCGGGCAGGCGCCCCGTTCGCCATTCACCGCACGACCTCGCTGGATGAGGCGCTGCGCGACGCGTCGTTGATCGTCACGACGATCCGTGTGGGGTTCGAGCGCGGCCGCGTGCTGGACGAGCGGATCGCGCTGAATTATGGCGTCCTCGGGCAAGAGACGACCGGGCCGGGCGGGTTCGCCATGGCCATGCGCAACATCCCCGCGCTGATCGAGATCGCGCAGCGGGCGGAGGTGCTTGCGCCGCGCGCCTGGACGTTCAACTTCACCAATCCGGCCGGGCTGGTCGCTCAGGCGTTGCTGGCGGCGGGGTACTCCCGCGTGATCGGCATCTGCGACAGCGCGAACACCGCACAGCACGATATCGCGCGCTGGCTGAACCGCCCGGTAGACGAGGTGAAGACCGAGGTCTTCGGGCTGAATCACCTCTCATGGACGCGCCGCGCGACGGTCGAAGGGCGCGACGTTTTGCCGGAACTGCTGGCGGACGACGCGTTTATCAACGACACGCACCTGCGCTTCTTCGGAGCCGATCTGGTCCGGCGGATCGGGATGTTCCTCAACGAGTACCTTTTCTACTACTACTTCCGCGACGTCGCGGTCGAGCGCATCAAGGCGGAAGAACTCACGCGCGGCGAAGAAGTCGAGATGCTGAACCGGGAGCTGTTCCCGAAGCTGCGCAATCTGCCGCCGGACGAAGCGCTGCGCACCTACGACGCTTATAACCAGCGGCGCAGCGCGAGCTACATGGCGTACGCCGAGACCGACGAGGCGCTGCGCGAAGAACGCTTGCATCCGACCGAGACGACCAAGCCGCCGCACCAGCAGCAGGCCGAGGTCGCCGGGTATGCAGGCGTCGCGCTGCGGAGCGGGCTCGCGCTGACGCAGGATCGCCCGCTGCGGATTGCGCTGAACGTTCCCAACAACGGGGCGATCAACGGCTTCGCACCGGATGACGTAGTCGAGGTGACGTGCAACGTCGATGGGCGTGGCGTGCGTCCGATTGCGATCGGCGACGTGCCCGAAGGGCAATATCTATTGATGCGCGCGGTCAAACGTTACGAGCGGCTGGCGGTTGAAGCGATCCTTCAGCGCGACCGTACGCTTGCAATCGAAGCGCTGGCGGCACACCCGCTGGTTGGATCGTATGCCCTGGCGGATCAGTTGTTGGCGGGCTATCTCGAGGCGCACTGCGAAACGGTAGGGGCGTGGGCATGACACAATCGAGTTACGACATCTTTCTGCCGGGGGATTACTTCTTCGACCTGATCTACACCGGCCTGCCGGAGTTTCCCACACTGGGGCGCGAGATCTTCAGCGAAGGGCTGGCGACGACGGGTGGTGCGCTGTTCATCACGGCGGTTGCGCTGCACCGGCTGGGCGTCAAAGTGGCGTGGTCATCCAGCTTCGGCACGGACAGCTACAGCCAGTTTGTGCGCCAGCTTGCGGTCGATGAAGGGCTCGATATGTCGCACGCGCGCGACCTCGATCGCCCGTTCCGCCGCATCTCAACTGCGCTGCCCTACCAGGGCGAGCGTGCGTTCATCAGCTACGTCGATCCCCTACCGGCCGATCAGGATGATTACTGGCTGGCGCAGATGCAGGCGTGCGATTTCCGCCATCTGCACCTGGGCGCGGTCTGGTCGCCGGAGCGGTTGGACCGCATGGCGCAGGTAGCGCGGGCGCGTGGCGCGACCATCTCGATGGATTGCCAGGATATGCCAGACCTCTACAGCATCTGCTCGTGGAAAGACCTGCTGGCGAAGATCGACCTGTTTATGCCGAACGCGCGCGAAGCGATGCAAATCACTGGCTCGACCGCCGTGCAGGGCGCAATCGAAACGCTGATGGAGTGGGCGAAGGCGGTCGTCGTCAAGGACGGCGCAAATGGCGCGTGGCTGGGCTATGAGGGCGCCGTGCACCATATTCCCGCGATCGACGCCGGTCCTGTGCTCGATACGACCGGGGCGGGCGATAGCTTCAACGCCGGGTTCCTGTACGGCTGGATCGTCGAAGGAGCGCCGTTTGAGGTCTGCGCGCGCTATGGCAACATCTGCGGCGGGATCTCGGTTACAGCGGTCGGCGGCGCGACTGCGGCTCCCACGCTCGACACGCTCAAGGAGTGGTACGCTCGCATAGAGGCGTAACTACCGCCGCTCGCACATAACCGTGTTGTTCGCCGCCCGTTCCTCGCCTGGAGCGGGCGGTTTTTTCGGCTAAATCCCTTTCGCTTCCCAAGCGAGCGCACGCGCCGCTGCTCGCCTCACCCCCCACCTGACCTATAGGGTGTCTGTGCACCTGTCCTACCAATAAATGCGTCACATACCTCATGGATGGCGATCCGGTTTCCCCTAAACTTTATGCATCGTAGGACGTTGACTGCGACGGCTCGCCGGGCGAGGTGCTTGGTACGGGCTGACTACCGAAAGGAAGGAACGGAGCAATGTTGGGTTGGGCGGTGTTTTTCCTGATTGTGGCGCTGATTGCGGCGCTGTTTGGGTTCGGCGGGATCGCTGGCGCGGCCACAGGCATCGCGCAGATTCTGTTCGTAATTTTCCTGGTGCTGTTTGTTGTGTCGCTGCTATTCGGGCGGCGTGTGATTACCTAAACGAGCAAGGCTCCACGGCAATTAACCCGTGGACCCAGCTAACCGTCTAAGATCGCTCATGCCGCCGTGCGTACACGCTACGCACGGCGGCGATCGTATCTGTTATCACTGGCGATCATTGAATGGAGAATCGGTCAGACAAGTTTCTCCCGCGCGACCAGGCTGGATCTGGCGCCCCGCCATTGAGCCCTTCGAAGGGCGAGACAGGAGCCCGCATGCGAACTAGTTGTCTCTTCAAGGGCCACGATCTGCTCAATAAGCCGATCACAGCGCGCGATACAGGGGCCATTCTAGGGTATGCGCAGGATATCATCTTCGACCAGGACCAAAATCAGGTGCTGGCTTTTCTGGTTGATCCGCGCTGGCGTATCGAATCTCGCGTGCTGCCGTGGAGCGGTATCTATTCCGTGACGGTCGATGGGATCGTCAGCCACAATGCGGCGATGCTGACCGAGGGGATGAACCTGCTCGCCATCCAGCGTATTTTCGACCGGCATAATCTCCGGCGCGGAATGCGGCTGGCGCTGCCGGATGGCCGGTCGCTTGGACGCATGGACGATATCTATTTCGACGCGCACGGCGTGATCGAGGGCTATGCGACCGTCACGAGCCAGCCAGGCCGCGCGGGGTATTTCGTCCCGGCCCCGAAGTTTCTCGAAGTCTACGCCGATCGCGCCGTCGTGGCGGAAGACACCTGGCGCCGCATGCAGGAAAACGCCACCGCGCGGCGGCGGCTGCCCAACGCGCTGCGCCTGGTGGCGGAAGACCTCTGGCAGCGCAAAGGGGAGCAGTTGCGCGGTTCGGACGTGGACGTGGCGTTGCTGCCGTTGGCGGACGAGCTAGCGCATATCGCCCTGCACCTGGTCGAAGGATGTTGCGTGCGGACTACAGTCTTGAGCGGGGACGGGCTGATTGTCGCAGTCGCGGGGGCGATCGTTACGCAGCGGGGCATCGAGCGCGCCCGCGCGTGCGAGCGGGAAAGGGCGCTGCTTTCCGCGGTAGGGGCCGATCCTGTCGGCGCGCTGCTGGCGGTGATCGAAAATGGCGACGCTGCGCCGACATAACACCGGCGCAACACATCACACAGAGGGAAAAGGGAGAGGGCCATGCAGCTTACAGATAGAGTCGCGCTCGTGACGGGCGCCGGTTCGGGGATCGGCAAGGCGGCGGCGTTGCTTCTCGCGGACGCCGGGGCGCGGATCGGCGTGCTCAGCCGGGACGAGGACGAGGTCAATCAAGTTGTGCGCGAGATCGAGCAGGCGGGCGGCGAGGCGATACCGATTATCGCCGACATCTCGATTGTCGAGGACATGCAGCGCAGCTACCGCCAGATTCAGGATCAGTGGGGGCGGCTCGACATCGTCTTTGCCAACGCGGGCATCAACGGGAAGTGGGCGCCGATTGACGAGCTGGAACCGGAAGACTGGGATCAGGTTTTCAACGTCAACATGCGCGGCACGTTCCTGACCATTAAATACGCAGTCCCGTACATGAAGCAGCGCGGCGGCTCGATCATCATCACGTCGTCAATTAATGGGACGCGCGTTTTCAGTAACGCGGGCGCGTCGGCCTACGCCACGACCAAAGCGGGGCAGGTGGCGTTCGGCAAAATGATGGCGCTCGAACTGGCGAAGCACCGCATCCGCGTGAACGTGATCTGCCCCGGCGCGATCGAATCGCAGATCGACGAGAACACGGAGCGGGTCAACCTGGACGAAGCACGCGAGCCTGCCGAGTATCCCGAGGGCGCCATTCCGCTGACGGACGGCCAGCCCGGCCGCGCCGAGCAGGTGGCCGATCTGGTGCTGTTCCTGGCGTCGGACCGATCCAGCCACATCACCGGCACGGAAATGTGGATCGACGGCGCGCAGTCGCTTCTGCTCGGCTGAGCGACCGCATGAACTCGCTGCATACGAAAACAGCCGGTCGATTGCGGACCGGCTGTTTTGTTGCTTGCGCGTAGCTTGAAGCCGCCGGGGATTACTCCCAGTACGGCTGGTAGTTGTAGTAAGAATAAATCTCGGTCGCCCAAGTACGGTCGGCGAAGTTCGGCCAGTTATCCTTGTCGAAGCCCGGCGCCTTTTCCAAAACCGACTGGTCTACGTCCAGCACCAGCTCTTTGTTCTCGGTGTCCACGGTGAGCATGCGCCACGGGATGGCAAACAGCTTGTTGCCGAACTTGCCCATCATGCCGCCGTAGGAAATGACGGCGTAGGCGATGTGCCCGGTCGAGGTGTCCAGCATGATTTCCTTGAGCGTGCCGAGTTCCTCGCCTTGCAGGTTGCGAACCTTGTCCCCTGTGAGCGTCGAAGCGGATAGCACCAACGGTTGCATCGTGTTCTCTCCTTAACGTTTGCATGGCGGCAATGAATTACGGGCCGCAGCCCGAGGCTTGTCATTCATAGGGCAGTCTGTACGCGGGCGTGCATTCCGTGAAACTTATAGATCTGGGCGGTGCGCATTCCCCGCAGACTGCCCCATCATTGTTGGGGGCGATCCCATTGGCGGAAGGTCGTCCACACCACACTTCCGGCCGGGATCGCCCGTACAATTTCGCACTACTCCAACAGTTCTCATTATCTGTGCGGTGAGAGGCATTTACATGAGAGTCATGGCGGGTTTCCACTTAGGTCAGCGGTGGGGTCACGGCATGGGCCACGTGACCCGCCGGTTTACCCGGGTGAAGCGGACAAAAAACCGGCCGGGAACCGCTCCCGACCGGCTGCCATTCGTGCCGCTTTCTCAGCGTAATCGACTAGCTGAGTAGTTCGTCGAGCGCGACGTTCAGATGCACGGCGTTGCTGGTGATGCTGGCGATTTGCTCTGGCAGCACATACCGGTCCGAGCGCAGCATGCCGGTGCTCAGCTTGAGGAATCCGTGCATTTGCAGGCGCTGGCGAAGCTCGTCGGGCATGTCGTCGGCGCGAAACGCGTCCGCGACGAGGTCGACCAGCGTATCTTCACGCGGGTCGCGGTTCGACACGCTCTGAGCTTCGACTTCCGGGGTGGCAATGTCCGTCTCGCCAAAGTACACATAATCGACCTCGCCGATCTTGTCGCCGGTGCGGTCGAACACATCCATTCCCTCGTTGATGCGGGACAGAAAGCTCATGGCAGTTCCCTTCTGTGACTCTTCTCGTCAGATTGTTCCATGTTAAGGATAGAAGCAGACGCTCCCGGCAGCATGAACCAGGTGGATGATCTCTTGATAGGCGAGGTGGGCTGTTTTGGGGAACGGCGGGAAAGCGGCGCGCGGGTGGAGTCTAGGTGGGCGGCGGCTCGTCGCTCAGAGTGTCGATCAGCGCTTCAAGCCCATCGGGCGCGCGCTTATCTTCGACGGCTTCCTCGGCGATCGCAGGAAGCGCCGTTGGCAGAATGAAGCCGCGTTCGGCTGCGTGGCGGGCGGCGCTGGCGGTGTCGGGGATCAGCAGCATTTCGGACCCGGCCTTCCGCACTTCCTCGGCGACCGCTAGCAGCGTCTCGTCGTCGGATTTGTTGCTCACGTCGCGGATGTAGATCGCGCGGATACGGCCCGGATGCTCCACCGCCGCCTGATGGTAGATCACAGGGTCGGTTTCGCCGCTGTCGCCGATCAGGATGAACGAGAGATCCGGGTATGTATCGAGCAGCGTGGTGATGTTTCCCAGCTTGTGCTCAATCGGCTCGCGCCGGAAGAAGTGCTCGTCGGTCAGGCCGAGGTCGGTCAGGAACATCGGCCCCAGCGGGATCTCACGCACCTCGAAGAAGTCCACCAGCAGATCGTACAGGTTCCACGGACTGTTCGAGATGTAGAAGATCGGGTTGAAGGTGTTGCTCGTCCCGCGCTGGAGCGCCCGGTAGAACTCCGCGACGCCCGCAAAGGGCAGGCGGGTGCGGGAGTTTTGCAGAAAGGTGTTGCGCGCCATCTTGAGGATGTTGAGCACGTCCGTCTGCAAAACCGTGTCGTCCAGGTCGCTGATCACGCCGAACTGCGCGCCCGGCGGCGGCACGACGACGCTGCCCTTCGCCCGCGCTCCCTCTTGATCGGCGTAATCGACCAGCTCCAACTCGACCTCGTGCCACAGCGACCCCGCTGGCAGTGGCTCGGGGAGCGTCAGAAGTATGTCGAAAAATCCTTCCTCGTTCGCTTCGACGGTCTGCTCAAGGTCGCCGAAGCGCGCGCGGACTCGTGCGAACGGGATCTCTCGGGTGGTGAAGCGGCGGTAGGTGTTGAGCAGGTTTTTCCAGATGCTGTCGTCGTCGGCTGGCGGGGTAACGTCGTGATCCGCAACCGCCCGGCCGCGCAGCCGGAGCTCGGTCCGCGTGCCATAGCCGAGGTACGTCAGCAGATGGACCGGCCCGATCCCCAGCCGCTTGCGCAGGCGGAGTTTGAGCAGGTCGTACCGGTCTTCGACGCTATTCGCGACCTGGGCGAGCGCTTTCTTCCATTCGGACATCGCGGCTCGCTCAGCCCTCGATCAGCAGCGTTTCGGGGTCTTCGGCCAGCTCCTTAACGCGCACCAGGAACTGCACCGCTTCGCGCCCGTCCACAATGCGGTGGTCGTAGCTAAGCGCGACGTACATCATCGGGCGGATCTCAACCTGCCCGTTGACCGCGACGGGGCGATCCTCGATTTTGTGCAGGCCGAGGATGCCGACCTGCGGTGGGTTGAGGATCGGCGTGCTGAGCAGCGAGCCGAACACGCCACCGTTGGTGATGGTGAACGTGCCGCCGCGCAGGTCTTCCAGCGAAAGCGTGCCGGACTGCGACTGTTCGACGAACTCACGGACCTTGCGCTCGATCTCCGCAAACGACATGCGGTCGGCGTCACGCAGCACTGGAACGATCAGTCCCTCTTCGGCGCCGATCGCGATCCCGATGTCGTAATAGTGCTTGAGCACCATCTCGTCGCCGTCGATCTCGGCGTTCAGCCGGGGGAACTGCTTGAGCGCGCCGATCACCGCCTTGACGAAGAACGAGGTCAGGCCCAGGCTGACGCCGTAGCGCGCCTTGAAGTCTTCCTTGCGCCGCGCCCTCAGCGCCATGATCGCGGTCATGTCGATCTCGTTGAAGGTCGTCAGCATGGCGGCGGTGCGCTGCGCCTCGACCAGCCGCTCCGCGATTGTGCGGCGGCGGCGCGACATACGGATCCGTTCCTCGCGCTTCCCGTCCCTCGTTTGGAGTGGTGGCGGGGTGGGGCTCCAACCGGGCGTGGGTTTGGGCGCCTCGGCGGGTTTTTCGGCGGGCGGCTTGAGCTGCGTGGGCGCTTCAGACAAGCGCGCCTGCTCGGAAGGCGCGGGGGCGGCGAGGTAGCGCTCGATATCTTCCTTGACGACCCGGCCATGCACGCCGCTGCCCTTCACCTGCGACAAATCGACGCCTTTCTCCTCGGCCAGCTTTCGCGCGACGGGCGACACACGGCCCGGCCCTTCCGCCTCAGGTTCGGTGTCTGCTTCGGCGGGTGCCGCTTCCTCGGCGGGCGGGGTAGGCGCGGACTCTTCGGCGGCGGGAGCCGGTTTCTGCCCGGCGGGCGCAGCCGACTCATCAATGATCCCCACCACATCGCCCACCTTCACATCTGCGCCCTGCTCGACGCGGATCTCGGCCAGCACGCCGTCCTGCGTGGCGCCGACATCGAGATCGACCTTGTCCGTCTCGAGCGTCAGCACCGGCTCCCCGGCTTTGACCGGGTCCCCCACGGCTTTCAGCCACTCGGCAATGGTCGCCTCAACGATCGACTCTCCCAGGTCTGGCACCTTGATCTCGATGGGCATCGTGTCTCGTCCCTCGCTGGAATGTGGCTAGCTGATAATAAAGTCGTCTGCAATCTCGTCAGGTCCGGTGTCGAACGCTTGCTGGAGCAGCAACGCCTGATTGGCTGCGTGCCACGCCGCCGAGCCTTCCGCCGGGCTGGAGCTTGGCGCGCGTCCGACGTAGCGCAGCGGCCAGCGCCCGTTGATCAGGTTACGTAGGCGTGGCGCGACGAACGTCCACGCGCCCATGTTCTCCGGTTCTTCCTGCACCCAGACGACCTCTTCCAGCGCGGGCAGGCTGTCCAGCACGGGCGCCAGGTCGTCGGCGGGGAAGGGCGCGATCTGCTCGACGCGCACGATCGCTACCTCAGGATGCTGCTCGTGGAGCTCGCTGGCGATCAGGTCGAAGTAGACCTTGCCGCTGCACAGGAACAGCCGCTGGATCGTGTCTGGCGCTTCTTCCGCGCGCGGATCGGAGAGGATCGGCTGCCAGCGGCCCTCGGCCAGCTCACGCATGCTCGACATGACCATCGGGTGGCGCAACAGGCTCTTGGGCGTCATGACGATCAGCGGCAGCGGATCGCTTTCCAGCAGCTTGGCCTGGCGGCGCAGCAGATGGAAAAACTGCGCGGGCGTGGTCGGATTTGCCACGCGCATATTGTTCTCGGCGGTCAGCGTCAGGAAGCGTTCGAGCCGCGCGCTGGAATGATCCGGCCCGGCGCCCTCATAACCGTGCGGGAGCAGCAAGACAAGCGCTGGCGTCTGGCCCCACTTGGCGCGTCCGGACGCAATGAACTCATCCACGATGACCTGCGCGCCGTTGATGAAATCGCCGTACTGCGCTTCCCACAATACCAGCCGATCCGGTGACTGGATGTCGTACCCGTATTCGTAGCCGAGTACAGCGTTTTCACTGAGCGGGCTGTTGTGAATTTCAAAGGAGGCTTTCGCCTGTGGCAGCGCGGCGAGCGGCGTGAATGTCTGCCCCGTTTTGACGTCGTGGAAGACGGCGTGCCGCTGGTTGAACGTGCCGCGCTCCACATCTTCGCCCGTGAAGCGGATCGGAATGCCGTCCGCCAGGATCGACGCCATCGCCAGCGATTCGGCGGTCGCCCAGTTGATAACCGGCTCGTCGTCGACGCCAAGCGTCTCACGGCGGCGCTCCATCATCCGCGCCAGCTTCGGGTGCATCGTGAAGCCGTCCGGCAGCGTCAGCAGCGCCTCGTTGAGCGCGCGCAGTTCTTCGAGCGGGACGGTCGTATCGACCCGGCGAGCGGTGCCGGGCGGCGCCAGCTTGGGGTATGGCTCGTGCAGGTCGCGCTCCGGGTCGAGCGAGTCGTAGGCTTCCTGCAAGCGCGCCATCGCCCGATCCATCCGCTCAGCGGCGTCCTCGGCTGTCACCACGCCGCGCTCGGCAAGCGTTTGCGCCCACAGATCGCGCACGGTCGGGTGGCGGCGGATCTTCTCGTACATCAGCGGCTGGGTGAAGCCCGGCTCGTCGCCCTCGTTATGCCCGTAACGCCGGTAGCCGATCAGGTCGATCACGAAGTCTTTCTGGAAGCGCTGCCGGTAGGCGACCGCCAGCCGGATCACCTCGATG
>Ga0134095_1001472_pt1 | contig 16039 bp, 14 predicted proteins | sample 6_2taG_FD_94449 | JGI IMG/M metagenome (GOLD analysis project Ga0134095, IMG submission 94449) | Switchgrass degrading microbial communities from high solid loading bioreactors in New Hampshire, USA - 6_20_20_110_A2 metaG | ecosystem: Engineered > Bioreactor > Semi-continuous > Anaerobic >... | reverse complement strand
TATTTTATCCTTTAGATTGCTCTTATTGGCTGTTTTTTTTATTAGTGCAAACGCGTTTAGGGTGCATTTTCTGTTAATATCAGGTAAAGATGATGTATATTTAAAAATCCATACTATAATGGGAATAGGTGGGCTGATTCTTATTTTTTTAATGACTTATTTCTTTTCATTCGTGGGTACATGTATTAGTATAATTATAATAGAACTTATAGTATTGATTTTAACAATAAAACATTCATTATCATAATATATTTAGCATATAGGTAGAAAAAAGCAATTGGATTGTTTTGTTATATGAGGGTAGTGAAATAATTCAAGATAAAACTTGGGTTCTTCCATAAACCAGGTAGGTATCCTTGAAAATTATCCTAGAATGAGTAAGATTATACTAAATAAATAATGATGAATGATGAAAACGCTGATTGATTAAGAGGAAAATCTGTGAATGATAGGGGCTTTTTGCCTAACTTGGATATTTAATTTTTAGGAGGATATTTAAAGGAGCAATGAAAGTTTGTTTCGTCTCACATTCAGCCGCAAAAGGTGGGGCAGAAAGAGCTCTTTTAGAACTTTTAGAAGTTTTAAAAGATAACGGGGTAGAATGCTATGTATTGTTGCCTTCTAATGGACCATTGTGTGATGATTTAAAAAGGCTTGGCATTGAATTTCATGTATCATGTTACAAGTGGTGGATGAGCAAAAACTTGCCTTTATGGAAACGTATAGGAAGAACTATCATTAACTTTGCCATGACAATTCCTATAGCTGTTAAGATAAAAAGATGGAAATGCGATGTTGTCTATATCAACACCATCACGATATGCATCGGTGCCTTTGCTGCTTTCCTTTTAGGGAAGCCTAACGTTTGGCATATACATGAATTTGGATATGAAGATCACAGATTGACTTTTGATCTAGGAGAAAAATTATCATTATGGTTGATGGACAAGCTTTCAGCGGTATGTATAGCCAATTCTAACGTTGTGGCGCAAAAATACATGAAATATATTTCTCCTGGCAAACTGAAAACAGTATATCAGTCGGTCAGTGTTAAATCACAAAGCTTGAGTGAAGAAAATTTCTCTTTTAGAAAAGTTGATAAAGATGGTGAAATAAGGTGCATAATAGTGGGAGCGTTGCAAGAAGGCAAAAGACAAGAAGATGCCATTCGTGCTGTAGATGTTTTGGTACACAATAAAGGTCTTAATGCAAAGCTTCTCATAGTTGGAGACGGTGATTCAAAATATCGTGAGTATTTACATAATCTCGTTGCCGAAAACAGGTTAAACGATCACGTCACTTTCACGGGCTATGTTGAGAACCCTTTTTCGCTTATGCAGACTTCGGATGTTTTGCTTATGTGTTCAGAGAATGAAGCTTTTGGAAGGGTTACAATAGAAGGGATGTTGGCGGGAAAACCTGTAATTGGTGCACGCAGCGGGGGCACGGCAGAGCTTATCCGAGATGGATTTAATGGATATTTGTATACTCCTAAGGATTACAGGGAACTTGCAGAAAAGGTTTATTATTTATTTGAACATCCGGATGATACGCGATTAATGGGGGAAAATGCTAAGAAATGGGCAGAGCAAAGGTTTACCAAAGATCGTTACGGTAAGGAGATATTAGATATCTTGGCCCAGATTGTCCATAAATATTAATAATCCATTAACAACATGGGCTAAATTGACTTTTGTTAACTAGATTGTTATTAGTCTGGGGGTGACATCAATTAAAGTAATCATCACAGGTTCCCACGGCCTCTTAGGCCGCGAAGTCGTAAAGGTCTTTAAAAAAGAATACGACGTCGTTGAGCTGCCACATGACATGCTGGATATCACTGACTTAAGCAGGGTCCGTGAAGTGCTGTCTATCCATGCGCCGACAGTTTTAATCAATTGCGCTGCCTACACTGCCGTAGACAAGGCCGAAGAGGAAACGGAAAAGGCAAACTTAGTCAACGGCCTTGGCGTGCGAAACCTCGCTTTGGCGTGCAGGGAGCTAAATATTTCATTAATTCACATCAGCACGGACTACGTCTTTGACGGAAGCAGAAGCAAACCCTGGCGCATATTTGACGAGCGTAACCCCATAAACGCCTACGGCTACAGCAAATACCTGGGCGAAAAATACCTTGAGACCATAAATCCCGGATACTGCCTTGTGCGCACCTCATGGCTTTTTGGCTCCGGTGGGCCTAATTTCGTAAGCACCATACTTCGTGCCGCTTTAAAACAGGGCGAGCTTCGAGTCGTTAACGACCAGTTCGGCTGTCCGACTTACGCTCCGAATTTAGCAGATACGTTGCTTAAGCTCGTAAAAGCAGGTGCTTACGGGGTGTATCACGTCACAAACCAAGGTATTACGAGCTGGTACGAATTTGCAAAAGAAATCGTAAGACAGGCAGGCTTAAACGTGCCGGTTATTCCTGTTTCAAGCGACGAGTTCGTGCGGCCTGCCAAGAGGCCTAAAAATTCTGCCCTTGATTCTTTTCCTTTAAAGGAAACCGTTGGAAGCTTGCTTCCTTCATGGCAGGACGCCTTGGGCAGGTTTTTAGCCGAGATCAAAGCAAAGGAGTTGTCTTAATTGAAATTTCTTGTTACAGGCGGAGCGGGATTTATAGGCTCAAATTTTTTGAGGATGTTCGTCCCAAGATATCCCGAACACATCTTTATAAACCTGGACAAGCTAACTTACGCGGCTAACCCCTACAACTTAAAGGATTTGCGCAATGCCGAAAATTACTTCTTTGAGCGGGCAGACATAGCGGACTTTGAAAGCGTCAAAGATATCTTTGACCGTTATGATCCTGACGTCGTCGTGCACTTTGCCGCAGAAAGCCACGTTGACAGAAGCATCCTTGGGCCGGCTGAATTTATAAGGACAAACATAGTAGGCACCTTCAACCTGCTTGAAGCCTGCAGAACCTGCTGGAAGGATAAAGAAGGCAAGCTGTTTCACCACGTAAGCACAGACGAAGTCTACGGCTCACTTGGCAAGTCAGGTTGCTTTACGGAAGAAAGCAGGTATGACCCGTCAAGCCCTTATTCGGCTTCCAAGGCCTCAAGCGACCATTTAGTCAGGGCCTATCACCGCACATACGGCCTGCCCGTAAAGGTTACAAACTGCTCGAACAACTACGGCCCTTACCAGTTCCCCGAAAAGCTCATACCTTTGACCGTACTTAACGCCCTGGAAGGAAAGGCCATCCCCGTTTACGGAAAAGGCCAAAACGTTCGCGACTGGCTTTACGTGGAAGATCACTGCGAAGCCATTTGGGCAGTGATACAAAAGGGACGCATCGGTGAGACCTACAACGTAAGCGGAAACGAGGAAAGAAAAAACATAGACGTGGTTTATGAGATATGCGAGATTTTGGCCGAAGAGCTAAAAAAACCCAAGGATGAGTTTGTAAAGCTCATAAAGTTTGTGGCAGACCGCCCGGGGCACGACTTACGTTACGCCCTCGATTCGTCTAAAATAAGAAGTGAGCTTGGCTGGAAGCCCAAAGAGACGTTCAAGTCAGGGTTAAGGAAGACCGTGAAGTGGTATTTAAACACCACAGAATGGGTAAATGCTGTAAAGACGGGTGAATACATGAAGTGGATCGAGCGCAACTACGCAGATAGGCTAAAATCTTAGCGTAAAGGGCTAGACAAAATTTAGAAAGGACCGACGACATGAAGGGCATAATACTGGCAGGAGGTTCCGGAACAAGGCTTTATCCGACTACGCTTGTGACGAGCAAACAGCTTCTTCCCATCTACGACAAGCCGATGATTTATTATCCCTTGTCTACTTTAATGCTTGCCGGCATAAAAGAGGTACTTGTAATCTCAACTCCGCAGGACACCCCTAGGTTTGAGGAAATCCTTGGAGACGGAGCCAGGCTTGGGCTAAACATAACTTACGCCGTACAGGAAAGGCCCGAAGGCATCGCTCAAAGCCTCATAATTGGCGAGCATTTCATAGACGGCGACAAGGTATGTTTAATACTGGGCGACAACGTCTTTTACGGACACAGTTTCCCCGAAACTTTAAGGAAGGCGTCAAGCTTTGGCGATGGAGCGGTGATATTTGGCTACAGGGTAAAAGACCCCCAAAGGTACGGCGTCATAGAGTTTGACGAACAGGGAAGGGCGTTAAACATCGAAGAAAAGCCTGCCCGTCCCAAGTCCAACTACGCTGTGCCGGGCATTTACTTTTATGACGGACGTGCGCCCCGGTTTGCAAAGAGCTTAAAACCTTCGCCCAGAGGAGAGCTGGAAATAACCGACCTTAACATGGTATATTTAAGGCAAGGTCGCCTTCATGTCGAGCTAATAGGAAGAGGCGTTGCCTGGCTTGATACGGGAACGCCCGACAGCTTGCTTGAGGCTTCAAACTTCATCGCCACAATAGAAAAAAGGCAGGGATTAAAAATAGCCTGTATAGAAGAGGTGGCCTACAACATGGGCTTTATAACGAAAGATGACTTAAAGCAGTTGGCTTCAAAGGTACCGAACGGCGCTTACAGGGATTACCTGCTTTCGCTTCTTTAAAGGATGTGACAGCCATGGAATGGACCAAAGGAGAGATCGAAGGCGTAATAATTAAAAGGCTGGTAAAACACGTTGACGAACGGGGCTTTTTGGTCGAGACCTTTAGGGCTGACGAACTGCCCGAAAACTTGCGCCCCGTCATGAGCTACGTATCTTACACGGAACCGGCCGTCACCCGCGGGCCGCACGAGCACAAATATCAGACGGATATATTTTCCTTCATAGGCCCGGGCAACTTCATGGTAAAGCTTTGGGACAACAGGCGTGACAGCAAAACTTACGGCAACTACATGAAGTTTTTCGCAGGAGAAGACAACCCTTTGACCGTCATCGTTCCTCCGGGCGTCGTTCACGGCTACAAAAACGTCTCAAAGACCGCCAGAGGCATGGTCATAAACTACCCCGATAAACTCTTTATGGGCTGGGGCAGGAGCGAAGAGGCAGATGAGATCAGACATGAGGAGAAGGAGGATAGTGGGTTTGGGATGGGATAGGATAGTATCTGTTTAATCCCATCTGTCTTTTTGTCGGATGCATGGACATTACGCGACGGCAGGAAATGGAGGGAGATTATGATGGGCAATTCAAGTGTCTCAGTACTGGTAGACACTGAAACTCAAAAAAACAAATTGCGGCCTAAACATAGCGTGGCGATTGTAATTGTCACATATGGAGACAGAAGTCATTTACTTGCCGAAGTCATCCGGGGCATTAAAGCACAAACTGTTGGAGAGCTAATTAAAAATATTATTGTCTATAACAATGGAGCTAACGAAAAAACATTGGCTTTTTTAAAAGAGATTGCTAAAGATGACAAGAGATTTCAGATAGTAGTAAGCTCAGATAATAAAGGATCTGCAGCGGGATATGCTGCTGCAATAAATGAGGCAGTTAAAATAAATGCTGAATATATTTGGTGCCTCGATGATGATAACAGACCAAACCCTGATGCATTGGAACAGCTCCTTTATGTAATTGAATTAATGCAAGAAAGCGGACCTGTAGCATTGTTATCATTGCGAGATGATAGGCAGTGTATCAAAAGAGCAAACGGTGCTTCTATTAGCGAGGCGTTTGGCAGGCCTTATAGCGCTCTTGGTTTCTCGGTGAAAGATATTCCAAGAAAAATCCTTGATCGTTTATCAAATAAGGCAACAAAAGAAAATGATATAAACATGAAAATTTTGCAGGATCCCGTATTAGTTCCTTATGCGCCCTATGGAGGGTTTTTTTTCAAAGCTGATTTTATTGCCAGGGTTGGATTGCCAAGAGAGGATTTTTACCTTTATGGAGATGACCATGAGTTCACGGCACGGTTTACTGCGAACAACATCCCTATATATTTAGTTCCTACAAGCCGCGTGCACGATGTCGAACGTTCCTGGCATGTTGACCGTACGTATGTCTCTCGTTGGGGGAGTAATAGACTTTTACGAGATGGTGAAACAGAAAAGATACCCAGGCTGTTTTATACTATCCGGAACCGGATCTTCTTTGAAGCTAACTGTATGAATTGGAGAAAAAAACCGCAATATTATATTAATTTATTTACCTATTTGATATTATTGTTTCTTCAGGCAATATATTTGCGTCTTAAAGGTGAACGTTTGCCCTGGCAGTCTTATAAAGTAATTCTTGAAGCAGTAAAAGCAGGTTTTTATGCCGATTTAGGAAGAGTGAGTGATTTCCTAAAATGAAAATAGCACTGGTAAATACTCTCTATTATCCATATCAAATTGGCGGGGCAGAAAAGTGTGTCCAATTGTTGGCGGAAGGGCTTGTGCAAGAGGGACATGATGCTTTTGTTATTACTTTAGATAAACCGGAAGAGTCGCTTAAACAGGATATAGTGAATGGAGTGCGGGTTTATCGCACGCCTTTGCGTAGTATTTATTGGCCATTCGATGATTCTAAAAAGAAACCTAACGTTGCCTTCCGTGCAATATGGCACTATTTAGACAGATATAACAAAAAAATGGGAAACATGGTATATGAGATACTTCGACAGGAACGACCAGATATCGTTCATACTCATAACCTAGTTGGTTTCTCTGTTTCAGCTTGGGATGCTGCGAAGTCTTTGGGGCTTCCATTATTGCATACGTTGCATGATTACAGCCTTATTTGCCCTAAAGGAATGTACAGAAATGGTCGAAATTGCCCTTCTCTGTGTAAAACGTGTAATATATTTTCCCGAATAAAGCGGGTACGCTCTCAAAAAGTTGATCTAGCAGTCGGAGTAAGCAAATTTACTTTAAATAAACATGTGGAACAGGGCTTTTTTCTAGGATCTAAACATGATTTTATTTACAACCCTGTTCCTGTTGTCGATAAAATATCGATAAACAAATTAAAAAGCGAGGCTGAGTTTTGTATTGGATATCTTGGCAGACTTGCACCTAACAAAGGAGTAGAAGACATCATCGATGCTATTAAAGTATTAAAGCATGACGTTCCAATTAAACTTTTCGTTGCTGGTTCCGGCAAAATAGATTATGAACAAACATTGCACAAAAGAGCCGAAGGATTGCCTATTGAATTTTTAGGCTATGCAAAACCTGAGGATTTATTTAAATTAATTCATTGTTTAGTTGTGTCATCCAGGTGGCATGAGCCATTTGGTCTTATTATTATTGAAAGCTATGCATATACGGTTCCTGTAATTGCATCTAACCATGGTGGCATTCCGGAAATTGTAGATGAAGGACAAACGGGGTGGCTGTATGATCCGGACATCCCCGGAGATTTGGAGAGAGCAATAACAAAGGCTTTTATGAATAAAGACAGGATCCTTGAGATGGGCCGAATGGGTCGAGAAAAAGTAAAAAATTTTACAGTCGAAAGACATGTTCAACGATATCTGACCTGGTACAAGAAGCTGGCAAGCGAGGCAAAAACATGAGAAAGGTAATGCCGTGGTTTTTAGGTTTTTTCCTCGTTGCAAATATCTATCTAATACCACAATTAGAAAAAACACCAAGAGCAACAGACCTTATTAGTCTGTTAATATCGTTTTGGTTGTTTTTTTATTTTTTAAAACATGGAATATCGATCACTAAACTTATTGCCGTATTAATAATATCTTTATTTCCTTTTCTGTGGTTAATATATGCCTATACATTGCAAGATGCACTGCAAGTGGTTTTATGTGCCAGATGGTTGTTAGCGCTTCCATGGGGTTATATGTTATGTATGATTTCCTCAAGTTCTGAAAGTAAATATTACTTAGTTTTGGGAATGATATACGGTGTTTTGGTTAACGTTTTTGTAATGCTTTTTCAGTTGTTTGGCTTTGCAGAAATACTTCAGGACGTTGGACTTGCTGCTCGAGACAGCAGGTGGATTTCTGTTTACGGTATTACAAGAATAGTTGGAATGCACGGACATCCAAATGCTTCAATGCCAGTAGTTAGTTTAATTATTCCACTTTGTTTATATTTATTTTACCAGCATGGAAAAGGGGTGTGGATAATCTTTTTTGGTTTTATCGTATTAAGTTTAGGCACTGCTTTGACATCTACTCGATCACCAGCATTGGTGTCATTGGTGGTACTGGGATTTGTGATTTTATTTAATGTAAAAATGAAAAGAACAATCAAATTGGCAGTTATTTTAGTAGGCATCCTTTTGTTGGGATTGTGTGTTTGGGGTCCTCCCGGCGGTTGGAAAAGATGGACAGACCTAAACAGTTTATCTGTTAATTTCCAAGGTCGCATCGAAACAAATATTATGTCTATAAACCTAATCTTAAACAATGGGTTTGGTATAGGTGCTGAAAAAATAGAAGAACTTGTAGGTGCTACTCATAATGCATTTTTGCAAGCTACATTGCAATATGGCTGGTTATTCGGGCTTATTATTACAATATCAATTATTTTAATGGCTCTAAGCACAGTAAATGGGGTAAAGAGAAGATTTGGCCTAGAAAGGTTGTTAGCATTACATATGACCGGGTTATTTATGTTTGAAGAGCATTTTTATAATCCTACATTTATTATTTTAACTGTATGGATTGTTATTTCTGTGTGGGAACAAATAAGATTAAAGCATTCGGCTTACTTTATAAAAAATTACTTTCAAGTCAAAAATGATAAAAATAAAGTGTGGACTTTGCATGAGAGATCAACTCATTATTAACGCCCGTTTTACAACTCAGCAACTGACAGGAGTTCAACGTTATGCCTTTGAGATTTGTCGAAGACTGCCATCGTCAGGGATACGGTTAATTAGCCCGCGATCCATTGAACTAGAATATAGACAGCTTAAGGATTTCACAATCGTTGATCCGATTGGCAAGTTTGCCCACAAGTCAGGGTTAAGTCATTTGTGGGAACAGTTTGCGTTGCCCAGATGGATCAGTAAAGATGGATTGCTTTGGTCTCCATGTGGATCTGGCCCGTTGGCTGTAAAAAATCAGGTTGTTACTATACATGACATTGCTACTCTAGAACATCCGGAATGGTTTAATCCGTGGTTTGCTAAATGGTATAGCTTTTTAATCCCGCGGCTTGTTCGTGCAGTGAAGAAAGTTATAGTCGTTTCTGAGTATACTAAAATCAGATTAACGGAAATGACAGGAATTTCACCCGAGAAAATTGAAGTCATCTATAATGGAATAGATGAACGCTTTAGCCCAAAAAGCAAAGAAGAAATAAACATTGCACAAAAACTTCTTAGCTTGCCAAGCGATAAATATATCCTTTCTTTAAGTTCGCTTGAGCCCAGAAAAAACTTGCATCGGTTGCTTGAAGCGTGGAATATTATTTGTCATAAATTACCAAAAGATATATGGCTTGTCCTTGCAGGCGGAAAAGGGAAATCTACTGTTTTTAAGAATTTGTCTTTCGATAGCTTACCGCCGCGGGTTTACTTTACCGGTTATGTACCTGATGAGCATTTGCCTGCACTGTATTCCGGAGCCATAGCATTTGCGTATGTATCTTTATATGAAGGATTTGGATTACCTCCTCTGGAAGCCATGGCATGTGGAGCGCCTGTAATTACATCAAATATAACTTCAATTCCTGAAGTTGTTGGGGATGCTGCAATTTTGGTAAATCCTCATGATGTTAAAGAAATTGCTGATAGTATATATAAACTAATTGACGATGTCACTTTTCGCGAACGATTGAAATTGACTGGTTTGAATCGTACGAAGCTGTTTAGTTGGGATAAGACAGCAAGGCAGACTTGGAAGCTTCTGTATAGTGTTATGGAGGAATAGCAAGATATGAACTGTTCCAAACGGATAAAAGTCCTTCAAGTTAACAAGCTTTACGCCCCTTTTATCGGTGGCGTGGAAAGGACTGTGCAAGATATAGCTGAGGGGCTAAAAGATAAGGTAGATATGAAAGTGCTAGCTTGCCAGCCTAAAGGAAGTACAACAGTGGAAGTGATAAATGGCGTTGAAGTGACAAAAGCGGGTAGTCTGGGCATATACTGGAGTATGCCGATATCTCTTACTTTTCCTTTTCTATTGGCCAAGATGAGCAGAGATGTCGATATTATACATTTTCATTTCCCTTTTCCCTTGGGTGATTTTTCGTATCTACTGCTGGGAGCAAGGGGTAAAAAAATTGTCGTCACATATCATTGTGATATCGTTAGACAAAAGAAGGCATTAATACTTTATAAACCGTTTCTCTTTAAGTTCCTTAGCATTGCAGACCGTATACTGGTGACTTCTCCTAATATTTTACAGTCATCTAAATATCTAACACCCTTTAAAGATAAGTGTGTTGTAGTGCCATTGTCTATACCTATCGAAGAATACACCAGAATTGATCAAACGTTTGATGTAGGCATCTCACAAGGAGAGAAAATTGTTCTGTTTGTGGGCAGGTTGAGCTACTATAAAGGTGTTGAATATTTAATAGAAGCGATGCAATGGATTGATGCAAAATTGTTAATTATAGGTGATGGCGAGTTAAGAAATGTATTGGAAGAAAAAACCTTTTCTTTAGGGCTAAATAAAAAAGTCAATTTTCTAGGAAAAGTTCCTGATCAATTATTGAGGTATTGCTATCAAATATGTGATGTATTTGTTTTACCATCAATTGAATCAAGCGAAGCATTCGGAATAGTTCAAATGGAAGCAATGGCCTATGGAAAACCGGTTGTTAATACAAACCTTCCGACAGGTGTGCCATTTGTAAGTGTACATGGTGAAACTGGTTTAACTGTTCCTCCAAGAGATTCGATTGCACTTGCCAATGCCGTTAATAAAATACTTGAAGATGAAAAATTAGCAAAAACTTTTTCGCAAAATGCCATTAGGAGGGTCAATGAGAAGTTTTCTCGTAAAAGAATGCTTGAGCAAATTTATTCCATCTATAACGAGCTGATGGCTAGTTAATAAACAATATGCGCGAAATAAAATTTTCAAATAGCACGGAGGACATCATGCGTTCAGAAGTATTTAAGACCTACGATATCAGAGGAAAAGCGGACATAGATTTTACAGATGGCGAGGTTATGAGGTTAGGAAAGGCTATCGGTACGTATTTTAAAGGCAGGGGTTTTCATGACGTCATAGTTAGCATGGACAACAGAAAGCATTCACCAAGGATTAAAAAGGCTCTGGTTGATGGGCTTTTGTCTTGCGGTTGCTTTATCAAAGACATTGGTGAGACGATTACGCCCGTGTTTTATTTTGCCCACAAGCTTTATAAGATTAATGCCGGTGTCATGATTACGGCAAGCCATAACCCGCCGGAGGATAATGGTTTTAAGATTTATGGCGGAGACAGCACAATTTACGGAGACGAGATTCAAAAAATTAGGCGCATTTTTGAGGCAGCATCTTTTGCAAACGGGAAAGGTGATCTGGAAAAACTAAACCCTCGCGAGGAGTATTTTAATTATATAATTTCGCACGTTAAGATCGACCGAAAGCTGAAAATAGTGGTAGATTGCGGCAACGGAACGGCAAGCTCCTGGGCGCCTGAATTGTACGAGAAAATGGACTGCAATGTAATACCTTTATATTGTACGTCAGACCCAAATTTTCCTAACCACCATCCTGACCCGACTGTCCCTGAAAACTTGAAAGACTTAAGGAAAAAGGTTTTAGAAGAAAAAGCAGATGTCGGCCTGGCTTTCGATGGCGACGGCGACAGGCTTGGCGTAACAAGCGACAGGGGAGAAATTATTTGGGGAGATATTTTGCAGATACTTTTTTGGCGCGAGATACTGCCTAAATACCCTGGAGCAGATGTAATCGTCGAGGTAAAGTGCAGCCAGGCTCTCGTTGAAGAGGCAAGAAAGCTTGGTGGCAGGCCGTTTTTTTATAAAACCGGACACTCACTCATTAAAGCCAAGATGAAAGAGATCGGAGCGGTATTTACAGGAGAGATGTCAGGCCATTTCTTTTTTGCCGATGAGTATTTCGGCTTTGATGACGCCCTTTATGCCGGAGCAAGGCTTTTGAGGATATTGTCTAAGACTGATAAACCTCTTTCGAAACTGCTTGGCGATGTGCCTAAATATTATGCGACGCCCGAAACTAGAATCGGCTGCCCTGAAAAGCATAAACAGAAGGTGATCGATGTTTTAATTGAGAGATTTTATGAACGTGGTTATGAGATCATCGACGTTGACGGTCTTCGCGTTCAATTTCCCGAAGGTTGGGGATTGGTGCGGGCATCCAATACACAGCCCGTACTGGTGGCTAGGTGTGAGGGGCGCACGCCCGAAGCTTTAAAGTCCATTGCGCGTGAGCTTAAAGAAGCGTTATCACAAATCGAAGAGATAGAGGATTTTGAGTGGCAGTTTCCGGAAATGATATGAGCGTGGGCCATCCCTTAAACTGCCTGTTTTATAGGCGTAGCCGGGTTCATCTGTATGGGTATATTTTGGTTATAATGTATTTTACCTTGTGGCAATTGGCCGTTTTGGAGGTGCAACCCAAATGAAGAACCTTTACGTCTTAATCCTTGCCGGAGGCAGCGGCACCCGCCTGTGGCCCTGGTCAAGAGAGGAACTGCCTAAGCAATTTTTGCCATTGGCAGGAAAAGAAAGCTTATTTCAGCAGACCGTTATAAGGCTGGCAAAAATAACGCAGCCTTCTAACATTTATATCGTCGCATCAGACCAGTGCAGCGCCCTCCTTCGCCACCAGATGAAGATGGTCGTAAAGTTCGACCACGACCCGATAATACTAGAACCGCAGGCAAAAAACACATGTGCTGCCATTTCCCTTGGGGTAGCTTATTTGTTAAAAAACGGTGCAACCCCAGAGGACCTGATCTTCGTATCTCCAAGCGACCACATAGTAAAAGATGACGAAGCCTTTGGAAAGGCCGTAAGTTTGGGACGTCTGGCAGCCAGCCGGGGTCACATAGTGGTGTTTGGCATTAAACCCGCAAGGCCGGATACGGGCTTTGGCTACATAGAGATAGATGAGGAAAAGTCAAAGGATTTGCCCTATAAGATTGCCTCAAGGTTTGTCGAAAAGCCCGACGAAGGCAGGGCAAAGACCTACCTTGAAAGGGGAAATTACCTCTGGAACGGAGGCTTTTTCCTGTTTCAGGCAAAAAGGATGCTCGAGGCATTAAAAAAAGATATTCCTCAAATCGGCATACCTGCCGCTGAAGGTTACGATCAATTAATATCAAGCTTTGAGGATCTGCCTACGACTTCCATAGATTACGCCGTCATGGAAAAAGAAAGCGACGTTGCGGTCGTGCCTTTGGAATGCGGCTGGTCAGATATAGGCTCCTGGGATGCCTTGTACGAGACCATGGAAAAAGACGAAGGCGGGAACGTAAAAAGAGGAGACGTCCATGTTGTAAACGGCCAAAACAACCTCATATACGCTAACGGCCGCCTAGTGGTGGGCCTTGAAGTAAATGACCTCGTGATAGCTGATACCCCTGACGCACTGCTCGTCGCAAGAAGGGGCTCATCTCAGGCCGTCCGTGACGTAGTAAATTTCTTGAAGGACCAGGGTCGACGCGAAGCTTGTGAAGCGCCGATAAACGCAAGGCCTTGGGGGACGTATCAGATACTTCATCAGGGAGACAGGTTTAAGATAAAACACATCGTCATAGAGCCCGGTGCCAAGCTTAGCCTGCAGTATCACCACCACAGGACCGAGCACTGGATAGTCGTTAGAGGTACGGCTTTGGCTGTCGTTGACGGCAGAGAAATTTACGTTCACGAGGGAGAAAGCACCTTTATCCCCAAAAGCACACCGCACCGCCTGGTAAATCCCGGCAAGATCCCACTTGAGATAATCGAGGTCCAAAACGGCGAATACGTCGGCGAAGACGACATAGTGAGGATAGAAGATGAATATAAAAGGGCGGAGTGATTGTCTATAGCTATTTATAGTATTTGTATTGCTACTCTTTACAATAGTCTTTTGTTGTAGGTCTTTATTAATACCATATCATCTTGGCACTTATTGCTTGTAATATAAAGCTATAAAATAAATCTAAATGTGCTTATATTAAGATAAATTGGAGGTGATGAAATGAAAACCTTAAAATTGAAGATCCAGATAAATTTTGTGAATTATTTCTCGCTGAATATTTCAAAAATGGTCTAGGAGTCGGGTTTAGTAAACGAGATCTGGATGTTCTTATATTTTATCTCCTTTTAAAAGATGGCAGATATGATATGCCGGCAGATATTTATAAGGTTTGCAGAGATTTGAAATTATCAGAGACAAAGGTGCGAAATCTTTACCAAGATGTTCAACTTCGATACAATCAATATGATGAGAAGATAGCAAAGAAAAAATTTATTGAAGTTGTAAAATCAGGGTCAGTTGAACTTAGGGGAAATAAATTGACATTTATCACATTTATTATTAGAGATCCCCTTTTGCGACACTATTTTGAGGAATGGGTTGCAGAAGTATGCGGATTTACAGATTCCTCTTTTAACAAAAATTTAGTAACGATAAGTAAAGTTACCTTCAGTAAGATTCTTGACTCTATTCTTATCGATTCAGAATATGATATCATGACCATTAGAAGTAAAATAAATGATATATTAAATGAACAAGAATATCCTCCAGAGTTGAAAAATGAAACTAGCAGGAAAGAGTTTATTCGTCAACTTATCGAAGTTGTATGTGAAATTTCCATTAAAAAGGGAATGGATTTTTTAAAAGGAATTATTACTAGAGTGATGAGTTAGTGTGGTTATGGCAAACGAGTAACCCAAGGAGTGCATATAAATGTCCGACACCTTGCCCAACCCCTCAAAAATCCTCATCACCGGCGCGGCCGGGTTTGTGGGCTTTCACCTTGCTAAATTCATGCTTGACAAGGGGCATTTCGTCGTAGGCTTAGACAACCTAAACAGCTACTACGACCCCAAGCTGAAAGAAGACCGCCTGAATATACTGCGAAGATACGATAACTTCGCCTTTTACCGCGCAGACCTCAAAAATAAATCCGCCGTAGACGAAATATTTGCAGCTTGCCATCCCGAATACGTTGTTAACCTGGCAGCCCAGGCGGGGGTGCGTTATTCCCTTGAAAACCCTTACGCTTACATGGATTCAAACTTGGTGGGGTTTGTAAACGTCCTTGAAGCCTGCAGGCGCAATCCTGTCAGGCACCTGCTTTTTGCATCGTCAAGCTCCGTTTACGGCGGCAATAAGACCGTTCCCTTTTCGACGGAACACAACACGGACCATCCCGTGAGCTTGTACGCCGCCACGAAAAAGGCAAACGAGTTGATGGCCCACACCTACGCCCACCTTTACGGCATCCCTTCGACGGGGGTGAGGCTTTTTACCGTCTACGGCCCATGGGGAAGGCCTGACATGGCTTATTTTTCCTTCACGCGCGACATCTTAGCAGAACGTCCCATCAAGGTTTACAACCACGGCAAAATGAGCCGCGATTTTACCTACATAGACGACGTGGTAAAAGCCCTTTATAGGCTTATAAGCTTAACTCCAAAGGCAAACCCTGACTGGAACGAAGCGGCAAGCCCGATTAGCGAAAGCTTTGCACCTTATAAAATTTACAACCTCGGAAACAACAACCCTGTGGAATTGTCGAAGTTCATCGCCGTACTTGAAAATTGCCTCGGCAAGAAGGCCCAAAAAATATACTTGGACATGCAACCAGGCGACGTTATAATGACTTACGCCGACGTTTCGGACCTGCAAAAAGCCATCGGCTTTAGGCCCGAAACGCCCGTCGAAGAGGGTTTAAGCAAATTCGTAGACTGGTACAGGAAATACTATGAGATCTAAGTGTCAGGGAAGGGGGCCCTTCATGAACAGAATCGCTAGAACGTGATGATATATTGCTTCGAGATCAGCGTTGGTAATAAGGGAGGTAGAACAGTTTGCTGGCTGAACGGTTTGAACAATTTTGCATAAATATCCTTGTGTCCTGCGGAATGATTTTTATGAGTCTGCTGAAAAACCCTACAAAACATGTCGTCTCACTTATGCCTTTACTTTAGAACGTTAAATGACATCGATTTAAGTTGGATTTGTGATTAACTATTCTGTTTTAGGGCTTTTAAGT
>Ga0134095_1001454_pt1 | contig 16238 bp, 9 predicted proteins | sample 6_2taG_FD_94449 | JGI IMG/M metagenome (GOLD analysis project Ga0134095, IMG submission 94449) | Switchgrass degrading microbial communities from high solid loading bioreactors in New Hampshire, USA - 6_20_20_110_A2 metaG | ecosystem: Engineered > Bioreactor > Semi-continuous > Anaerobic >... | reverse complement strand
TACCCCGGAGCGCCCTGAGCGATGGCGCCGAGGTCCAGGCTCAGCAGGTCCGTGTAATCGTCCAGCTCGAACTCGTACAGCGCCTGACGGTCGGCATGTGTCCGCGCGACGAAGAAACGTAGACCGGGCGATACTAGGCGCGGGCGCTGGCGGATCAGCAACAGGCGAGCCTGGGGGATGAAGTTCAGATACGAGTCTAGACGGGACAGAACCGTCTCAGGCAGGTCGTTGTCTTCGACGGCGCGCGGCATCCACCGGCCAGGATATTCGAGCAGGAACCAGGTCGTGATGTGCGGTGCGGTCGCGATCAGCGGCTCCCCCATCGCGCGGGAAACCGCCGAACAGTGGAAATCTTCGCCCGAGGTGTTGCCCCTCAAGTGTGCGAGTTCCATGTGTGCCCTCAGCCGCGCCCCAGGAAGCGCTTCAATGAATCGCCCGCCGTGAAGCGCCGCATATAGCCGAGGTGCTCCGGCGAGAACGGGCGTGGTGTGATCCCGAAATGCTCTACCAGCGCGTTGTGCGACACCACGTTATCGATCTTCAACAGGTCGAGCAGGCTGGGCGTCACGGGCGGGTTCGGCAGCCGCGCCATGATCGCCACCACAGGGCGCAGCACCGGCACGGGCACGCGGACCAGCACCCGCCGCGCGCCGAGCGCCGCCAGCACTCGCCGGACGATCTGCTCGTAAGTTAGCACTTCCGGTCCGCCGATCTCCAATTCGCGGCCGATGGTCGCCTCGTCGTCCACTGAGCGCGCGACCGCTTCGGCCAGATCCCCGACGTACACCGGTTGAAAGCGCGCCTGCCCATCGCCCACAATCGGGAACACCAGCGGCGTGAGCTTGATCAGCCGCGCCTGTACGTTGGCGAACTCGTCATGCGGACCCCACACAACCGACGGGCGGAAAGCGGTCCAGTCCAGCCCCGAGGCCGCCACATAGTCCTGCGCCTTCCCCTTGCTGCGCAGAAACGGGTACGGAAGCGCGCTGTCGGCGCCGTTCTGGCTCATGTTGATGAAGCGCCGCACGCCCGCCGCCTGCGCCGCGTCTACCACGTTGGCCGTGCCGCGCGTGTTGACCGCTTCGTACGTCGCGTGGCCCTTCTCCATCGCGATCGCGACCAGATGCACGACCGCGCGCACGCCGTCCATCGCCGGGCGGAGCGTGTGCGGTTGCGTCACGTTGCCCGGAACGATCTCGATCCGGTCGCGGACGTCCGCCAGCCGGTCGACGGCTTTGGCCGGGTTGTGGACCAGCGCGCGGACCGGCTGCCCTTCCGCTACCAGTCGTCGCACCAGCTCACTGCCGATGGCGCCCGAAGCGCCTGTCACCAGAATCATGCGATGCCCCTCTGTGCGCTGGCGCCGGGTACGCGACCGGGCCGGGATTCACACCCCAGCCCGGCGTGTCTTGCGGTAGATAAAACCGGCGCCTGGAACTCTGTTCCGCCTAGACCCGCGCTCGCCGCCCGGTGAGTAGCGAGATAACCAGCAGAACCAGGAAGACGACAAAGACGATCTGCGCGATCGTTGCGGCCACGTCGGCCAGCACCGCGAATCCGAGGATTGCGGCGACGATCGCCACGATGAGAAAGAGAACGGCCCAGCCCAGCATACTGCATCCCTCCTAAGTGTGTTGTCGGACTTGACGGAGAGACGATGCACGCAGCTTCGCGCGCCCGACGCTTTTCCCTCAATGGTTCACTGAGGAACATAGCTACAAAATGTTATGGCATATTCACGCTGCAAACGCAACAGCCGCTCGCCTCCAGGTGGTTATCCCCTCACCCTAAATCCCTCTCCCTGGGTGCTTCGCTGCGGGAGAGGGACTTGAGCAGCGTGGCTTTTCCCTTCTCCCCGCGACGCATTCGAAGAGGGAGAGGGGCAGGGGTGAGGGGCATATGCATCACCCTTCGCCTAAGGATGGGTGAAGAACCCGCCCCAGGGCGTCTCGAAGGTCAGCGCGGCGAGCAGAAACGCAAACACGGCGTAGAACGCGATCATGACCGTGCGGGATGCGCGCGAGAAATGCGCGCGCATGAGATCGCGTGACAGCACCGCCAACCCCAGCCCGGCCACCAGCAGGACGATGTTCGCGTAGAGGATTTCGATCGCGACGGTGGGGAGCGGTTGCAGGTCCAGCGCCGACGCGAGATACCACATGAACATCGCCCATGGCGCGAGCAGATTGACCAGCAGGTTCGCGTCGAACACGCGTCGCCACACGTCCCGCCGCACCGCAAGCTCGCCCACCGAGACCAGCGTCCACGCGTAGAATGCGCTTTTCATGTGCTGCATCACTGTTTCGCTGGTCGAAGCGAACACCGCGACCGCCCGGTACGGCAGCACGTCATACGTATAATGCAAGACGAGGAAAAGCAGGTGAAAGGCGATGACTTTGACCAGGATATACCGCACGTGAATGGCTCCCTTAAAAACTTCGGCCTAAGTAATCTAAACCTGAACGGACAAGCGCCTCGCGCTTTGTAGGGGCGGAGCTTGCTCCGCCCGCGCGTAATGCCGCTCACCCCGCCCTCTTTTCCCCTTTCCGATCATCGAGAGGCCGCACGGGTGCGAGGTTCATAAGCTAATTATCCGGTGCTTCAACGCGCACCGGGGCGAGACGCAGCAAATTATCGGGCGACGGCTCGCTGGGCGGCAGGCGCTCGCCCGGCGCGTCGATCGGGTACACGCCGATCGCGACGGTGTACTCGCCCGGCGCGCTGCCCGGCGGGATCGTCAGCCCGTGCGTGTCGATCACGATGTCGCTGGGCTGCCAGGCGGTTGTCGGCGCGCGGTTGTTGTTCGGCTCGGCGTCATGCTGCGAGCTTAGCGTTCCGTCGGGCGCAAGGAGTTGCGCGCTGACCTTGTACCGCTCAGGCAGCGGCGCGTCCGCCTGCCAGAACAGCGTCACGCCGAGCACGTCGCCCGGCGCCAGCGCGTCGTCGCTCAGCGCATAGCCGGTCAGCGCCAGCGCATCCCCAAAGCGGGCGTCGAGCGCGGTCTGCGGCTCGCTGGGCGGCTCGGCCAGCACGGCGTAGCGCGCAAGGCGCACATCGCCGTACCACTCCGACGCGACCGGATATGCGCCCGCGTCCAAAGCAGCCTGCACCACGCGGTTCGGATCGCGCTCGTCCTCGCCCCAGAACAGCACGAAAATCCGCTCGTGCCGCGCCAGCAGCGCCGCGACCTCGGCGGCGGTTTGCGCGTCATCCCCGCCCAGACCGCGCGGCAGGCCATAGACCGGCGCGGGACCGTCGTAATAGTATGAAAACACCTCGATTTGGTTCGGCGCGTCGAGGATGATCGCGTCGCCGGGCCGGGCGTCGCGCGCCAACTGCGCGGCGATCGCGCGGTAATCGTCGCGCGCGGCGGCCGGATCGTGATACAGGGCATCGAGCGTGCGAAGCTGCGCCGCCGGCACGATCCCGATCAGGGCGAGCGGGATCAACCCCCACATACGCCCGCGCCGTGTCAGGGCCATCCACCAGCCTGCTGCGCCCCCGGCCATCCACAGCGCCGCCGCCGCGCTCGCGGGAACCAGAAACTTGAGGTTGGCCGGGCGATACGCGCCGGAGAGCATCAGCCCGCCGACTGCCGCCGCGATCCACACCGGGGGGAGCAGCGTTCGCCATCCGCGCGGAAGTTCGCGGCCCGACCTCGCGCCGCCGACCAGCATGCCGAGTGCCAGCAGCCCCGGCGCGATCAGCGCGCGCCAGGGCAGATCGCGCACCGTGCCCCCTGCCGTAATCGCGCTCAGACTGGCACGCAGCCGCTCGCTCAGGGGGATCCCTGTCTCTGCTGCGGGCCACGTGGTCAGTTGGTCCCAGGCGGTCGGCAGCCAGGGCGCGAACAGCGCCAGCGCCAGCAGATTAAGCGCGACGTACCCCATCAGCGCGCGCCGCCACGCGCGGAGTCGCCCGCGCCATGCCAGCCACAGCGCAAACATCACGCCCTGTGCCAGCAACGTGAACGGGTAGACGTAGTGCGTGTACAGCCCTGCCGCGTTGACCAGCGCGAGCGCCAGCGCCCAGCCCCACGCGGCGCGATCCCGCTCGATGCGCGCCAGCCACTCGACGAAGATGGTCATGCTCAGCGCGGCGCACAGGCCGAGCAGCGCATACATGCGCGTCTCCTGCCCGTAGTAGACCGCCAGCGGACTCAGCGCGGCCATCAGCCCGGCCAGCGCGCCCGCTGTTGCGCCGAACAGCCGCCGCCCGAGCGCGATCACCGCCGCGACCATCAGCACGCCCGCAAAGGCGGACGGCAGCCGGAGCGCAAGCTCGCTCGTTCCGGCCAGCGCGATCCAGGCTTTCAAGGTGAGGTAATAGCCCGGCGGGTGAATGTCTCGCGCGGTTGCGTCGATCAGGTCTGAAGGGCTGCGTTCCGCGAGGCGCAGACTGTTACCTTCGTCATTCCACAGCGATTGCGCGTCGATGCGATACAGGCGCGCGCCCGTGGCGATCAGCAGCACGATCGCCACGACCGGCAGCAGTCGCCGCGCCATCTCCTACAACCCCCAGCGCACCGCGTAGGCGTGCACGACGATCGCCGCCACGCCGATCAGCGCGACCACGCCCACCAGCAGCCAGGGGAGCCGCTGCCGCGCGCTAAAGTCGAGCACAAGCAGGTCGTCCAGGCCGGACCAGTCGCTGATGGTGATGGTCAGCGTGTGCGTGCCTGCGTCCAGCCCATTGACCAGCGGCGCGCAGCCCGCCTCGTTCGCGGGAAGATCGAACGTGCTCGCCGCCTCGCTCTCGATCTGCACGCGGACGGTTTGCGGCGCGTCAAGCGCGGTGTAGCACAGGGCTGCGCCCGTTCCCCGGATGCGGAAGGTGCGCGCCTCGCCGCCGTTCGTTGCCTCGATCGCGGCGTGGACCTGCGCACTGTGCCGCCCCGCACCAAGCGTCTTCGGCTCCGGAGCGGTGATGTACGCCTTCAGCGACTCGTAGATCGGCGTGGGCGTGAAGTCCGGCTCGACCATGCGGAAGTAGTACCAGCTTGCGCCACGCTCCGAGTCGTCGGCACGCTTGAAATACCAGTAGTTGATCACACCGATCCACGGCCATTCCTCGATGGCGCGGGCGTAGGCTTGCGGCGCCCAGGCGGCGGCCTCGTCCATCGTCACGCGGCCATACCGCTCCCAGTCGGCAATCGTCGGGTCGTCCGGCACCGGATTCCAGCCTGCCTCGCTGATCCAGATCGGCTTGTGCGCGTCCCCATGAGCGACCATCATGTCGCGGATCCACAGGTGGCGCGGATAGTTGATCGTCGTCTGGCGCAGGCGCTGGTCGGTAGGGCCGCTCCACAGCCCATAGCCCTGCACGCTCAGCACGTCGAAGCACGCGCCCGCGCCTGCCTGGTACATTCGCTGCAAATAGAGCAGGTCGTAGGCGTTGCGCCCGCTGAGGTCGATCGTCGGACCCAGCGCGCCGGTGACGACGACGATCTCCGGATCGATCGCTTTCAGCGCGTCGTGCGTGCGGCAGAGCATCTCGGTGTACGCCTCGGCGTTGACGGTCTGGTCGCCCCATTCAGGGTACAGGTTCGGCTCGTTCCAGACCTGATAGTGCGTAATGCGCCCCTGATACCGCTCCGCGACCGCCACCGCGTAATCGATGAAATCCTGCAAATCGGCGGGCGGCGCGAAATCGCCCGTCACCTCGGGCGACTGCGCCCAGTCTGGCGGGGTGCTGAGCCGCGCGAGGATCTGCACGCCGTACTGCTCGGCGAGGTCCACGATCGTATCGTACTTGTCCCATGCGCTGATCGCGTCTGGCTGGCCGTCGCCGTCGAGGTCATTGCGGCGATCCTCAAAATCGCCCTTGCCATGGATCTCGATGTCTTCCCAGGGAAATTGCTGGCGGATCCAGCCGAACCCGGCCTCGCTGATCAGGCGCATCTGTTCCTCGCGCTTGCTCAGCTCAACTTCCTGCTCCAGAAAGGTGTTCACGCCGAACGGGTTGACGTCCGTGTGCGCCACGTCCGCGTACGGCTCGGTGCGCGGCTGGACGCGCGTCCACCGGGCGAGGTATTGCCCGAAGCCGACGATCTGCCCGCCAGGGTCGTTTTCCCCGGTCAGGCGCCAGAGGGCGTCGTACACGCGCCCTTCAAACGCGAGGTCGAGCGCCAGCGCCCCGGCGCCCAACACCAGCAAGGCGATCAGCAGCGCCCACGTTCGCACGCGGAACCCGAGCACTCGGCGGATAGGGGGTGAAGGTGGGGTGGTCATGCGGGGCATTATAGCGAAGAACAACGATTAGCGGTTAGCGATTAGCAGTTAGCCAAAACCGTGCAGTGAGTTTGGGAACGCCCAGGGGCGACGAGGATCGTGATGGCGAGTTTTCTCGCAGGGACCGAGCACGCCCGACCCAGGTTCATTTCATGCGCTGAACACGATCACACCCACGAGGCATGAGGGACCTGATTCGCTGCTGAGATGACTGCGCTCGTCGTTGGCTTGAAGCTAACCACTAACCGCCAATTGCTAATCGCTGCCTTCCCGCATGGCTCGCGTCGAATTCGCCGTCAGGTGCGCAGATGGAACAGTGCTAGAATGAAATCGCCGCGTATCACCCCTTGGGGGATGGAGATTAATAGATGGGCGCATCACGGTCGTTCGTATCGTTCGTGTTGTTCGCTCTTGTGCTCAGCTTATTGGCGCCGGGACTGGCCGGTGCTGGGCTGGCGCGTGCGCAATCCGGCTGCGAGGGCGGGCTTCCCCCGCGTCTGCTGCCCGGCGAGCGCGGAGCAGTAAGTTTCACTGACGGGCAGCCGCTCAACGTTCGGGCGGATGCATCGCTGCGCGCTGAGCGCATTGGCCAGCTTGCCGAGGGCACGCCGTTCGACGTGATGGACGGCCCGATCTGCGCGAATGGCCTGAACTGGTGGCATATCCGCACGCCGGAGATTGCAGGGGTGATTGCTGAAGGCGCGAGTGGCGTCTACTTCGTTGAGCCGATTGGGCAGGGCTGGACTCCTCCTAACCAGGAAGCCGGTCCGCAGCCGGCTCCCACCGCGAGCGGCCCGTTCGCCGCATGGGACTGGGAAGCGTTCTCGGCGAACTGGTGGGTGGAAAACGTGCCCGATCCGATGCTGCTGACAGTCCCGCCGGTGTACGCGGGCGACCTGCCCGCGCTGCCGGTCGATCTCAGCACGGTGCGGTTTGTCGAGGATGCCGGGCTGAATGAGGCGCAACTGGCGATCCTGGCGGAAAACGGCTTCGTCGTCGTGCCCGGCGGGTTCGACCAGTTTCTCGAGGCATACGAGGAGACGGGAAACTGGTGGACGCTTCCGCCTACCTACGACTGGCAGGACGAGAACGCGCCACTCGAATACGGGCACGCGTACTTCGTCACCACCGACGCCATGCTTCACGCCCTACACTACATCTTCGACAACCTGCTGACTGATCTGGAATACCAGCGTTTCGCCCCGATTATGGTCAATGACGTGCTGCGACCCGCGCTTGAAGCGGCCCACGCGCAGACCGCCGAGGCCGCAGGCTCACCGCTCGAAGACGCGGCGCGCGCGGCGGAACTCTATCTCGCGGTCGGGTTGGAACTGTACGCGCCGGGCGAGGCGGCTGCGATCGTCGGTGCGGAGCTGGCCGCCGAAGCGGAATTCGTCGCGGCGCTGGCGCTCGCTGGTGAAGGGAGAGCCGAGATTCCGTTTCTGCCCGGCTACCAGGAAGACTTCAGCCAGTACCAGCCGCGCGGTCACTACGCGGGCGACGAGGCGCTGGAGCGTTACTTCCGGGGGACGATGTGGCTGAGCCGGATCACGTTCCTGGCGGATAGCCCGGCCCAGACGCAGATTGCGCTGCTTCTGCTGCGCGCGCTGCAAACCGCGCCCGGCGCGCTGGACGGCTGGAACACGGTCCACGACCTTCTGAACTTCGTGGTCGGCCCGTCGGATGACCCCGGCCCGCGCGAGTACGCGCCGCTGGCCGAAGAAGCGTTCGGCGCAGGGCTGCCGCTCGACGCGCTGGCGGACGCGAGCCGGATGGACGCTTTCCAGGCGTCCTTGGCCGCGCTGCCCGGCCCGCGCGTCAACGGGCTGGTGTTGCCGGACGACACGCCCTCGGAGGAGCTTGAGACGCAAACCAAGGGCTTCCGTTTCATGGGGCAGCGTTTCACGCTCGACGGCTACCTGATGCAGCAGGTGATGTATCCGTACGTCGGCACGGTCGAAGCGCCGCGCTTGCTGCCGCTCGGCCTGGATGTGCCTGCCGCGTTCGGCTCGGAGACGGCGCTCGCGCTGGCAAATGAGGCGGGCGCGTGCGACTTCGCCAACTACGACGCGCAGATCATGAAGCTGGCGTCTGAGATCGCGGCCGTGTCCGACGAGCAGTGGTTAGAGAACACCTACGGCAGTTGGCTGTGGACGTTGCTGCCGCTGTGGGAGCGGATACCGGGCGACGCGGCCTATCCGCCGCTAATGCAGACTGAGGCGTGGCTTCGCAAGGATGTGCAGACCGGCCTCGCAAGCTGGACCGAGCTCAAGCACGACACGGTGCTCTACATCAAGCAGCCGACCGGCTTCGGTGGGGGCGGTCCGCCGCTGACCAGCTTCGGCTATGTCGAGCCGAATCCGCTGGTCTTCGCGCGGATGGCGATCCTGTCGGGGATGCTGGCTCAGGGGCTTGAAGCGCGCGGTTTCGCCGACGACCGTTGGGCGCCGGACAGCGTGCACCGCCTCGTCGAGATGCTGAGGTCGCATAGCCTCGAGTCTGCCCGGATGGCTGAGGTCGCCCGTAAGGAACTGGCCGGGGAGCCGATCACCGAAGACGAGTACTGGATGATCTTCTACGTCCGCAACTACCTGTTCACGGTGCTATACGGGCTGTGGCAGGGGCCAGGAGAGCCGGACCCGGTCGCACTGGTGACTGATGTCGCCAGCAATCCGAGCGCGGGGCTGGCGCTGCAGGAAGCGGTCGGCAATGTGGACTATATCTACGTGGTGGTGACGCTGCCGGATGGCTCGCTGCAACTGACGCGCGGCGGCGTATTCAGCTACTACGAGTTCCTGGGCAACATCGACGACCGCATGACGGACGACGAGTGGCGCGCGCAGGTCGCCAGCGGGGATCTCCCGGCGCGGCCCGCGTGGACCAACGCGTTCTTCAGCGAGTAAGCTGCTCGCTCGAATCACCGGCGCAGACCGGCGTTGATCTGCGGACGGAGGGGCGGCGCCATGAGGCCCGCCCCTGTTCAAAAAGGGGGAAAACATGAAAGTGCGTCTCTTGCGCGGCATGTCGTGGATTCTGGTGCTGAGTCTGCTGGCGGCGCTGCTGTTGCCTATTGCCGCTGGCGTTGAGCGCGCGCAGGCGGGCGGCGGATGGTCCGTCTGGCTGTACAACGACGCGACCGGCGAGATGGTGCGCGTACATCCGGATGGTTCGACGGAAGCCTACGCGTTCCCGCTACCGCTCGGCGTCAGTGCATTGACCTATGCGTTGACTTTTTCGCGCGACGGTGACCGGATGGCGTTCTGCCTGATGGATGACACGGGCGTAACGTCTGTGCGCGTCTACGACTTCCCGCTTGCGCTGTATCGCGGCGTGTACGAGGTGCCCGGCATGGTCCAGGGCTGCTGGCTGGAGCCGGGCAGCTTCAGCGAAGATGGCATGCTGCTGGCGGTCGGGCTGTTCAACCACTATCCCGACCCGGCCGATCCACGCCCCGAGTGGGAGCTGATCGTGATGAACGCGGAGACGGGCGCCGTCATCCGGCGCCTGACCGCGCGCGACCCGCAGATCGCCGCGCTGGGGCTGAACATCAGCGGGACGATCCCGGCGGTGGTGACGTTTGAGCCGGAAACGCCCGCGTTCCCTGGCGAGATTGCGTTCAGACCGATCCAGTATGGCACGGAAGGGATGCAGGAATATCACAGCCTGATCTGGCGGCTGGCCGATAACATCGTCCGCGTCGAAGGGTATCACGGCAAGGGCGGGTTCAACCTTCTCCAAGATACTGGCGAGGCCGTATTCCAGGACGTGTACGACTGGCTGCCGCAGGGCCGCCTTGAAGGGCCGGGCTATCTGTACAACGTGATCCTGTACGCCCCGCCGGGCGGCGAGCCTTACATCGTCTATCACGGCGGCGCGGCGGTGCTCGGATCGCCAACCTTCATCGACGGTGGGCGCCGGATCGCCGTGTACAGCTACACGTCGCCGGGTCCGCCAGTGTGGTACAGCATTGACCGCACCGGAATGGTCGAACTGCTCCCGATCGCTGGCGAGGTGTACCGGGTCTGGGGATTGGGGGGAAGCGTCGTCTACCTGACGGATGGTGGCGTAGAACGCGAGGCTCCCGTGTTGTACCAGACGCTCTTTCGGGAGAATGGCACCATCACGACCGACGAGCTCTGGCGCGGCGAGCCAGGAGAGTTCTGGCGCGTGGCGTGGGTAACGCCTATGTTAGCCAATAGCGACCTGCCGCCATTTGAGCCGTTTGCCGTGGTGGGCGAGCCGCCCTCCATCACGCCGACTGCGCCGCCTAGCGCCCCGCCAGTGCTGGCGGTCGGCGGCAGCGCGCTCACCATCACGACCGAGGGCGATCTGCTCCGCGTGCGAAGCGGCCCGGGCCTCAGCTTCCCGGTCCTGTTTGGGCTGGCGAACGGCACGCTGGTGACCCTGCGTGAAGGGCCTGTCGCGGCGGATGGATACAACTGGTGGCGTGTCGAAACGGCGGACGGGCGCACCGGCTGGGCGGTCGACGGCGTGATTGAGGGAAGCGGCTGGCTCCAAACGCTGATTCCGGTGGGCGGCTAATCTCGGTCTGCTTGAACACAAACAGAATGAGCGGCAGGGTCACATTCGATCCTGCCGCTCTTTGTGGGGGGGAGCCCCTGCCAGCCGGGTAGAGACAGGGGCTTCGGCTATGCGGAGCGACCGGGCGGCCGCCCCGCGCACCAACAAGTGAAGGTATTGCTACTTCCCACGCCCCTTGCCGGGGTTACCGGAGTTGCCCCGGCCCGGATTGCCGGAATTGCCCTTCCCTGGGTTGCCAGAGTTGCCCCTGCCGGGGTTGCCCTGGTTTCCGGGGTTATCCTTCTTGGCCTGGCCGGGTGGGGTCCACTGGTCGCCGTCGCCGGACTTCTTCGCCTGGCCTGGCGGAACACGCTGACCGCCGTCGTTGCCGGACTTCTTTGCTTGCCCAGGCGGGACGCGTTGGCTGCTGTCCTCGGACTGTGTCTGGAGCGGCATCACTTCCACGTCGTCTGTGACGTCGCCCTCGCCCACGTCTCCGTTATTGTTGTCATCGGTGTCCACGAAGCGGACCTTGCCGGAGATCACCTGGCCGGGCGCAAGTTGGCTCGGGTGCACGTTGAACTGTTTCTTGATCTGGCCCCAGCCCATGCCGCTGGCCTTCATATCGAGAATTTCCTGCGGGGTGACGCCGATTACCTCATCGCCGTCCTCGATGTCGCCCAACTCGCCCAGCAACAGCGCGCGGGCAATCTCGCCGAAGCCGAACCCGTCGCAGTGCCAGTCCATGATCTGCTCGTACGAGACGTCAAACGACTGAGACAGCCGCCACCCGACCGGGTGCGGGTTCGCGCCGACGCAGACTCGGAAGTCCTCGTCATCGTCGTCATCATCGTCTTCGTCGCACGCATCGCCGATGCCGTCGCCGTCCGCGTCCGCCTGCTCGGGGTTAGCGACCAGCGGGCAGTTGTCCAGCGCGTCGACCACGCCGTCCTCATCGCTGTCGATCAGATCGGGGTCGCATAGGTCGCCCACGCCGTCGCCGTCGCTGTCAAGCTGATTGTTATTGGGTACCAGCGGGCAGTTGTCGATGGCGTCCACAATGCCATCCTGATCGGTATCGACCAGGTCCAGATCGCAGACGTCGCCGATGCCGTCGCCGTCCGCGTCGGCCTGATCAGCGTTAGGCGTCAGCGGGCAGTTGTCGATCGTATCCGGCACGCCGTCCTGATCCGCGTCCGTAAAGTCCATGTCGCAGGCGTCGCCGATGCCGTCGCTATCCGTATCCGTCTGATCGGCGTTAGGCGTCAGCGGGCAATTGTCGATCGCATCGACCACGCCGTCTTCGTCCTGATCGGTCAGGTCGGGGTCGCAGACGTCGCCCACGCCATCGCCGTCGCTGTCAAGCTGATCGTTATTGGCGACCAGCGGGCAGTTATCCTGCGCGTCGACCACGCCATCGTTATCGCTGTCGATCAGGTCAGGGTCGCAGACGTCGCCGATGCCATCGCCGTCGCTGTCAAGCTGGTTGTTGTTGGCGACCAGCGGGCAGTTGTCTTGTGCGTCGACCACGCCATCATTATCGCTGTCGATCAGGTCGGGGTCGCACGCGTCACCCACACCATCGGCGTCCGCATCCGCCTGATCCGGGTTCGCAACCGCCGGACAGTTGTCCTGAGCCGCCGGGATCCCGTCATCGTCCGGGTCGTCATCGATCACAAGCGTCAGCGCGAGCAGAGTATCGTCAGCCAGCAGGTAGCCGGTGACGGTCACCACGTCGCCCAGTTGCAAGCTCAGCGGATCGAACGCACCCGCAGGATCGACCCGCACGCCGTCCACGACGATATAGTTCATCGCGATGACCTCGACCTCGCCCGTGATCTCGATGATCACGTCGAGCCCGTCGTCGCCGTCCTGCGGCTCTTGCGCGACCGCAACGGGCGCAACGCCGAGCAGGCTGGCGACCAGCGCGATCCCCACGATCAGCGCCGGAAGTGCAAACAACCTCTTATGGTGAGACATCCTTACCTCCTCCATCCACAAAGGTCCGTCTCTAGATGCGGGTCCGGGCCAGGGGCGGCGACGAAGGTCGCCGGATGCGCCCTGGGAGACGGTCGATCACGCTACGCGGTTGCGCAAGCATGATCGGACCCACCACACGCTAAACCGGAGCGCTTTCGACAATTTAACAAGTACTTTGGTTCTAGAAGGGGGCGATGAGCGGTTAGCGAAGGCGCTCAAGCGGCAATCAAGCAGCGGAAATGCGCGAGAAGCAGCAAAAAAGCAGCGAGGACGGGCCGTCCGCTCTCGCTGCTTTCTGGCGGTTCGATTGCCGCCTGTAGCGGCTGCTAGGCTCCCCAGGCGGGGAGCAGCGTGGGCAGCCCGTTGGCGACGACCAGCCAGTTCGGCTGCCAGCCGATCCCGAAGACGCTCAGGAAGATGTCTTTCTTGTAGGGCGTGATGCGATATTCCTCGACCTGCGTGGCCGCTTCGCCCCAGTAGGCGTTGACCTCAGCCAGCGCGCGCTGCAATTCAAGCTCGGTTTCCTCAAGCTGGCGCTCCAGCTCTGCGATCTGCGCTTCGGACTCGTAGATGTCTTCCTGGATGTAGCTCTTGTAGCGGCGCGTGCGGCTGACGCGCGAGAGCGTGTAGGTCGTCCGGCCGCGCAGCAGGCTGAGCAGCGCCTCGCCCGTGGTGAACATTTCCTCGTTTTTGGCCGCCTCGAATTGCTCGCGCTCACCTTCTAGACCGCGCACGACGCGCCGCAGCCGCGCTTCGAGCTTGTCGAACTCGGCATCGAACTTTCGTGTGATCTGGTCGATCTGTTCGTCGCGGCGCTGCCGGGCCAGCGCCTGCGCCTGCACCAGAAAGTCGCGGCGGCGCATGTCCGGGCTGCCGATAAAGTCCAGCGTCGGATTGTAGGGAAGCGCCACGCTCGCGTTGCGGTAGATGAACTCGACCACGTCGTTTTTGAGCGCGGTCAGCCGCCGGGAGTCCGCCAGCCCCGACGGCAGATCGGCAAACAGCGCGTCGCCCGCCGGTTCGTGGCTAAGCTGCTTCGGATCGAGCGGCGCGCCCTGGTATTCGTCCCAGTGGATCAGCCCCGCCAACGGGATGTCCGGCACATAGTAGGCGTAAGTCCGGGCAAAGGTGACGTCCGCCTTGCGATCGGAATAGCGCACATCGGCCTGTGCTATCAGCAGCGGGCGATAGACGATCCGCACGTTCCCCGTCAGCGGCACGGCCTGTCCGGTCTTTTGCATCCACGCCGCCTGCGACTGCGCCAGCGTGTGCTGGAGCGGCAGGTAGTACTGCGCGATGGTGGACGACACCGGCGGCGGCGTGCTGTTGATCCCTTCGGGCAGCGGGTTGCTGGCGCGCACGCTGACCATCGTCGGCTGCGACAGCTCGACGGACTGCACCGGAATCGGTTGCAATTCGTCGCCCGCCTCATGCTCCGGGCGGACGGGCGGCGCGAAGTCTGGCAGCGTCACGGGGCGCGGCGTGGATTGCGGCTCGTCCAGCTCCGGCAACGTTTCGGGCGGCGGCGTCGCACCGGTCGGAACGGGCGCCTCGGCCAGCCGCGACTCTTCGGGGAGCCGGTCCGGTGGCGGGGGGACGCCCCGCGCCGCTTGAAGCTCGGCGTAGGTCTTGTAATACGGCTTCTTGCGCTGGTCCGCCATCAGCGTGCGGATCTGCTGGCGCGTCAGCGGCCCGCGCAAATAGCTCATCGCCCAGCGCGTGTGGAAGGGGTACGCGCCACCGTTGTCGTGGACGTTGTGCAGGATGAACACGCGCGGATCGAGCGTGCTCAGCAGCCGGTCGATGTCGTCGATGTTAAACGGGTGGCTGGCGGACTGCATCGACTCCAGCCCAGTCAGCACGCGATTCTTGTCGTTCTCGGTTTGCAGCTTGCCGATGAACCACGTCCCCGCGTTCGACAGGCCCTTGTAGTCGAGGTCGCCGGGGTTCTGCGTGGCGAGCACCAGCCCCACGCCGAACGCGCGCGCCTGCTTGAGCAGCCTCAGCAGCGGATCTTTGCTCGGCGGGTTGTACGGGTAGGGCGGGAAGAAGCCGAACACCTCGTCAAAGTATAGGATCGAGCGCAGGCTGGTCGTCCCGCTGAGCGTCCGCATCCACGCGAGCATGTTCTCGAGCAGCAGCGTAACGATGAACATCCGCTCCGCATCGTTGAGGTGCGCGATGTAAAAGATGCTGACGCGTGGCTTACCGTCCGGCGTGTAAAGCAGGCTCTGGATGTCGAGCGGCTCGCCTTGCAGCCAGCTTTGGAAGCTCGGCGCGGCGATGATGTTGTTCAGTTCCATCGCCAGCGAGAAGCGATCTTTCTCCGGGAAAAACGTGTTCACATCGAACACGCCGAGCTTCTGGAACGGCGGCTTCTGGACGCGCAGGATCACATCTTCGAGCGTCAGGTCTTCGCCCTGGCGCCAGGCGTGCTCGAAAATGTTGGCGATCAGGACGTGCTCGCGATCTTTGACCGGCTGCACCTGCTTGCCGACCAGGTTAAGCAGCGCGGTCACGATGCCGCTGATGCGCTCGCGGTGCAGTTCTTCGTCCGCCTGGAAGTCGGGCGGCGCCTGCATCGCGTCGAGGATGCTGATCGGCAGGCCAGAGTCGGAGCCGGGCGTGTAGATGCTAAAGCGCGCATTTTCCTTGAGACGCGCCAGTCGCTGCGGGGTGATGCCCCAGCTTGCCAGGCCGTCGCGCCACTGCTGCGCGACCTCGCGGGCATACTCGTTGATCTCCTGCCCGGCGCGTCGCGCGTCGTCGACGTTCACCCAGGGCTCAAAGTCTTCGGGGCGCATCTCGGGGAAGGTCAGCATCAGGTTGGTGATGTCGCCCTTCGGATCGATGATGATCGACGGGATGTTGTCCATCACCGCTTCTTCGAGCAGCGTGATGCACAGGCCCGTTTTGCCACTGCCGGTCATGCCGACGACGACCGCGTGTGTGGTCAGATCGCGCGAGTCGTAATAGACGACCTCGTCGATCAGGCGGCGCGTTGTCGGGTCAAAGCGGCGGCCAAGGTAAAAAGTGGTGGGAGCTTCGATAAAGGGCATGCCGTTCTGCCTTCCCAACCCCCTGATGGGTGTGGTCGATAGACGATAGGGCAATTGTCAAACAGGTGACGGTGATGATTTTAGCACAAACTTTCTAAGCTCAAAGCAGCAATGAAGTAGCGAAGCGTAGCGTTCAAGTGAGCAAAGTCTACCGGAATGGGTCTGCTGTTCCAAGCTATTTTGAGCCGGTTTTGGCGGGGTTACAACCTTTGTGCGCGGGAGATCGGGCGTTTAAGTGTAACGGGCGGAGCATGTTTTCCCCGCTCCGCCCGTGTCAGTCAGTTTCGGCGGGTAATGATCTGCCAGGCGCGGCGCTCGCCGGGAAAACCTCACCCCTTAACCCCCGGCCCCTTTTCCCCTCTCCGTTTACGGAGAGGGGAAAAGGGGTGAGGTTCCGCGCTCATCGCTTTCGCAAGGTCTCTTAGCCGCCGAGACTCGCTCCGTTCGC
>Ga0134095_1001444_pt1 | contig 16326 bp, 15 predicted proteins | sample 6_2taG_FD_94449 | JGI IMG/M metagenome (GOLD analysis project Ga0134095, IMG submission 94449) | Switchgrass degrading microbial communities from high solid loading bioreactors in New Hampshire, USA - 6_20_20_110_A2 metaG | ecosystem: Engineered > Bioreactor > Semi-continuous > Anaerobic >... | reverse complement strand
CTCCAGGCATACATAGCTGAACATTCCCGTTTGCTGCTGATCGTCGCCGCGCATGAAACAATTGTCCCAGCCCTTGTTTGATCAGCCAAGCGCTCAGTTTGGGTTTTTCAACAAGCTCCTAGATCTCCAGGAACTCGCAAGAGTAATTCACATGTTTACGGGCATGCCGCACGTATCCACAGATGCCGGCCAGAAGACCTTGACAGTGCGGGGAACGGCCGGCCAGATTGCTATGGCAGCGTGGCTGGTGGGCGAATTGGACGTGGCCGCAGGCTCTGCGCAACAGAGTAAGGATCCATCTCGCCTCGAGTACCGGGTACAGAATGGCGGCGATGATCTGGTACGTGTGTTCAACCTGAAGCATATAAAGGATTCCAAAGACCTTCAGAAAACGCGGATGCTGCTCAAAGTAACGACGGGGATCCCAAAGTTATTCAACTATGGACGCCGGCCAACACTGGTGGCGGGTGGAACATCTGAACAGATTCGGGCTGCCGAGTGGTTGCTTGCCGAACTGGACCAGCCTGCCGGCCGGCAGCGAGACAACTTACAAGCGCGATTCTCCGCAAGTTATCCGGCGCCGGGCGCCCCTCAAGAGTTGGTGCGGGTATTCTGCGCCGCGGATAACACAACGGTGCGCGAACTTGACGAAATCTCGATCACGTTTCGCGCAAATAGTGGGTATTATTCGAATGTTTGCGCTATACAACCACAAGGCCTTGGCGCTGCGCGGGACTCCCGGCCAGCTTGCTCTCGCCGAATGGCTGTTCACCGAACTGGCGTCGGGCGCCAGGGCGCCGGGCCCTGCTCAAGAGAGCGGATTGCCTGCTTCAAAGGAGTATTGGGATCCGGAACCTGTCGGCAAGCTCGGGGAATTGGTGCGCGTCTTCCATTTCGCGCCCAGCGCCACGGACCGCAACATTCAGGAGGCCGCCCACTCTGTCCGAACTGTTGGACGTATATTCACCGTTTTCCCTTGTACCGCCCTGCGTGCGGTGGTCGTGCGCGGAAACGCCCAAGAGGTTGCGCTAGCGGAAGCGCTCATCAGGGAGCGGAGCTTCGTGCCGGCAAACGCCGTGCGGTGATCCCGTTCCGCGCCGGCTCTGTCGGGGTGAACCTGAAGGCGTTCAGGACCTCCGCGGAATCGCCGCCGGACTTAGAATAAAGGCACGGAGGGGCTATGCGAGTGTTCTTGAAGGCTTCATTCCCGGTGGCGACAGGCAACCGGGCAATCTCAGACGGCAGCATCATCCAGACAATTCAGTCGATTCTGGATGAAGTGAAACCCGAGGCGGCGTATTTCCTCGACGACGGCGGCGAGCGGACTGCGTACCTGTTCTGCGACCTGAAAGATGCATCTCAAATCCCGGCGCTGAGCGAGCCGTGGTTCCTGGCTTTGGATGCCAAGGTGGAGATCCGTCCGGCGATGAACGCCGCCGACCTGGCCGCAGCCGCCCCGGCTATTGATCGGGCCGTAAAGAAATACGGCGCGCGCACAATGACAGCGCGCTGAACATGCAGCGGTGGTCCGCCAGGGGTTGGGAGTCCGCGTGGGGATGCGGCCTGCCTGATTCATTGCAGTGGCCCGGCGCGGCGCTGCTGGGGCCCGCCACCGAACCCATCCCAGCGGCGCATGCCCCGCTCTCTGCGTTAGACTGGGAGCGATACACCACCAGATGCGGATGTGGCGGAACTGGCAGACGCACCGGATTTAGGTTCCGGCGCCCGCAAGGGCTTGGGAGTTCGACCCTCCCCATCCGCACTTCCCTGCCTCGCCGTACGCTCCCCGGTTGTGCATGGCTGAAGTTTTGAGTATAAAGGCGTCATGAGCTTTCATGTAAAGATTGCCGCATTGGGTCTCTTCGCGGCCTTGCTGGCGGCGCAGACGCCGCCTGCGGACCCAGCCGCACAAGCGCCGGAGCGCGAACCCGGGCTTTATGCCACCATGACCACAACCATGGGCGTAATCCAGCTCCGGCTGTTCGAAAAGGAAGCGCCGATCACGGTCAAGAATTTCATCGATCTACAACGAGGCCGCAAGGCCTGGAGGGACCAGAAGACAGGCGCCATGGTGCGCCGCCCGTTCTACACCGGGTTGATCTTTCACCGCGTGATCGCGGGGTTCATGATTCAAAGCGGCGATCCCGCGGGAACGGGCATGGGCAATCCGGGCTTCACCATCAAAGACGAAATCGTCCCAACGTTGAAATTCTCCAAACCGGGCATCCTGGCGATGGCGAATATCGGCGAGCCGAACACCGGCGCCACCCAGTTCTTCATCACCGTCGCGCCCACGCCGCATTTGAACGGCCAGCACACGATTTTCGGCGAAGTGGTCGGCGGCATGGATGTCGTGAACAAGATCGCGAATGTGAAGACGAACGCGGACGACAGGCCGTTGACGCCGGTGCGCATCACAGGGTTGACGTTTGAGCGCGTCGGGCCGGCCCCGGCAAACGATCCACTCGGACCGCCCCGCCCGGCGAAGAAAGCGGCTCCCGCGAAGAAGTAAAGACCCGCGCTCCGCGGCCGGGGCGGACGCTCTCCGCGGCGCCGCCGGTGTGACAAACTGGTTTGCGCTATGGGAACTGTTTCGCTTGCCGGCCGCGCGCTGCTGCTCGGCCTGATTTCCACCGCGGTGGCATTCGGCCAGCCCGCGGCCCTCAAGTGGTACAAAGGCAACCTGCACACGCACACGCTCAACAGCGACGGAGACTCCTCCCCGCTCGAGGTGGCGACTTGGTACCGGGAGAACGGCTACCACTTTCTCGTTCTTTCGGACCACAACTATCTAACCGAGGTGGCGGACCTCAACCGGGTGCTCGGCGCCAGGGAGAAGTTTCTGCTCATACCCGGAGAAGAGATCTCCGATTCGTTCGACCGCAAGCCGATTCACGTAAACGCCACCGACCTGCGCGAGGAGCTCCGGCCTGCCGGCGGCCGCTCCCTGGTGGAGACAATCAGCCGGAACGTGGAAGCCATCAAGGCGAAGGGCGCGCTGCCGGCGGTCAATCACCCGAATTTCAACTGGGCGATGACGTCCAAAGACCTGCTCGAAGTGCCCGGGATGACGCACTTTGAGATCTACAACGGTCATCCGGACGTTCACAATCACGGGGGCGGGGGCGCGGAATCGCTCGAAGAGATGTGGGACGTTCTGCTCACGGCCGGCCGGCGGATCTACGGCTTCGCAGTGGACGACGCCCACCATTTCAAACGCTTCGGGCGCAACCTCGCCAACCCGGGCCGCGGCTGGGTGATGGTGCGGGCGGCGTCGCTGGATACCGCCAGCATCGTGAAGGCCCTGCGCGAGGGCAACTTCTATGCGTCCACCGGCGTGGAATTGAACGATATCCAGGTCACGGAGAGCGAACTGCGGATCGAGATCAAGCCGGTAAGGAATTTCAAATTCACCACGTACTTCATCGGGGCGGGGGGCACGGTGCTCGAGCGCAGCTTCGATCTGAAGCCGGTGTACCGGTTCAAGGGGAACGAGCGGTACGTGCGGGCGCGCGTGGAGTCGTCCGGCGGAGACACCGCCTGGGTGCAGCCGGTATTCCTTCCCGTGCGGCCCTGAGCGCCGCCGGCAGCCCGCCGTTACTTCCTGTGGAACGTGCGCGGGGTGGGATCGTAGCTTATCGGGAAGGTCTCAGAAATGTGATCCTGCCAGGTGAGCTTCTCTTCGTCGACCAGGGCCCATATCAGGCCGATCCCCGCGGCGACGATGCTCAGGCAGACCGCCCCGAGCCGCAGCACGCGCAGGCGCCAGCCCGGCCTCGAGCCGTCGAACGTCACCAGCCGCAACCGGAACAGTTGCATACCCGGGGTTTCGCGTCCGAGCACGGACCAGAAGAGATGATAGAAAAGCGCCATCGCGGCGACAGCTATGCCGTAATACAACGCCGCGCCGCGCGCCAGTTCAAAGGTCCCGCCCATCAGGTGGAAGGGGAGGGCGGCGAGGGCCACCCCGATGGCCACCAGCCCGGCGTCGGCGCAGGCCGCTTTCAGCCGGACTTGCGGAGAGGCGGCGGGCACTTCGATGCATGCGGTCTGCGGCCGCTGCGCGGTGGGGCGGAAATCCAGTTTCTGTTGCTGCCTGACGCGCGGGGCAGCCGCATCGAGCGGCCGCGATTGCCGGCGGGGAGCGCCCAACCGCGTGCGCGCCAGGCTGCGCGCTGCCACGGCTTCAAACGGGATTACTTTGGGCCTCTCGGAGGCGAAGAGCGAGGGCTGCCGCGGTCGCCGTGCCGGCCGCGCCGGTTGCTCGGGTTCCTCAGCGGCCAACGGAGGCTCAAGGGCAGGCGCGGGAACGGCCGCGGAGTTCGCGACGGGGAAAACGGGTTGCGGCCCTTTGAGCCAGCGGCCGCAATGGTGGCACCGGTGCTCGTGCTCCGAGGTTGAAGATCCGCAATATCTGCAGCGCAAGGCTTTAGTCTCGTTGCGCAGGCCCGTCACTGCCCCGCCAACCGGTCCGTGTTAGGATGTTCGATTGAGTTTTTGGGGCCATACGCAACACAACTCCTATCAAGCTCTTAGTAACATAATCGGCGGAGTTTGTCACGGACATTCGGGGCCTGCCAGAAAAAAAGCTTTGATTTTGGCGTTCCTGGCTTCGCTTGCGTTCGCTCAGGCGCCCCCGCAGCCCTCCACCGCGCCGGTTCAGACCGTCCTCGGACCGGAGGGCGAAGCATCCGGGAGCGGCGGGCAAGTCACCTCGAACCAGGTTCCGGAGGGCTATGCGCTGATCGGCGCGATTTCGCAGATGCAGGAAGGCCCGTGGTACAGGCTGCGCGGCGCGGCGCAGATCGAGACGGCCACGGTGCTGCTGAAGGCCGACGAGATCGACTACAACCGCGAGACGGGCGACGCCGAGGCGCGCGGCAACGTCTATCTCCGCCACTACAAAGGCGGGGAAGAGCTTTGGGCCGACCGTGTCGAATACAACATCGAGGACGAGACCGGCAGGTTCTTTAATGTCAAAGGCACCTCGCCGGTCGACATGGAGCCCCGGCCCGGCATCCTGACCACCACGAATCCGTTTCATTTCGGCGGCAAGTGGGCCGAGCGCCGCAAGGAGAAATACATTCTCTACGACGGCTACATCACGAACTGCAGGATGCCCAACCCCTGGTGGGTGCTGCGCGGCCCGGTTTTCGACATCATCCCGAACAACCGCGCCATCGCCTACCGCAGCGTCTTCTGGATGCGGTGGGCGCCGATTTTTTACATGCCTTTCTTTTACAAGTCGCTCGAACGCCTGCCGCGGCGCAGCGGCTTTTTGACGCCCAATATCGGGAACAGCTCGCGGCGCGGCAAGATGATCGGCGCCGGATACTACTGGGCCATCAACCGCAGCTACGATGCCACCTACCGCGCCCAGTATTTCACCCAGCGCGGCTTCGCCCACCACGTTGACCTCCGCGGCAAGCCCAACGCCGGAACCGACTTCAACGCCGTTATGTACGGCGTAAACGACCGCCTGGGGGAGGGCGGCTTTCTCGCCTCCGTACAGGCGCGTTCCGATCTCGGCCGCGGCTTCTATGCCCGGGTGGAAGCCAATTATCTCAGCTCCCTGGTTTTCCGCCGGGCGTTCACGGAGTCCTTTGCCGAGGCGATTCAGGGCGAAGTTCACTCGGTGGGCTACGTGGCGAAGGATTGGTCCACCTACGGCCTGAGGTTTGCCATGCAGCGGAACGAGAACACGCAGAGCACGCTTCCGGGGGATACGATCGTCATCCGCAAGCTGCCCGAAGTGAGCTTTTCCAGCCGCGACCGCCAACTCTGGCGCAATCTCCCGTTCTGGATTTCCTGGGATTCGAGCGCTGGCCTGCTGCGCCGCACGCAGTTGCTCTTCCAGACGCGCCAGTTCCTCCAGCGGATGGACTTTTACCCCCGGGTGACTACCGCGCTGCGTTGGAAGGATTTCAGCCTGATACCGAGCGTCGCTTTCCGCGGCACGCATTACGGGGAAAGCGTGCGCGACACCCGCATCGTGGGGCAGGACGTGAACCGCAGCGCCCGGGAATTCGACGTTACGCTGGCGCCGCCCTCGCTCGCCCGCATTTTCGACGGCAGGCTCAAGCACGTCATCGAGCCGCGGGTGTCCTACCGCTACGTCACGGGCATCACGGACTTCCACCGCTATATCCGTTTCGACGAGACGGAGCTGTACTCAAATACAAATGAAGCCGAGCTGTCGATCACGAACCGCATTTTTGCGAAACGCAACGGGAACGTGGAAGAGATCCTGAGTTGGCAGCTCTGGCAGAAGCGCTACTTCGACCCGACCTTCGGCGGGGCGGTGGTTGAGGGGAGACGCAACACGCTCCTCAGCGCGCTGGCCTTGACGCCGTACGCGTTTCTGGACGGTCCCCGGAACTACTCGCCGGTGGTTTCCATTCTGCGGATGAGTCCGAGATCGAATTTCGGGCTGGAGTGGCGCGCCGATTACGATCCGCTGCGCAAGATGGTGGTGAACAGCGGATTCACGGCGGATCTGCGCGTTGGCGAATACTGGTTCTCGCTGATGCACAACACGGTGCGCGGGGTGCCGCTGCTCTCGCCTAGTTCGAACCAGTTCACCGGGCAGGTCAGAATCGGCAATGAAAACCGGCGCGGCTGGAATGCCGGGTTCCTCGCCAACTACGACTTCAAATTCGGGATCATGCGCTTTGCGACCACCCAGGTCACCTACAACACCGACTGCTGCGGTTTCAGCATCCAGTACCGCCGTATCGGACTGGAAGGGCGCAACGAGAACCAGTACGTGTTTGCGTTCTCCGTGGCGAACCTGGGCTCCTTCGGCACGCTGAAGCGCCAGGACCGGATGTTCTGAAGCCGCCCTCCTCCGGCCCCGCACTACAATAAATTGTGGACCTGGAGAAAACCCTTCTTCGCAAAACCGGCGAGGCCATCGGCCGCTTCAAGATGATCCGCGACGGCGACCGCGTGGCGGTGGCGCTCTCCGGGGGAAAAGACTCCCTGACGATGCTCGAAGCGCTTCTGCTGCTTCAGAAACGGGCGCCGGTGGAGTTTACGGTTTCGGCGTTTACCATCGAGCAGGGCAAGTTCTTGCGGCCGATCGAACCGCTGGCCGAGTATCTGAAAAAAAAGGGGATAGCCTGGACCTACTTCCGGGACACCCCGTCGCTGCGGCTCATCGAAGAGAAACCGGAACACGGCTGCGACCTGTGCAGCCGGTACCGCCGGCGCGCGGTGTACGAAGTGGTGCGCGGGCTGGGCGCCAACGTGATCGCCTTCGGCCACACGGCAGACGACTTCTGCGAGGCGCTGCTGCGTAACACTCTTTTCACCGGAAAACTGAGCGCGCTGCCGCCGGTGACGCACTCCCGCGACAAGGAATTCCGGCTCATCCGGCCGATGCTGTTCGTCACCGAGGACCTCACGCGGCGGTACGTCGAAATGCTGGGCGCGCCGGTGGTGCCGTGCGGCTGCTCGCAGCGCACGGGCACGGTCCGGCGGGCGATCCGCGACATGTTCGCCCGCCTGGAGCAGGATTTCCCGCACCTCAAGCAGAATATCCTGTCGGCCATGGGCAACGTGGATTTGAACCGGCTGCTCGACACGCGCTTTCTCAATCCCGACGGCGCACCCGCGGAAGGCGGCGACCTGCTGCCCGTCCTGGAAGATTGACCCTGTTCGCCTTCCGATGCGAACATGATTCTTTCTCAAGCTGGAGGACAGGATGGCGGACGAGTTCAACGGCAAGACGGCGCTGGTAACGGGCGCCTCACGCGGCATCGGGGCGGCGACGGCAATCGCGCTGGCACGCCGCGGCTGCAAGCGGGTGGTGGTGCATTACAACAGTTACAAGGAAGGCGCGGAGCGTACGGCGCAGGCGGTGTGCGCGGCGGGAGCAGCGTGCGATCTGATTGGAGCGAACCTCGGCACGATGGCGGGCATCGAGTCGTTCATCAGCCAGATGCCTGAAACCGACATCCTGATCAACAACGCCGGTTCGCTGGTGAAACGCGCCAAGCTTCTCGAGTTCACCAACGAGCTTTACGACGAGGTGATGAACCTCAACGTGAAGAGCGCGTGGATGATCACGCAGGCAGCCGTTCCGGCGATGATCCGCCGGGGCGGTGGCTGCATCGTAAACCTCAGCTCGATCGCCGCCCGCAACGGGGGAGGGCCGGGAGCGACCGTGTACGCTGCCGCGAAAGCCGCCGTGATGACGATGACGAAGGGTTTGGCCAAGGAGCTCGCGCCGCAGGGGATCCGGGTGAACGCCGTCAGCCCGGGCACGGTGGATAACTACTTCCACGAGCAGTTTTCAACCCGGCAGATGCTCGAGAATGTAGTGGCGGCGACTCCGGCGGGGAGGCTGGCCACCAACGAGGATATCGCCGACGTGATCGTGTTTCTGTGCTCCGATGCGGCACGGTACGTTCACGGGCAGACAATCGAGGTCAACGGGGGGATTCTGGCTCCGTAGCCGTCTTACCAACGGCATTCTTCCTCAGCTTCACCCAGGCGGGAAAAATGCCCGGGTTTTCGAGCCAGGTGAGCATCCAGAGGATCATTTCCTCCTTCTCGGTGCGGCCGCGGCGCAGCGCCCACCGGGCGTGGTCCTTGGCTTCGATCACCAGGCGCCGGCAGAGGCGCTCCCGGGCCTTGTCGCCGGCCTCGCGGGCGCGGGCGTACTCTTCCCCGAGCTCCAGCAGGCTGCGCTCCAGCTCGGCGAGCGAGCCCTGGCGGACACCCGCCACCACGGGCACGAGAGGCACGCCGCTTTCGCGGAGCAGCCGCCGTAAATAGCTTTCGGAGACCGGCGCCAAACGGGTGAGCAGCTCGGCCCACTCCGCCTCAGTGATTTTTTCGGGGCGTTTTTCTTCCAGGTACGCGTTCAGTTCGGTCCGCTTGCTTCGCCTGGCGGAGGCCACGTCTATATTGTTGGACGGCGCGGGCATGCTCCGCCAGTTCTTTCGAGAACCGGTGCGCGCCGGAGTTGTCGGGCAGGGCGACGAAGTAAAGGAAGTCGGTTTGGGCCGGGTTCAGCGCGGCGCGGAGTGATTCCGCACCGGGGTTCGCAATCGGCCCGGGCGGCAAGCCGGCGTGCTGGTAGGTGTTGAAGCGCTGCTTGCTGTCCAGATCCGAGCGGTAGATCGTGCCCCGGTAACGGTCTTCGAGCAAAGCCGCGTAGATCGCCGTGGGGTCGCACTGGAGCGGGATTCTCAGACGGAGCCGGTTAAGGAAGACGGACGCGATCAGGGGGCGCTCCTGAGGCAGGCGGGCTTCCTTCTCGACGAGGGAGGCCAGCGTAACGGTGTCGTGAACCGGGGCGTCCGGCGGCGCAAGCTCGCTCCACACCTTGCGGAAGCGATCGGTCATCATCTTGCAGAGCTGCGCGGGGGTGGTGTGCCGCGTGAGGTGATACGTATCAGGGAAAAGATACCCTTCGAGCGAGGGCGCCTGGGGGGCCAGGTCGCGGATGAGGGATGGGTCCTGAGCGGCGGCCAGAAAACTCTTGCCGTCCATGATGCCCTGGCGCGTGAGAGTGGCCGCGATATCGAAAATGTTGTTGCCCTCCGGCACGGCCAGGACGTAGTAGAAGATGTCGCCGCGGGCGATGCGCTCGAACACCTGCCGCGCGCTCGCGGGCTCCGCGAAGCGGTATTCTCCTGCGTGGAGGCGCACGTCCGGGCGGACCGCGCGCAGGATCAGGAACTGAACCGGATGCTGGATGACGCCGGCGCTCGCGAGCATCCGGGCAATCTTGGGCGTGCCCGTGCCCTTGGGAATGTCCACAAACACCGCGCCGGAAAAGCCGCGGTAGGGCGCGTGCACCCACCAGGCAGCGGCCACAACGCCGGCGGCCAGAGCCGCCAATAGCAGCAGGAGGAGACGAAACTTCACGGGGCGCACCCCGGTTGCAGGCCCATTCCGGCCGCATCGAGATAGCTTTGCAGGAGGATCACGGCCGCGAGCCGGTCCGCGGCGCGGGCGCGCTTCTGGATGCTGATCCCGCTCTGGCGGAGAACGCGCTGGGCCTGAACCGTGGTCAGCCGCTCGTCCCACAGCTTCACGGGCACGCCGGTCCGCTCAGAGAGCGCCTCGGCGAAGCGCCGAATGGCGGCCGCCTGAGGCCCCTCTTCGCCGCTCATAGAAATGGGGTGGCCCACGAGAAACAGGGAAACGTTATGTTCGGAAGCAAGGCGAGCCAAGGCGGCAAAATCCTCGCGATTGTTCTTTCGTTCGATGGTCGGCAACCCCTGGGCGGTCAGCCCGAGCTCGTCGCTGACGGCTACCCCGATGCGGCGCTTGCCAACGTCGAGAGCCATGATTCTCCGCGCGGCTTCAGACACTTTCCTCGTCTCTGGTGCGGGCTGGCCGCTCATTCCGCGCGGCGGGCGCGCACATTACATTATAGGGTGCTCCGTGATAGAGTAGCGGATAGCGATTTCCGACGCTGATTGCGGCTTTTTCAGGGACGTCGTGGCGGTATTATCACGGAGAATCAGCACTATCAGGCCCCGAGGCGTGAGCGCATCCGTAATTGGATTGGCCTGCACGATCGCTCTGCTGTATTACGGCCGGATGTTCCTGATCACCCTGACCACGGCTGTAATCCTGGCCTTCATCCTCGAACCCTCGGTGGTTCTGCTCATGAGGTTTCGCGTCCCCCGCGCACTGGCCAGTTTTGTAGTGTGCGCGATGGCGATCTGCCTGCTATATCTGGTGGGACTTGCGGCGTACACGCAGGTTGCGCTGGTGGTGGAAGACTTTCCGAAATACAGCCAGCGGATCGACCAGCTCGCCGAGCAGGTAGTCACGAGGATGGAAAGAATCGAGCGCTGGGTAGGGGAAGTGATCGTGCCGAGGCGGTTCCGCGGGCAACAGGTGCAGGCGCCGGCGCCCGAGCCCCCCAAGCCGGTTGCGCCCGCCAAGCGCCGCCGGGCCGCCGAGCCGGTCCTGCCTCCCGCTCCCCCGCCGGTTGCGCCGGGGACAGTGCAGGAAGTGCGCATCCGGCCGTCGCGGTCGCCGCTGCTCGATTTTGTCTACGACCATGCCGCCTCGGTTTACAAGATTCTGCTGATGGCGTCGTTCGTTCCCTTTCTGGTCTACTTCATGCTGAGCTGGCGCGACCACATCCACCACACTTTCTTACTGCTGTTCGAGGACCAGGGGCGTATCATGGCCGGCAAGAGCCTGGAAGGCATCGCGAGCATGGTTCGTGCCTTCGTGGTGGGCAATTCGCTTCTCGGGCTTTTGCTGGCGGCCATTACGACGCTCGTGTTCTGGCTCTTTCAACTGCCGTATCCCTTCCTGCTCGGCCCGCTGAGTGGAATTCTCTCCCTGGTTCCCTACATCGGCCTGCCTCTGGCGCTGGTGCCCGCGCTGCTGGGAGCGCTGATCCGCTACGACACGATGCCGCCGTACCTGATCATCCTGTCGATCGTGTCGCTGCTGCACCTGATTGGAACGAACCTGCTGTATCCAAAGATCGTGGGGCCGCGGGTGCATTTAAACCCGCTGGTGGTCACGGTCGCACTGATGTTCTGGAGCGTGCTGTGGGGCGCAGCCGGTTTGATCCTCGCGATTCCACTCACGGCGGGACTGAAAGCGGTGTGCGATAACGTAAAGCCGCTCGAGGCATACGGGCGGCTGCTGGGGGATTGACCGCCCTGGCCGGGCATGGCGGGCCGCGCATGTGCACGGCCCGCGGTTGGGCATGACCCGGCGCTCATCAGAAGTGATACTTCAAGCCGAACTGGATGTTGCGGGGCGCCTGCACCTGGCCGGTGATCTGGCCGAAGGAGCTGGGCGTGGAAATGTCGCGTCCCGGAGGCCCGAAACTCACGTGGTTCAGCGCGTTGAAGAACTCGGCGCGGAAATCGAAGTACTGGCGCTCGGTGACGCTGAACCTCTTGCCAATGGACATATCGAGGTTGAAAAAGCTCGGAGCGCGTTCGGTGCCTATTCCGGCGGTTCCGAACATGCCGGGGGCGGGCACTCCGTAGGCGCACTGGCCGTCGTCGATCCCCGGACCGCAGAAGTTCGCGGCCGTAACGGGGCCAAAGAACGCGTCCACGGTCTGGGACGTGATCTCCATTTTCCGGTAGCGGTTGGCGCGGACGCCGCCCCGGACGGCCTGTCCCGTATTGGCCGCGCTTGCCTCGATGGTGACTGGGAAGCCCGAGTGCGTGGTGACGAAGTAGTTGATACTCCAGCCGCCGAGCACGAGGTCTGCCGCGCGGTTAAAGTTCGAGCCGAACCTCTTGCCGCGGCCGACAGGCAGCTCATAGAGACCGCCGAGACTGAAGTTGTGCCGGGCGTCGAAGCAGGCCGGGCCGCGATTCGCGCGGCGGTCGTAGGCGTTCTGCCAGTAGGCGCGATCGGAATTGACGGAACCGCAGCCGTAATAGCCCAGGTTTTCCATCATCGTCTTGCTGAGCGTGTAGGAGCTGACGAAATCGAGCCCGCTGGAGAGCCGCCTCCGTCCGGTCACCTGGAGTGAGTTGTAACTCATCCGCGCGCTGCTCTCGGTAAGGGCGATATTGCCTACGTTCGGCAGAACGGCGGCGAGCGGGCGGCGGTCATTTATCGGAGCCCAGGTTGCAAACGGGCCCTCGCCGGGCAGCGGCTGGTTGGCCTCGTGCGGCACAACCAGGTGGGTGCCCAATTGGCCGACATATGCCATGTTCAGCGACGTGTTGTTGCTGAACTGGTATTCGATGGCGGCGTTGTATTGCTGGGTGAACTGGGGACGCAGCTTGGGGTCCCATGCGCGGGCCTGGAAGAACGGATTGGGGCCGGTGCGCGGGCCGGTCATATCGCCCTGGGGAATCACGTCCGAGAAGCCGGTGCGGATATCGCCCGGAGTGCGCTGATCGTAGGTGATATTGGATTCGACGAAGAACGGCGGGTTCATGGTAAGGCGCAGGTTGGCGCCCGTGCCCTCCATGAAACTGGACATCGCGTAGCCCATGCGGAATACGAGCCTCTTCCCGAACACACCGGGCGTCCAGGCGAAGCCCACGCGCGGCTCGAACTGCTTGTAATAGGGGTCATACAGGGCGCGGCTGTTGCCATCCTTGCCCGCATAGAGCAGTTCGCCGGTGACAACGTTGATATTCACCTGGCGGTCCGCCACCTCGTAGATGGGTTGCGCGTACTCCCAGCGGAGACCGAGGTTGAGCGTCAGGTTCGAGGTGACCTTCCAGTCGTCCTGGAAGAAAACGCCGTCGCGCCACTGCCTGTGGCCCCACATTCCGGAGACCCCTCCGCGGCCCTTGCTGGCCAGCGCGTTCAAGAGGAAGTCGCCGTAGGCGATGCCGGAGTAGCTGCCGTCGAACGTAAAGCTCCCGAGCGCTCCGTTGTTGCCCGCATAGTAGCGGTTCTGGCGGTAGCGAATGAACTGCACTCCCATTTTGAGCAGGTGCGCTCCGTACTGGATCGTCAGGTTGTTGCCGTACTGGAATTTGTTGTCCATCGTGTTGCTGATGGTGGCTGCGGTTCCCAGTCCGGTCAGGCCGCTGCCGAGGCTGACGGCGCTCAAGCCTGGTATAAACTGCCCGCCGGGGATTCCGAACTTCTGGTTGCCGTCGGGGCCGAGCTTGCCCGACCAGTCAACCACGACGTCGTTGATGCCGATGCGGGAGAAGCCGAAGCGGGCTTCATTGACTACGCGCGGCGAGAAGGTGCGCGTCCAGGTAAGCACGACGCTTTGGGTCGGGCCCGTCGTTCCGCTGGTCATCTGAGTGGGGAGCGGCTGCTCGCTGCCGACGGATTCGTAGCGCCCGATCGACCAACGGCCCGTCAGACTGTCGGCGTCGCTGGGGCGGTAATCCAGGCGCACATCGGCCTGGTGGTTCGACAGAGTGGTGGCCGATGTCCCGCGGTAGTTGCTCGAAATGCCGAGAGTGCCCGTGCCGGGATTGTTCGGCAGCGGATACAGATCGGGCTGTGAGAATAGATACTGCGCCACCGGGTTTGTAATTCGCGACTGAGGGATGATGTTGCCGGGGAACGGCTGCCGCGAACCGACGTCTGACCCGGTGAGCGGATCGCGCACGATCTGCTGCTGCTTGATCAGAAAGTCCGAGAGGTCGCCCGTGCGCCAGGCTTCCGGAGCGACACTGGCGGTCGCCGGGCCGGAGCTGTTCTGCTTGGTCCCCTCGTAGTCCATGAAGAAAAACGCCTTGTTGCGCACGATCGGCCCGCCCAGAGTGCCCCCGAAAATATGCCGGCTGAAATCGCGTCTTTGGGTCTGGGAGCGGTTGGCGAAAAAGCCGTTGGCGTCGAGGCTTTCATCTCGCAGGAACTCAAATACGTTGCCGTGGACCTCGTTCGTTCCGCCCTTGATGGACATCGCCACGATCGCGCCGCCCACGTTGCCGAACTCTGAGGAGCCGTTGCCGGTGATGACCTTCACTTCCTCAAGCGCGTCGACGTTGGGAGAGTAGCCGATGCGGTTATCGATCGAGTCGTTCACGTCGACGCCGTCCAGAAGAAAGTTATTCGTCTGTTCCCGGTTGCCGTTCACCTGCGGGCGGCTGCCGGAACCCTGAAACCGGCCCGAGGTGTTCATGGCATTCGGGTTAGTGGAAATGGCGCCGGGTATCAGCAGCGTCAGGCTGGCGAAATTACGCCCGTTCAAAGGGACTGTAGTCAGCTTCGTTGAGGACAGCGCGTCGCCGGTCTGGGTGGATTCCGTTTGCAGGGTAGGCGCGATGTCCCGGATCTCGATTGACTGGGTGGCATCGCCGACTTCCAGTTGAATATCGACCCGCGCCGTCTGGTTGATTTCGAGCTGGAATGGCCCCAGAGTAGTCCTCTTGAATCCCTGAATCTCCGCCGTTACATTATAGCTGCCTATGGGAAGAAACAGGAGATTGTACACCCCGGCTTCATTGGAAACCGTTGTGTAAGTCAGGTTAGTTGTAATATTTGTTGCGACGACCCGTACTTTCGGGATCACCGCTCCAGTTTGATCCTTTACGGTGCCTGTAACTGCGCCGGTCATAGTTTGACCAATCGCCAGCCCGGCTGTGTACAGAAGTAACACAGCCGTTACAAATATTTCCCTTTTCATGTTTTGAGACTCCTTCCGCAGTTGGCTCAATTGTGTTGTGAACTTAGTCTGCAAGTCAAGGACTTTCACGATTTCTCCGCAGAAAGAGCTGTGGAGACCGGCTGGACGCCCACACTGCACAGGAAACGGCTATGATTGAAGTCTATGACCCGGAGAGAGTTGCGACGGGAATGTGGGATGTTTTGCCGTTCAGCGCGAGCTGTGTACGTCCGTAATGTGCATACGGCCGTGTCCGAAGCAGCGCCCTCGGCCTCATTCTTCACGCAAGCGCCGGGTAGGAGCCTCCCACGAGGAGAAAAGGAACGTTTTGGATTTTTGCAATGAGGAAAGCGCTTGAACCCTACATGAAACTCGCGCCGTTCGCCGGCATAGGTATAGCGCTGGTGGCGATTGCGATTGCGGCGGTCTTATATGTCCAGCGCGGAGCGCACGTAGTACTGAAAGGTTCCGTGCAGAAGGTGAGGACGCTCGCGCTGGACGAAAACAGTTCTGCTGCAGTGATCGACTTTCGCGCAACCAACCCCTCGGATTACCCCTTTATAGTCCGCGAGGTTTCGGTGGTGCTGGTTGAGCCGGACGGAACTACTCACGAAGGCTTGGTCGTCTCGGAGGTCGATGCGATGCGGTTGTTTGAGTACTATCCCGTGCTGGGCCAGAAGTTCAACGACAGCCTGATTGCCCGCACGAAGATTAATCCCCGCGAGACGATCGACCGGATGCTGGCAGTGCGGTTTGAAGTTCCGGAACAACGGCTTCAGGGGCGGCAGAACCTCCGCATCCGCATCAGTGAACTTGACGCTCCCCCTTCAGAGATCGAGGAAGTTCAGCGGTAGTTAGACCACCCTTGCAGAATTAAGTCGCCTTTCCGACGCTCTCGTAAAGCGCTCTGAGGCGCTGGCTGTACTCTGCTTCCGCGTACTCCAATATGTCATTGTGATCCGCGCCGGGTATGGTCCAAAACGTCTTGGGTTCCGGGGCGGCGTCGAAAAGAGCGCGGCCGAACTCGATGGGGACGATGGTGTCGCGATCGCCGTGCATGACCAGCAGCGGAACACGGATACGTTTGATTTTCGGCACCGAGTCGTAGCTGAAGATTAGCAGCGGCCCGAGCACGGGCAAGACACGCCCGGCCATGGCGCGGGCCGACGTGAACGGCGCTTCGAGCACCAGGGCGGCGCAGGGACGCCGCGCGGCAAGATCGACCGCCACAGCGCAGCCCAGCGATTCACCGTGGAGAACGATGGGCCGCCCGAGGGTCTTGAGGTAGT
>Ga0134095_1001441_pt1 | contig 16349 bp, 11 predicted proteins | sample 6_2taG_FD_94449 | JGI IMG/M metagenome (GOLD analysis project Ga0134095, IMG submission 94449) | Switchgrass degrading microbial communities from high solid loading bioreactors in New Hampshire, USA - 6_20_20_110_A2 metaG | ecosystem: Engineered > Bioreactor > Semi-continuous > Anaerobic >... | reverse complement strand
GAAGAGGTGACGTACGAGCAGCGCAGCTTCGCCAAGTCGGTCAACTTCGGGCTGATGTACGGCATGGGCGCGTTCCGTCTGGCGCGGGACAGCCAGCTTACGCTCGCCGAGGCGGAAGCGTTCATCGCGGCGTACTTCCAGCAGTTTCCCGGCGTGCGGAAGTACCTCGACTCTTCGCTACAGCGGGCGCGCGAGCGAGGCTACGTCGAAACCCTAATGGGCCGCCGCCGCTATTTCCCGATTCTTCATCAAGACGGGCCCGTTCAGGCCAGCTTCCAGGCGCGGCAGCGGGCCGAACGCGAAGCGATCAACATGCCGATCCAGGGCACGGCGGCGGACATTATCAAGATCGCGATGATCAAACTGGCGCGCGCGCTGAAGGACGGCGGCTATGATGCCCGTATGATCCTGCAAGTCCACGACGAGCTGGTGCTCGAAGTGCCGGAAGACGAGATCGACGCCGTCGCCAAGCTGACGGTCGAGGTGATGGAAGGCGCGTGGCAGCTTGACGCGCCGCTGGTTGCGGACGCGCGCACCGGCACCAACTGGGCGGAAATGTCTCCGTATCCGGGGTAATCTCCGGCTGAAAAGTCCGCGTGAGTATTGTGATCGTGGGATAATCGCCATCCATGTAAAGGTTTTCTAAACGTCGCTGATCCGCTAGAATAGAGATAGGCGCGGTTCAGCGAAACTGTGCGCCTGCTAGCCAGAACAAGAGAGCTTTTCACAAAGCTGCTCCTAAGTAGAAAGCTTACACAATGGCGAGAAATGTGCTGCTCACGTTGTTCGACGACGTGGATACACTTGATTTTTGCGGGCCGTTAGAGGTGTTTGCGATCACCGGGCAGCGCGCGACTGGTCCGGTGCCGTTCACCGTCACGACCGTCGCCGAGCGCAACTCCCCGCCCATCACCACCCGCAGCGGCCTGCGAATCACGCCGTATTACACGTTCAAGAATGCGATCCAGGCGGACATTCTGGTCGTGCCGGGCGGCCTCGGCGCGCGCCACGAAAGCCGCAATCCCGCGCTGCTCGAATTCGTCCGCACGCAGGCACGCCGGGCGGAGCTCGTGATGTCGGTCTGCACCGGCGCGCTGATCCTCGGACGGGCCGGGCTGCTCGATGGGCTGACGGCGACGACACATCACGGTGCGCTGGACGAGCTGATGGAAGCTGCGCCGAATTGCACTGTGGTTTCCGGTGAGCGCTTCGTGGACAACGGCCAGATCGTCACCTCAGCCGGAATCACCGCCGGGATCGACACCGCGCTCTATGTGGTGCAGCGGTTGCTCGGAACGGCGGCGGCGCGCGAAACCGCTGCGCACATGGAATACGCCTGGGTGCCCGTCAACGCCTGACTCTGCCCCACTCGAACGATCGCTATGTGGAAGCGCGCTTTGCCGCGCTTGTTTTTATTTCTGCTAACCTTGAACCATGATGTCATTCACCGAGTAGTTTATATATCCAGACATACGCCCACATTTGGTCATTTTTAACATCTAAAACTTGCTATGGGGCCGTATGTGTTATATATACTAACGAAGCTGTGATGGATCAGGATGCAATTCTATTGAGGTTGTTTGGGCGGTGATCGGGTTGTAGACGGCGCCGCGCCGGTTCTGCACACTCCCTTCCAATCACCTGCCCAGGCCCCCGCGCCGGCATCTCTGTGCCGATGGGGGCGTTCCAGCCTGCTGCACGGGAAACCTGTTTCATTCTTGATACAAAGGCTTTGTTCTGAAGGTGTGATCCGGAGTCGCATCGACGCAAGCAAGGAGGCGCGCGATCAGAAGTATTCCCCCACGCTCGCCGAGGCAACAGGTCGGCTCAGGCAAGCAGAAGCTAGTTTTGTTTTCGCACAGCTCAACGGAGGATCTACTATGCGCAACCCCATTTACCGCGCGCTACCACTGACGATCATCCTCACGATGGTGCTGGCGCTGCTGCCCAGTGGCTTCGTGCTTGCGAGCAGCGCTGACGTGACTGTTGTCAGCGCCATGCAGCAAGCCGAGCCGATCACCATCTACAGCACCAGTGGCTCGCAGATCAGCACGCTCGACCCGCAGCGTGCGTCTGACCAGATTTCGATCGCCGCTATCGAGAACCTGTTTCTCGGCCTGACCGACGCGGACCCGCTCAACCCCGGCAACATCGTGCCCGAACTGGCGACTGAGTGGGAATTCGACGAGACCGGCACGGTCTGGACCTTCACCATCCGCAACGACGTGCCCTGGGTGCGTTGGGATCCGGTCACCGACGAAGCCGAGCAGCTTGGCATGGTGACCGCGCACGACATCGAATATGGCATCAAGCGTGCCTGCGACCCGCGCCTGGGCGCCTACTACACCAGCGTTGCGGACAAGATCATCCTCGGCTGCGACGAAGTGTCGACCAAGCCGGTTGACGAAGTGACCGACGCGGACTACGACCTCGTGCAGGTGACTGCGCTGGACGACACCACGCTGCAGGTTAATCTGCAATTCTCGGCGGGCTACTTCTTCAGCCAGACGCCGATGTGGATGTACCGCCCCGTTCCGCGTGACGTCATCGAGGAACTCGGTGACGACTGGACCGAGCCCGGCAACATCGTCACCAACGGCCCATTCGTGCTTGACGAGTGGGTGCGTGGCGTGCGCCGCGTGTTCCTGCGCAACCCGTACCTGCCCGAAGATCTGCGCGGCCCGGGTAACGTCGAGCGCGTCGTGACGACCATCGTCGAAGACGTGGGCACCACCTTCGCGCTTTACCAGGACAACCAGATCGATACCTCGGGCGTTCCCCCGGCGGAACTGCAGTCGGTCCTGAACGACCCGGCCTACGCCGAGCAGCTTTTCCAGTCCTCGGACCTCGCCGTGTTCTACTTCGGCTTCGCGCACGACAAGGCGCCGTTTGACAACGTGAGCGCTCGCCGCGCCTTCTCCGCTTCCGTCGACCGCAACGCGTTCATTCAGGAAGTGTGGCAGGGCCGTGGTGTTCCGATGATCCACCTGACCCCGCCCGGCATGTTCGGCGCACCGCCGATCAATGAGGTTGGCGTGGGTTACGATCCGGAACTGGCGCGTGCGGAAATCGAAGCCGCCGGTTACCCGAACTGCGAGGGCCTGCCGCCGCTTGAACTGGTTGCCTACCAGGGCGCTGGCTCGTGGGCGGAGTTCCTGGCCGCTTCGGTCGAGCGCGAGCTGGGCTGCGACCCGAATCTGTTGACAGTCGAGCAGCAGGAATTCTCCGTCCTGCTCGAGACGGTTGACCCGCGCAACGCGCCTGAGGATCGTCCGAACGTCTGGACGCTCGGCTGGGGCCCCGACTATCCCGACGCCAACAACTGGGTCGGCGACGTGCTCCACTGCGAGTCCGAAAACACCTTCAAGCGGCCCTGCACCGAGGTCGACGACCTGATCACGCAGGCGGCGCAGGAGAACGATCCGGACGTCCGCACCGAGCTGTACTATCGTATCGAGGAAATGTTCTTCGGCCCTGAGGGCGAGCATCCTATCATCACCCTCTACATGCGCCTCGACTACTCGCTGGTGAAGCCGTGGTACACCGGCCCGTTTGAAACGGACGGTCTGTTCGGCGGCCCGCACTGGAACTATCGCTCGATTGACCAGGAAGCGCAGCTCGCGGCTCGCGGCGCTGGCGGCCAGTCGTCGTAGCGTCAAGCCTCTAAGCGACGCAAAGCGCGTCATGTGGCCGGCGGCATGTCACCAGCATGCCGCCGTTTTTTTTCGCTCGCCGAGCGGGTATAGTTCAAAAGTGTGCCATCTCAAAGTGTGCTATACTACGGGCCGAAATCTGTACATTCTTCACCCTTTCCTGCGAGAGCGCGAGGACAAAAAAACGGTGAAACACTTCATAGATCTCGCCGACTGGTCATCGGCAGACCTCTGGGAAATACTCAACATTGCTCGCGTATTGAAAGCAGAGCGCAAAGAAACGGGCGCCAACAAGCGTCTGCTGAAAGGCAAAGCGCTCGGCATGATCTTCCAAAAACCGTCGCTGCGGACACGCGTTAGCTTTGAGATGGCGATGCAGCACGTCGGCGGGCACGCGCTCTACCTCAGCCCGCAAGAGATCGGCCTCGGCAAGCGCGAGAGCATCGCGGACGTCGCGCGGGTGCTGGGCGGCTATGTCGATGTGATCATGGCGCGCACCTTCGACCACGAGCATATTCTTGAGCTGGCACGCTGGAGCCCCGTCCCCGTGATCAACGGCCTGACCGATTACAACCATCCGTGCCAGGCGATGGCGGACATCCTGACGATCTACGAAGAGTTTGGACGCCTGGAAGGGCTGCACCTGGCGTATGTGGGTGACAGCAACAACGTCGCCACCAGCCTGATGATGGCCGCCGCGCAGTTCGGCCTCAGCATGAGCATCGGCAGCCCGGAAGGCTACCAGCCGAAGCAGGCGACGGTCGAAAAGGCCCAGCGGCTTTCGCGCGGGCGGCTGACCGTCAACGTGACGGATGATCCGGTGGCGGCGGTCGAAGGCGCGGACGTGGTTTACACCGATACGTGGACCAGCATGGGCCAGGAAGAAGAAGCGGAGAAGCGCCGCCAGGTCTTCCCACCGTTCCAGGTCAACGCGGAACTGCTGTCGCACGCCGCGCCGCACGCGATCGTGATGCACTGCCTGCCCGCGCACCGGGGCGAAGAGATCACCGACGACGTGGCGGATGGCCCGCAGTCGCGGCTGTTCCCGCAGGCGGAGAACCGGCTCCACGTCCAGAAGGGCATCCTGGTGTATCTGCTGGAAGCCGCAGGCGTTCTCAGCCCGAAGGCGCACAAGCGCTACAAGAAGCTCGTCAAGGGGATCCGCAAGGGCTCTCATGAACGGGTTGAGACAGCCGAGGACGAAGACCTCGACGAGATTGACGAAATCGAAGAGATCGAAGAACCAGAAGAGTTTGAAGACCCCGAAGAATCCGAAAGCGTGCCGGATTAGGCGCGACTGAATACGAACCGAGCGCAAGATGCCAGGGAACCGTCACATCTACGAACAGGCGATGAACGTCGGCCACAGCGCGGCATGGGATCAGCACTGGGACCGCGCGATCGCCGCGTACGGGCGGGCCGTGCAAGAGTTCCCCGACGACGCGGCGGCGCACAACAGCCTCGGGCTGGCGTTGCTTCAGGCACGGCGGCTTGAAGACGCCCTCAAGGTCTACACGCGCGCCCACCAGCTTGCGCCCGACGACCCCATCCCGCTGGAGAAAAGCGCGGACGTGCTGGAGCGGCTTGGCCGCTTGAAGGAAGCCGCGCAGCAATACATCAACGTTGCCGAGATCTACCTGGCGCAGCGCGATCTTGAGAAGGCGATCGCCAACTGGGAGCGCGCCACGCAGTTGACGTCTGGCCTGGTGCAGATCCACCAGCGGCTCGCCCTCGCCTACGAGCGCACCGGCCAGCGCCGCGCCGCGATCCGCGAATACCTCAGCCTGGCGTTCACCTTCCAGCGCGCAGACCGCACCGACATCGCGTCGCAGGCCGTCGAGCGCGCGCTTCGCCTGGACCCGAACCACCCGCAGGCACTGAACGCGCGGCAAGCGTTGATGACCGGCCAGCTTATTTCGCCGGACGTGCTCGAAGAGGCGGCGCCCGCCACGGTGTCCCGGCGCGAGCGTGCGTTTGACGCCACCGCGCTCGAAGAGGAAGAGGTCGATCAGGGCGACGCCGATCCGCGCGGGCCGCTCGGCGAGGCGATGGAAGCCGGGCTGGCGGCGCTGGCGGCAGCGGTGTTCGAGCATGGCGAGCTGGGCAAGGGCGGGACGGAGATCCTCGACGCGATTGAGTACCAGCGGCTCGATGCGGTGGAACAAGCAGTCGAGTCGTACCGCGCCGCGCTGAAAGCGAAGGTCGAGCACCCTGGTATCTACCTCAATCTCGGCGTGTTGCTGCTTGACCTCGGGCAGTGGAAAGAGGCGGTCCGCTATCTGGAAGAGGCGGGCAAAGACTCGCAGCTTGCGCCCGGCGCAATGCAGGCCCTCAGCCTGGCGCACTTCGCGCAGGGCAATCACCGCGCCGCCGCATATTACCTCGTCCAGACGCTACGGCTGGTCGATATTGAACTGGCCGAGCGACCGGAAGACGCCGCGCAGCTTGGCCAGATCTACGACAAGCTGACGGCCGACATCGACGAGGCGGACGACGAACACCTACGGCGCGTCAACGAGCGCTTCCTCGAGCTGCTGACTGGCCCGAACTGGAAGCAGCGCGTCAGCAAGACCCGCCGCCAGCTTGAGGAAACGATCACCCTCGAAGACCCGGACTCGCTGATCAGCATTGTGCCGTACATCAATGACCGGGTGACCGAGGGGCTCAACCTGATCGACGAGTATTTACGTGACGGGCTGCTGACTCTGGCGATGGACCAGGCGCATTACCTGCTGGAGTCTGCGCCCGATTACCTGCCGATCCACTGGCGGATCGGGCAGATCCTGCTGGAGCGCGACAACATCCAGGAAGCGATCATCAAGTACGACCTGGTGGCGAACGTCTACCTGATGCGCGGAGACGCCGAGCGCGCCGCCGAGATCTTGCAAGAAGCGCTCAAGATCGCGCCGATGGACGTCAAGCTCCACCGCAGCCTGATCGACCTGCTGCAAGGTCAGGAACGCTGGGACGAGGTGCTCGACCAGCACATCGATCTGGCGGACGCTTACTACCAGCTTGGCGACCTGGAAGCCGCCCGCGCCACGTATCAGGCGGCGATCCAGCTTGCCGAGCGTGTCAACTCTCCAGCGGAAAAGACGATCCGCATCCTGCACCGGCTGGGCGACATCGACGTGAGCATGTTCGACCTGCGCCAGGCGATGCGGACCTACGAGCAGATCCGCCGGTTGGATCCCAACGACGAGCGCGCGCGGCGCATGCTGGTCGACCTCAACTACCGGCTAAACGATCCGGTTTCGGCAGTGCGAGAGCTGGACGGCCTGCTGCGGGTTTACGCGCGCCAGCGCCGCGCCGGACAGATCATCAAGGTGCTTGAGGAACAGGTCACCCGCTATCCGCAGGACATGGCGCTCCGCTCGCGGCTGGCGGCGGTCTACCGGCAGACGGGGAGCATCGACAAAGCGGTCGAGCAGCTTGACTCGCTGGCGGAGCTTCAGCTTGAGGCCGGTCTGCACAACGACGCATTGGTGACGATCCGGCGGATCATCGCCCTGAATCCGCCGCAGGTGAACGATTATCGGCGACTTCTGAAGCAGCTTAGCGGGTGAGCGTGTATTGGTAGTGACAGCACGCCCCGGCGACGCGACCCGAGGGCGTGAGAGCAGCACACTGTAACCGGAATGTGGGCGCGGTTGGAATGTTGGATGCGACGCAGAACGTCGCCGGGGCATGAGAGTGCAGTTAGGCAGTGTGTAAGCAATGAGATTAATCTGGACCATTCAAACGTTCCGGTGGAGCGACGTGCCGGATGTGCTCGTCGTGGCGGCGCTGATCTTCGCCGCGGGCCTGTACATCCGGGGAACGCAGGCGGTCCCGCTGTTGCGCGGCACGCTGGTCGTCGTGCTGGTGATCGGGTTCTTCGCCACAACACTGGAATGGGTCGCCTTCCGTTGGGTGCTGAATAACCTGCTCACGGCCGCCGCAGTCGCCATCCCCATCATCTTCCAACCAGAATTGAGGCGCGCGCTCGAACGTGTCGGACGCACCGGACTCAACAACCTCTTTTCCCGAGCGCCCACCTACACCGCCGACGAGCAGGTGATCGACGCGATCTGCGCGGCTGCGGCGCGTCTGTCCGAGCGGCGGCACGGTGCGCTGATCGTGCTGGAGCGCAACGACACGCTTGAGGAATTTATCAAAACCGGCGTGCCGCTCGACGCGGAAGTTAGCCCGCAGTTATTCCTGACCGTCTTCTGGCCCAAGACCGAGCTTCACGACGGCGCGGTGATCATCCGCAACGGCCGCGTGGCAAGCGCCGCGTCGGTGCTGCCGCTGTCGTCTGGCCGCAACCTGACGGACCGCAAGCTCGGCACGCGGCACCGCGCCGGGCTGGGCATCAGCGAAGTCTCCGACGCGCTGACTGTCATCATCTCGGAAGAAACCGGCCGCATCTCCGTCGCGAACCGGGGCCGCATGATCCGCCGCCTGGATGCGAACCGGCTCCGCACCATTCTGAGCGCCTTCTACACCAACGACCGGCCGGAAGAAGCGCCTGCCTGGTCGGTTGCGGGGCTGATCAACCGCGCGCGTGGCGAGATCGCCCGGCTCCGCGACCGGGGCGGCGATAGCGGTCGCGGGCGCAGAGCCGCGTGATCCGCGCATGAGGCGCTGCCAGGCCCAGGGACGTTATGACCTCTGATTCTTCTTCTATTCTGCAAACTATCAGCCGCAACATCGGCTGGCTGTTTGCGTCGATCTTCCTCGCGTTCGTCGTGTGGGTCGCCGCGACGATGGCGAACAACCCCGTCGAGCAGCGCGAGCTGAACGGCGTCGAAGTCCAGTACGAGATCCCCGACGGCTACGTGCTGATCAACGAGCAGGCGCTCCCGCAGACGGTGAGCGTGTTTATTCGCACGCAAGAGAGCGAGTGGCAGTTGCTCGTACCTGACGACGTGACAGTGGTGGCAGAGCCGGAAGACGTGCGCGAGCCGGGCGAATATCGCGTCCAGCTTCGCGCGACGATCAACGAACCGCGCTTCGGGACGGTGGCAGCCGTTCGCCCCAGCACGCTGTCGCTGGAAATCGGCGTGCAGGCCGAAGCGCGCGCGCCGATCGACGTGGTGGTGCGCCGCGAGCCGCCGCTCGGCTACAGCTATCCGTCGGAACTGGTGTGCGACCAGACCGAAGTCGTTGTGCGCGGCAGTGCGGAGCGCGTTCAGAGCGTGCGCGCCGCCGAAGTCCGCATGGACCTCAGCGACAAGCGCAATCCGTTCACCGAGTCGTTTGACCTAATCCCGGTCAACGCCGAAGGGCGCACCGTGAGCAACGTCGAGCTATCCCCATCGAGCGTCGTCTGCTCGGTCGATATTCAGGTGCGCGAGGACGTCACGCCGATCGAGGTGCTTCCTGCAACGACTGGCTCTCCGCCCGATGGGTATATCTTCGAGGGCTACGCCAGCTTCTCCCCGCGCTCTGTGGGCGTGACGGGCGATCGGGACGCGATCGCCAGCATGAACCGCGTGGTCCGCACGGCGCCGATTGACCTGCGCGGACGCACCGAAACGTTCACCGTCGAAGTGCCGGTGCAGCTTCCGCCGGGCGTGCGGCTGGTGCCGGAAGACCAGTTGATCAGCGTCACAGTGCGGATTTCTCCGCAGACGACCACCCGCCAGTACGAAGAGGTGCCGGTGATCGTCACCGGGCTGGACGAAGCGCGCTATCAGGTGCGCGGGCTGGCGAACACGGTGACGGTGTTCATCACGGGGCCGGAAGATCGCCTTCCGGAACCGGGCGACGTGACGGTCGAGGTCAGCGTATCCGAGCTGGGCACAGGCAACCACCAGATCCGGCCGGTGCCGATGGTGAACGGAGATCCGGAGCCGGATAACCTGTCGCTGAGCGTCGAGCCGCAGGAACTGAGCCTGACGATCGAGGCGGTGACTGGGTTAGCCACGCCTACCGCGACCGTCCCGATCGATTCGATGGAGCCGATCGAGGTCGCCAGCCCGACGCCGAGCGGCAGCGGATCATGACACCCGAAGCCTGAGGCGCAGACCATTATCTTGTTTCTACGGGTTTTTAATCGCCCCTTAATTTCAGCATGGTACCTTAGGGCTAGTCAGTCGATGCGGTTCAATCCATCGGTGTGACCGGGTATCGCGAACCCGTATGCTCCCCACCCCCACCTGATATACTGTTGCGATACCCAGCCGGAAGGGCGCGCGTGCGCTCTTCCTTTTTTTCTGGCGCTCGACACCCACTCCGGCGAGCCTTCCAACCGCCGGACCGATCTGTTAGAATCAAGCCAGTGCTTCCGCAGAAATGTGTGGTAAACCGATGAGAAAACCGCTTGTCGCCCTGGTGGGGCGGCCCAACGTGGGAAAATCCGCGCTGTTTAACCGGCTGGTTGGGCAGCGCAAAGCTGTAGTGTCCGAGGTTCCCGGCACGACCCGCGACCGCCTGTTTGGCGAGGTCGAATGGAACGGCGTGCTGTTCAACGTGGTGGATACTGGCGGGCTGGAAGTCTACCAGCCGAAGCAAGCGCCGCGCAGCCCGCTTGAAGAGGGCAGCGAACGCTTCGTCGAGGAGATCCGCGAGCAGGCGCTGCTTGCCATCACCGACGCCGACGTGATCGTGTTTGTGGTGGACGCGATCGAGGGAATCACCGCCACAGACGAAGAAGTCGCCACCATTCTGCACAAGACGAACAAGCCGGTGATCGTCGCGGCCAACAAAGCGGACAACGAACAGCGGCGCACAGACGCATTCGAGTTCTATGCGCTGGGTATGGACGAGGTGTTCCCGGTATCGGCGTTTCATGGCACGGGCACGGGCGACCTGCTCGACGCGGTGGTTGAGGCGCTACCCTTCCGCCCCACGAGCGATATGCTCGACGAGGCGGACGAAGACGACCCGACGATCCACATTGCGATCATCGGGCGGCCCAACGTCGGCAAAAGCTCGCTGCTCAACAAGCTACTCGGGCAGGAGCGCGCGATCGTCAGCCCGGTTGCAGGCACGACACGCGACGCGGTCGACACGTCGCTGACGTGGAACGGCATCCCGCTCACGCTGATCGACACCGCTGGGATTCGTCGCCGGGGCCGGATCGAGCCGGGCGTGGAGAAGTACAGCGTTTTGCGCGCGATCAAAGCGATTGAGCGGGCCGATGTGGCGCTAGTGCTAATCGACGCGACCGAGGGCGTTACCCAGCAAGACGCGAACATCGCCGGGATGGTTCAGGAAGCAATGAAAAGCGCGGTGATCGTGGTCAATAAGTGGGACCTGATCGAGAAGGGTCCGCAGACCATGAACGAATTTAAAGAGCAGGTAAGGCGCGACCTGGCGTTTATGCCGTACGTGCCGGTGCTATTCGTCAGCGCGAAGACCGGCCAGCGTATCCATACTGTGCTGGAGACGGCGGTTCAGGTACAGGAAGAGCGCATGGTCCGCATCCCGACCAGCGAGCTCAACACGATCGTACGCGAAGCAATGCTCAAACACGCGCCCGCGACCAAACACCCGCGCCCGCTCAAAATCTTCATGGCGCAGCAGGTCCGCGTGGACCCGCCGACGTTCCTCTTTCACGTCAACGACACGCGGCTGCTGCACTTCACCTACGAGCGCTATCTGGAAAACCAGATCCGCGAGCACTATCCATTCACGGGCACGCCGATCCGCCTCAGCTTCCGCCCGCGCGACGAGGACCGGGTGGGCGTGACGCCGCGCAAGAAACGCTAGGGCGCGCTCAGTATTCCCGCTTGACGCTCGGCGCGATCAACGTCCGGGTGGAGTCGTCGGAGAAAATAAGCGTGCGCTCCGGCACGATCTTCACGCGGAATCCCTGCTGCGCTGCCCAGTCAAGCGCCTGGTGCAGCGCAGCCAGCGCGGTCATCACCCGTTCGGCGCGCGCGTATCCCAGGCGGTAGCCCAAAAAGATCGGCATGCGCCGGTAGAAGTCGAGCGCCACGCCGAGCGCATCCCGCAGACGCGCCGGATCGGTCAGCACGGGGTAGTCGGCCAGCGGACGCGCACCGGTCAGCCTGTAGTTACGGTAAACCACTTCGAGCAGCACATGCCGGTGGAAGTAATATCCCAGGTCCGACCCGTACGGGATCGCGCACTCCGCCGGAAGCGGCACCGGACGCCCGTTGCGGTCGGTGATCTCCAGCCGGAAATCGTACTTTTCCTCACGCGGAATCTCACCGTGGCCGTTGAGCGGCGCGGGGATCAGCGCCTGGATGCGCGCCATGATTTCCTCGCTGGCCTCGTCGATCGCCTCGCGTCGTGCGCGGGCTGAGCGCGGATTGGGCACCGGCGGCATCAGCGGGCCGATGTTGACGCTCAGCTTCGGACGCCCAAACCGCAGAATCCGCCCGACCGCCCCGCGCACACCCCCAAACCCGATCGGCAGGATTGGCGCGCCGGTCCGCTGGCTCAGCCACGCGACGCCGGGCCGCGCAGAACGGAGCGTATCGTCCCAGATGCCGCCTTCCGGGAACGCGCCGAGCACGTTCCCCTGCTCCAGCACCGAGGTCGCTTCCTGCAGCGCAGCGCGGTCGACGTATCCACGCCGGATCGGAATGAACTTGTACCACCCGGCGATTAGCGAAAAGGTCGGGTCCATCGGCACATCACCGTTGCCAACCAGCTCTGGCACATGCGGCAGATTGACCACCATCAGCGCCGCTTCGACCGCGGCCATGTGATTGCCCACGGCAATATAAGGGCCCTGTGGTGGGACGTTCTCAAGGCCGGAAACAGTCGTGCGCGTCAAGAGCGCCTGCAGCGCGCGGCCCACCAGCCGAGCCGCCTGCCGGCGGTAGAAATAGCGAACCCGCTTGGTCATTCGGCGTGTATTCCCTCGGAGATAGATATCGTTGCCCGGCCTGGGAAGCCGGAGTTAGTGAACACGTGCAAAACCGGCACACAATATAGCGCGGCGCAGGCAAGGAGCGCAATTTTGCCCCCATATACGCGAACGACCGGGCGATTTGCACCCGGTCGTCCACGCTCAGGGAGAAAATCCAGATGGCCCCAGCAGACTCGCCCAGCCAGGCAGGCTACTCGAGGTATTCGCTCAGTCCATAGTCCGCCTGCATCTGACGCAGCTTGCTCAGCGCCGCGTGTTGCAACTGCCGGATACGCTCGCGGCTGTAGCCCATCAACTGGCCGATCTGCGACATGCTGTGCGTGTCGCCGTCGTCCAGGCCGAAGCGCAAGCGAATGATTTGCGCCTCGCGTTGCGGCAGGGCGCCGAGCAGGAAGCTGATCGACTCGACCAGAAGCTGGCGCGCCGCGGCTTCCTCAGGAAGCTCGCTTTCCTGGTCCGCGACCAGATCGGCGCGCGGGCGGTTTTCCTCGTCACCGATGAGCTCGTCAAGCTGAACCGGCTCGCGCGCGGCCATCATGGTCGTTTCGACCTGCTCCGCGGTCAGCTCGGTTTCGTTGGCGAGTTCCTCGTAGGTCGGCTCGCGCCCCAGTTCCTGGGCCAGCCGCTCGCTGACACGGCGCAGACGCCCCCAGCGCTGCCCCTGGTTGATGGGCAGGCGAATGGTGCGCCCGCGATCGCCCGCGGCGCGGGCGATTGACTGGCGGATCCACCATGTGGCGTAAGTGCTCAGGCGCACGCCGCGCCCTGGGTCGAAACGGTCAACCGCTTTCATCAGGCCGAGGTTGCCCTCTTGAATCAGGTCCGGCAGCGGAAGCCCGCGCCCCTGATATTTCTTCGCGATGGAAATAACCAGCCGCGTGTTCGCCATGATCAGCTCACGCCGCGCTGCGTCACCAAGCTCAATCACTTCTTCGAGAGCGTCACGCGTTTCTTCAGAAGTGTCTTCGTTGAGGCGTTCGCTGGCTTCGTTGGCGGCCTGGACGAGTTTGGCAAGGGCCTGCTCACGATCAGCCGGGATCGGCTCGGAAATCGGCCGGATGTCCCGGAAGTAGAATTGCAGCATATCGGCATCCGCCGGAGGGATGTAGCTGGCGTTGTTGGCGTATTCGGTCGCGTCCACGATTTCTCCATTCCTTTCAGGCGCGGTCGCGGCAAGCTCATGGAGCAATGCCTCGACCTCGTGAAGGTCTTGAGCTTCTATCAGCTCAGCGAGAGTCGTGGGGTCGAGCGATGTGTCGGAGAGATTTGGTCTGGCTACCATTAGTGTACGCCTTTCCACGTGCAAGCGGGGGAGCTTGCTGGCCGCACGTTGGTTCTATACCAGCGATCTTCATCCTACACGGTCCGACCCCAGATTGCAATATAATTATGATTAGAATAAGATAAACGTTCCCCGGCCGTGGCCGGAGCACTGTCGGCTACGTGCTCGCTTAGTTGTTAACGTGCATTCAGCTCCGACAATCTGCCTCAACAATAGGCTATCTTCGGGCAGCCTACATGGACTAAGTGGTTTATTTACTTATAGGTCAACTGGTGGATATAGCGCGCCCGCGCCAGCCGAAGTATTTTCGCTAGTGGCAAAATAAAAATCTGTCAAAAGCTGTGTCAATGTGGAGATTTGCTATCAGACACAGTAAAATTTACTCAGTATAGGGATTCTCTCGGGTTCGCACGCCCATGACACAGCGCAGCTTGCCCCTCTTAGCTGCCCGAACATAGAAGCTGTCAGATGAATGTGTCTCCGCCCGCGCCAAAGCACACGCCCGGTGAGGCTCCATCAGGAATCCCACCCGAGCACGGCGCCTCATTCCCCCCGCACCAGGTCGAGCCGCCGCCCACCCGCGCCAGCGAACTCGCTGCGTATGGCCTGCTACTCGGCATTGTGATGATCGCGATCGCGGCAGTGTGGCGTATCGGTTTCGGAGATGACACGCTTGCGACGTGGTTTCCGACCAACGGCTGGCTGCTGAACCTGCTGCTTGGCGCGGCGCTGGGCCCGGTGTTCTCGGTTGCGGCGTGGCTGGTGTTTCGCCAGGTGCCGTCGTTCCAGCACATCAAAACGCTGATCCTGCGAACGATCGACATGCGCACGCTCGCGCCGCACCATGCGGTGCTGTTCGGGCTGCTGGCGGGGATCCCCGAGGAAATTCTGTTTCGTGGCGCGCTGCAGCCCGCGATCGGCTGGCTGCTGACGTCCCTGCTGTTCGGCGCGTTGCACGGAGTCACGCCGGCCTACTTCGCCTATGCCACACTGGCGAGCGTTCTGCTCAGTGGGCTGGCAGAGTGGACCGGCGGGCTGTGGGCGCCGATCGCCGCGCACACGACAATCGATATCAGTATGTTTTTATTGCTGATGCGAACCTGGCGCCGCCGCCAGCGCCGCGCGCAGCGCGAGCGGGAGCGCATGCAAAAATCTATTGCAAGCTGGCCCCCGGCGCCTTAACGCGTGCTTCCAACGCTTCAATCACCCGCTTGAAGAGGTCCAACTGCAGGGTGACGTCCGGCTGAGCAGTCAGGTCCGCTTGCCCGATGGGGATCACCTCAAAGTCTGGGAAAAAGCTTTTATAGTCGATGTGCCCCAGCATCTCCGGCTCGTCGACGTGGATGAGCACTGGATGCGCGCCGCCGTTGCTGGCCCGATAGCGCCGCGCGACCGCTTCGAGATCGCCCACCGAGAAGACAACAATGAAATGATGCCGCTGCGGAGATGCGATATCGTTGGCGTGGGGATAGTATGCAAGCTCAAACCGGTCGCGGATGTGATGAGTCAGCAGCGTGACGACTGCTTCGGCGTGGAGGTTCGGCGCGGCGATGACACCGCCAAAGGGTTTGTAGTTTGCAGAGCTCATTGGGTTAAATCGTCCTTTACTTGTCCTTCCGGTGTAAACAATTAGTACGATTGTACTATCAATAACTGAAAAAAGTAAAAAAATACCGGCCTGTGATTTTTTACAACTCTTTGATTGGCTCCCAGCCCGCACGCGTGTATACTGCTTAAGAGTGAATAGTATGAGCCTTATAGGAGGTGACGCGCCAATAGAATGAGGGGACCCTAGCGCAAGGCCCTGCCGGAAAGGCTGGCAGGGATACGAGGTGGCGGTTTCTCACCGTGGGGTGAGACTAACCCCGGACCCATCCGGGGGAAAATCGAGGCTTCTGCGGATGCCGCCAGGGCGCACACCACCGCCCTCGAGCGTTCCCCTCCCAACGCAGCCGTGCCACAAAGACCACGGGTAACCGTGGCCCAGAACCGCACGGCAGTGGTGTTTCCAGACTGCAAGGTCATTGCATCTTATCCTGTCATCACAATGCAGCCTGGCAGGCGGCGTTCTGCTTGCACGCACATGCCTGCCCCTGGGAGGAAACCGCTATGTGTGGAATCGTGGGATACATCGGTCCGCGTGACGCGACCCCGATCATTCTGTCCGGCTTGCAGCGTCTTGAATATCGCGGCTACGACTCGGCGGGGATTGCCGTGTTGCAGGGCGACACGATCGCGATCCGGCGCGACGTCGGCAAGCTGACCAACCTCATGCAGCGCGTGAACGACGCGCCGCTCAACGGCCATATTGGCATCGGCCACACCCGCTGGGCGACGCATGGCGTCCCCAGCCCGCGCAACGCGCACCCGCATATCAGCCAGAACGGGCGCACCGTCGTCGTACATAACGGCATTGTCGAGAACTTCCGCGAGCTGCGCGCCGAGCTGGAAGCAGAGGGGGTCCAGTTCGCCTCGGAAACCGACACCGAGGTGATCGTGCATCTGATCCAGCGCGAGCGCGACGCCGGTTTTCCGCTGGTCGAAGCGGTCCGCTGCGCCGTTCTGCGGCTGCGCGGCGCGCACG
>Ga0134095_1001420_pt1 | contig 16530 bp, 15 predicted proteins | sample 6_2taG_FD_94449 | JGI IMG/M metagenome (GOLD analysis project Ga0134095, IMG submission 94449) | Switchgrass degrading microbial communities from high solid loading bioreactors in New Hampshire, USA - 6_20_20_110_A2 metaG | ecosystem: Engineered > Bioreactor > Semi-continuous > Anaerobic >... | reverse complement strand
GCGCGGTCCGGCTCGCGCGGTCCCGCCAGCGCATCCAGCCCGAAGTCCACGCCGCGATCGATCAGCCCGGCAGGGATTGGCGGATCGAGCAGGACTTCCTGCCACAACACCTGCCCGCCGTTGCGTGCGGAGAGCACGTCACCATCCAGGATCGGGCGCTGGCGCTCCGTGCGCCACCACGTTCCCTCAACCGAGAACCAGATGTCCATCTCCAGCTCGGTCAGAATCTCTTGCAGTCGCCCGTTGAGCCAGTCGTCGGGCGCGGTGCCACCCGCCACCTCGACAAAGCGCCGGATCGCGTCTTCGCTGCCGATGAAATGCACGCCGTCCAGCCCCAGGCCGATCGGGATGTCGAAGCGGAACAACAGCGCCTCGTTCGGGATGATCGCGCCGTTGGTGATCAGCAGGTCGCCATCGGAGAAGACGTCGCGCGGGCTATCCAGCTCAGTCGAGAACGCGATCAGCCGTTCCTCGACGCTGAGAATGTCGAGCGCATCCAGCCCCAGGTCTTCGCGCACGTCGAAGGCCGCCAGCAGGTCGCGGTTCCGCGCGCAGACCTGACCGCTCGGGCTGAGCACGTCGCCATCCGAGACGTAGGGATTGCCGTCATACGCTTCGCCCTCGCGCATCATAAAGTCTTCCTCGGTCGAAAATCCCGCGCGGCGGCACAGGTCGAGCGGGTACCCGTTCTGCGCCTGCGACACCTGCGCGGGCACGCTAAGCCAGATCAACGCCGTCACCAACAGAAGTATCAGCAGTTTCATACGCATGCCCCGGCTCCTTGTCTCCCACAGATCACAACGGTCTGTCAGAATCAATGCGCCATCCATACCGTTTTCACACCGTCACCCCCCGCCGCGCGCCAAACGGGCCGCCGGTCCGGTTGACGTAGGTGAAACGGTCGGCATACAATTCGATCAAACCGGTGTGCACGTCGTTCCTCGCATTGCCGTTCGCAGCCCGGATATAGAGTGTGTTCCTTCCCTGAATGGAGTTAGGCATGAAGAAACAGAATTTTGAGTTGAAGAACGAACAGATCCGCGCCGCATTTGACGAACTGAAGCGTAATCACCCCGAACGGCTGGAGCGGCGACTGGCGTTCTCGTGGAGCAACTGGGGGTTTGGGCTGGAGCCGTTAGAAGAGTCTGCGGCGCGGCTGGAGCGTGCCGGAATCGAGTACATCGAGCTGGCGGGCAATCACTATGGGCCGGACCTCGGCTACAAGGTAGACGAGACGCTGCGTATTCTGGGCGATCACGGCATCAAGGTGGCAGGTGTGTGCGGGATGTACTCGCCGGACAGCGAGCTGGCCAGCAACCGCTGGATTCATCGTGTGACGGCGATCGAGTATCTCAAGCGCGAGATCGCGTTCACGGCGGCGGTCGGTGGAAGCTACTTGCTGGTGATCCCCGGTGCGGTTGGCCGCCCGACCCCTTACGACGACACGGAGTTCGAGCGCAGCGTCGAAGCGATCCGCGTGGTGGCGGACCTTTTCACCGAATACGGCGTGCGCGGTGCGGTCGAGCCTGTGCGCTCGGCTGAAGTGAGCCTGCTGCACACCGTCGCGGACGCCTGCGCCTGGATCGAGGCGATCGATCACCCCGGCATACAGCATATCACCGGCGACGTGTACCACATGCAGGTCGAGGAAGAGCACATCGGCGCGGCGATCCTCCAAGCGGGCGACCGACTGATCAACGTCCATCTGGCGGACAGCAACCGGCGTGCGCTGGGGCTTGGCTCGCTGGACGTGGACACGGTGATCCGCGCGCTGTACGTGATCGGCTTTAACACCGAGGGGAAGTATGTCACGGCAGAGCCGCTCGGACCGGGCGGCGACCCGTATCCCGCGATGTACGGCAAGCCAGACAAGGAAGCGCTTGACGCGATGGTGATGCAGACTGTGCGCTACTTCCGCGAGCGCGAGGCGGAAGTGCTCGCCAGCTAGTAAAGATCGATACATATCGACCGGCCCGGAGAGCGAGGCGCGCGGCGCTGGGCGAGTGAGGGAGGGCCTCATGGCAACCGAGTTTACCGTATTGATTGAGGATCGTCCGGGCGCGCTGGCGGACCTGACCGAAACGCTGGCTCAGAATGGGATCAATCTCATGGCGATTCATGCGGTGCCGTGCCCCGGCCAGCAGGGCGTCGTGCAGATGATCACCAACCACAATGACGCGACGGTCAATGCCCTGCGCGACGCAGGCGTTGAGTACACCGTCCGCGAGGTGCTGCTCGTCAACTTGGTCGATCAACCCGGCTCGCTGGCGCGACTGACGCGCGCGCTCGGCGCTGAGGGGATCAATATCAGCGCCGTATACATCACCATGCGCGGACAGGTTGTGATCGCAGCAGACGATCTGGCGCGCGCGCAGCGGATCGCGCTCGAAGTGACGTCTGATCAGGGGGCGAGGCGGGCCGGTGAATGATCGCCGGGCGCGAATCAGCCCGGCAGAAGTTTGACCTGCACGCGGCGCTGGCGCGGCCCGTCGAACTCGCAGAAAAGGATGCTCTGCGAGCTGCCCAGCGCCAGCGCGCCGTCCGCCACGATCAGCGTGATGCTGTGACCGATCAGTGCGGCCTTGATGTGCCCGGCAGCGTCGGCAGGCGTGTCGTACTGGTGCGCGAAGTCAACCCGCTTCGGCACAAGGCGCTGCAAATCGGTGAGGATGTCGGTCGCGGTGGCTTCGTCCAGCGCGGAGTTCAACGTGATCGCGGCGGTGGTGTGCGGCACGACCAGCACACAGATGCCCGCCTCGACGCCCGACGCGCGCACGATCTCGTTCACCTGCGGCGTAATGTCGACTAGCGCTTCGCCGCGCGGGGTTGCCAGCGTTACTTCGCTTAACATGCCTGCTCTCTCTCCGGGAGTGCGGTGACTAATCCGGCCCGATTATAGCGATCGCGTGCGGGGCCGTCACGCCTCGAAATACAAACCGGCGGCAAGTTACTCGACTCGTCGCTGGTTTTCGTTTGCTTAACGGGGCGCATAGGCAGAGAGCGGCTTGCGCGCCGTGATCCGCGCGCTGATCAGCCGCGCCTGCTCCGAAATGCCGGTAATTTCTGCCGCACTGGCCTTGTCGACCGCGCGGACATCCTCAAACCCGGCTTCACGCAGCAGGTCGAGATAGTGGTTGACGTTGATTGCTCCGGCCACGCAGGCGGACCACGCGTTCAGGTCGATGACTTGCTGAGGCAGCAGCCCTTCCGTGACGATATCGCTGACAGCCAGGCGGCCGCCCGGTTTCAGCACGCGGAACGCCTCGCGGAACACGGCCGCTTTATCCGGCGCGAGGTTGATCACGCAGTTGGAGAGGATGACGTCGACGCTGTTGTTGTCAACCGGCAGCGCCTCGATCTGCCCCTGGCGGAACTCGACGTTCGTGACGCCCATGCGCGATTTGCTGGCGTTGGCTTTCGCGATCATCTCGGGCGTCATATCCACGCCGATTACATAGCCGCTTTCGCCAACCTGCCGCGCCGCCAGGAAGCAGTCGATCCCGCCACCGCTGCCCAGGTCGAGTACGGTTTCGCCTGGGTTCAGGCTGGCGATGCTGACCGGGTCGCCGCAACCGAGCGACAGCCCGGTGACGTCGACCGGCAGGTCAGCAAGCAGCTCGGGGTCATACAGGCTGCGCTGGCTATCACAGCAGGCGTCGGAGTCCGAGCCGCCGCAGCAACTTGTCGAGCCAGACGCGATCGCCGCGTAGCGCTCGCGCACGGCACGGTGAATCGCGTCGTCGGTGTTTTCGCTGAACGTCACGTTGGGTTCTTGCGTCGTCATAGCTATCCTCTCCTGATGTATCGATAGGCGTCGATACATTTCCCGAAAAAAAGAGCGAGTGCCCGCTTTCTGCCTGGCTCTGCCTATTTCGCGCTGCGCATTTCGATCTCGTCGGGCAGGATCACTTGCGGCGCATAGTCGGGCGCGAAGGCGCGGATCAGCGTGCCGCAGCAGACAGTAAGCTGCTCCTGGTTGAGCGTGTAGAAGCGGTTGCGCCCATCCTGCCGGACGAGCACCAGGTTCGCCTCTTCCAGCTTCTTGAGGTGGTGGCTGACGGTCGGTTGGTTGACGCGCCCGCCCAGCCGATCCACCACGTCGCTGACGCTCAACCACACGCAGCACAGGTGCTTCATGATCTCCTGGCGCGTGTCGTCCGCGAGCGCTTTGGCAAAAAGAACCGGATCCGTGTTCATAATCGAGATTGTATCGATGTCTGTCGATATGTCAAGCAATAAGAAAACCGCAGCCGCGCGCCCGGCTGCGGTTGGTGGCTAATTCCCGGCGTAGAAGCGCAGGTAGTCGGCGGCGTGCGTGGACCAATAGCGCCACTGGTGCCCGCCCGGCCAGACGTGCGCCTGGAGCTCGGCGATCGGGGTGGTCTGGCTGAGCAGCGCGCCGAACAGATCGTACACGCCGGGCATCAGCCCGTCTTCCGAGCCGATGTCCACGAACAGGCGCATCTCTCCGGTGTATCTGTTCGACGCAGCGGCCGAAGTGTCGCTGATCGCAGCGTGGGCGGCGGTCGAGCAGATGGAGTGAGCCGAGTCGCGCAGCGAAAGCATACCAGATTCTTGACACGCTTAATCGATTAAGCTATAGTGTGATCAAGTGTGCATGTAAATATGCTGTCGTGCAAACAAACTTGGTGCCGTTAATACTTCATGTGTAATGGCCTCGCGGCCGCTTGAGAGGACCTGATGAGTTCTCGTTCTGTCGTTCGCGAAATCCTGACCTGCCCCGAACAGGCGCTTCAATACGAAACACTCTTCACCGTCGGTAACGGATACGCCGGGGTGCGCGGCATGTTCGAGGAGCAGGAGAGCCACCCCTATTTCGACTCCACACGCATTCACGGACTGTTCAACAGCATCGAGGGCGACCTTAGCCCGGACCTCGCGCCTGCGCCGCACTGGCTGGGGCTGTCGCTTGAGTTCGACGGGCACCGCTTCACCCTGGACAGCGGTCGCGTGCTCGGCTATGAGCGGTGGCTCGACCCTGCTACGGCGACTCTGACGCGGCGCGTGCTGTGGGAGTCTCCTGCCGGGGATGTCGTGCGCCTGGAATTCGAGCGCTTCGCCAGCAGCGCGGACCAGCACGTGCTGGCGTTGCGCGTCACAGTGACGGTGCTGAAGGGCGCGCCGGATGTGCGCGTGCGCGGCGGGATCGAAACGCGCGTCACCCTGCCGAGCGGGTTCAACCACTGGAAGCCCTGGGAAACGGGCAGCCTTGCGCCGGATAACGTGTGGGCCTATAGCGAGACCACGCAGAGCGGCTATGGGCTGGCGATGTCCGCCGCGCTGGTCAGCGACCTGAACGCTACGCCCATCGTCGAAGCCAACTCGCCGCACCCGCTGGTTGAGCTGTCGGCGTCGCTCGAAACCGGGCAGCAGTTCCGCGTGGCGAAGCTGGTGACCGTCTACACCAGCCGGGACAGCGCCGATCCGCTAGCCGAGGCGCAGAACGCGCTCGATCGCGCCCGCCGCGCTGGATATGACGCGCTGTATGAAGCGCATTTAGCGCACTGGTCGCGCCGGTGGGAAGAGTCCGACGTGGTGCTTGAGGGCGACGAGTTCCTTGAGCTGGCATTGCGCTTCTCGATGTACCACGTGCTGATCGCCGCGCCGCAGCATGACGACGACGTAAGCATCGGCGCGAAGACGCTCAGCGGGGCGGGCTATCGCGGGCACGTCTTCTGGGATACAGAGCTGTTCATGGTTCCCCCGCTGACGCTGACGCAGCCGCAGCTTTCGCGCAACCTGCTGATGTACCGCTATCACCGGCTGGCCGGCGCGCGGGCGAAGGCGCGCGAAAACGGCTACGAAGGCGCGATGTTCCCCTGGGAGAGCGCCGACACCGGCAGCGAGGTCACGCCCAAGTGGTCGAATCCTGATGCCGAAGGAAAGCGCATCCGCATCTGGACCGGCGAGCTGGAACAACACGTCACCAGCGACATCGCGTACGCGATTATGCAGTACTGGCGGTGGACCGGCGACGAAGCGTTCATGCGCGATTACGGCGCGGAGATCGTGCTGGACGGGGCGCGGTTCTGGGCGTCGCGCGTGGAGTGGAACGACAAAGCCGGGCGCTACGAGATTAACCACGTCATCGGCCCGGACGAATATCACGAAGACGTGAACAACAACGCCTTCACGAACCGCATGGCGCGCTGGCACCTCGAAACCGCGCAGCAGGTCTGGGCGTGGCTGCGCGATCGGCATCCCGCCAAGGCGCAGGAGCTTGCCGCGTCGCTGAGCCTGGATGACAAGGCGTTTGATCACTGGCAGACCGTGATCGACCGCCTGTACATCCCCTTCGACGAGGAACGCCAGGTCTACATCCAGTTCGACAACTTCTTCGATCTCACGCCAGTGGACGTGCTGGCGTTCGAGCCGCGTGTCGCCAGCCTGCAAAGCGTTTTCGGGCACGAGCCGACGCAAAAGCTCCGCATCATCAAGCAGGCGGACGTGGTCATGCTGATCGCGTTGCTCGGCGAGCAGTTGGGCGACAAGGCCGCGCTGCGCCGCAACTGGGATATGTATTACCCAATGTGCGATCATGGGTCGTCGCTCAGTCCGGGCGCTCATGCGTGGGTCGCGGCCCGTCTGGGGCTGGTGGACCTGGCGCGCGACCTGTTCGAGCACGCCGCGTCGATTGACCTGCGAGACAACAAGGGCAACGCGCGGGATGGTATTCATGGAGCGGCTTGCGGCGGGTTGTGGCAGGCGATGGCCTTTGGCTTCGCCGGGCTGCACCTGACCGAGAATGGCCCTGCGCTCGATCCCCATCTGCCGCCTGGCTGGAAGCGGCTGCGCTTCTCCATTCGCTACCAGGGCGAGCGCTACACCTTTACAATCGAAGGAGGTGATGTGCGTATCGATCGAGCGTGATGGTCCGAGTAAATAGGGTTTTCAGTCGCGGGTTTTTGTGTGTAATTAGGAGATGACCCATGCGTAAGGTTCATGTATTGACGCTTGTTGTGCTGGCGGCGCTCGTCCTCAGTGGCGCGGGCGCGGCGCTGGCACGCCAGGAGACGTCGCTCACCCTGATGGGTTGGTCGTCGTCACAGGCGGAAGACGAGGCGCTTGCCCAGCAGATCGCCGCCTTCGAGGAAGCCAATCCCGGCATCACGGTTGAAGTGAACCTCGTCCCTGACTACGACACGACGCTCCAGACCACTATCGCCAGCGGCGATCCGCCGGATGTGTTCTACATCGACAGCTCGCGCCTGGCTGACATGGTCGAAGCGGGCGTGGTGGACATCGGCGGCGACAAGATCGAGGATCCTGAGGGCATCTACGAGTCGCTGCGGAACGTGTTCACCTACAACGGCGAGTTCGTCTGCCCGCCGAAGGACTTCTCGACGCTGACCCTGATCTACAACCGGGATATGTTCGACGCTGCGGGTCTGGAATATCCGACCGATGACTGGACCTGGGACGATCTGCGGGCCGCAGCGGAAGCGCTGACCACCACCAATGAAGAGGGCGAGCAGGTTCTCGGCCTGGTGACGAACCCTGAGGCGGCGCGCTGGCTGCCCTTCCTGTATCAGGCGGGCGGCTCCGTGCTGAACGAGGACTGGACCGAAGTTACGCTGGACAGCGAGGAAGCGCGCGAGGCGTTCGACTTCTATGTTGGGCTGGTGCAGGATGGCTTCGCGGGCACGGCCAGCGACGTGGATGCCGGCTGGGCCGGTGAAGCGTTCGGCATGGGGCGTGCGGCGATGACCATCGAGGGTAACTGGATCATGCAGCCGCTCGCTGACCAGTTCCCCGAAATTAACTGGGGCGCGGTCCAACTGCCCGGCCATCCTGATGGCGGCGAGGGCACGCTGGTCTTCACGGTCTGCTTTGCCGTTGCGGCGGGCAGCGAAAACCAGGAAGCTGCTTGGCAGCTCGTCAACTTCCTGACCGGCGAAGAGGGCGGCCGCCTGGTGGCTGAGGCGGGCTTTGGCCCGATGCCGCCGCGCATCGCCCTGGCGGAAACCTGGCTTGCCGCGCGCGGTGAGCAGGCTCAGGCGTTTGTGGACGCCGCTGAGCACGCGAAGCCGTGGTCCTTCCCCGTTGGTTTTGGGGACGTGCTCGACACGCTTAACTCCGGCTTGCAGCTTGCCTACGAAGGACAGGCTACGGCCGATGACGTGATCTTCGAGACGGCGGCGGCGGCCGAGGAAGTGCTCGCTCGCTAGCCAGCTCGTTCCCGTAGTTCTGCCTGCGCTCCCCGCCCCACAGAGCGGGGAGCGCAGTTCAAGCCCCTGGGCGAAAGGACTGCGCTATGGCGACTGTTGCTCCTGCCAGACAACCGGGCGTGATGACGATGGCCGCCAGGCGCCGCCAGGAAGCGTTGGCGGGCCTCGGCTTCATGACCCCGGCGTTGATTATCTTCCTGGTTTTTCTGATCATCCCGATTGGCGCTGCCCTGTATATCAGTTTCACAGACTGGAATGGCATCACGCCGGTGCTGGAAGAGGGCGCGTTCAACTATGTTGGGACGGCGAACTACAGCGATCTGCTGCGCGGCTATCACATCGAAGACGGTCGCGAAGTAGCCGCCGCGATTCGCCAGCGAGACTTTTTCATCGCGCTCAAGAATACGGTTTATTACGTGCTGGGCGTCGTGCCGACGCAGACAGTGATCGCGCTGGTGCTGGCGGCGATCGTGAACCAGCGTTGGCTCAAAGCGAAAGGTTTTTTCCGGACTGCGTTTTACTTTCCGTCGATCACGTCATCCGTCGTGATCTCGCTGATTTTCATGTTTATGTTCTCGCGCGGCGGCCTGGTGAACCAGGCGATCGCCGGGCTCATCCCGAGCTACGCTGGAAACTATGTCAACTGGCTGAATGACCCGACCGGCCTGATACATATGATCCTGGAGCCGTTCGGCATCACGCGAGAGACGGCGGGCGCCTGGGCGGGCAAGCGGACGCTCGGCCTGACCGGCTGGGAGTGGATTAGCGGGCCGAGCATCACGCTACTGACGATCATGATCCTGAATATCTGGACGACGATCGGGACGATGATGGTCATCTTCCTGGCCGCGCTGCAAGATATTCCAGGGCACGTTTACGAGGCGGCCGCTATCGACGGCGCTAACGCGTGGCAGGTCTTCCGGCGCATCACCGTGCCGTTGCTACGGCCGACCATCTTCTTCGTCGTCACGCTTGGGCTGATCGGCACGTTCCAGGTCTTCGACCAGGTGTACGTCATCTCGAGCGGTGGACCGGCCAAGACCACGCTGACCGTCGCCTACATGGTGTTCCAGAACGGGTTCGACCGCTCGGCGATGGGGCTGGCCGCGGCAACCGCGATGGTGCTGTTCGTCATTATTTTCACGCTCAGCATCTTGCAGCGGGCCATCGTGCGCGAGCGCGCGGACGTTTAGCGGTGGAGAGAGAGCCATGACCACTGCAGTCGAGACGCAATCTGTCACGACCGCCGGTTCCATGCAACGCCGCTCGCCTTTACGGATGGGGCTGGTCGTGCTTGGGTGGGCCGTGCTGATTATCTTCGCGGCGATCGAGATTCTGCCGTTTGTCTTCACCGTGGCGAATTCGTTTAAGTGTCTTCCCGCGGTGCAGCGGTTCCCGGCCGCGCTGATTCCATCGACGACTACGACGACCTGCGTCAATGAGGAAGGCCAGCCGCTTCCGGCGCGCGAGGTGGCGAACGAGGTGACCTTCAACCCCACGCTCCAGGGCTACGAGGAGATTTTTGACGCAAGACTTCCGCGCTGGTTTGTCAACACGGCGTTTTTCGCGGTGTCGATCACGATCTTGCGGCTGGCGATCGACTCGTTGGCGGGGTATGCGCTGGCAAGGATCAAGTTTCCGGGAAGCAGGGTGTTTTTCTTCATCATCCTGGGCACGATGATGGTTCCGGCCGTCGTGCTGCTGATCCCGCGCTTCATCATCCTGAAGCAGTTTGGAATTCTGAACACGTATCAGGGGCTGATCCTGCCACTGGCGGCGGACGCGTTCGGCGTCTTCCTGATGAAGCAGTTCTTCGAGTCCGTGCCAAGTGAGATCGAAGAGGCGGCGATGGTGGACGGCGCCAGCCGCTTCACGATGTTCCTGCGCGTGGTCCTGCCGATGGCGACGCCCGCTCTGACGGCGCTCGCGATCTTCAGCTTCCAGGGCGCGTGGAACGAATTTCTGATGCCGCTGATCATCCTTTCCGGCAATAACGACCTGTGGACGCTGCCGGTCGGGCTGGCGTTCCTGCGCGGCGCGTATGGCGAAGGGCTGCGCTGGCACGCATTCCTGGCCGGGTCGGTGCTGACGACGCTGCCGCTGGCGCTGATCTTCTTCTACTTCCAGCGATATTTTGTGGAAGGTATCAGCTACAGCGGTCTGAAGGGCTAGGCGCAAGGCGAAGGCGGGGACGATGATCGACGGGCTGCGCGTGTCGTGGCGGGCGCTGGGGAACCTGCGCTGGAACGGCTACGCCTACGTCTGGGCGAACCTGGCGTTTGTGGTGCTGTGCCTGCCCGTCGTGACCATCCCCGCAGCGTGGAGCGCGCTATGCCGTGTCGGCTATCTGGCGTACACCGATCCATCCGAAGCGGATCTGAGCGCCTTCTGGCAGACTTTCAAGCAGCAAATCTGGCGCGCGCTGCCCTGGGGGCTGGGATGCGCGCTGTTTGGATACGTCAACTTTAGCAACGTGATCGCCTACTCGCGCCAGGATGGGCTGCTCGTCACCGGTCTGATGACCGTCTGGATTCTGGCGGGCGTCGTCTGGCTGGGGGTGCTGCTTTTCACGTGGCCGATCTACTACGAAATGGCCGAGCCGAGCGTCTGGGGCGCGACGCGCAACGCCGCGATCATGGTGCTGCGCAATCCGCTGATGACGCTTACGCTGCTGGCCGTCCTCGCGCTGCTGGCAGTGATCAGCACCGCGCTGATCGCTGCCTGGCTGGTGCTGACGTTCGGCGTCTTCGCGGCGTTCGCAAACGCCGCCGTGCTCGACCGGCTTACAGCCTACTACGCGCAGCGCCGCGCTGCGCCGTGAGCCGGTCCTGGCGGTCGCTTGACAGCTTGGAACACAGCCGGTATCGTACATTTGCCGGTGGAACTACCGTTCCGCCGGTCTGACTTCTGCTGTTTGACTCCACTGCGGGACTCCGATGGCGACGATCAAAGATGTCGCGCGCAAGGCGGGGGTAACGTCTGCTACCGTCTCTTACGTGCTTAACAACTCTGGCCGGGTGAGCGAGGCCACGCGCCAGCGCGTGCTGGAAGCGGCGCGCCAGCTTAATTACCGGCCGAGCATCACCGCGCAAAACCTTCGCAGCGGCGAAAGTCGCATCATCGGCTATGCCTGGCACACCGAGCGCCCGGGCGAGTGGACGCCAATCATGCAGCAGTTCCTCTACAACATGTCCGAGGCGGCCGAGGCGGCGGGCTATCACATCCTGACGTTCATCGCGGACCCGCGCGATCCGGTGGCGTCGTACATCGAGCTTGCCCAGATGCAACGGGTGGACGGGTTCATCCTGGCGAATACGGACGTGGACGACGCGCGCATCCGCCGCCTGCTGGAGCTGAACATCCCGTTTGTGTCGTTCGGGCGCGCGAACGATAGCTGGGATTTCTCGTACATCGACGTGGACGGCGCGGACGGCATGCGACAGGTGATCGAGCACCTCGCGGCGCGTGGGCACGAGCGGATCGCGTTCATCCGCTGGCCGTCGCTGTCGCTGGCAGGCAGCTACCGCGCGCAGGGCTATCGCGAAACGGTGCGCGCGCTGGGCCTGCCGTTGGACGAGCGCTGGCTGGTCGAGTCGGAGAACACCCCCGCGCACGGCTACGAGGCAGCGCGGCAATTGATGGTGCTGCCCGCGTCCGAGCGGCCTACGGCGATCGCCTGCGTCAGCGACGTGATCGCGTTCGGCGTGATCCGGCACCTGCACGACCTCGGGATCGAGGTGGGGCGCGAGGTGGCCGTGACCGGCTTCGACGACATCCCCGCGGCGGAGCACATCACCCCGCCGCTGACGTCGGTCCACCAGCCGCTTGAGACGATCGGCAAGCGGTTGATGGAGATGCTGCTCGACATTTTGCACGGCCCGCCGCCGGAAACGAAGCAGGTTCTGATCAAGCCGCAGCTTGTCGTGCGGGCGAGCAGCGGCGGATAGCACCGCGCAGCCAGAAAAGCAAGACAGCCACGAGCAAGTCTGGCCGCTCGTGGCTGTTTTTTTGCTGCTTTAGTGCGGTTGTCCGATCACCCCGCTAGGGGCACGCGCCCTTTTGCAGCACGTAGTCGATCACCCGCGTGTTGTCCTGCTCGTTCGACTCGGGGATCGTGTTGCTCGCGTCGACCGTGATGATCAGGCGGTGGACCTCGTTGTACCACGTCGTGATCGTCAGCGGGATGTTGACGCGCGTTGTCTGGCCGGGCAGCAGCGGCGGGAACCCGCCGATCGCCGTCTGCTGGACGGTGTTGTCGGCGGCGCGCGTGTCCCTCACCTCGACGATGCCCGGCGCGAAGGTCTGCTCCGAGCCGAGGTTCGCCACATCAACCCCCACGATGAACGTCTCTGCGCAGGTGGGCGTCGGCGGATCGAAGACCACGATCCCCGCGACCAGATTCGCCTGCGTGAACGGGGTCGGCGTGGGCGTTGCTGTTGGTATCGGCGTGGGCGTCGGCGGCAGCGGCGGCGGCGTGACGAACGGCAGCAGCCCGAGATTGCCGCTGGTGGTAATCACGCTCGGCGCCATCCACCCGATCCGCCCGTCCGGCAGCCGCACCTGGAACCATCCGGTCCCGCGATTGCTGACGCCGATCAACTGCACGACCTGGCCTTGCCGCAGCGTGGCGATAATGGAGAACTCGGTGCTATCGCCAGAGCGGACGTTCGCCGCGGACCCGCTTACCGTCCCGCGCGGAGTCGGGTCGGGCGTGTCGGTCGGTGGGGGCGTGGGCGTTGGCGTCGCGGTGGGCGGCGCTGGGAGCGGCGTGATCGTCGGCGTGGGGAGAATGTCCTCAGCGAATGGCGGCGGGTCGTTCTCGATGCGCAGCGGGCTGACGATGTGCACCACCGGTGCTCCGCCGCGCACGTTGACCGTCAATCGCAGCGCGTACAGGCCATCGTCGGCGATCGTTGTGTCCCACGTGCCCAGCACATCATTTTGCACGTGGAAGGGGCGCGGCAGGATCGCCGGGAACCATTCGTCTCCGGCCAGCTCCAGATCGTCGTTGAGCGGGCGGAAGCTGATGAAATAGCTTCGCATGTTGGGCAGGTTGGCCGACCCGAAAATCTCGATGTCGCCACGCAGGACGTACACCGGCGGCGGCCAGAGGATCACCGCGTCGGGGTTGATGTCCGGGTCGCCCTGCGCCTGCGCCAGAAGCGCCCCCCACAGCGATCCGATCATCAGCAGCGCCGTCAGCGCCAGGAAGAACACAGGTCTTCGTGGTCGGTTCATGCCTTCATCCTTTCGTTGTCTGGGCCGCGACCGGCAAGTAAAGGTAAAGATCAAAAGTCCATAAGCTCGTCTATATTATAGTCTCAGGCAGATGCCTTGGTGGTCATCGCCCCGATTTCACAGGCGAAATGGCGCTCGTCGCGCCCGGAAGGTAGCGCGCAGGTTTTTTTAATTCTTTATCACGTTAATCCCTCTAGCGGTGCATCTGCGAAACGTTTACCTCAAGCTTGTCTAAAGACTATCACGGTGCTATGATGATGCCATGCTCTTACCATCCTTGCTCATGGTTATGTAGGCAGTGCACTTACTGGTCCTTGTTTCTGCTCTAAGGAACCACTCAGATGACAAATCGTAGACAATTCCGCATGTTCATTGTAGCAGTGCTCGTGCTGGCCGCCGCCATTCCAGGTGCGGTCGAGCGTAAAGCCACGGCCGGGGTGAGCGCGCCGCCGGGCGCGGACTTGCCTGGCGCGACGCTCACCTACACCAATGCGTCTCCCGTGCCCATTCCAGATGGTGTAGACGAAACTCGTTGTGATTCGAATCCCGGCGCTCCGGCGATCAGCACGATCACCATCGGGGACAGTGGGATCATCAAAGATGTGAGCGTGAGCCTGGATATTAAGCATTCATGGGTGGGCGACCTCGTTGTCGAACTTGTTTCGCCCAGCGGGACCATCGTGGTTCTGGTAGACCGGCCGGGTTCCGAGCCTAATGAATTGTGCGGCTATCGGTTGGATGATATCCGCACGGTGCTGGACGACGAATCCGGGGGCGGACCTGTCAAGAACGCCAACCCGCCTACCGGTCCGAGCTATACCCCGGAGCAGCCGCTCAGCGCGTTTGATGGGGAAGACCTCGCCGGGGAGTGGGTGTTACGGGTGTATGATCACGCGGGATCTGATACCGGCACGCTTCGTTCCTGGTCGCTCATTGTCGAGGTGAACGACGCGCCGGTCGCGGTCGATGATGCGTACACGACCAGTGAAGACACGCCGCTGACGGTTGTCGCGCCGGGCGTGCTCGGCAATGACACGGACGTTGAAGGTGATACGCTCACGGCGGGGCTGGTGAGCGGTCCGGTTCACGGCACGCTGACGCTGTATGCCGATGGCTCGTTCACCTACACGCCCGATGCAGGCTGGTTGGGCACCGATAGCTTCACGTATGCCGCCAGCGATGGCACCGCAAACAGCAACCCCGCGACGGTGACGCTCACGGTGACCGCTGCGCCGACGCCAATCCCGCCAACTCCGATCCCGCCGACATTCGTCCCGACGGCGCATCCGGCTGCGACCCCTGCCGGTCCGACGGCTGCCGATCACGCGCGGGCGCAGGCGCCGCTGTGCGCGGACCTGAACGGCGCGACCTCGGCCATCATCCGCGCGGACGTGCCGGCAGGGGCGGTGCCGGGCGGCAGCGTCTTCTGCCGCGTGATTGCGGAGAACGGGGTGTTCCGCAACCCGGCGGAGACGGCGCGCGTGGGGGTGATGAGCGTGCTGGAGCGGGGCGTGATCCAGGCGGTGGACATCTTCGGCTTGCTGCACAACGGGCAGCCGGTCACCTCGTTCAGCGCACCGTTCCGCGTCTGCCTGCAGGGGCAGGGGGTGATGGTGTACCTCGACGCGACGACCGCACCGCGCACGGTCTCCGAGCCGCCTGCCGTGTTCGAGGGGGGCTACACCTGCGCGACCATCCCGCACGCGGGGATGGTGGTCCTCGTCCCGGCTGCGTCGAGCAGCGCCGCAACGACCGGACAGTAATTCGGTAAAGCGTAGCGCCGATAAATCGGGCGCGGTTTTCTGGAGTGTCACATCGCCCAGGAAGCCGCGCCCTGCTCGATCTCCGGCTTGCTGCGCTCTAGCGCCCTCGCGCCGCCTCGCGTAGCTCGTGCTCAAGCTGCTCTAGTTCCTCACCACCGGACATCATGCGGATCATCTCCTCAAGCGGCAGCTCGTTTTTGGTGAACGTGCCGAGCGTGCGCCCGCGCTTGAGGATCGTGAAGCGATCCCCGATGGGGTAGGCGTGGTGCGGATTGTGCGTGATCAGGATGACGGCGATGCCGCGACTGCGCGCCTGGGCGATGTAGCGCAGAACGGTCCCTGCCTGTTTTACGCCGAGCGCCGAGGTGGGCTCGTCAAGGATCAGCACCTGCGCGCCGAAATGCACCGCCCGCGCGATGGCGACCGACTGCCGCTCCCCGCCAGACAGCGTGCCGACCGGCTGGTCCGGATCGCGGATGTCGATCCCGATGCGTGCCAGTTCCTCGCGCACGATGGCGTTTGCGCGGGCGATGTCGAAGCGCCGGAACGGCCCGCGCCCGATGGTCGGCTCCGAGCCGAGGAAGAAGTTCCGCGTGATGCTCATCAGCGGGATCATCGCGAGGTCCTGATATACGGTCGCGATGCCGTGGTCGAGCGCGTCGCGCGGGGACGTGAAATGCACCGGCTTGCCCTCGACCAGATATTCACCCTCGTCCGGCTGGTGCACGCCGGAGAGTATCTTGATCAGCGTGGACTTGCCTGCGCCGTTGTCGCCCAGCAGGCACATTACCTCGCTGCGATAGAGCGTCATCGACACGTCCTTGAGCGCGATTACCGTCCCGAAATATTTCGAGATGCGGCGCACCTCGACGATCGGCGTTTCGTTGTAGTCGGGCATGGCGCTCATGTCAGCGGGCCTCCGACGCCCGTTTGCGGATGTAGTTGTTCACCAGCACGGCGGAGATCAGCATGGCGCCCAGAAACACCATAAACCAGTCCGAGTCGATGCCGGTGTAGATGATGCCTTGCTGCACCATGCCGACCGTCAGCGCGCCGAACACCGCCCCGATCGCGGAGCCATAGCCGCCGGTCAGCAGCGTGCCGCCGATCACGACCGCGATGATGGCGTAGAATTCGCGCTGCTCCCCGCGCAGCGTATCCGCCCCGCCCGCCGACAGCACCTGGATCGTCGCCACCAGCCACGCCGACGCCGCGGTCGCCATGAACAGGATGACCTTCATCCGGTTGACCGGCACGCCGACATTCCGCGCGGCGTTGGCGTCTCCACCCATGCCGAAGATCCAGTTGCCGGGGCGCGTCCGCAGCAGGATGTACGTGGC
>Ga0134095_1001416_pt1 | contig 16576 bp, 13 predicted proteins | sample 6_2taG_FD_94449 | JGI IMG/M metagenome (GOLD analysis project Ga0134095, IMG submission 94449) | Switchgrass degrading microbial communities from high solid loading bioreactors in New Hampshire, USA - 6_20_20_110_A2 metaG | ecosystem: Engineered > Bioreactor > Semi-continuous > Anaerobic >... | reverse complement strand
TGGTACTACATCCGGTATCCTTGATTTCCTCTGTTTTGCTAAGGCCCGCAAACAAAGCAAAACGGAGGGAAGGAAAGATGAAAGAATACAAAATAAGAGTGAAAAATGAAATTGTTACTGTAAGCAAGGAAATATATACCGTCTATTACAAGATGAGAAGACGTGAAAAGTACATAGAGGAAACCAGCATAAAGAACAATCTTTCTTATGACCAGTTAGTAGAGCTGGACTATCCTATCGAGCAGAAAATGTGTGATCAGCAACTTCTTGTTGAAGACGTTATTATTGAAAAAATCATGCTTGAGAAATTAATGTTGGCGCTTGAAGAATTAACAGAGTATGAGCGCTTAATAATCAACGAACTGTTTTTTAATGGCAAAAGCGAAAGAGAGCTGGCAGAATCAATGAAGCTGCCAAGAACAACTTTGCAGTCTCGCAAAAACAGCATTATCAGTAAACTTAAAAAAATTATTGAAAAATAAAAATTTGTTTCGTCCACCCCTTCATTTTTTCGGCTTAAAAAGTGAAGGGGTATTTTTTATCCCTTATTGCTCTTTGAAAAATTACTGGCAAGGCTCGCTTGTAAGCCTTAAAGCCGTACATATCCAACAGCTCAAATACGTTAGCTGTTCAGCCGCTGAAACGGGAAGCGACATTGGTAAACACGCCAAGACAGCCTGAGGGCATTTTTTGCCCGTCAGAACGATGGCATCAAAGGCTATGAGCGAGATATGTTTGACCATAAAACAATCTGTGGTGGATTGTTTCGCCAGGACCTGAACAGCCTACAATGATACTCCTGCATAGTCGAGGTTGAGTCCCAGAGTGCAGCCCGGAGGTTCTCGGGGAGGTGGAATTCCTGTGATGCCTGCTGACCACAGGCAGTTTGAGCTGTTGCCCCGGTGCTTGGGAAGCAGCGGCAAATAGAGCACAGGATGAAGAATGATAACAAGCTTAACCGCTTTGATATCAGAAACTATGCAGCGGAACTCAAAATCCGCTGCATCCTTGTGGTATTAAAGCGAAATGTAAAGGGGGATAAAAAACCATGTCACAGACTCAAATAACCAATGAAATCAAGTACAAAATTGCGCTTTCGCTGCTGAACAGCCTGCTTGAAAAAGGGCTTATTACTCTTTCTGAATTGAAAGAAATTGACAGATTAAATCGGAATTCATTCACTCCAACCCTGGCGGAGGTATATGTGTAAAAACACTTGATATGGCCGGGTTTGTGTGGTACTGTGTGTTGCTGATAAAGCATCATGTACTGAAAAGCGAAAGGAGGAAGCGTATGGCAAAGGTAAGAGTCATCAAGCCAATCCATCGTATGGAAGCAGAAGCTGAAGCTCCGAAACTTCGGGTGTGTGCCTACTGCCGGGTCAGCTCGGACCATACCGGGCAGCTGCAATCCTTTTCAGCACAGGTGGAGTACTACACCCGGCTGATAGAAAGCAACGATGCCTGGACTTTTGCCGGAATTTATGCGGACGAAGGCATCAGCGGCACTGCCAAGGACAAGCGGGATGAGTTTCTAAGGCTCATTGCCGACTGTGAAGCCAAAAAGGTGGACATGGTCATCACCAAGTCCATATCCAGGTTTGCAAGAAACACCGCCGACTGCATTGAGACGGTAAGAAAGCTGAAAGTGCTGGGAATTGCAGTCTTTTTTGAAAAAGAAAACATCAACACCATGTCCGCTGAAAGCGAGCTGCTGATGACGGTTTTAAGCTCCATCGCCCAGGAGGAATCCATTTCTACCTCCAAAAATAACCGGTGGGCGATACAAAAAAGGTTCATGAAAGGCGAATGGAAGCCTTCCTACCTTCCCTACGGCTATATGAAGGGTAAGGACGGAGTAATCGTCATCAATGAAGAAGAAGCCGCTATTGTAAAAAGGATTTACACCGATTACCTGAACGGGAAAGGAACGTACGTCATCGCAAAGGAGCTTACGGAAGAAGGAATCCCAACAAGAAAAGGGGCGGAAGCCTGGGGAGAAAATGTGGTGAAGGAAATTCTTATGAATGAAAAATATTACGGCGACATGCTCCTTCAGAAAACCTTTACTACCGACACATTGCCTTTTAAACGAAAGCGGAACCGGGGACAAAAACAGAGTTATTATATCGCCAATGATCATGAACCCATTATTTTAAATGAACAGGCTGAACGAGTCAGGAAAATTATGGAGCAGCGAAAAATTGAAAAAGCCATGGTGGATACCGACCCCCGGAAATACAACCAACGGTACCCGTTTAGCAGCAAAATCCAATGCGGTGAATGCGGGAGTAATTTTAAAAGGCAAATCATATTCAAGGACAAACCTTATGAAACCGTACAGTGGTGTTGCACCAAGCATATCAGAAACCGGATTGAATGCAGCATGACAGCTGTCAAGGATAATCACATCAAAGCTGCATTCATCAATCTGTATAATAAGCTGAAAAGCAATTATGAGAAAATACTAATCCCACTGGCTGAGGATTTGAAAAAGCTTCACTACAGCAGGGAACATGAATCCCAGGTTAGAGAAATCAACAAAAGAATAACGGAACTTACGGAACAGAGTCATGTATTAAGTAGACTGAGGTCGAAAGGATATCTTGACTCTGTTCTTTTTATAGAGCAAAGTAACCTGATCACCAAGCAGCTCCACGAAGCCAAAAAGCAGCGAAGCAAGCTGTTCGAATACAACGGATTTAATGACGAGGCCGCCAGGACGGAGGAACTAATCGCTTTCCTTAAAAAGCAGGATGACCTGATGGAGAGCTTTGATGAAAATATATTTTTGCTGATGGTAGAAAAGATCATCGTAAAATCCAAGCTTGAAATCGCCTTCCGCCTGATCAACGGACTGGAGCTTCCGGAAATCATCGGAGAGGAAGTGGTCTGAATGGCTCAAAGACATATGCCCTTCGGCTATAAAATCATAGACGGAGCCGTAACCATCGAACCGGAAAAAGCAGACCTGGTCAGGAAAATGTTCAATGATTTTATATCGGGAATATCTTTAAACCAGATGGCAAAGGCCCTGACGGAAATGAAGGTTCCCAATGCCAACGGAAAGCCTTCCTGGAATCACGGCTCCATCGGAAAAATCTTGAGCAACTGCAAATACACCGGAAACGACTTCTATCCTGCCATTATCCCGGAGGAAGTATTCAATGCTGCTAATAGGCTCAGGGAAGAAAAGAACGCCCGGCTTGGCAGAAATGTCAATTACTTTGCCAACGGCATCTCCAGTGCTTATCCCTTCAGCGGCAGGTTGATATGCGGGGAATGCGGGAGTATTTTCAAAAGGTACACCGAACATCATGACAGGAACAAGAAATGCAACTGGAAATGCAAACGGTATATCGTTGACAACAGGGTATGCTGCAAAAGCGGTGTGGTTGATGATAAGCAGCTTGAAGCAGGCTTTATACAAATTATCAACCGGGTAATGGAGAGCCCTGAAATGATAGAAAAGCGTCCGGCAGTGAATGCTGTGGCAGAAAGTGCAGAATTAAGAAAGATAAAAATGCAAATATCCAGCGGACTCGGTCAAAACGGCCTGAAACCGTCGGAGATGGCACAGCTGCTGTTCAAAAGAGCTGTAGAACAATATCGAGTTTCCCAGGTGGATGACTTTGAATATAAAACCAGGAGATTGAAAGCGGTGCTTGAGAAATATAAGCCCATTAAAGCATTTGATGAGGCTTTATTTAAAGCGACCATCAAAAGCATAACAGTGGAAATCACCGGGCAGCTCCGGTTTGAACTGATCAACGGAGTGACGATGAGCACATCATATAAACTACGGGAAAAAGGAGGAAAAACCCATGGCGATGGGACAAAGAACAGTATCGGTAATCCCAGCAAATCCGATTTATGATTTCAAGGAAAAAGCAAAGATAAAAAAGCTAAGAGTAGCTGCCTATTGCCGGGTCAGTACGGAGCTGGAGGAACAGCAGTCCAGCTACCAAGCGCAGGTGGATTATTACACGATGGAAATTATGAAAAACCCAGGCTGGAAGTTTGCAGGCATTTATGCCGATGAGGGCATATCCGGCACTAGCACAAAAAACAGGACAGGTTTCAATAAACTGATTGAAGACTGCATGGCAGGCAAGATCGACCTGGTGCTGACAAAATCCATCAGCCGTTTTGCAAGGAATACCCTTGACTGTATTCAATACATACGGAAACTGAAAGAAAAAAACATAGGAGTGTTCTTTGAGAAAGAAAACGTCAACACCCTGGACAGCACCGGAGAATTTCTAATCACTATCCTCGGAAGCCTGGCCCAGGAAGAAAGCCGCTCCTTAAGCACCAACACAAGGTGGGGTGTGGTCCGCCGGTTTGAGAAAGGACAGGTTATGGTCAATCACAACAAGTTTTTAGGATATACGAAAAATGAGGCCGGTGAATTGGTGATAGTACCAGAGGAAGCAGAAATTGTAAGGCTGATTTTCAGGCTGTATTTAGAGGGCTTAAGCATTACCCAAATTAAAAAGTACCTGGAGGAAAACGGCATTAAAACCGTTACCGGAAAAAACCAATGGTCTACAACTACCATTAACAACATGCTCTCCAACGAGAAGTATATGGGAGATGCCTTGCTGCAAAAAAGCTATACCGTAGACTACCTCACAAAGAAAAGAATTAAAAACAATGGAATTGTCCCGCAGTATTATGTGGAGGACAGCCATGAGGCCATCATTTCCAAAGACTTGTTTCACCGGATACAAGAAGAAAAAGCACGCCGGGCTAACATTAAAAAGACTTCAGAAAAAAGAGCCAAAACCGACAGTGGGAAATACAGCTCAATATATGCTCTCACCGAATTATTGATATGCGGGGAGTGCGGCAAGCCTTACAGGCGGGTATCCTGGACAGCATACAGCGAGAAAAGAATTGTCTGGCGGTGCTTAAATAGACTGGAGTACGGGAAAAAACACTGTCAAAAGTCTCCGACCATTGATGAAGAAGTTTTACATAGAGCCATTATGGATGCATTCAATTCCCTCATACAGGATAAGGGGGACTTTGTGGACACGCTTCAGTCCAATATTCAGCTGGTGATGGGCAACCGAGCCAAGCAGATGGACATAGCAAAAATTGAGGAACGGATCGCGGAATTAAAAAAAGAGATGATAGGCTTCGTAGAGGAAAATGCAAGATGTGGAGCAGATAATACGGACTTTGACGAGCACTATGCCAAAATCTCCGCCGAGCTGAAAGAGCTTCAGAAGATAAAAACGCAGTATGCCGAGCAGCAAGCCAGGCAAGACAGCTTCCAGCGAAGGATCGAGGATATGAAGAAGTTCCTGAACACCGCAGACTGTAAATTATCAAATTTTGATAACCAGCTTGTCAGACAGCTTATACAAAGCATCAAGGTCGTGTCAAAGGATAAGATTCTCATAAAATTCAAATCGGGTTTGGAGATGGAGCAGGAGCTGAGCAAAAAATAACATTACCCAGAAGAGACAACCGCCAAACTGTGAAAAAGCAGAATGGCGGCTGTTTTTCATGTATAGTATTTGTTTGAATAGTTCCTTCACAGAAATAATTCAGAGAATTTATTGTTTTCATTCGTTTCTTCGTATATAATGTTATTTGGAAAATATTTCTGCGAGGTATAAGGAATGGACTATATTACGGCAAAAGAAGCAGCAGAAAAATGGGGGATATCCCAGCGCAGGGTCCAACTCCTATGTGAGCAAGGACGAGTGGCGGGGGCGGTTCGGTTAGGATGGGCATGGGCAATTCCAAAAGAAGCGGACAAGCCTGCTGATGCTCGAAAAAATAAAAACGAAAATAATACATAACGGTGATTTTAAAACTATCCCATAATGTATGAGGTGAAATCAGGTGCACACGAATTTTCTTGAAGTTATTCCCGAATGTGATGAATTTAAAGTATACATTGAAAGTTATAGTGATGATCGGATAAACGAGCTTAGAAAAACTTATAATGATGCATACGCTTTTTTTAGATATAAATTTAATGATGAAGTTTGTATAGTTGCTTTTCCTTTATCAAGTGATAATAATCCATGTGATTTTTCCACAGTAAAAATTATTAAAACTACCGACGAACCTCTTTTAACAAGTAAAATTATACATGAACTACTAATAAGACAGATGGTCAAATTAGGGAGGTATTCTGCAAAATATAGACCAATTACTTTCCTCTCTGAAAAAAAGGCAGACAATATTATTGCAGAAGCTATTCCTGAAAAGTATAGATCTGTTTTGGGATATAAGAGAGGATATGAATTCGAGAGTCGTATATTTTATCCTGATTCAAAACCTATATTTGGGGTAATTATTAACACTTATTTTCGTTGGGATATAAAGATTACTTGTGAAGAATTATTAAAGCTTGGTTTTGATATCATTGGAAAATACGTCGTTTGCTATGAAGATTCAAAAAACAAACTCCTTGACAGCAGAAAAGTATTATTAGGGTATGTAGAATCTATAGTTGGTCAATTCGCCAATGTAAAAAAAGACGATGAAGTATCCACTGTGGAGCTTTCTAAAATATATATTGAGAATAGTTATTCAAACCGCATTGCTCTGTTATCGAAATTACTCGGGAATGAAAAAGGATCTTATTTGCTACAACAAGTTAAACAGTCATCAGGGAAAAGAAAAAGCGCCGATTCGCAATTCCAAGCAATTGAGGCAATAGCATTATGGCTACAGAAAATGTCATTAGGAAACGGTGAGTTTACAATTAAGTTTGCATCTTTTATAGATAGTAGCGATACCCGATGGAAAACAAACTCTTTTGAAGATACTACATTTATATTTGATTTGCATGATAGTAAAAAGGATACCATTCCATCCAGAGGTTTAAGAAATTTTGGTCCATATGATGCAACGTTTTTCACTCCTAAAACACCTAATTGTGCTGTGATATGTAATAGAACAGCACGCGGAACCGTAACAGAATTTCTTAACAAACTCCAAATGGGAATACCATCGGTTACTACATCATATGGAGCTCCTTATGGACAAGGTTTTGTAAAAAAATATGGGCTCAGTGATCTCAAATGGACGATTTTTGAGGTTGATTCAGATACTTTTTCAGAATATGAAAAAGCTATAAAAACTTGTTTGTCTTCAGGAGATACATGGAATTTAGCAATTATTCAGGTTAACGAAAAACAACGAGATTTGCCAAACAATATTAATCCATATTATCTTGCAAAAGCAAAATTTATGGCGAACAATATCCCTGTTCAAGAAGTCAGGTTTGAAACGATGAAAAAGCCTGACTCATCATTAGTATACATATTGGATAACATAGCTTTGGCATGCTATGCTAAAATGGGAGGAACACCATGGGTCATACCATCTAATAAAAGCATTGACCGAGAATTAATTATTGGTCTTGGGAGTGCAATCATAAAAAAAGGACGATTTAGATTTGACCGGCGTATTGTTGGTATTACGACTGTCTTTAATAGTGATGGTAGATATATAATGAGTAATAAATCGGCTGAATCCGATTTCTCAGAGTATTTACATGCACTTCTTGATAACTTAAGAGGTCTTTTCAAAGAAATTATAAAGGAACAAGGATGGAATAAGGGGGATAATATTCGACTTGTATTTCATTGCTTTAAGCCGTTCAGATTTGTTGAAATTAACGCCATAAAGCAATTAATGAAAGAAATCGGAAGTGAATACAATATTATTTTTGCTTTCTTGCATATTTCAAGCTACCAACCTCTATTTGCAATTGATAAGAGTGAAAATGGAGTTTTATCATATGGAAGTGCTAATCGGAAAGGCAAGTGGATGCTATCGAGAGGGGCAGGAATAAAACTTGATGATTATAACTATCTTCTTCAGATAACCGGAGCCAACGACATTCGTACATATAATCATGGCATGGCACGTCCAATTATGTTGAAATTACATCGCGATTCTACTTTTACTGATTTAGATTATTTAGCTCGACAAGTATATAATTTTTCATCATTATCGTACCGAAGTTTTTCACATGCTCCGTTGCCGGTAACAATTTGGTATTCACAATTAATAGCACAACTATTAGGAAATATGCGAGATGTGCAAGGATGGGATTCCGATGTTTTAATTAGGAACCTAAGATATAGCAGGTGGTTTCTATGATAAATGTTAGGTTGATTAATAAAAGTGATGATGACTCTTTCTTAGTGCAATGTTTTAAGAACTATTGCTGTAAAAGTGTTGCCGTTGACAAGTCAGTCTATGAGAGCAGTATTAAAGATATGAACGATTATAGAACGGTTGCCGCAATAGGTTACTTATTAATTTCAAATGAAAAATGGAAACATACGTTAAGCGATTTTAAGGACGGATTATCGAGGATTTCAAAGAGAGAAATAAAGTCATCTACACTTATTTATGATCAGTTAGCATTAGTCGGGATTACCGTTGCCATAAAAGAACATCAAATTATTGATTACTATCAATGGTTACACAACATTTTTTTTGAATCGGAATCATATTGTATAAGATCATCAAAGGATACTACATTCATAAAAATATTAAAAGCTTATTTTGACGACCAGACTTATCCGGTAGACGTCCAATTTAAAGATAAAATTCTTATTATTTGGCTCTCAACATTCTCAAAAGAGAAAAAGAATACATATAAAGAGCAGGCAGAACTAATTCAAAGAGCTTGGAAATGTGAAGGATATCTTTTTGATGATATACTTTATGATGGTCTTTGTGCGTTCCTAATAGATCTTCTAATCCAAGATAAATTTGAGTTTGGGCTTATACCGATTGAGCAAAAATATAAAAATGCTGTAAATCATTGTAAGTGGATTGCAAAAGTTTGGGCTATAGTGATTACAATATTATTAATATTAGTAGTAGTGTGCCTTACTGTTTTTATTTCATATTTAGCTTGGAGTTACGAAGCATTTTCAAACAATAAAATGTGGTATGTTCCATTAATCTTTCAAATTATGTCGGTAATAGGAATACCCTATGGCTTAATTAAAAATACGAAAAAGGTTAATACTTACTTGGAATCAATGATTTTTAGTCGTGTAATGAAATCGAGAAGACTGGATTAATAATTGGTTGACCATTTAGGATTTTTGAAGAAATTACCCACGCAGACAAATTTATTCTGGTTAACAAAAATGATGGGTGTATTTTAAACGAAGATGCACCCGTTTTTTTATACTCTTTATTAGCTTCACAACAATTACATTTAAAAAATTAGAGGGAAATCAATGCTTTTTAGTTTTATCTTTTTCATGCGCTCAAGGCATGTTGAGTGCATAGTATTGATGTCAAAGGTTGAGAAATAGAAATCTCAAAATGCTTATAAATAAAGGGTTTCCAGACATTGATTCTTTCTTTCAGCTGTTTAGCCTGAGGAGACAATGTCAGGAAACCCTTATTTTTATTGTTTGCGGGAACATGTCAACTACCCTGAAAGTGATAGGTTGAGTTGACAGATTAGATAACGGGCATTTTTCATAGGGGTTGAGGAGACAGATTGGATGTAAGAGTACATAATAAACCCTGAATGCAACGTATCATAAACACCAAGATTATACATTAAAACCTGACTTTATATAAGGTCGGGTTTACTCTGATTATAGATCTAAAGTTTATCATTGTTTTTATGAGAATGCTCTGATATAATTTTACATATATATAAAGCTTAGGATATAATACTTACATGCTCGTAAGCTATTCAAATGTTTGAAAAAAATACTCATATAAAATGATAGAAGAAAAACTAAGTGCCAGAAAACAATGAGCTTTGAATTTAAACTTTCGATTAAGCATAACCGTGGTCATGTAAATAATAATTTGACACGAAATTGTTGGTTTCTGAAGTGAAATAATTGATTTCGCGATAATGTGTAATTCCAACGATTAGATTTAAGAATGCCAAGGGGGGATAATTATGCCGATAGATTCAGGTAGAATTGTGATATGGTATCATGATGAGAGTGAAGTAGATAAACGATACTCTTGGCTCTCAAATTCTACGTTTCTTGTAAACAATGCAGAAACAATTAATTATGCGGATTGTTCATATTCGAAAATCCTTGCTCTTACCGAATATGCGCGGCCTGACTTTATTTTATCTGTTGATGGAGAACCTCTACTCAGTGCTGAATTGACTGAAATGAATCCTTCAGGCCATAATATGCCACAACGTTTTTCATGCCTACTCAGGGCGGCAGAAATTGGGATACCGTCCTTGTTTTATTATCCTGAGTATGCACGACGCACGGCATCAGATCCCAATCCACGCTATTTGAACGTTCGTGTACCTTTGGCTCAGTTGCGCTTATCAGAGATATATCAAGTTCCATCCGTATCATTATTCTGGCCAACTGATCCCAATACGCTATTTCCAACTAACGATGTTACTGCTCATAAACCCTTGGCAGACTTTGTAGAATACATAGCTCGCAAAGCTATTGCAGGTGGAACATTTAGTATGACTGACCCAGAATATATTAAAATACAAAATGCAATGAAAGTTGCAGCAACTCCAAGAGAACCTTACAGAGAAAATCCTTCATTTCGTAAAGTATTTCCAAATGGAGATTCATTTACAAAATCTATTGTATCTGGAGGAAATGCAATTGATCCGCCGACCTCGTGCAGTGTAGAGAATACTCACGAATATCTGAGTGACTTATTTAGAGACTTTGGTAAGCGCCTTCCTAAAAACAAAAAAACGGGTACCCTTTTGAAAAGAGAGTATACATTTGTATATAAAGGCGTACCAAACCAAACCCAAACAGGTCCTGAGCATCCATATCCTGGGTATCTTACTTTACTGGACGTGCTATATCTTCGTACTCCGAATGGGCAAACAACAAGAGATAGGAGCATGAATTTAGCATTTGAGTTGCCAATTACATTGGAGAAGTATATTGAAAATGCAATAAACAGGCCAGTAGGCTTAAATATTATAATGGAATTCGCAGACATTATTATTTTGAGCGATGCAATAGTACTTGGTGGTTGGATTAGAAATTTATACGCAGGCGCTGTGCTCATCCGAGGTGTATGATGACTGAATATAAGGTATGGAGATCAATTGTTGATTATGGTCTTTCCCAAGGTTGGGAGTTATTAGGAGCGTGTCCTCCTGGGGGAAGTGTTTATGTTTGTAATCGTTGTTGTCTTATTGATCCGGAAACAGGTAAACGTGACGAACCTGATATATTGTTTAAAAACGGTACCACATTAATTGCTGTAGAGTGTAAACCAAGACTGTCTGGTTTAATCTCCACTTCAAAAAACTCGTTAAATGAGACAGATGCCGAGAAGTTGTTACGTATTGCAGCTAATTTCAATACTGGTATATATAACAAGCAATTAAGTGAAAATTATGGAATAATAGAACCGGTCACTTTGCAAATAGCACTTGGTTATTCAAAAGGAATCAGAGATAATCATTTTTCTATAAGTGAGTCATTTCACCATTTTATTGTTACGAATAATACTGTCGAATATAAAAATTAGTTTTGTTTTATCGACGGTGTGAGACTTTTCTGTAAGTTATAAAAGAAAGCCTTCTATGATTTTATGTTACCATAGAAGGCTTTTAAGTATGATAGAGTACAATAAAGTTCGCAATTTCGCGAAGGTATAGAAAAGCCATTGGGACTCCGATAAAATGAATGGTATCGAGACATTCAAAGAAGGAGTTGGCCCCAATGACTCAAGGAAAGAATAACACAGATCTTACGGAATTGCTACTGAAATGTATGGCGGAGCCCGACCCGATGCTCAGTATGCTGGAATGGCTCTGCGCTCAACTGATGGAGGCGGAGGTTTCCGGCCTTGTGGGAGCGGAAAAGAATGCGCATAATCCGTCTCGAAGCGACTACCGCTGCGGATATCGCCCCCGGCGGCTGGATACTCGCGTAGGGACGATGTATCTCATGGTGCCAAAGCTGCGCAGTCAGGGATACATCCCTTTCTTTGTCACGGAACGCAAACGCAGCGAGGCGGCGCTGATACAGGTTATTCAGGAGGCGTTCGTGCAGGGCGTGTCTACACGGAAGATGGAAAAGCTGGCTCACAGTCTGGGGATAGAGAACCTCTCCCGCAGTCAGGTCAGTGAGATGACAAAAGGACTCAATGAACAGGTACAGGAATTTCGCAACCATTCTCTGACGGATACCCGTTATCCTGTCATTTGGACGGATGCCCTGTACGAAAAAGTCCGTATGGATGGCCGTGTCGTCAGCATGGCGGTGATGGTTGTCTGTGGCGTAAACGAGCAAGGACACAGGGACATTCTCGCCGTAGAACCGATGCTGGATGAATCCAAAGAGAGCTATTCCCAGTTGTTTCAAAGTCTTTTGGATCGCGGTTTGAAAACGCCGCTGCTGGTGGTTTCCGATGCGAACAAAGGGCTGATTGCCGCCATCCGAGAAAGTTTTCCCGGCGCATCCTGGCAGCGCTGCAAAGTGCATTTCATGCGAAATATTCTGGCTCATATACCGCAGAAAGAAAAAGAATCCTTTGCAGCCCAACTAAAAGAAATCTGGCTGGCACCTTCTCTCCAATTAGCCCAACAGCGCGCAAAGCAGTTGTCGGAGCAATATGGGAAGCGGTTTCCCAAGGCAATCGAGCTTCTGGAAGATGGGCTGGAGGACTCACTGGCTTTCTATGCATTCCCCGAGCTTGATGCCCGTAAAATTTCATCGACCAATATGCTGGAACGGCTGAACAAGGAAATCCGGCGCAGAACCAACGTCGTTGGGATATTTCCAAACAACGATTCCTACTTGCGGCTGGTAACAACATATCTCATGGAATACGCTGAAGATTGGTCTGTTTCCAGAGCATATTTGAATCCTAAATCGATTCAGACACTTCTGCTAAACGCAGCTTAATTTATTTCGTGGAGCCCCTAAATTGCGAACTTCTCTTGACACAGCCTTAAGTATTTTACATTCTTGCTTTATATATCGGAACCCACGTATTTCCTTCTCTTGATAGATAGGCTTTTATCTCAGCCTCCAAATTTTTCGTGGTAAGGTCGAGTAGCGAATCCTGTGACCGGTTTTCTACATCTATTGATGCAAAAAGTTCCGGTAATAGACGAAGGTATAATTCTGCATATAAATCAGCATTTAAAATACTATTTTGCCTTGCGCATATCTCAGATAGGGTGTTCCTTATTATACTTCTCCAATCACAGTTTATTGGCGAAGAAAGACATGAACCGTTTTTGAAGAAGCTGTAAACAAAGTCACCAAAGATTGCGCCATCTCTCCTTGAGTCTATTGTTCTTTTATAAACATCAACACCATCTTGAAATATAACCCCGTTTTTAGGTAAGCAGAACCCCGCTCGTTTAACCGCCCTTAAAAATGATATCCATGCTTCAGGTTCTTTATTATTAAAAGTTACAATACAGTAATGTTTTTCTTTTAATACCCGATAAGCTTCAGAAAATACTCTTGTCAATATTTCCTCATACTCGTCAAAAGATTTCCAGCCTGGGTATCCTTTTTTTCTTGCTGGCACTGCTTCTTGTGAGCGCTTTGGCACTGCAGAAATTTCCGGTATAAATTTATGAAGCCACGTAGTCCAAAATGCAGAGAGTTCACCATAGTGTAAATAAGAACCGTACGGCGGATCAGTTATTACCAAATCGACTGTGCAAGAAGGAATTTCTGGTAATGATTCAGATGAACCATTCCAGATAGAAAAGTTTGCCTGATCATTTATAACAGAACTTATCGATCCTTCTTTGATATATGAGGTAATGCGAGATTTTGCGGAAGATACACCACTAACATAGCTTTGCCACCGTTCAAAAAAGCATATTATTGGGTTTACTTCAACAAATGTATAAGGGGTCCAAAAATTCGATTTTGCCCACTCAAGAGGTTTTGTAGCACCCCGCCAGGACTCGTTTATACATGAAAAACGAGAGCAGTACCTCAAACTCCCTGAGAGTACATAAAACAACCTACGCTTGTTCTCTGTGCTTAGATCTGATTCATTTATTTGATTACCAATATAGGTTACAATAGCACGTGACGCAACTGGGATAAATTGTTCAAAATAAATAAAACCCTTTTTATGTAACGCACTTTCTCGCTGCAGATTACAATCTGGAATGGGAGTCGTAGGTTGGAGAGAATCAGAAAGCCCCAGACGTTCTATCCCCCTTAGTATGTTATTATATAAATCTTGCAACTCGTTAGTTGTACACGGTACAATATGAGGATTAATTGGCTTACCTTTTGAAATTGATTGATCATCCATGCAGCATATGCCAGTAGGTAGAATACTGTCTGCATGAACACATTTTGGTCGAAATCTGTGGCCGCAAGAAGGACAAATATAAAATCCTTGACCAGAGGCGGATTCTGGTGACAAAACCATTTCCGCAGCACATTCCGGGCAATTTGTGTAAGACGACCACTTAATCCAATAAATCAACTCACCTTTGAATGAGTATAAGTCATTAAAAGTGCTGCTTAGCTTTTGCTTAATATGATCAACAAACAAAGAGAGCTCGTCTAAATTGCATGTTGTCATAAGAGCTTCCTGCTCCATGATAAAGCAAGCTAAATCGCTTGTATCACATGTAATTACCCTATGCCCGGCAGACAATCCTTCGACAAGCATTGTTCCGCCGCCTCCAAAAGGATCAAAAATAATAGAATTACTTCTTGGGGCATAGTACTGAATTAAATTATTAATAACGTTGTGCGGACGCCTTGCAAAGTAACGATGCACCGTATAAATTGGGTCATGAACTTTTGCTTTTATACTGTATGAAATTGGATCTATGCTCATTTCTTTTTCTCCAAAATTAAAATGTAGTTATGGTCAATGTGGTTACCCTTTCGCCTAACATGCATTCCAGCCTTATGGTTGGTAACCCAAATAAATATTTCTTTTGTTACAAATCCGATTTGCTCACCTGCTAATATTACATCAGTAAATGGGTGAGAAAGTGTACCTCCATTTCTGCTATCACCAATTACAACCGCTAAAACACCGCCGGGCTTGAGCACTCGGTATGCTTCTGAGACCCAATTTTGTGTAAAGCTCGAAAATCTTGCTAGAGTCCCCGATGATATGTCGTTGTTTCGACAATCATCGAAAATATTAGACTTATTATTGAAAATATCTGCGGCCTCTATAACTGATAACGCAATTCTACTAATCGCGAAGTAATTTATAGTTGTTCCATAGGGCGGATGAGAGAAAACAAGGCTCACGCTTTCATCTTCAGCAGGCAAAGCACATGCATTACCCAACTGCACATTCGGGATTTTATAGTTTGATATACTAGACAACTCTTTGTTTTTCTGTATGAACATCTCAATCTCTCTTAAATAGGATTCGGCAAATTTTTCCTTTGAAAACGTTACAGCATCTTTGTATACATAGTGATTAGTGCAACGCTTGTCAATGCAACAATAATCAGGCAAAATGCATGCTAAAGTAATTGTCAGTATATTCTTTATTTCATTTGAGTTAATACTCTTGATTGAAGAAAGGCAGCCTAAAACAAATCTACATACATCTGACGGAATCCATTTTGCGCCAGAAATAAGTAGATTATCTTCTGAAAGCCCTTCAAAACCAGAGAGTTCTTGTTCTTCATATACAATACGGTGAGCCTCTCGCATCAGATCTTCTATCAACAAAGGAGTAAGTGGGGTTGTCTTTACTTTACTCAATAATACTGCTACTGGATTTGAATCCACTGCTGTGCACTTTCGCCCGCTTATGGACAGTTCCAGCGCTACTGTTCCACTTCCACAAAAATTAACAATAGCATCACCGCTATTGTTAAGATCTGTTGATAAAAAAGATAACAAATCTCTAACCAAGAAAGACGGCAAAGATCCATACCATCTACCAAAACCATGCGTATAGGGATATGGGTCACGTAAGTTTCCATAGTCAATAATCGTGCTCACAAAGCCAGCATCAGTGCGGCGAATGCCAATATTGACTGGTGAAATGCTCTTTATGTAGTCTGACAGTTTATCAGCAGCGAGCAGTTCAGAAAGCACTTTTTGCATTCTTTCTTGAGGTTTTCTTTTTTCAGTTGCCCAAGCATTTACTGAAGTATAGCTCACGTTAAGAATGTGCGCTAATTCCTCTTGAGTTATTCCGTGTTTTTGGATTATTTGTGTAATCATATTATTTTTCATAGTATAAAAATTATACTATAGCGCAGTCTTTTTTGCAAGAGGCTATTTCGTAAATCAGCAAAATATTTTGAGCTTGAAACTGTTTACTACATAGGAATCTAATGGCATTTAAGACAACGCTGGCTAAATGTTACTTCTCTTTCAATAACTGGATGTAACCTCCTATTCAAACTCTTTTGCCAACATAAAACTGACTAATACAAAATACATATTTGAGGTTATTATTATAAATGTTATAATTTACCTATGGACTAATATTTCATAGTGAGGGGGGAGTATCTTGGCTGGTAATCGTTCATTTAAAGACTATGTGGCAGATAGATTCTATAATGAACTATTTACTGAAATTCAAAATTATGCTGCAGATAACTATGATGATTTAAGCTTGCGGTTATACAG
>Ga0134095_1001406_pt1 | contig 16657 bp, 14 predicted proteins | sample 6_2taG_FD_94449 | JGI IMG/M metagenome (GOLD analysis project Ga0134095, IMG submission 94449) | Switchgrass degrading microbial communities from high solid loading bioreactors in New Hampshire, USA - 6_20_20_110_A2 metaG | ecosystem: Engineered > Bioreactor > Semi-continuous > Anaerobic >... | reverse complement strand
GCAACAATAGAATGGGAATAGCTGCAGGAGCTGAGTAACGGGCGAAGCTTTACTTAAAACAAAAAAGAGGAGGAAAGTTCCTCCTCTTTTTTTGTACCTTAATGTTTATTCATGGCAACAGCCCGGACAACCTTCGCATCCATCCAGCTGCTCAAAAGCATCCATCATGAGCTTTTCCTTTTCCTCATCGGTGAGCTCTTTCTTTTTATCGACTGGATTGACGACTTTCTTTTCTTCTGGCATTATTATGCCTCCTTTTTGTTTGATACGGTTTAAAGGAGCGGGTACCCTGCCTGTTTCCAGGCATTTACACCTCCGGCCAAGACCTTAACATTAGAGAAGCCCTTATTTTCGTATGACGCTGCCACACGGGCAGACGTAGCGTCGTCATGTCAGGCGCAGTAGAATATGACCTCCTGATCCTTGCTTATGTCCTTTTCTTTGCTGCGAAATTCACCGAAAGATATGGCGCCTTCGAGGTGCACCTTATTAAAACGCTCGTCATCCGCATAGGCGCAGACTAACAAGGCCTTGCCGGACTGCACCGCTTGTCTTGCCTCTTGCGGGCTGACTTTTTTCGCCATAGCTATCCCCTCCTTTAAAACCTATATATTAGCCACGCCTAAATTATATCAAATTCAAATTGTTTTAGCTACACAAACGTTGAAAATGATTTATTTGATTTTAAGGTACTTTTGAGGTACCTGAAGCTTCGTCAAACCAAGATATCCCTTCCCGAAGACATAGGTATCCTGATAGACGAGTATGTAATTTGTCTTTTCGATGCCGGTGTTTAGATCGACGTAATAGCTACCGTTCCATTGCGATCCTGGCGTGTATTTTTCATATGCCTTAATCAGGTCTCCAATGGATGCTTTTGCTTTGCCATCAATAACCCTTTTGGCTAATTCGACTAAACCTGCAGATTCTGCATATCCGCAGGAATAAGCCCAAGTACCAAGCCTTCCACTGGCTCCCTTTTGTATAATCACATTTTCAATTTTTTTCATGATCGCGGGGAAGTTGCCCTTTTCAGCTGTCAGATCCAACCCCAATGCTCCGGGATAACCTCTTAGTGGTGATGGTACGGATGACTCCACGTAATATCCTCCGTAAGTAACAATTTGTCTGATAAGCGGTTCAACGTGAGCGACGTTGGTATTAAAGAAAGCTGTATTAGGACCGTATTTCTTAAGCCAAGCGGGCACTTTCTCCAGAATGAACTGCTGGGCTCCTGCCACCCCAACATCGCTCACCGGGTCCGGCGCCGTTTCGAAGTGAAATTTCAAACCAATATCTTTACATGTAGCTTCCATGATGTTACGCCTTCTGGAGAGCAGCTCATAGCTCATGTGGCGTGGAAAGGATATATGAACAAAATCGGTTGCTCCCATCATCTTTGCCGCTACAGGAATGAGATACCCTCTATAGATGTCGTTAACACTTGTGACCAGATCCGCCACGGAACTAATGACGCCAGGATCCTCTTGAGCTTCGGCGGCAAAACATAAAATGTCTGGTCTTCTTTCCTTCACACGCCTAAAGGCCTCTGTCGTTCCAGGTATAGATTGGTTTACGACAATTGCTTTCATAAGGGGATCGTCGGCTAAGCCAACGATCTGACTTATTACCGTTTCCATTTCTTGCATAAAATTATCCGGGTAGGTCACATGCACTATCATGCCTCCGGATGCTGCATCTCCATACTCTTGTATGACTCTCTCTGCGCCGCGAAGTTCGTCTTCGCCCTGTGACACAGTTCCCGTAACAATTCCGATATGATATGGTGCTGCAGCATAAACAATATCACATGTAGTTAGAAGAAACATAAAAAGCATTGCAATTACAACGTATACAGCTCTTCTCATCGTTATTACCTCCATATGGCCATACGGTATTTGGTATATGGAACATGTTACTTTTTTGAGTTTGCTTTGTCAATGAACAATAGACTATTGATTTTTGTGGCAATATATGATATATGTGTCACATGGTAAATAGGAATTTTGATAACTCGAAGATCAATACCAGTTGCTAAAATGTTATTTTCATCACATGCGTAAGTACTTAATGTTAGTTGTCGAAATCATAACATTCTATACATATATGACATATATGATTGCAACGTATCTTCTGCGTGTTTATCCTCTTTGAAGCTATAGTGTATTTGTTACATTCTATGATGTTTATGTTAATAAATATATAGACCATAGGATGATGTATTATATTATTGATTTAGCGATAATTCGGAGGGAAGAGAATATGTATGAGGATAAAAATTGAATTTTCCCCGCAATCGGAAAAGTTATCACTTCCCATTCATCATAATAGTTTAATACAAGGATTCATTTATAGTAATTTGGATAACATTATTTCGAGTAGACTGCATAACGAAGGAGTTGCTTTTGGGAAAAGGCAGTTTCGCTTCTTTACTTATAGTCGTCTATACGGAAAATATTCAATTAATAAGGAAACTATTGAATTCACCGGCCCACTAAAAATACATATGAGTTCCATTCACGAAGATGTGCTCGAATCCTTTGTAAAACACCTTTTAATAAAAGGCAAAATACAGTTAGGGTCGCAACAGTGCGAGTTGCTTCGAATAGATGTCGAAGAAAAACCAAAGTTTGCTCGACCAATCCAAGTTAAAACCCTTTCTCCAATTACCGTTTATAGCACACTGACCGCAGGAGATGGACGAAAAAAAACCTATTACTACAGTCCTACAGAGCAGGATTGGGAAATTCAGATTTTCACAAACTTATGGAGGAAAAGTCAGGCCCTTGGTCTGGGACCCAGCGATCCTGCGTATTTAGCAGGGGCAAGGATAAAACCAATTAGGGTTGGCAAACAAGACCTCAGGATAATGAAATATCGCGACACCGTAATCAAGGGTTGGACAGGTATTTACGAATTGAATCTTCCGGAGGAATTTTTCTACCTCGCCTATGACGCCGGTTTAGGGGCAAAGAACAGTCAGGGGTTTGGGATGATTAAGGTGGTATGATATCAAGAGAATAGTGAGGCGATACAGCGAATGGTTAATATTCATTGGACAGGGCATCCTTTTGTGGATGCAGGGTTGGCAGCTATGGCAGCAGCTGTACAAGTGAGTAGTCTGGATGATTTCACGGCCGATACATTAGAATTGGCCGTGAAGGAGCTAAAGCGAATTTTACTCAGTGATCAAGCTTTGGGCATAGGCGTTGAAGGAGCGTTCGTAAGGAAAGCATTATCTCAAATTTTCCCCAATAGTGAACTCATTAACCCAGCTAATTGGAAAAAGGGAGGGACATATGAAGAAAAGGCACAAATGGTTCGCGAAAAATTTTCTAATGAATTAGAGATGGAATTGGACCATGCGAAGCAGTGTTTAAAAAACTATAATAGCAGTAATGGTTATGATATTTGTAATATATGTGGCGAAAGACGGCCCAAGTCATCGTTCTTCCTTAGGCGTAAAGACAAGATGCCATTACTAGAAGGTATTGTTAATTATTATCCTGCTTTTTCATTTGGCGTTCGTATCTGTGGATTGTGTGCATTAGCTACCCGCTTTTTCCCGTTATCGGTAATGCGAACAGGAGTGCGAAATCGCCTGTGGTTTCTGCATGCCCAAGATCTCGCCATCTCAAAAAGGATTTCCGAGAAATATGTTTGGGAGCATTTTAACAGTGCTATTGCAGCGAATAAAACTTTAGATTTTTTTAGTAGCTGGAATACTGCAGGCAACGAAGGAACTGTGCTTTATGTTTTATATAATTTATTAGAAGAAATGCCTAGTCAGCTACGTCATATTTACGAGAACCCTCTTCCAACAACAGCCTATTTATTTTCTAATGATAATCGTGGCGGTTACATATTAACATTACCTATTCCGCATGCATTAATGGAATTTCTAGCTCTACTTCAGGTGAAATCGCACAAAGAATTTAATCGTTTTTGGAAAGATTTATTAGAAGTATCTTGGATTCAAGGAAATGACGTTAAAATCCGGATTCGCTACGTAGAGTTGATTTCCAAATTGTTACTGAATGGTGAATCAATCATTAAAGCCTGCTTGGATCACGAAAAACCTGAATTGAGAGGGGGGTGGATAGGTCATCGGCTTTATCTTAAGGAGGTGAGAGAATTGCCGGAATCAAAATTAAATGTTCTGGAGCGTTTGGCAATATCTATAGCAAAAAATGACGAATCTAAAAAATATGTAATGGAGTTACGTACTGCAAAAGATAATGAACTTTACGGAATCTTATTGCGTTATGTGAAAAATGGCTGGCTCAAGCATGATGAGTTTTATGCTTTGCTTCCTCCAAATGATTACAACATAATTAAAGAAATCAGGGATATTTTGTTGGCAATAATATATGATTATCAGAATTGCATAGAAGAAGGGAGGGAATTTGATTTATCGATCACTAGTTTTAATATAACTCCTGACGAAACACTACGCCGTCTTCAGGAAATAGGCAAAAGACTCATAGCAAATTTGAATAATTTTAAAAGATGGACCGGAAAACTGCAGACAGCTAAAACTGGTAGCGGTATACGAGGAATATACTTAAATTCTATTCAATCAGGGGCAATGACTTTTGATGATTTTGTTTTTCTCGCTCCATTGGGTGACAGACAGCAACTTTGGTTATTAAGAGATTATTTGCTTGCATTTTTATTTGAAAATATTAAAGAACCGACTGAAGAAGGGGAAGAGTACAGCGAATATGAATATGAAGAAGATGGAATTATATTTCAAGGTATAGGAGATGAAGAAATATGACATATCCGGTAATAACAGGATCAATTTTGATCGAAGCTAATGGGGCTGCTTTAAATAATGCAGGTCAAGCTGAAGGGATTAGAGTAGATAATGCGATTGCAGTAAAGCAAATTCGCGTTGGTAGACGTTCTTACCCGTATGTATCTGGACAAGCGTGGCGACGTTGGTTGCGCGAGGTTCTTTATACGGATTTTAATTGGACACCAAGTGAGGTTACACGGGAAGCAAAAAGTGCATATACAAAGGGCGATCCAATTACTTATGAAGAAGACGATTTATTTGGATATATGGTTGCACGTAAAAGGAGGGAAAAAGCGGCAAAAAAAGAAAAAAAACAGATCGACGAAGAACCAATTTCCGTGGAGAATAATGAAGAAGGTGTTGGCACATACCGCCGTATATCTCCTCTAAAAAATAGCTTATTAATTTCCTGTTTGCCCAATATTATAACTGATGACTTCGGACATTTTTCTCGAAACCTTCCGCAAAATACTGATATGATACCATTTGAGGCAGAACATTATTCCACTTATTTGCAAGGTGTTTTCACTATTTCACTTAACGATGTCGGACGTTTCATGGTTGGTGAAATGTGTGATATTTCTGAAGATACAAAGGAAAAACATAAAACAGAACTTAGAGCTGATCCTAATTATCAAAATGTTTTTTGGTTGACGAAGGAAAATAGGGTAAAACGCGTTCAAGAGATTCTTAAGGCAATGGCTTATTTACGAGGGGGAGCCCGTCTAACCCGTAACTTATCAGATGTATCACCAGTGGTTGTATTAGTCGGTTTTTTAGATGGGGCGAATGCGCCATTTCAAAGAATATTTTCAGCAGATGATAATAACGAGTCTGTCATTCTTAACATTGAAAGATTGGATTCAGTACTTAAGGATTACGAAAACCGTTTTTTATCGACCAACAATTCCAAACCATTGTTGCTGGGATATCGACCAACAGTCTTGGCTAATGAAAACGAGGTCTTGAATAAATTTGGTAATAGCAAATCCATAGAAATCGTTGGTACTCCACAAATGGCGCTAGAAAAGGCAGCTAATCGAATTGAAGCAATTTTCTCTTTACTTGAAGAATAAAGTTCTCTCTTGCACAAAGTTATTCAATATAAAAAATTCTGTATGATTGTTTTGTATTTATGGAGGTATATTTAGATGTATAGCTCAATCCGTATAAGGATTTCAGCTTTAACTGCTTCATTTAGAGTGCCTGCTTTTGTAAGTCATCAGCTTTCTTTGCCTGTTCCTCCATTATCAACGATTTTTGGATTGCTTTCAGCGTCTGTGGGTCGTTGGGTATATCCAAAAGAAGTCGAATGGATTGCTTATAGCTTTGAATATGAAAGCAAAGCTACAGATTTAGAAGCAATAATCAATGTTCAACGTAAAAAAACTGAAGATAATGTAACTTTTGGCCCGAGAAATGTCATGCAAAGAGAATTCCTAACAATGCCTAATCTTACGCTTTATTTACCGCCGATGTGGGAGGAATACTTTCGATGCCCACGTTACGCGTTACTTTTAGGCCGGACACAAGATGTAGCATGTGTTGAGAGTATTGAGCGTACTACCTTAGAGAATGTTGACGCAGGCAAAGTAAAAGGGGTATTGCTCCCCTATCGTATAGTGGCACAGAACCATGCACCTGCTTGGCTTCAAAATTTACCCGTTACATTCACTGATGAACCAGAGCGAACCCCATTGGGAATGCAAGTTTTTGGGGTCATAGACGTTCATAAGCCGGTAAGTCTGACAAATGTTACTCACTGGTTAGTTAGAGATGCTGATATTGATATGGAAGTGCCTATTTATACACAGGAGTGGATACTCAATGCCATTCAATGAACCTTTGGCAAAATCGGAAGTTGATCAAATTACATTAAAACAACATTTAAAGGAAGTATGTCACTATGTAAACTCCATTATCGAAGCATATACATTAGTTTGGCGGGTTGTGCTCAATGAAGATTACGTGAATCAACTTGCTATTGCACTTAAGATAGCGGCACTTTCTCATGATCTCGGGAAAGCAGCTAAAGGTTTTCAGAATGCCTTAAATGATCGCAAATATCGTTGGGAATTTCGTCACGAAGTTTTATCAACTGCTCTATTGCTTGCGTCCTTTGACCCCAGTGAGAGTCATTCGGAAAATTCGCTCAAAGAAGTAATTTATTTAGCAGCCAGTGCTGTGCTTACTCATCATCGCGAAATACAAGATCAACAGCTTAATAGTGATGCAGGATTAGCTTCCTTGCCGACGCCGAAAGTAATGCTTGAAATCAATAACAAATTTAAAGAAAAAGCTCATGAACTTGAGGATGCGTGGGATTGGCTTGGTCAATTTTGGGAGAGCCATTCAGAATTTAATTTTTTAAAATTTCCCAACAACCCTAGCGCTTTATTTCCTCCTAAAGACTTCCTAAAACAAATACAGGAGCGAATACAAGACCTTCATCCTTTTTATGATAGTAAAGCTCTTACACTAATGTTGGTGCGAGGGTGGCTTATGGCGGCGGATCATGCTGTTAGTGCTGGGGTTAAGGATTTCAAAGTTTCTTTACCAACTGTTTCTTTATCGTCATTACGTCCTTTTCAACAATACTTGGGCAGATATAGAGGAGACATTTTTTTAGAAGCTCCTACTGGTTCAGGTAAAACTAATGCTGCTTTGCTATGGGCACTTAATAATCGCATAAATGGCGAGAGAATATTTTATGTCTTGCCATATCAGGCTAGCATCGAAGCAATGGCTGATACGCTTGAAAATATATTTGGGCGAGAAAATGTGGGTATTTTACATGCAAGGGCTTTAGATTATGCTTTTAGAGAGCATTTTGAGCAGAGTAATAGTTATCAAGAGTCAGCATCTTATGCAAAAAAAGATATTACGCTAAATCGCCTTGCTCACAAACCTATTAAAGTTACCACACCTTTTCAACTGCTTAAATGGTTTTTTGGCATTACACGTTTCGAGATCGGCATAAGCGAAATGACAGGGGCCATATTTATTTTTGATGAAATTCATGTATATGATGCTCATGTTACTGCCTTGATTATAGAGATGGTAAAGATCCTAAAAAAGTTGGGTGCTCGTTTACTGTTTATGAGTGCAACTTTCCCGCATTTTTTAAAAAAGTTGTTATATGATGCCCTGGGCAATCAAATTTCGACAATAACGCTAGAATCATGCAACAATGACGATTGGACAAGAAAAACGCTCTCTTTAGCTAGGCATCAAATATGTTGGCATAATGCGTGCCTAGAGGATTTGATTCCAGAGATAGAAAAATCAGTTAGGGACGGCAAGCGAGTTCTCGTAGTTGCTAATCGCGTTGCACAAGCTCAGGATATTTATTGTCAACTGAAGGATGATCTTATGGATATTGATATTAGACTTCTTCACTCGCGCTTTATACGCCGTGATCGTGTTAAGAAAGAGCAAGATATTATCAAAGCCCTTAAATTTGATAATAGAAAAGAAGTGCAAGTACTGGTGGCAACACAAGTTGTAGAAGTATCTTTAGATATAAGTTTTGATATTATATACACTGAAATAGCTCCAGTGGATGATTTGTTGCAGCGTTTTGGTAGAGTAAACCGCTATGGCTTTAATCCGGATGGAGCAGAAGTGCATGTTGCCACTGAATTTGATGAGAAACGGATATCTAATGTGTACGATATAGAAATATTAGTAAATACTCTTAAAAACGCACCTCGTGATGGAACTCATTTGACCGTAAGAATTACAACTGAGTGGGTTAGTAAAGTTTACGAAAATGGATGGCCTAACAAAGGTCAACAACGTTATGAAGATGCAACTGTCGCCTTTCAGCATGTAATTCAAGCATTACGGCCATTTCAACAATTTCAGGAAGGAAAGGAAGAATTCCATGGCTTATTTCAAAGTGTAGAGGTATTACCACGATGTCTTTATGATGAGTATAAAGAGGCTTTAATTCAGAAACAATATTTGCTAGCCAATGAATTATTGGTACCCATTAACCTGGGATCGTACCATATGCTTAAAGCACAAGATCGTATTATAATAACAAAAGATGGTGTAGTCATTATTGATGCTCTTTATGACTGCAATTTAGGGTTATTGTTAGAGAAATCAGAGGATAATGCAAATATTATTCGGGGCAAATAATGAGTCTATAAATCCTATTTACACAGGCACCCAAATTTACTATTACGGAGTGTGCAAGAGAAAGCTTTGGCTTTACTCGCACCACTTAGAAATGGAAAAGTCGAGTGAGAAGGTTGATTTAGGGGCTCTTCTTCACGAGATAAGTTACCCGCGTTTAAAGAAACATGAAGTGTTGATTGATTCTTTAATCAAAGTTGATATTCTGGAAGAAAGCGGCAAAGTTCTCGAAGTAAAGTATTCTAATAAAATGATAGAAGCTTCAAGATTGCAAGTGCTATATTATCTTTACTACTTGAAGCATAAAGGGTTTGGCGGTCTTGTAGGTGAATTGCGTTTTCCACGGCAAAAAAGAAAAGAAGACGTGATACTAACTGAAGAAAAAGAAATAGAAGTCGAGGCAACATTGCTACATATAAAGCAACTAATAGAACTCCCTAATCCACCTGTTGTTGAATGGTCTGGTATGTGTCGCTCTTGCGCTTATGCGGAGTTCTGTTGGGGGTAGAGAAATATGAAACAGACGATGTATATACTTTCAAGCGGAACCCTCGAAAGACAGCAAAACACGTTAGTTTTCAAGGATGGTGACGGTAAAAAACGCTACATGCCAGTAGAAACGATAGCTGATATACAGATATTTGGTGAATTGGACTTTAATAAACGATTTCTTGAGTTTTTAACACAAAATGAAATCACAATGCATTTCTTTAACCATTATGGTTATTATATAGGTTCATTTTATCCTCGAGAATACTATAATTCTGGCTACTTAATTTTAAAACAATCAGAACATTATTTGGATTCACAAAAAAGAATGGACCTTGCAAGGCGTTTCGTTTCTGGTGCAATCAACAATATGAAAAAAGTTTTAGAATATTATGTAAGAAGAGGAATCGATAGCCTTTCAGATACGTTGGAAGAATTAAATCAAATTAGCCCCGCGGTGGAAATACAGAACTCCCCTGAAGCATTAATGGCAGTCGAAGGTAATGCTCGTGAGATTTATTACAGTGCTTTTGACATCATTGTCGATAATGAGGATTTTGCTTTCGCAAAAAGAACGCGGAGGCCGCCGCAAAATCGTCTGAACGCATTAATCAGCTTTGGGAACTCCTTGCTTTACGTCACGGTTTTAGGCGAGATTTACAGAACACACCTCGATCCAAGGATAGGATTTTTGCACGCTACTAACTTCAGGCGTTTTAGCTTGAATTTGGACGTTGCAGAAATTTTTAAACCCCTCTTCGTCGATAGGTTAATATTTTCTCTGATAAATAAAAATCAATTGAAGGCTAAGGATTTTTCCTCCGGTGTTGAGGGAGTTTATCTATCTGAAACTGGACGACAAAAGTTTATAGAGGAATGGGAGAAGAGGCTAAGGACGACCATAGATCATCCAACGTTAAGACGAAAGGTGTCTTATCGCGGATTGATCAGGCTCGATTTATATAAAATTGAAAAACATCTTTTAGGAGACCATCCCTATGAGCCCTATGCTTCAAGGTGGTAAAAATGTTTGTAATTATGGCTTATGACATCAATGTAGAACGCGTAACAAAGGTGCTTCACGTTGGGAGACGGTATCTTAACTGGGTTCAAAATTCTTTGCTTGAGGGCGAGCTCACTAACGCGCAGTTTGCCAGACTCAAAGCTGACTTACATAAAATAATTAACGAGGAGGAAGATTCAGTTGTTTTTTACGTCTTACGGAGACAAGAATATCTCGACAGACAAATTTTGGGCTTAGAAAAAGGAGGCCAGACGATGATGATATAAATTTTGTCGACCCCCGGTAGTGTAAAAACACCAAGGGATCGACACAGCCTAAAACTGATGTTATTCTTAGTGATGATCACATTCCTTTATTATGAAGAATCGATTTGACTCCTCATTGCTGACTAACTATAATCATGACAACCATAGAATATGAAATTGGGGTTAGTAGCCTACCTATGAGGGATTGAAACCGCCCTCCATCCGCCTATGAAGTTGAGCGCAGTTACGTTAGTAGCCTACCTATGAGGGATTGAAACAAGGCAAAAAGAGCAGGATTGTGGATCATCATCATGGGTTAGTAGCCTACCTATGAGGGATTGAAACGCAGCTATCTGTTATAATCAATTTATTACTACAAAAGTTAGTAGCCTACCTATGAGGGATTGAAACTTCTTGAACATATAATCATATATCTTCGAATAGCGAAGTTAGTAGCCTACCTATGAGGGATTGAAACTTGCATGAAAACGAATGCAGTAGCTGTCGATGGAGCGTTAGTAGCCTACCTATGAGGGATTGAAACCATCAGACTCGTCTGCCATGCTCCAAACCTTCTTAAGTTAGTAGCCTACCTATGAGGGATTGAAACCAGGATGTAAAAAAGGGCAAGGCAGATGAAAGAGAGGGGGTTAGTAGCCTACCTATGAGGGATTGAAACGTTGTTATCCTTGATGCCGAAGCCTTCTTCGAGATCGTTAGTAGCCTACCTATGAGGGATTGAAACGAGTGCCGATCTCGCCACTGATGCAACGTATCTGGAGTTAGTAGCCTACCTATGAGGGATTGAAACTAACTTAGGGCGGTTGGTATGATTGTACCTCTTAAAGTTAGTAGCCTACCTATGAGGGATTGAAACGACTTTGATGCCCTTGAAAAAAGAATCCGGGAACAAGTTAGTAGCCTACCTATGAGGGATTGAAACTGGAATTATAACCCCGATGCTTTAAGCGAGGTCGTAGGTTAGTAGCCTACCTATGAGGGATTGAAACTGCCTCCAGCAACGCTGCCCTGCTTGCCGAATAGCTGGTTAGTAGCCTACCTATGAGGGATTGAAACGAGGATCCGTCACGGCATCCATTATTTCTCGCTGATAGTTAGTAGCCTACCTATGAGGGATTGAAACGAGTGCCGATCTCGCCACTGATGCGACGTATCTGAGTTAGTAGCCTACCTATGAGGGATTGAAACTTTGTTCGCGAACTCGGCTATCGCCCTCGCGACAGCGTTAGTAGCCTACCTATGAGGGATTGAAACTTGAGGAAAGAGTTATGACGGCGAAAGAAAAGGATCCGTTAGTAGCCTACCTATGAGGGATTGAAACTGCGCTCTCTCTCGAGTCCTTCACGTAATGCTTTGTGTTAGTAGCCTACCTATGAGGGATTGAAACAGCGACAAAGGCGGAAAGACTAATTACGGCATAACAGGTTAGTAGCCTACCTATGAGGGATTGAAACCACATGTGAATATGTTGTGTACGGTTCTGTGTACGGTGTTAGTAGCCTACCTATGAGGGATTGAAACTGGATCTCTGCCGCAGGACGTCAATGTTCATGTCTGTTAGTAGCCTACCTATGAGGGATTGAAACGAAACATCTGATTTAACCATGCAAATCACACCTTTAGTTAGTAGCCTACCTATGAGGGATTGAAACGTTAAAGATCTGCTGACATATACGCTGTCCATAACCAGTTAGTAGCCTACCTATGAGGGATTGAAACTGGACTTGGATGACTGCATCGATGAGGACGGAGTACGTTAGTAGCCTACCTATGAGGGATTGAAACAGTTTCACGGAATTGTGGAAATTCCTCAAGGCAAAGTTAGTAGCCTACCTATGAGGGATTGAAACCGTAGATAAAGCTTCATCAGTCATGGCATGCCCTCGTTAGTAGCCTACCTATGAGGGATTGAAACCGGTCGTGTCCCTCGAGCTTGGAACTTCATTTGTAAGGGTTAGTAGCCTACCTATGAGGGATTGAAACGTAAATCGACTTGGACTCCTGACCTTCCGGATCGCTCTTGTTAGTAGCCTACCTATGAGGGATTGAAACCAAGTCTTCCCTCACGGTCGGCAAGACACCAAAGACGTTAGTAGCCTACCTATGAGGGATTGAAACCTAACATGACACCTACATCTACATCCCGAACGGTCCGTTAGTAGCCTACCTATGAGGGATTGAAACTGGGGATGTAGTCGTCCTGCGTGAAAGTTACAAAACGTTAGTAGCCTACCTATGAGGGATTGAAACCAAGTTGGCCAACATATGCGGGGAGCTGGAGTATAAGTTAGTAGCCTACCTATGAGGGATTGAAACTGGTGTCCGAGATGGCGCTAAGGCTTGCGAACGGAGGTTAGTAGCCTACCTATGAGGGATTGAAACATCATGCAAAAGGCAAGATACGTCGTCGGCGGGATAGTTAGTAGCCTACCTATGAGGGATTGAAACGAAACATGCCTTTGTAAGTGGTGCCATTTTGGATTCGTTAGTAGCCTACCTATGAGGGATTGAAACTGGGCTGATTAAGCTGGCACGCAATAGCGGTGAAATCGTTAGTAGCCTACCTATGAGGGATTGAAACTGGCGTTCTATAAAGATCCCAATGTTAAGCCACAGGTTAGTAGCCTACCTATGAGGGATTGAAACTGGTGATTATAATCGGGGCAGCCGGGCCGGATGCCAAGTTAGTAGCCTACCTATGAGGGATTGAAACTGCAGAAGGCGGGCACCGACGGGCTTACGGGCCTTGCGTTAGTAGCCTACCTATGAGGGATTGAAACGCGTAACACTGCCGGCCAAGCGCTTCCAGTCGTCCTGGTTAGTAGCCTACCTATGAGGGATTGAAACGCAAAACGCCTGCGCAGATCATGGGCGGGGGCTTCGGTTAGTAGCCTACCTATGAGGGATTGAAACCGGATATTTGTTGAGCCAATGAATTGTCAGCTGTCACGTTAGTAGCCTACCTATGAGGGATTGAAACGTGTGAACGCAAGGCTGTTCGGCAGCAAGACAATGCGGTTAGTAGCCTACCTATGAGGGATTGAAACTGGTGATCTCCGGCGAAGACGGGTCGACCGTTGCCGGTTAGTAGCCTACCTATGAGGGATTGAAACGCGGGACTGGGGCCACGGGGAGGGCACTCAAAAGCCGTTAGTAGCCTACCTATGAGGGATTGAAACACCACAGATGAAGCGTATCGGCGTTCCTCTGTTCTAGTTAGTAGCCTACCTATGAGGGATTGAAACGCAACTCCGATATCAGTTACCATCAAGAAAAAACATGTTAGTAGCCTACCTATGAGGGATTGAAACAAGAATGAAGGTGTGGGCTTTCTCGCTGCACTCGGTAGTTAGTAGCCTACCTATGAGGGATTGAAACTGGGATTTGATCTTCAATAATGGTGATCACGCCTCCCGTTAGTAGCCTACCTATGAGGGATTGAAACAGCTCTTTTGCAGCTTGACGAACGCTTAAAAGCTTTGGTTAGTAGCCTACCTATGAGGGATTGAAACTGGTGTCCGAGATGGCGCTAAGGCTTGCGAACGGAGAGTTAGTAGCCTACCTATGAGGGATTGAAACTTGCGGACGATTACGGCATATTCGGCGGGCGCGTCGGGTTAGTAGCCTACCTATGAGGGATTGAAACGTCGGACATTAAGGCAGGGCAAGGTCGGAAATTACGGTTAGTAGCCTACCTATGAGGGATTGAAACCAGGAAATGCGGGAAGTCAGGGTGTCCATGTACAGCAAAGTTTGTAGCCTACCTATGAGGGATTGAAACCTAAAAGGGGACAAATTGTCCCCCTTTTCCGTCTCCCGGTTTGTAGCCTACCTATGAGGGATTGAAACTTCTTTTGGTTGCCAAAGATGAAGGAACGCTTGTCGTTTGTAGCCTACCTATGAGGGATTGAAACATATCTTATGGGTCCGGTCGACGAGGACGAAGCCGAGTTTGTAGCCTACCTATGGGGGATTAGCGCTACGTTTTGTATCTTCATCGAATTTTTTACTTTAATCGCATTTCTAGGGTGTTATGGATAATCATTAAATACCTTTTCCCAATCGTTATTTTGGTTAAAAGAACTAAGTCGGGTTCTGGGAGGGGAAAGAAAAATGTGCGAGTTACTAGGGCTTTGCTTCAATTTGCCTGTGAGGCCAGATATCTCTTTCAGAGGATTTCGCCATAGGGGAGAGAATAATCCTGATGGTTGGGGAATAGCTTTTTTCCCAGATGAATCAGCGGTCAAGTCCACTTTTGTGTGTAAAATCCCTCTGGCATATTATGCAGCTCAATGGAGTCCCACTAAGCTGCATACTTTAGATTTGCTTTCTCCCATTGATTCTGCTTCTTCCTGCTTATTTCTCTGCAACAGGTATTCTGTCATATCCAAATATTTGTTCCCGGTTGTCCATGACTCATCTATCTCTACGAGCACTGCGCCAATTAGCCTCAACGCCGATTCTTCGCCATTGAATATACCTATGACCCTTTCACGCCTCCTAATCTCACGGTTTAGACGTTCTACGGCGTTTGTAGTACGTAACCTGCGCCTGATGCCTTCGGGAAGTGTCATGATTGCCATTGCATCTTCAAAGCCTGCTTCAAGCCTCTCTATCGCCTTGGGTGCCAGCCTTTCAAACTCTTCTACGACCTCGTCCAAGAGCTTTCTTGCTGTATCCATATCCGGAGCTTCGAAGATATGCTTTATGCGAGCATACAGTTTACCTTGAAGCGACTTTGGACAGGCCTCTAGTATGTTGCGCAGGAAGTGAGTCTGACATCTCTGCCAGCTTGAACCCTGAAAATGCGTCATTACGGCCTTTACTAGCCCTTTATGGTCATCTGAAACCACTAGGTCGACGCCTTTTGAGTCCACGCCTTTTAAGCTCCATGAAAAATTCAGACCAACTTGCTTAAGACTTTCCGTCACCCAAGCTTAAGCCCAGTATCTCGTGGTAACCTTCCCTATTTATCCCACAGGCTATAAGCACGCTTTGAAGGTTTACCCTGCCGCCCTTTCGCACCTTTATGACCAAGGCATCCACTAAAAGAAAGGGATATTCCCTATCGCTTAAATCCCTCTCGTTCCACGCCTTCACAGTTTGATCTAGCTTCTTACGGAGTTCGGATACGCTTGATTTAAAACTCACACCCGCATAGCTTTTCAACTATGTTTTTTACCTTGCGAAGGGATATGAGCAGCGCCTGCTCGCTTCTTTGGTAGCGCTCAAACATATCCGTCGAAAACTCGCCACACCTAAGGCGTGGTACATCTAAAACTAACTTGCCTATCCTGGTCGTAAGAGACCTTTCCCTACGTCCGTTCCTATATCCCTGCCTCTCATCGGTTCGTTCGTAAGGTTTTTGCCCTTCATGCTTTGAGGCTTGAGCTTTAAGTATCTGGTTTAAGACTTGCTCCGCCAGCTTAGCTAGACCTTCGTCTTTGGAAAATAAATGTTGCAACATATTCGTGTCGATGATAACCTGGTATTGGGCCATCCATAATCCCTCCTGGTATTGGTGTTTGTTCAAGCTTCATCTTACCAGAGGGAGGGTGGCCCTTAAATATTTTTTACCTTACCCAACCCTTTTTACACACTATAATGGACGTTACTTGAGGTTCCTATCGAATTTACATCTTATAGCTTGTTATTAATGTGGGCAAAGTGTACCGGTTAATATATTTTGAAAAGAGGTTAGATTGGATAATGAATCGCAACTTGATTGTTAGCAGACACAACAGGGCAGGCAAGAATTTGTGGCCAAACGGCATCGATGCCGTGGTGCTTTTTAACATCGAGGGTGTCGGATGGGAAGACTTGTACTATTTTTCCGGTTTTCGAGGCACAAGCGGCGTTCTAATATTTGGCCCAAGGGAAAGGTTTTTAATCACTGACGGCAGGTATATCTTGCAGGCTAGGGAACAATCACCT
>Ga0134095_1001388_pt1 | contig 16843 bp, 15 predicted proteins | sample 6_2taG_FD_94449 | JGI IMG/M metagenome (GOLD analysis project Ga0134095, IMG submission 94449) | Switchgrass degrading microbial communities from high solid loading bioreactors in New Hampshire, USA - 6_20_20_110_A2 metaG | ecosystem: Engineered > Bioreactor > Semi-continuous > Anaerobic >... | reverse complement strand
CTTCCGTTGCCGTCGGATGATACAGTAACCCTGTCTATCGGTACTTTTTCCTTCAAAATCAATTCCAAAGCATCCGGCACCGAGTATCCGTTTTCACTGCTTTCTCCCGCAGTCAAGTCTATGTTACCTCCAATTTTTGCATACTCCAGAGCTTGATGAAACAGATTTTTGTTCCTATTAAGATGGGTAGGCACGAACATCTCCATAGGAAAATCCGAATTATTCACAAGTTCAAAAAGGGGATTCAAACCGTTTTTACCGTCTCCCACATGTATATGCACAATACCTGCTTTATTGGTTAAAAGCCCGGCAGCTCTCGCTTCAAATGCAAGTTCCTTTAGCATATCCAATGTCGGATGGGAGGACCTGTGATCGGATATGGCTATTTCCCCCACCCCAATAATTTTATCTATAAACGTTATGTCCTTAATTACTTTACCGGTTATTGTAGCTGTGGGGATTTCATAACTGCCGGTATAAATATAAGTGTTCAGCCCCTCAGCTTCCAAGGCTCTTGCTTTTGCCAAAAGTCCCTCCAAACTTCTTGTTATGCTGTCAAACCCCAACACACCTACAACTGTTGTTACTCCCGCAATCAATATATCGCTCAGTTTAATTTCCGGTATCCTGCTTACAAAGCCCGCCTCTCCGCCACCTCCGGTAATATGTAAATGTTGATCTATTAATCCTGGGCAAACAATTTTATCTGTACAGTCAATTACTTCCAAATCCATTAAGTTGGTTTCCGGTATATTTTCAGCAATCTTGTATATTTTATTGAAAACAAGCAGTATATCTTTGTTTCCCAAAAACTCAGGTGCATAACATATTCCGTTTTTTAAAAGTTTGAACATTCCATCATCCTCTTTAAATTAATTATGGGTATTGGGCTTGTATTTCAATTACACCCAAATTCTTAAAAGAAAATTTCCAAAACCCCACAGTTTTTTGTATATATTTTTTGTAAATTAATACTTAAAAAAATATAGTGTATTGGTATTATTCGCAATAAGTAAAAAATAATACTTCTACAAGATTTCTCTTTTGGTTAATGGTACGGTAATTTTAAACAAAAATTAAGTAATTTTTTGTATTTTTCGACAAAACATAAACATGTGTTTATGATTGTTTTCAATTATATAGAAACCCTTCTAATTATTAAGGTTGCTAAGTTATAATATATTTGTTACACTTTTAATAATGCTTTATGTAAATTAGAATTTACATAAAAATACATTATAAAGATAAAGGATGGTCAACGTGTCTGTAGATTTTAATCTTCTAACAGCAAAACAGAAAAAAGTATATTCCGTAATTGAAACATTTATCAAAACAAGAGGTATTCCTCCAACTGTTAGGGAAATAGGCGAAATGGTTGGCGAAAAAACTCCCGGTGCAGTTCAAGGAATACTAAACCGTCTTGAACAAAAAGGTGTTATAAAAAGAGAGGTTGGTATGGCAAGGTCCATACAACTGGTTAATGATTCCTCTCAATATATGAACCCTGTCTACTTGCCAAGAATCAAAAAAGTTAGTAATCGTAACATTTCCGACTTGTTCAATGTCTATAACGTTATACAATACTATCCGTTTCCTTCAGCTTTATTTGAAGAAAATTCATCGAAAAATTGTTTCTTGATAAGTTGTCCCGATAACAGTCTTCTTCAAAGCGGAATTAAGTATGAAGACAACTTGATTATAGACAGGGACATCGAAAACAAGTTGAATGATGGAGATATTGTTTTGATACTATACGATAACCATGCACTCTTAAGGTATTACAGCAAGCATGAAAACCCAAACAATATCGTATTAAAGGCTGATAGCGACCTTATAGGTAAGGAAGTCTTCAGTAAGGATGAGGTAATAATTGTAGGTAAACTTATTGGAAAATACACAAAGTATTAATTGGGGCTTTCGCCCCATACTTTTGTGTTAATTCACGGCTTTCATCTTGTTCGAAAGCCCCTAAATAAAAAACAAACAGCCTATGGTTGATAAATTCCATAGGCCGGTTTAATTCGCTCTTTTTTACAGTATGATTTATGCTTTGGCAAATTTTAAAATTACATTTTCTCAATTTCTTCTTTTATTAACCTTCCCATTTCCTTAGTACCGATAATCTTTGAATCCTGTGATGCTATATCCGCTGTCCTATATCCCGAATTAAGAACGTTTTCAACTGCTTTTTCAATTGCTTTGCTTTCCTTTTCAAGGCCAAAGGAGTACTTCATCATCATACCAACAGAAAGGATAGTGGCAATAGGATTTGCTTTATCCTGACCGGCTATATCCGGTGCAGAGCCGTGTATAGGTTCATAAAGACCTAGAGTCCCCTGTCCGAGACTTGCAGAGGGAAGCATTCCTATTGAACCGGTTATCATCGAAGCTTCATCGGACAATATATCTCCAAACATGTTTGAAGTTACTATAACGTCAAACTGCATCGGATTTCTTACAAGCTGCATTGCAGCGTTATCGACATACATATGATTAAGTTCAACGTCAGGATAATCCTTAGACACTTTTACTACCACTTCACGCCATAGTCTTGAGCTCTCAAGAACATTCGCTTTGTCAACTGAAGTAAGCTTTTTATTTCTCTTCATTGCGGTCTCAAAAGCCAATCTTGCAATTCTTTCCACCTCAAAGGTACTGTATTTTTCAGTATCAAAGGCTGCTTGACCCATATTTTCCGTATCTACCCGTCCTTTTTCGCCAAAATACATACCTCCGGTCAATTCCCGTACCACCATAATATCTATTCCGTCTTTGACTATATCAGCTCTGAGTGGGGAAGCTTCCTTTAAAGCAGAATAAATAACTGCCGGTCTAAGATTGGCATACAGTCCAAGTCCTGCACGTATCCCAAGAAGACCCGCCTCAGGTCTCTTGTCCCCAGGAAGATTGTCCCATTTGTATCCACCTACCGCACCTAATAAAACTGCATCACAACTTTTGCAAAGCTCTAAAGTTTCTGTAGGAAGCGGCTCACCGTAAGCATCTATTGCACAACCTCCAAGGGCACCTTCCTTAAGTACAAACTCATGATTAAACTTATTTCCTACCGTATTTATAACAGCTATAGCCTCATTAACAACTTCAGGGCCAATTCCGTCTCCCGGCAATATTGCAATATTAAATTTTCCCATAATAAACACCCCTTAAATATGCTATTTTAATTCTTATGCACCTTTCGCTGCATTTTATTCTTTATATGCAGTAATCAAATTTAGTATAATATGGTAACATATCAGAATCAAACACAACTTTGTAAAGTATTATAAAACAAATAAAGATTAATATTCTTCACGTATTAATCTTTATTTGTCATGTTTTTTTAATGTTTTTTGACATAACGGAGTTTTCTTTTCTATATTGCAGTGGAGTCATATTAACATGCTTTTTAAAGATGTCATTGAATCGCTGCTGGTTGGAAAAACCTACGCTAAGAGCTATATCGCTGATTTTCAATGTTGAATCCCTTAACAATTCCTTTGCTCTTTCTATTCTGGTTCTAAGAAGATAATTAATGGGGCTTATACCCATTTCCTCTTTAAATGCCCGGGTAAAATAGCTGGTACTTAAAAAAACGTATTGGGCAATATCCTTTAGTGAAATATCCCGTTCATAGTTATTGTTTATATAGCTAACCGATACCTGAATCAATTCCTTGAGCTTGGAACTTTTATTTTTTATACTGTTTTCCCATTCCATTTTAAGTGCTCTTGATATTAATACAAACAACTCCATTACAAGTAAATAATTGAGTAATTCACTGCCAAAATCGGGATTTTCCTTTTCCTTTAAAATCCTGTTTAAGAGATTGATTATCTCATTTTTTTGGCTAACTTTAAGTTTTATAAAGGCACCGGATTCTTTTCCGCTTACAAAATCCAAAAAGAACTCCAAGGAAACCCCTGAAAACTGCATGTCAAACTTGTTTACAAATTTGAAGTTCAAAACGATAAATTCACAGACTGATTCAGACTTCACAGTAAACTTGTGAAATTGATTGGGCTTTATAATTATGATATCATTAGGACCTATATCCACCGGACATCCCGAAATTTCAAATACCGCATTTCCCCTTTTAATATATACCATTTCATAATACTCATGGCGGTTCGGTTCCATTGACCAAGTCTTATCGTGAATTCTCTCTATGGTCTTCACAATAACAGGCAAAAATGTCGAAGAGTTCAAAAGACTCTCCCAAGCTTTCGGAAGTATTCCGCTTTCCACTATGGCTCACCCTCATTCCCATTGGCAATCGCCATCAATTTAAATCCTTCATAGAAAAAGTGTCAAAAGATACAACTTCTAAAATATCATCTGCCAACAAACAAAAGAATATTACTCCTATCTCAATTGTACAGAAACCGCTTAAGATGGTCAACCTCTCTACACAAAGGTATTTACATATTGACATAACATAACAAAATATAATATATTGGAGTAAACATTTATATAATATTAAGTTAGCTAACCATAGAACACTTACTTAGTACATCGTCTATTCTATCGAAGTAAAGCATTGTATTCTTCTATAAATAATACAAACATCAGGAAGGTATAGAAAATGTTTTCAGGTAAAGGCTCAAAAGAAAAATTGTGGGAAGATGCTTTATCAATATTGTTTGCAGAAAACTATGAAAGAGTATATAAACTTGCTTTATCACTTACCTCTGATGAAGAATTATCCAAAGATATAACTCAAACAACCTTTACGCGAGCTTTTGAAGGATTGAGTAAATTAAAAGATAAATCCAAATTCAGTGCTTGGGTTTGTGCTATAGCTATAAACGTAACTAAAGATATGTTAAGAAAAAAGATAAACAATAGAAACAAAATAGTATCTTTATATGATAAAAACGGAAATTTACAAGAACATTTGCAAAATTTAATTAATTTTGATAATATAGAAGAACAGTATGAAGCTACAGAAATGGTAAAATATATATTTAAATATATAAATTCATTAAGTTTTGAAGAAAAACAAATTATACACCTTAAATATTTTGAAAACTGTACATATTCGGAAATAGCAAAAATTATGAATATGAAACAGAGTACAATTGGAATGAAATTATTAAGATTTAAAGAAAAACTTTGGGATAAAATTAATAAAGCTTTTAGTGAAAAGGAATTAAGCAACAATGAGTAAGAATTGGAAAATTGTTAAACAAGATGTTGATTTACTGATTGAAACTGCTTATAAAGCTAAATATGACAGCATAAATTGTCCTCCTAAGGAAGAAGTTTGGACAAATATAAAAAACAGCTTGGCAAAAGACCAAAGACGTTCCGTTCATAAAAAAAGTATGACAGCAGCGGTATTGCTATTGATTATCACAGGTTTTTATTTTGCGTCAAACTATACATCAGCAGGTGCTTTTGCAAGCCAAATAATTAGAAGTATTATTAGTTTTACCGAGGATACTTTTACCATTCATAAAAAAGTGTACACAAAAGACGGGATGGAGCTTGAAAGCAGAGATAGCTTAAATTTTGACGACCCAAGATTGGCAGAAACTCAAAGTATTATCCACTTTAATTTGAATGTTCCTCGGTATATACCGGAAGATTATCATCTCAAAAGTATAAAAGTATTAAACAACATAAAAGAACATGAGGTGGTATCTTTATACTACACAATTGATTCTACCGATGAAATGAACACTGAAGACAATTTTATTCGAATTGAGCAAGAATTTAATTCGAACGGTGCAAATATAAGTTTAAACATATTAAAAAAATCCGATACCGTGATTAAGGAAATAACAGTAAATGAAAACGACTGCCTTCTTTTCCTCTATAAAAACGGATTCAGTAAGCTACTATGGGACAAAGGCAATAAAAGCTATATGATATTCGGCTCTATTAGTGAAGATGAGATAATAAAGATTGCAGAATCAATGAAATAGGTGTACACCAGTACACCTATTTCATTATTAATTCCATTTAAATTACTTTAATCCATGAATATAAACGGTGAAACTGATTCAACGGTTTGGGTTTGGGAACCTTTTTTAGCATAGTGAATAGTTCTTAGCCTATAATAGTATCCCGGATCAAACAATGAAAATGTTCTACCTTCAATCATATACGACGTATTGTAACCGAAATAAATAAAACTGGTAAAATCTACCCAACTCGTTCCGTTCCATTTTTGAAGAATAATAGTCATCTTCATTTGATCACAAGTGTAAAAAGAATATTGTTTGCCCGTCAAATATATTGAATTCCCATTATCTTCAATTGAACAATACCAATTAGAGAAAAGATCACTTTCAGGAGCTAACACCACGTCAGGATCAGCAATGATTTCTGCGTCGTTTACCGCATCATTTTCAATACCGTCATAGCTGTTGCCGATATCCAAGTCTACATCCTCCGAAACTGTCGGTGGTTCAGATGGGCCTATGTCTTCATTTTCAGCAAAGACAAATGTACTGAAGCAAAATATCAACACAAATATACAAAAAACGGACATAATGCGTTTATTCATAATACACACCATTCCTTTCCATTATTAAGATTTATATGATGCATAAACAAAGTATAAGAGATGATAGCCCTCCTTTCTTTTGGAATAGAGTGCTTATGTTGACATATTATTCCATTATTTGTATGTACATACAAAAGATTAGACTTCTTAGTTATCTTCCAGCATTGCCCAAATTTGGATTTAAAATTTTCGGTATACACATTGCGGAAAATGATAAGGTAAAAAACTAAGCCGATCGCCATTTCAAACTGATAATTGATGTGCATTTGAATTGAGCATGGAATAGTTTTTGAAATGGCTCAGTAAAGTCACTAATGTCTCTTTTATGCAATACTTCGCTTTTTTACATATCCTAAATTTTAATTTTTTATGTTAAGAATTTCCCATGCATAATATTAGACTTTATAAAGTAAAAAAAATCACGCTAAAAAAAAATAAAATTTTTTAATTTTTTTGTGATTTTTTGTTGTCACAACCAGTCTTATATTAATGTTAGAAGAAAATTAATACTCTAACACGTTGACCAAAATATATCATATGTTTTTGAAATTTTAAGACTAATTATTCTTTCTACAATGCTATGCAGAGAAAGAATAATTTTCTTAAAATTTTTCTTTGTTTTTTGTTTCATGTTAATGCATCACCAAATAACAAACTAAAACTATACATAAGGAGTCTTGCAATATGCACACTAAAATTCTTGACGAGTTATTTTCAAAAATCGTTGATGTAACAAAAGTAATTGATGTAGCCTACCATGAAATAGCAGAAGGGAAATTGAATCCAATTCACAAAACCGATACCTCACTGCTGGGTATAGAAACTTGGAAAAAAGAACATAAAAAAAATCCCGTTTACATTGATCGCACTCCCATACTCCAAGAAATTGTCACTGTAAAGAAAACTATAGCAATAGCCGATACTCATAGTGATAGTCGTTCGGCAAACGAATTCTTTTTCTTCGGTATTCAAAGTATCATGATTATTCCTGTAATTAAAGCTGATACTGTGGTAGGCATAGTTGTAGTACCTTCAATTAAAAGTCCACATTTCTTTACTCCAAAAGAAATAGAGGACTGTAATGAATTGGTAAATCATTACATGCCAAAGTATTTTGAGAGTCTTAACTGTGTAGATGAAAAGAAAAAAAAACGCATAGCTAACGGAATTTTGAGCTTTTTAAAAGAAAATGGCGTGGACTATGTATTCGGCATACCGGCAGGTACTGTCAGTCCAATTTTTGATGCTATGAACGACGTGGATATTAAGCCCGTTATAGCAAAGAATGAAGGTGGTGCGGCATATATGGCCGCCCGATATGCAAGTGTAACGAAAAAGCTTGGAGTTTGTATAGGAGCAGGCGGCGTTGGCGTCAATAACATGATAAACGGTGTAGCTGATGCCATGAGGGCAAAATCACCGGTTTTGATTCTTTCAGGCTATGTAAATCGTAAGTACATAGGAAAAGGTGCTTTACAGGAATTGGATACGGAACATATCCTCAAGCCCATTACAAAATACAGCAAAACCGTATTGGACGAAAAATCCGTGTTGAGTGAGCTTGAAAAGGCAGTTCGCATAGCTTTGACACCTCCATGCGGTCCGGTTCATTTATCCATTCCTTTAGCTATTCAATTGTCTGAAAGATATGAAAGTATTCCGGGTAGGGTTGCCATTCCGTCAAAAGACTATAGGGACAGTATAGAAGATCTAAATAGGGCAGTATCTGTTATCTCCAAAGAAAAATTCGGCATAATCATGGTAGGAAAAGGATGCAGAGGCCTGTCAAAACAAGTTATGGAACTCAGCGAACATTTGCAGTGGCCTATAATAGTTACTCCGGAGGGAAAAGGCGTAGTTCCCGGAACTTTCCCTTTAAATTTCGGAACTTACGGATATTGCGGTTCAGATGCTGCATCTCAGTATGTGGAGAGCGAAACGGCCACATGTATATTGATTCTTGGCTCAAGCCTTGGCGAATGTTCCACATGTAATTTCAGCGATTCTCTGGTTAGAGGCAGAAAATCAATCCATGTTGACTTGGATGTCAGAGAACTATCGAAAGTATTCGATACCGATATAAATATAAACTGTGATATTAAGGATGCAATTTCCTTCATAATAAATAACACGCCCAAGTCGACCAATTATATTGAAAAGCCGGAACTGAATCTTCCCTATGTCAAAAACCATACCGGGCTTTCAATAAGGTTATTTTTAGAAGAGATAACGAAAATTTTACCGTCAAATACTTATTATCTCTCCGATTTGGGAGAATACATGAACTTTGTATTTAAATATCTGGAAATACCTGAAGGCGGGGATTTTGAAATCAATTTAAATTATGCCGCCATGGGTTCAAGTTTGGCAGGAGCCATCGGCGTACATTATGCTTTTAACAATAGGCCTGTTGCGGTATTTGCCGGGGACGGTTCGTTTTATATGAACGGAACTGAAATACTTACAGCGAAAGAATATAACCTTCCTATAATTTATATAATTATAAACAATGCCATGTTGGCATATGTTGAGCACGGTCATCAATTTCTGTACGGAAGAGTCCTGGACGGTTTTAAAAACCGCAGAATTTCCATTTCAGATATGATGAACAGTATAGGCATAAAATCCATTGCCATAGATAGAAATGAAGATATATTAAAAATTAAAGACTTCATAAAAGACATCGATGGACCGCGTGTCATAGAATTAATAACCGACGGAAGCGAAAAAGCCCCCATCATGGATAGATTAAAAGCTCTTAAATAGAACTGACTTATGCATAACTTTTTATTATAGGTTAACATATAAAATTTTCAGCTAAAGGCTACATAAGAAACTACATTCCAATCGACTTTAGAATTCGACATCCAATTGTCCGGACCAACTTGTCACTGAAAACCTATAATCAAAAGGAGGATGCACTATGGTTCAAGTAAAAGACGCAAAAGGTATGTACGAAATTAAATTTGATTCCGTCAGACGTATCTGTTACGAAAAAAATGCAGGTTTTTGGCACAAAGAGGATATTGAACGATTCCATGATGACTATGTGAAAAAAGTATCCCATGAATTAAGCGGAAAGCCTTGGGCAATATGCTGCGATTTGAGAGAATATAAAACTTCCAATATAAGCGAAGAAATGGAGAAACATGTTCAATGGAAGGTAAGTTCAGGTATGAGCTGTGCTGCAATAATTGTCAGTGACCCTATTGTAAAAATGCAGCTAAACAGAGCTTCGGGAGGTAAATACCCTCAGATGGCATTCACCTCAGAACAGGAAGCTGATGAATGGCTAAAATCAAAAGGTTTTTAAAACTACCCTTATAATACATAAAACATCATGGGCTTCGAGCCCTTTTTCTTTTTCTTCAATTTTTATTTTACATTTCGCCGGAACATTCCAAGACCTTTGAATAAATTCAGGCCTATTAATTTATCCTTTCCGGAAACCTCATTATTTCTAAATATTCCCTGATTTACTGTTCTTGCATCCTCTATTGAATAAAAAGCTTTCGAATTGCACATTGTAATTATCTCCAATGCTTCTTCCAGCTCTTTTCTTTTAATAATTGTATATACTATTTTTACATCTCCATTTGCTCCCCTGGCATCAACTACAGTAACACCAAAACCTGCATTATGAAGCCTTTCCATTAAGCGACATTCATCTTTTACCAATATCACTCTTACAACCAGCATTCCTATAGCCAGCTTTTCTTCCAATATCATTCCCACAAAGGTACCTGTCGCAAAACCGGCTGCATAAGCTACATAGCAAGCAATATTATCTAAATGCTTCATTATTTGGCTAATGGCTGAAATCCATACCATTACTTCAAAAAAACCCAAAAGGGGGGCCAAATTCTTTTTACCCCTTGAAACAAATATAATGCGAATAGTACCTATTGACACATCGATAATACGGGATAAAAAAATAAGTATTGGTAACACAACCCAACTGAAAATATCGCTATTCAAAAATTCAGGAAAAGATATAGTCCCCACCTCCCTACTTCAATTTTAAATAATCCAAACAAATCGGTCAATTATGACAATTATATCCATTCATCGTCAATTCTTCTTAAATTTAGTACTTATTCTTACTAATACTTTACTTTATATGCAAATAAAAATATAATTAAATTGTATAAATAGTAAACTTCCAATGTAAACTAATTTTAAAAAAATATTACTTCTTTATAAATTTGGGAAGTTCTATTTATATTTTGTGGCAGTTTGAGACATTATATCACGAAATAATATATTGACTAACATTCCTAATTCAGTATTCTGAATCAAAACCTAAAGGAGGTAAGGTAAATGAGAATTAGTGGTATATCGTATACTTATAGGAAAACCCATAGGATAAGGACGATTATCATGATATTTATTATATTGGTATTAATTGCTTCTATAGCTCTAATAGGAGTATCGACATATACTGGCTGGATGCTTACCCATCCTAAGAGAAAATCCTTACCGGTTTTTTCTGCAAACATAGTACCGGAGTATAGAAATATTTCCTTTAAAGATATAAAAGATGAAATAAATCTAAAGGGTTGGTTTTTTGAAGTAAAGGGCAGCAATAAAACTGTAATTTTAGCACACGGTTACCGCCAAAACAGGCTTCAATACGGTGAAGATACTTTTGTATTGATAAAATTTCTATTAAACCAAGGTTACAATGTACTGACTTTCGATTTTAGAAATTGCGGTGAATCGGAAGGGAAGTTAACCACTGTAGGAATATACGAGAAAAACGACCTCTTAGGTGCAATAGAATATGCCAAAAAGCTAGGTTCCCAACAGATAGTACTTTTAGGTTTTTCAATGGGTGCTGCCACAAGTATTGTAGCCGGAGCTGAAAGTAAAGATGTAGATGCGGTAATAGCAGACAGTCCCTTTTCCGATTTGCATGAATATCTTGACGATAACCTTAATGCATGGAGCAAGCTTCCTTCATTTCCCTTTAACCAGACCACTTTTCTGTCAATAAAAATACTTGAAGGTTTAAACCCAAAGGAATTCAGTCCTAAATCGGTAATAAAAGATATATCCCCGAGACCGGTATTGTTAATACATAGTAAAGATGATGCCTTCATACCTGTAAGCAACAGCCATGAGCTTCTCAATGCCGGAGGGAGCAATGTAAGACTTTGGGAAACTGAAGGTGTAAACCATGTAGAGAGCTTTACAAAACTAACTGACGAGTATTTGAAGAAATTAGGCGAATTTTTGGATTCCCTTAAAGAAAAAACGGATGAAAATTAAATACAATTGATACAAAAAAATTGATTTTATGGTCCGTTACCATAAAATCAATTTTTTATTAATAAATACTGTATTTACTAAAACATACCTTTTTTGTACAACATAAAACTCGTAACAATTGCTATGGCAAAGGAAACCGATAATGTATAGACAAATCCTAAATTATCATGCTGCCACGGTACGGGAACATTCATACCGAAAAAACTTGCTATCATGGTGGGTATAGCCATTACAATGGTTACCGATGTAAGGAACTTCATAACCATATTCAAGTTATTTGAAATAACCGATGAAAAAGCCTCCATCATACTGCTCAAAATCGAACTGTATATATTGGCCATTTCAATAGCCTGCTTATTTTCTATCAGAACATCCTCAAGAAGATCCTGGTCTTCTTCATAAAGTTTAAGGTACTTTCCCCTCAGGAGCTTTTCCATAACCGCATCGTTTGACTTAAGGGATGTGGTGAAGAATACAAGGCTTTTTTCCAATTCAAGAAGTTTAAAAAGTTCCCTGTTTCTCATGGACTTGTGTAAAGTTTTTTCCAAATCGTCGGTCTTTTTGTCAATATGCCTTAAGTATCTCAAGAAGTCCTTGGCAATCATAAAAAGCAATTGCAATGTAAATCTAGTCTTTTTAAAAGTATAGAAATCCTTGACTTTTTTGTTTTTAAAAGAATCGATAAGAGTAAGCTCCCTGTTGCAGATTGTAATTACAAAATCGTCCATGATGAGTATTCCCAGTGGAATAGTTTCAAACTTGAGATTCTTTTCATCCTCATATACATAAGGGATGTCAACTATTACCAGTGTCTGGTTTTCTTCAACATCTATTCTCGGTTTTTCTTCTTCGTCAAGAGGGTCTCTCAAAAAATTGGGAAGTATGTTTAAATTCTCTTGCAAATAATTCAATTCTTCTTCTGTCGGTGCGGCAAGGTTTATCCAGCATCCCTTCTCAATTTTTTCTATTTTTGCAAGTTGATGTGCCATATCATAGGTTTTGAATATCTCCATCATTGCTATCACTTCCCAATCAATAAATTTTGCCTTTTAAAAATATACTGCATAGTTAACTTCAATACTATACATAAAAAACCAGACCATAAACAAAAAACTTCCTCACGAAAGGAAGTTTATAAATTCCACAAGTATTTTTTTTAAACACTCTTCCCTCGTTGAGTTTTAGCACTATACAGCTTAGGTTTAAAAAACCAGCTACATTAAACAAAACCTTAATCCGGTAGTGTTTGTTGACCCACCTTGGCGTCTTTCGACGTTTCGGGGTAGTAGCCTCTTTCCGTATAGGAGCCTCACCTAACAAAGTATTAAGTTTACTTACTTATTATATGAAACATGCATCTTAGTGTCAATAAAAATTAATAATTTAAAAAGCCTTTGATTTTCAATTTCAAAGGCTTTTTTTACTATTTCTTCTTATCCACGAAATACGACGGTGGAGTTAACCCAGCACCGGAATTATAATAGAGGTCGTTCAATTTTTTGCCTTCCCGGATTTGTCTAATCTTTGCCCCAAATTCATCTAGAAGACTTTTGGCTTTTTCATGGTTTTGCTTTTCGAGTTTATTTATTTCAGTCAAAAGTTCCATTATTTTTTCTGTAATCTGTTTTAGCTCTTTTGCACCCTTTAGTCGGGAAGTATCGATTTCATCCAATTTATCGACACCCAACTTCTGTTTAAGCAAGCTGAAGTGCATCTCAAAATCCTCATCAATATTGATTATCTCATCAATCTTTGCCTGCTTTTCATTTATAAGTTTACCGAGCCCATCCATACCTTCTTCGTTTATAGCTTCCGTCTGGGCCATCGTCAAAAGAATCAGATCCTGTAAACACTTATATTTCTTGTTTGAGGCTTCGATAACCCTCTCAATGCAAAATTCCGGGCTGACATCCATTTTAATCTCTCCTATTTAGCAACTTTTGCAGTTCTAATATTTTGTTGCTTTGCAATTTTTATTGCCTGTTCCCAGGTATTTCTAAGTTCCCTTGCGTAGCCGAGCACTTCTTCAATAATCTCATTGTCCTTTTTTATGTTTGCATCAATAAGTCTTGAAAGCATATATTCATACATGGTATCCATTTGATGTGCTACGTCATATTTCATATTTAGTGTACACCGAAATTCGGTTAAAATATTCTGTGCTTTTATTATACAATTATTAGCCCTTTCAATATCTTTTTCATTTATTGCCAACTGTGCCTGCATTAAGAATTTGACAAGGCCATTATACAACATAAGAGTTAATTCTTCAGGAGTTGCGGTGTATACTGAGTTTTCCTTATATTGGGCATACCCATTGTTTAATGCCATTTTATTACCTCCATGCTTTTGAGAATTCAGAATAAAGGTATATAAGTATGTTGTTTTTCGAACATTTAGCTTAATTATTTATAGTTTGAGTTGGTAAAGGAAAGTATTGAATTCATCTGGTTTTCCATCTGTGCCAAATACTTTTCCAAAGTTGAAAATTTCAGATAGTAAGACGTTTCTAAAGCTGTCATTTTCTTCTCCAATACATCTATCTCGGTTTGTTTGCTTCTTATCTGATTCACAATATAATTGTTGAACTCTGAAGCATCATTTGCATATCCTGCCTTTTCAAGCAATAAGCCTTTATTCCCTTTAGAATCCCTTGTAGTTCTTATATTATCCTGAATTATGTCATATAATCGATGTGCTATTCCCGATTGCTTATATCTTTCAGACCTTTTTGCCGAACTGTCAAGACTGTCTGTATAGGAATACTCCGATTCTTTGGTAAAGAAGCTTACCACTTCGTCAAACTTTTCGGTAAGGACTTTTCTCAACTTGGTTTCATCTATTTTTAACTTTACTTTATCAGTGTATGAACCTGAGGAAATACCCATTTCATAAAGACTCATCGAAACACCGTCTACCTTTTCATAGAGGGCAGTCCTCATACTGCTCACAATCTTAGATAAAATACTGTCTCCTGCAAGCAGCCCGGTCTTGGCTTTTTCCTCCCACTTCTCAATCTCCTTTTCTTTCATGGCTTCTTTCTCTTCATCAGTAAGAGGCAAATAATTTCTGTCATACTTTTCATAGAGCTTGCCGTTTATTTTATCCAAGAGTTCATTGTACTTATTCACAAATTCTTTTATATTATCAACAACAGCATCTATATTCTGTTCAAGACTGATTGTAACAGGAGAAGTTGAGGTACCTTTAAGGGTATAGGTAACACCGTCAATCGTAAAAGTGTTACTACTGCGTTTCATTCCAGCAACCCCATCTAATGTAAATTCCGCATCGGTTCCTTCTGTATATGTTCCGTCAACAATACCCAATGATTTTAAAAGTCCGCTCGATGTATCGGTAAAAGTTATGCTAGATGCCGCACCCATAGTTGTAGACTCCAGAGTAAATTGATTTTTTAGCGAATCGTATGTAATTTTAACTCCTGCATCACTGGAATTTATTGCATTCATAATATCCTTAATTGTTGCCTCTTCATAGGTCTTTCCCACATTAATTGTCTTGTTGTTAATCGAAAAGGTTATTTTTTCACCGGGATCACTTATATCCAATTTGTTTTTAAAAATGTTTTTCATACTGTCTAGGGGCGAAGTCAAAGACAACTTGTTAGACGTATTGTCGCCTGCTGCAAAACCCAACGCCTCCAGTCCGTTTCCGGACATAGAAAAAGTACTGCCGTTTAACAGCAATTTCACTTCAACTTTATCGTCCTCGATCACCACGTCAAATTTTCCCGAGCCGAAAGCATCGCTTAGTTTCTGCTCAAGATCGGTTTCAAGATGCTCTATTCCGGTGTACTCTCCAAACTGAAATGTCTTTGTAACCCCATCCAAGTTAACCGATATGGTTTTTCCATTCAGAGCAGAAATATCGGCTGCATTGCTTCCCTTTACAGCACCTACAATTTCATTATCTCCGACTATTTTAGCAGCTGAGGCAAGAGAAGTCACTGTAATACTGTGGGTTTTGCTTTGAGCCTCAGCATTTGCTGTTACAGTTACAACAGATTCGTCGGAAGATTTTATGTTAAACTTTGCAAAGGCACTACTTGACCTAAAATTTGTTGCCGGCTTTAGGACATCAAAGTATTGATCTCTAAAACTCATCAATATACTGGTTATATCCCTGTAACTGTCTCTCTTCGACTCAAGCGGTTGTTTCTGCCTATACAACTTATCTACTTTCATCCGTTCCACTTTCATCAAGTCGGATACTATTTGATCGGTATCAAAACCGGAATAAAAGCCTGTTATACGAGTTACCGCCATAAAAATATTACCTCCTCTCGTCAACTAAAATTCCTGACAACTCCAACATCTTTGCCACCATATCCAATATTTTCTCCGGCGGAATTTCCCTTATAATTTCCTTTGTATTTGCGTCAATCACTTTTACCATTATTTCTTTGGTTTTTTCATGTATTGAAAACTCCAACTGTGTTTTTGTCATAACCAATGCCTTGTTAGCCTTTTCAATAGCCTTAACAACTGCTTTCTCCGAGAGATAATATTCCTTCTCTTCATTCTTTTGCTTATCTGTATTGGCAATATTTTTGATTTCCCTAGTATCCGTACTGTAATCTGCAGTTTTATTTCTCACAGATTGTAATACAACAGCATCCATGCTTTCAATTTTCATAAAAATCCCTCCATGAACCTTCTCATAATTTATATCGGAATAATAGCAAATTAAGTTTAGATAAAGTTTCTTCTTGTGCTAGCACTTACCCGATTTTTTCATCATATTGGGAAAAGCCATATTGGGATTTCATATTTCACGATTTATCAAAATAAAATGATTTCAAACAATAATTTGTTCCCAACCCGGAAGTGAAAAGAAATCTGCAACCTTTATATTTGTAGTACTATAGAAGCAATTAGGCATTATTACAGTTTTGTGGCAATTAGCAGTACTAACAACATCGCACAATCCGGAGCGTAGCCCTACAAAATGCCCGGCATATTCAACAGCTCCTATCAGTTGATTTAGTGGAATAGTAATTGGTACTGTATTTGCCAGAGGTTCTTCACTTCCAAACACATT
>Ga0134095_1001387_pt1 | contig 16857 bp, 10 predicted proteins | sample 6_2taG_FD_94449 | JGI IMG/M metagenome (GOLD analysis project Ga0134095, IMG submission 94449) | Switchgrass degrading microbial communities from high solid loading bioreactors in New Hampshire, USA - 6_20_20_110_A2 metaG | ecosystem: Engineered > Bioreactor > Semi-continuous > Anaerobic >... | reverse complement strand
ATAATATTAACCTGTTTAAAGTACTCCTCCAAATTATTGATTCCGGATGCCGTCGCTTGTACCGATTCCTCAACGGATTTGTCAAATTTTTCAATGTTTTCGGTGATAACTTCTATTCTATTTTTTACCTCATCTATTCTAGACATGGTATCGCCCATGAGCCTAGCTTGATCCTGGGTTTTTTCAGCCACATTTTCCATACTTGCCGCTATTTGCTCATTACCCGAATAACTTCTTTCCATACTTTTCGTTAAATTGTCCAAAGCATCGGAAATGGTTATTACATTTACCTTGGTTAGTGAAATGAAACCTGCCAGATTGGCTTTCATGTCATTAAATGCTTCGGTTAATGATTCCAAACCAAAACTGTCTTCCTTATATAAATCGTCTGTTTTCAGTTCTCCTTTAGAAATCAACTCAACCTTGCCGTTAACGTCATCAATAGATCTAAAGAACCTATATAAAACACCCAGTAAAATAATGAACCCCGGAACTTCGAAAATCAAAGCTGCAATAATTGTTATTGTCAATGAAATGCCCGACAAAAATCCAAATAGTAAAGCCAAGTTTATAAGTGTTATAAAGACAAACAAAAAAACAATTATAGAAAATATAAATAATCTAATAATGTTATTTTTGCGTATACGCATTTTTGCATTTTTCATAAACTTCCTCCTACCAAAGTAAATCCATTTCATTCTGCTTCCTCTGCTGTATACACCTACCTCACTCCAACAATGCTATATTACTTCATTTTTAACTCATACAAAGAACTTCATAAAAACAACCAATAAAAAAATTATATCTAATAATAAATCGGATTTTTCTGCAAAATAATTATAAAAATTTTATTCCAATTATCGCCACAAACAACAAAAAAACAATTTTACAGTTTGTCTTACGAAAAAAATTAAACAACTCTTTTGACAAAACAACATGCAAAGCATCCCAGGCTTTGCATGTTTATATCCAACACGAAAAGATATAGGATAATCAATCTAAAGCAATTCATAAGTTTTTTTCTTGTCTATTACCTCAATAGGTGACCAAATATTTTCGCTTTCAGGCTTTTGCCCTGTAACTAACATATTATACATATGAATAACGGCATCATGTCCCTGTCCAAACGGGTCATGGCTTATTGCTGCAAAAACAGTACCTTGCTTGATAAATCTTGCTATTTCTTTACTGTAGAAGCAACTTACTACATAGGTTTTGCCCACAAGCTCAAGTTCTTCAATGGCCCTAACGGCACCTATCATACCAAATCCAAGAACAGCAATAGCACGTATATTTTTATTTTGAGTCAGTAATTCTTTAGCTGCATTATACGTCTGTTCAACGGTAGCTGCACAAGATTCCCTTATTGTAACTTTTACCTTCTTGAATTTTTTAAGCTCAGCCAAAATTTCATTTTTCCAAAACTCATTTCCATTACCTGTAAAAACAGCCACCTCACCCTTTCCTTTTACTGCCTTTACTAGACTACGGGCAGTGAGGATTCCGGTATAATTAAAGTTTGCACCGAAATGAGCAACTCGCTTGGATTTTACCGGTAAATCCACATTAAAGGTCATAACCGGAATATTCTTATTGTATGCCTCCTCTATCAACTCAGCCAATTTAGGATCAAATCCGGTTACAATTATTCCGTTTACATTATCGTCTATAACTTTTTTCAGGGTTTCCCTAATTCCAGTCTCTACATCCTGCTCCATACCGTAAAATTCTAATGTTGCATTCCTTTTAGCCAGTTCTTTTTTCGCATACATTATACCTTTTCGTACAACATACCAATAATCATTATCCAGAGGACAGATGAATGCAATCCGCAAATGTGCTTTACTGTCGGTTTTAACAGGAACGATGGAGGTGTTGAACCTTTCGATTAGTTCTTCAAATCCTATCAGCATATGTCCCAATGCTGAAGTACTTATATTAATCTTCTGCAATTCACCCAATTCTTCTTGCGTAACTGCCGATACATCATTTGTACTGTTTGATATATCTTCCGAAATCTCATGGAGCTGTTGACTTTTTTCATTTATTTCGTGAACATTTGCATTAATCAAATCTACTTCTTTATGAACCTTTTTTATGTCCGATTCAAGTACATTTGCATTATCGTAAATAATCTCAAAGGACTGCTTGATGGATTTAAATATGTTCTTACTAATGTCATAATTTTCGACGCAATCGTCAATGCTTTTACTTACAAATTCACTTCTATCCTGGATATTTTTCAGTATGTCATTTATCTTGCCTACACTTTGTTTGGTTGTTGCCGAAAGTAAATTCATTTCATGGGCAACCACAGAAAATCCCTTACCGGACTCACCTGCTTTGGCAGCTTCGACCGATGCATTAAGACCTAATAGTTTTAACTGTTCACTGGTTTTTGAAATGATTTTTCCTATGCTTTCTATCTGAGTTATATCAGCATTTAGCTTTTTGATATACTCTGAAGTACTGTTCAGATTATCGGAAATTATATTAACCTGTTTATAATACTCTTCTAAGTTATTCACCCCGGACGCTGTTGCATGCACCGATTCCCCAACGGATTTCTCAAATTTTTCAATATTTTCGGTGATAATTTCTATCCTATTTTTTACCTCATCAATACTAGCCATAGCATCGCCCATAAGCCTAGCTTGATCCTGGGTTTTTTCAGCCACCTTTTCCATACTTGAAACAATTTGCTTATTGCTCAAATAACTTCTATCCATGCTTTTTGACAAATTGTCAAGAGCATCGGAAATGGTTATTATATTCACTTTGGTCAATGAAATGAAACTTGACAGATTGGCTTTCATATCATTAAAAGCTTCAGTCAGCGTCTCCAATCCAAAACTATCCCTCTTGAGTAAATCATCCATTTTCAATTCGCCTTGGGCAAGTATCTGAACTTTAGAATTAACCTTATCAATGGAATGAAAAAACCTAATCAATATAGTCAGTAATGTTGTAAATCCAAGAACGACGAAAATTAAAGCTGCAGCAAGAACAATCGTCATTGAAATACCCGATAGCAATCCTAGAAGTAAAGCCGAAATTGTAATGGTTAAAAATGCAAACAGAAATATGACTACAGACAGCATAATTACTTTTATGATGTTCTTTTCATGGCTTTCGTGCTTCGCACCATTCATAAGGTTCCTCCTAGCAGCATAGAGTTATAAATAGTTATCGTTTATTCGTCAACTGAAGCAACTTATTCTTACATAGGAATTATATTGAATAAATGACTAGTTGTTGGAATTGAAATGCCATTTGCCAAAATTTTTTGGCAGTTTTTTTCTTATCAATTATTACAAGACATATTATTAATCGGCTTTTTTTCAAAATTAATTACAATAAGTTTTATAAAGGCTTACAAAATATAAGTTTATAAAATATGGAATCTTTTGTAATAATCTAAAACAATAAATTATTATACCGAATATTTACTCAACTTTATTATATAAATAAATTAAAACAAAAAAATTACTTCCGCTCATTTAAGTACACTACGCGAAAGATAAGTATACAGTAAATTTTCAGCGGAAGTTGGTTTTCATAATCCATAGTTACCTGTTTATTATTTATGTTATCCTTTATTATCCTTTATTATCCTTTTATGCTATTTTTGAGCCGATTTGCTCAATCAGTTTTAATATACCTTCTTCAATTCTATTCAAAACCTCAGTTTTTGGAGCCCCTTCAAATTCAATAGTGTCTACAAAATCCCACTTCATTTTATTTCTCTCAATAATTTCTTTAATCTCTTTTTCTGCTCCTCCCGACCATCCGAAAGAACCGAAATACAGGGCAGTTTTCCCGGAAACTTTTTTCCTTCCTATTTCTTCTAATGCCGCTGCTACCGGCGGGAACAACTTATATTCATAGGTGGGTGCGGCAATTATTATACCTGCCGAACCAAATACGGTAGCAAGCATTTCACTTTCGCTCGCCAAAGGCATTTTTAGTTTGTTTACTTTAATGCCTTGCTTCTCGAGTACCTTTACGGCATAATCAATTGCTTTTTCAGTCATGCCATACATTGAACCCCACAATATGGAAATCTCTTTTTTCCCTGCTCCTTCTGCATATTGGCAAAATCTTAAATAGTCCCCGATTATTTTTTCCGGATTTTTTCTATATACCGGTCCATGTCCGGGTGCTATAGTACTTACATCCAATTCCTTTGTCTTTTGTATTGACTTTCTCACCATGGGTGTAAAGGTAGCCATAACATTCGAGAAATATCTTATACCTTCCTTCTCGAAAAATTCAACTTCTTCAGCGGTTAACTCATCATCAAAATAATGATCTCCTATTTTTCCGAAAGCTCCGTACATATCGCAGGAAAATAGAGTCTTTGTACTTGACTCATAAGTAAGCATGGTGTCGGGCCAATGCACATTTGGCGTTATATGGAAACTCAGTTTTTTTCCTTTGCCCAAATCCAATGTATCTCCTTCTTTAACAACTTTTATTCGCTCCTCGTCGCCGTAAAAGGAGTTTACCAATTTTGCCGCCTTATCGGTGCAAATTATTGTGAAATTATCGTTAACTTTTTTAAAATTCTCAAGCCATCCCGAATGATCCGGCTCCATGTGATTCACTATCAAATAATCTATTTCCTTAGGATTAACATCAATTTCCTCAAGACTCTTATACAAAGTCTCCGGTATTCCGTCCCAACCTATTACACCGTCAATAACAGCAGTTTTATCTCCCTTAACAATGTAGGAGTTTAATGTAACACCGTTTGCTATATCCCACATTCCTTCAAAGAGTATATTTCCCACGTTCATGGATAGCATATATATCCCGTCGGCTATCTTTAATTTCTTCATGATTACCCCTCCTGTTTCTAAATTTATATTCTCTTAATTTATTTAAGTTCATTTCTATAAAGATTGCAACTGCCAATACGGATATTCAAATCATACTTTATCCAATAGCTCAAGATATTTCATTTTAATGTATTTTCATCCAGTTAAACTCTTCCAGTTTTTCTCCATCTAATATATACCCAATTGATTTTTCAGAATCACAAATATTATTAAAAATTTTATTTATAATTTCAACTATAAGTTAACCGATTTCGATATAAGCAGGTTCAATAAAATCAGCCAGCCACACTTTTTCATTTCCCTTATAAAACTTTACTCCTTCATCCCAGGCCTTTTTACTGTTTATAACAAGTAAAGCTGGCTGTTCATCTCTTCTTTTGCCCACTTGCAAAGCAGTGTCGGTGTCAACAGCCAGGTGAACATACTGTCTTCCCTTAGGAATTAACCCCTTTTCCTTAATCATTGCCAGGAATCTTCTTGCGGTTCCATGATATAATGTGTCCGGTGGCTGCATTGGCTCTTTTATTATCTTTTGAGAAATCGAATGCCCATACAAGGCTCTTATTCTTTTACCGTCAATTTCAAATCTCTTCTTATCACAGTTATCTACAACATAAATAATGTCTTTGATATCCAACCGGGACCATTTCTCTTCCTCACGGAAGGAATACAGCAATTGCTCAATATTTACCCATCCGTGTTCATCCAGCTCCAGTTCATACTCCCAAAGGTGCATGTCTTAAAGCATACGAAATAGCCTTGCTTAATTTGGTATAATCCATCCTTTATCACCTTTCCCGATAAGAACAACATTTTAACCGATATGATCGAGCAGTTTATCGATTAAAGGATAAACCATTTCCTTGCCTCTAAGCTCCTGATACCATCTTTTGGGAATATTTTCAAATCCAAAATATATGCCAGCCAGTCCGCCTGCAATAGCTGCTGTTGTGTCGGTATCATACCCTAAAGCTATAGCTGATTTTACAACTTTCTCATAGCTTTCCGATGCCAAAACCATCCTCGTACTTCTTAAACTATCTACTACAAAACCGCTTCCGGTGCCTACCGACGGTTCATCGGGACATATACTTTCTTCAAGTTCATTGTAATATTCTAAGTTTTCCCTATAAATCTGCCTTAGCTTTAAAACCGCCAAATCATAGGCTTTATTGATTGAGTACCCTTCCAAAAGCCTTCTGCCCCATAGGCAATATAAAGCACAACAAACCTGATTGCAGATATGACCGTGAGTAACAAGAGATTGTGTATGGGCATCATTGACAAGCTCCTCATCGGAACCTTTATTCCAAAGAACCAAGGGTAGGACTCTCATAAGTGCTCCGTTTCCCTTGCCCTCAGGAATTATATTGCCGGATTGGTAAGGTGACATTCCATTACCAAAAGCAATCAGTGTTTTTTCTGTCTGATTCCCTACATCGAACACTTTGCCATCTACTGCCCATAATTCGGAATCATACCATTTTAAAAGCCTTGAAGCAAAATCATTTAGATCCATCTTTCCACAGGATAGCAGCGAATCAAGAAGGCATAGAGCTTGTGCCCCATCATCCGACCATGTCCCGGGAAGCACTCCGGGATGCGATCTTATAAAGTTGAGAGGTGGCTGATATTCTATTTCTTCCATCTTCGGCAGGTCTTCAGGTTTGTTGAATTCGTAAGGGACTCCCAAAGCATCTCCAATTAAAAGGCCCCATAACCCTCCTAATATTCTATCGGTAACAGACAACATTCTTATCATCCTACTTCGCAATTATAGATTTTGTTAAAGCTATCCCTACTTATATAACCTTATCTTACTTTAAATTAATGTTGTCTGCAATATCAATATGTTATTTTCACAGTTTCCTAATACTTTCCAACATCTTTGAAGCAACCCTCTATTCAATTAATGGTCCGCTTCCTGTAAATTCTTTCTCAAACAGAAAGCCCCATACTTTTTACCATCTTTAAATCGTCAGAAATCTTATTTCCAACAGTGGTAAGATAATTTCCAACCATCATTGCATTGATACCCGACGTAAATCCCTTGCCCTGAAATTCTCCCAAAGATATCCTGCCGCCGGCATACCTAATGGTGGCATGGGGCAAAATCAGCCGGAAAAGGGATATGGTTCGAAGTATTTCAACAGGCTTTAGCCTCTCGGCATTTTCCAGAGGTGTTCCCTTTACAGGATTCAGTATGTTTATAGGAACCGATTCAATGCCAAGCTCCCGTATTTCAAAGGCCATCATTATTCTTTGCCTCATGCTTTCCCCCATACCGATTATACCTCCACAGCAAACCTTTAGACCGGCCTCCATGGCATTTTTTACTGTAATTATCCTGTCATCATAGGTATGTGTATCGCAAATTTTTCCGTAATATTCCCGGCAGGCTTCTATATTATGGTGATACATATACAGCCCAGCTCGTTTAAGCCTCATTGCCCGTTCAACGGTTATACTCCCCAATGATGCACACAGCTTAAGTCTTGTCTCTTTTTTCAACACTGATATCATTTCGAGAACCCTCTCAAAATCTGTCGGTGAAAGACTTCCTCCGCTAGTTACAATTGCAAAGAGGTGAACTCCCTGTTTTTCATTTTCCCTTGCCCTTTTCAAAACCTCCTCGATACTTATCAAAGGATAACTTTGAACCTCAGTGTTGTAGTGTACCGATTGTGCACAATACTTGCAATTCTCCGGGCATTTTCCCGATTTGGCATTGATTATGGAACAAAGCTCGACCTTGTTTCCCTTGTTTTTCTTGCAAACCTTATTAGCCAATGCAAACAATTCCTCATTATCTATCTCAACTTCAGCCAGCTTCATCGCCTGCTCGAAGGTTAACTGTCGACTTTCCTCCAAAGTTTTTTCAACTTCTCTCAATATGCAATCCATAAATTACCACCAATCCTGTTTTTTATCTATAATAGTACTTCAAAAAATAATTGTCAACCTATTATTGCATTTTTGGTTGACAATTGTTTTGATACCATAAAATTTTAGAATCTCAATATCGATTTTAGCTAAATTATCCGACTAAGAAGTGTTAAACTTTGAAATACTAAATAAAAATAAATCATCAAAGATAAATGGAGGGCTTATGGCAAAAAACAAAGATAAGAAATCGAATATGGCAACGCCAATCGAAAATAATGATACTGCAGCATGGGCAAATACCAAGAAAATGAAGCCGGAATCCAAAGTAAACATTCCCGATGAAGTTCAAATCAGGAACGCAAAGGAATATGTGGATACAAATCAAAAGTAAGAAAAGGGAAGGTTTATATAAAGCCTTCCCTTACTTATTTCACCTATTTTGCATAGAGCTAAAGAGGAAAAATCAGAGGTTCTCACTATCCATATCCCCTTTAAGATTTTACAATTTTTAGAATAGTCCGTGTTCGGCCAGTTTCTTGTATCTGTTGTATCTTTCCGCAGCATTCCGCTCCGCAAGTTCAAACATCTCACCGGCAGTATCCGGAAACACATTCATGAGCTGTGAATACCGTACTTCGCCATGGATGAAATCCTTGAAGTTACCGGAAGGTTGTTTGGAATCGAGAATAAATGGGTTCTTTCCTTCCTTTCGAAGATCGGGGTTGAATCGGAAAAGGTGCCAATATCCGGCCTCAACAGCTTTTCTCTCTTCCATGATACTTGTTCCCATTCCTGTTTTAATTCCATGGCTTACGCAGGGAGAATATGCAATTATCAGCGACGGACCCTTGTACCGTTCTGCCTCGCTAATGGCTTTTATGGTCTGGTTCATATCAGCACCCATAGCTATCTGTGCCACGTATACGTGGCCATAGCTCATCGCAATAAGACCTAAATCTTTCTTTTGAAGCTTTTTCCCGGCAGCAGCCAACTTTGCGACACTAGCGGTAGGTGTAGCTTTTGAACATTGTCCGCCGGTATTGGAATACACTTCGGTATCCATAACAAACAAGTTAATATCCTCTCCCATAGCCAGAACATGGTCCAAACCTCCAAAACCTATATCATAAGCCCATCCGTCACCGCCGATAGCCCAGAAGGAACGCTTTACAAGGAAATCCTTCTTCTCGATGATTTCTTTCAACAGTTCATTACCTTTGCAATCACAACCATCGAGCACCTCTAATATTTTCTTTGAAGCCTTTTTGGATGCTTCTCCGTCGTCAAAGGCATCAATCCACTCCTTAAATGCCTCCTTAATCATGGGGTCAATTGGTGAATCGATTGCCTGCTTTATCATTTCTACCAGTTTTGCTCTTACCTGTTTTACTCCAAGGTACATACCAAAACCAAACTCAGCAGCATCTTCAAACAGAGGATTTATCCATGCCGGGCCTTTTCCTTCCGCATTGGTGGTATAGGCGATAGAAGGTGCGGAAGCTCCCCATATGGATGAACAGCCTGTGGCATTGGATATCATCATTCTGTCCCCAAAAAGCTGTGTAAGCAGTCTAATATAGGGCGTCTCCCCACAACCGGGACATGCACCGTTGAACTCCAACAGCGGCCTTACGAATTGACTTCCCTTCAATGTATTTTTGTCCATAAGACCCGATTTCTCCGTGATGGTCATGGCGAACTCCCAGTTTTCCGCCTGTGCTTCTATTTCCTGTTCACTCGGTTGCATAATCAGTGCCTTTTCTTTTGTCGGGCAGACATCGGCACAATTACCGCATCCGGTGCAATCCAATGGAGCTACTTGAACACGGAATTGCAGATGCTCAAACCCTTTTCCTGAAGCTGTTTTTGTGTGGAAGGTGTCGGGTTTTCGTGCCACTTCCTCATCGTCAAGCAGGAAAAGCCGGATGGTGGCATGGTGACAAACATAGGAGCACCTTCCGCATTGTATGCATTTATCGATTTGCCATTGGGGAACCATTGGAGCAATACCGCGTTTTTCATAGGCCGTAGTGCCCATTGGGAATGTTCCATCCTCCATTCCAATAAAGGTGCTGACAGGTAGCTCATCCCCTTCATGCTTTGCCATAGGCCTCTGTATTTTCTTTACAAACTCGGGTTCTTCTTTTTCCGGTAAGTCTTGGTCCTTTGCATCTTTCCATGAGGATGGCACATCTACTTTGACTAAAGCTTCTATGGACCTATCCACTGCTTTTATGTTCATGTCGACAATTGTTTGTCCCTTTTTCCCATACATCTTGTTTATGGAATCTTTCAAGTACTTTAGTGCCTCCTCAACAGGGATAATATTGGCCAGCTTGAAAAAGGCAGCCTGCATTACCATGTTGATTCTGTTCCCAAGTCCCAGTTCTGAAGCAATGGCCAACGCGTCAATGATATAAAATTTGATATTGTTGTTTGCAATATATCTTTTGACGGATGCCGGTAGCTTTTCCTCCAACTCCTCAACCTTCCAAGGACAATTTAGTACGAAAGTACCTCCCTTTTTAAGTCCTTTTAGAAGATCATACTGGTACACAAAGGATTTATTGTGGCATGCCACATAATCGGCGTTATAAACCAGATAAGGAGACCTTAAAGGCTTAGGCCCGAATCTGAGGTGGGATACGGTAGTACCTCCGGATTTTTTGCTGTCATAGGAAAAGTATGCTTGGACATACATATCGGTGTTGTCTCCGATGATTTTTATTGCAGTCTTGTTTGCACCGATGGTGCCGTCGGAGCCAAGCCCCCATATTCTGCAACTGGTTGTACCCTCAGGAGTGGTATCTATAATATCCCCTTCAGGAAGTGAAGTATGAGTCACATCGTCTACAATCCCAATTGTAAACCGGTCTTTGGGCTTTGCCTCTTTTAGATTGTCAAAAACAGCTACAATCTGAGAGGGTCTGGTGTCTTTGGATGAAAGCCCATACCTTCCTCCAACAATTATTGGCAGGTTCTCATGGTTTTTAAAGGCTTTGACAACATCAAGATACAAAGGTTCTCCAACGGCACCGGGTTCCTTGGTTCTATCAAGAACAGCTATTTTCTTCACCGTTTTTGGAATGACATTAAGCAAGTGGGTTTCTGAAAACGGCCTATAGAGTCGAACTCTAACGGTACCAACCTTTTCTCCCCTTGCATTTAAATAGTCCACCGTTTCATATATGGTATCACTGGCTGACCCCATTGCTATAATGACATATTCGGCATCTTTCGCACCATAGTAGTCAAATAGCTTATATTTTCTCCCGGTGATTTCTCCAAGACTGTCCATGTATCCTTGTACAATTTCAGGTATTGCATTGTAAAAGGGATTTGCACTTTCTCTTTGCTGGAAATAAATATCCGGATTTTGTGTAGTTCCTCTTACAACAGGATGTTCAGGACTTAATGCCCTGTTTCTGAACTCCTCAACGGCATCAAAATCCACCAGTTTTTTGATATCCTCGTATCCTACCACACCAATTTTCTGATACTCATGGGAAGTTCTGAATCCGTCAAAAAAGTGCAAAAACGGAACTCTAGATTTTATCGCCGATAAATGGGCAATAATGCCAAGATCCATCGTCTCCTGCACATTGGTCGATGCAAGCATCGCAACTCCTGTCTGCCTGCATGCCATGACATCCTGATGATCTCCAAAAATGGATAACGCCTGTGCCGCCACAGACCTTGCAGCAACATGTAGGACACCGGGCAGGAGTTCCCCGGCCATCTTATATAGGCTTGGGATCATCATGAGAAGCCCTTGGGCTGATGTATAGGTAGATGCCAGTGCACCCGACTGCAGGGCACCTCTCATGGCAGCAACCGCACCGGCTTCCGACTGCATCTCCACAACCCTTACCTCTTGGTCAAATATGTTCTTCTTACCGTGGGCAGACCATTCATCAATAGCTTCTGCCATGGGTGTGGACGGCGTTATGGGATATATGGAGGCTACTTCGGTCAAGGCATAGGATGCATACGCCGCAGCCTGATTTCCATCCATTGTTTCTATTTTCTGCATACAGACTCTCCTTTATTTTCAATTCTCTTTTTAAAGACTTCAAATTACAAAACTATTATTTCACCATAAAAAGATATAAATACAAAGAGCCGCATATTTGACAATTAAATTGTCAAACTTTGTGTATAATAAAAACTTGTTCCAATAATACAATCTATTTATCAGTTTTCTAAAGCCCAACAATGCAGTATTGATGGCCTGATTATTTTATACATTAAGAATGACCTGTAGCTAATTCTACAGGCCGTTTATTGTCATTTCAATGTTGCTGCTGATTAAATTGTCCGCCTTGATCCGGGTTCTCGAAACTTGGAGGCTTAGGGTTATCAACGTCAAAGTATTTGCCGGGTGTTGACAGGTCAAAATAGAGCTTCGAGTCTTTAGTAACCCCCCAGTCTTTTAGGGAACCGCTGTCCTGTATCTTGTTAAAGGCTTCTCTAAACATTGTATTATGGGCTTCCTCCCTGTTCAGAAGGAAGTCAATTGTTTCTCTAACGCCTTTGTCGTTTATCTGCCTGTAAAGGTATTCATACACAACTTTAGCCCTTTGTTCCGCAGCAATGTTTGAAAGCAGATCTGCTGCAAGGTCCCCGGTTTCATTTACATAAGCAGCTGTCCAGTATTGCCCCGATGCATTTGTAAGCATGGGAGTAAGTCCTGTAAGAACATGGGCTTGAATATTCCCTACTGTGGCATTTTGTGCATCCAGATTATGCCCGTTCAATAAATTAATTGTAGTAGCTATCATCTCCATGTGGCTCAATTCTTCTGCTGCAATATCTAGGAATAAATCCTTAATGGCAACATCCTTAATACGTAAACTCTGCGAGAGATATTGCAAAGCTGCCTTGAGTTCACCCTGGGGTCCGCCCAATTGCTCCTGCAGCATAGCGGCATAGTTGGGATTTGGTGCATCTACTCTAACTTCATGTAATAATTGTTTGTCATGTTTAAACATTTGTTTTCTCCTCCCAAAATATTTAAAAATATTGAAAGCTTATTACATAAAGTTATTGTTTGATTTATTTAAAAGACATATACAGTCCATTTAGCAGTAATTGTTTCATGCCATATCAAGGATGTAAGCACATTCCATTAAAATCATATTTCATTATAATTATGTTAAATACTTTTTATTTTAATCGTTTATTTCCCTATTCATTAAATTATCACCCTAATGATATAAAAAGCTTGAATATGGAAAAGTTTTTTTATATACTGAAACAACAAATTGTTAAGTTTCGTTATTATGCCAAAAAATCAGGAGATTAAAAATGGAAAGAGTTAGATTATACTATGTTGACTGGCTCAGAACATTAGTTATTTTGTCATTAATACCATACCACGCAGCACTTACATACACAGGCATAGGTGACATCTATATCAAAAACGTAATAAAAGATATTGGAGCATTACCCTTCATAATAGTTACTGTGCCGCTTGGAAGTTTTTTTATGACACTATTGTTCTTTTTATCGGGAATTTCATCATATTACTCGTTTCAATACAGAGGAAAAATCAATTATTTAAAGGAACGTGTAAATAAAACACTATTGCCTCTAGTTTTGGGCACTATATTTCTTTGCCCCATTCAAGCTTATTTCCAGGTACTTAATGAAGGTTTCGAGGGAAACCTGATAGAATTTTTCCCGGAGTTTTTCTCTAGAAAATTCGTACACTATTTGGGCTATGCCCATTTATGGTTCTTACTTTATTTATTTGTATTTTCTTTGATTTGTCTGCCTCTCTTTGCAAAATGGACATATGATAAAGAAAGACTTGTGAAAATATCAAATTTTATTTGCAAGGGAAGAAATATTTATATTCCCATTATTTTTATCATTTTGGTTGAAATGCTGTTAAGGCCCTTCTTTCCCGGTATGCAGACCTTAATAATGGATTGGGCCAATGACGTTGTATATCTAAGTGTCTTTATTTTCGGTTTCGTTTTTGCTTCGGACACTAGAATTCAAGAAAAGCTAAACAAGTTAATAAAAATCTCTGTATGTTTATTTGTGATGCTCTCATGTCTTTATGTTCCAATCATGTATCTGTGGTTAATTTGGGGAAGCAAGGTATCGATTTTAGTTGTCCTTTGGGCAGTTACAAAAGGAGTGTATGAGTGCTGTGCAATTATATTATTTATCTATATCGGTCAAAAGTATCTTAACAAAAAAAGCAGGGTACTGGATTATTTGTCGAAATCTTCTTTTTGGCTTTACATATTTCATTTTCTGCCGGTAAATATGTTTACTTTTCTATTTCTAAACTTCCAAATTAATATGTACATAAAGTATCTTTCAGTTGTTTTGCTATCATTTATACTTACATTTATCATTTATGAAATTATTCCAAGAAGATTATTTGGGGCAATAAAATCTCGTTCTTAACTGCTGCTCACTAATTTTAAGGATAACCTGTAATTTTAGAGCCCGGCAACGAATTACCTTCTCTTTATTTATGAAGGCTACTTGCTTCACGAATCCAAAATTACAGTCCTGAATCATATAAAATCGCTTATGGTTTCCAGCTCTATTCAATCAAATAGCTGCTTTTTTAGAACAGAGAACCGTCCCCTGTTTCAAATCTATTTGCTTGTTTCTATAAAAAATCTTATCTTTTTTATTGTTTGGGCAGGCATAACATCTTTCCTTGTGATATCGTCGCATAGGCTAATAATTTTATCTCTTGTAAGTTTGTCCGGCTTTGTATAAATTTTAGCAAGTCTGGCAAGACACTTACCCAATAACTCCTTCGCCCTATCCAATACCATTCCTTTGCCGTTTGCAATTGCAAACAAGATAGCTTCTAGAGCATGCCATCCTCCGTAACTATTAATTATTTCAAGGGCAAACAGCTTAATTTCAGCACTATCACCCTCAAGTTTGCTTTTCATTTCAAAAAGCACCGAAGACATCTTAGAATTCATTAAAAGCTTTTTTGCAATTTTTTTGATTTTCGGTATATCCGATTCAAGAGAATCCATAACATGCTTTACAGCATCATCTTTTGACAGATACCACATAGCTATCATGGCTGCAAGTTTAATTTTAGGGTCATCCTGGGTAAAGAACCTGTAGGCAAAGTCATAATCGTCCCTGCTTCCGGTTTCTCCCAAGCCAACCAATGTACCGGGCAAAGGATTTATAAGCATTTGTTGTCTATAAAACTCAGGAAAGTCCGTTACTAGTGAATGTTTTTTGCAGATAAACCTTGCATCGTCACGAACCGAAGCATAATCGTCCAACAAAAGGCTAACAAGTTTTTCCCGGAATTTTAGACGTACAATATCTCCGTAATTTCTCAATACTGCAGTTTTCACCTTTGCAGATTTATCTTGAAGCAGCTTCTCGATTATACTATCACGTCTATTTTCGTCCAGACTTTTTATCGCATCAACAAGCCACATCCGTATTTCAAAGGATTTATCTTTTAATGCAGAATTTATAATATCATCGTTATCGGAAATTTTACATTCCAGTAACCTATAGCAAAACAGACGTACCTTGACATTCGGATGCCTTAAATTTCCCCTTAATTTATCTAACCCGTTATCGTTCCTTAGATATTCCAAAATGCCGTTTCTTGTACTTTCAAGGTCAGCTCTAGATACATTCTGTAGTTTATCAATCAAGTAAAAGTTATCAATAAAAGCATCGATATTTTCATATGTAAATGTATCTTTTAAGATATCTTCAGCCAAGTTTCTCACCGGCAGTACCCAGTCATTTAGCCTTAACAGTATATAGGGAACCATCCTTGAATCGGTTAAAGCCGAAACAAGCTTTAAAGCCTTTTCTCTTATGTACCCATTGCAGTTAAGGGAAGCCACACCCAAAAGATGAACAGAGATTTCAGGATTGAAATTCAAAAGTTTATCCATACATTCAATATCTATCTTTGTATATTTAATGCAATCATAAACAGTATTCCACTGCTTACCTTGAACCTTTTCCATTACCTCCGAAACTATCAGGGCAGCAGCCGATGCAAGCTCCGTGTTCTTATCAAAGGCCAGGGGATATATATATTCAATATCTCTTAAATCTGCATAGGGTCTCAGCGAATTTAACGCATCAGCTTTATCTTTGGCTTTAGGGTATCCAGCCAATTTTACTGGCTGCATTAAAACTTGATGTGCCGAGTATTTATCAAAGGCCTCTGTCATATAACCACCCACTCTACTTAAAATAGTAACTGCTGATTTTGTCAATCAAAGAATCCATACCTTGTTCAACGGAAGATATAAAATCGAATACTCTTTCACTCCATCCGGCAATGATGTTTACATTTTTACCTTTAAACTGCTGCGTACCGTATCCCTGCATATCTATTGCATGAACCCAGACATCAGGATTTATATACTTCTTATACCATTCAACCAAGGATTGGCAGGTCTTCGGTCCACCATAGCTCATACTGGTGGAATATCCGCTGTTTATCTCATTATCGGACAATATAATAATACGGTCAACAAATATCTTCTTGTCAATCAAATAGCGTAAAGGTAAAGTAATATCCGTTCCTCCGCCGTTTACTTCGATACTGTTGGCATTGGAAATAATACCGTTTTGTGTTGACAAATTGCACATATATAGATTGTTGTCAAAAGTGGTTGTAATGCTTTCTTCGCATATATAGTTTGCAATTGACAACATCAATACGGCAATCTCAGCACAAGTCAAATCGCTCTTTCTACTGATAGGAGAATTCATGGACCCCGAAACATCAGCAGCAATCAATGTTTTACCGTTAAGTCTATTAATATTTTGGGTTGATGCTTTAATAGCAATTTCCAAGGCATCATAAATCTTTGATGTACCCAGTCCTTCATTTTTCAATGCCTTATATGCACTGTAGTACCTGAAAGGCAGCTGCTTATTCCTCAGCACTCTTTCTTCATCGGCTAAATACTTGTATACTTTATCTATATTTGAGGCTTCCGACTTGATAATATTACGAAGGTTTCTCATCATGGCCATATATCCCAGTCTATTTCCATCAATCAAGCTTTCCCATGTTTCTTTGGTGTTACCTTTTACTGATAATTCTGTTTCCCATGTAACAGGAGTTTCAAGCCTATCTTCCAACAGCCTT
>Ga0134095_1001386_pt1 | contig 16869 bp, 9 predicted proteins | sample 6_2taG_FD_94449 | JGI IMG/M metagenome (GOLD analysis project Ga0134095, IMG submission 94449) | Switchgrass degrading microbial communities from high solid loading bioreactors in New Hampshire, USA - 6_20_20_110_A2 metaG | ecosystem: Engineered > Bioreactor > Semi-continuous > Anaerobic >... | reverse complement strand
CTGCTCGCCATCCGGCCCCTCAATGAGCGGCGAGTAGACCGGGTTGCTCCAGATGCCGCTGCGCGCGCGGAAGGTCGGCAAGGTCACGCCGCCCTCCAGGTCCAGCACGGCGAGGTCGAACACGATGCTATCCTCGCGCGATTCCGATCCGTAGGGCGCGCCGTGCGCCGTGGTGATCAGCGTGCCGCTCTCTGACCACGAGAGCGTGGGCACCCACACAATCGGTAGCAGGGTGGCGTATTCCGTGAACGAGAGGTGTGGCACAAACTCACCAGTCTCCAGATCGACCGTCCCGACGCCGTCCGCGCTGGCCCACGCCAGCCGGTCGCCCGCCGGGGACCACGCGAAGCGCCGCCCCCAATAGGCGTACGCGCCGAGCGCGTTCTGCTCGATCACCGGCTCAATGCTATCGGAAATCGGCTCGCCCGTCTCTGGATCCAGCTCGATGACGAACAGGTCGTTATACGCGCGCCAGCCGATCTGGTCATTCCTCGGCGCGGCGGTCGAATAGCTGAACGTGTTCGCGCGTCCCGGCACCCACTGGGCGCTCAACACGTCCTCAGGGAACAACCGGATCGCTTCTGGCGACGAGGCGCGCGTATCCAGCACGGCCCATAGCTCGTTCGAGAACTCCGGATCGTTCGGGTCTTCAGTGGACCGGGTAAACAACAGTTGGCGACCGTCCGCCGACAGATCGAACACGCGCCGGTCCAGCCCGCCGATCTCCGCCACCGGGCGGCGACGCGCCGTGCTGCGCTCGATGATCCACGCCTGGTCGCCGGAGATGTACGCCAGCACACCGTCGATACTGACCACCGTCTCCGATGGCTCTGCGCCGACGTAGATGATCTCGTCGCGCGCCGGGCGGATCGGCACCGGCACGCCGGGGTTTCGGCTGACTTCCACGCCGTTCTTCTCGGTGATCAGATAGCAGATCTCGTTCTCGCCCGGCTCACCCGTCTGACCGATCTGCTGCTCGTTGAGCGCCAGCCGCTCTGAGGGGATGTACTGCGTCTGGAAGGGGACCGGCTCGCGCACGCACTCCTGCCGCTCCACCACGCGGGTGATCGTGATCCGCAGCCCGTCACGAAGCTGGGTGTACAGTGGCGGATTGACCTCGTCCAACTCGTTGAGCGTCACGTTGATCGCTTCGAGGAACTGGCCGACCGACACCGCGCGATCGTGGGTGTAGACGCGGCTTGTGCCGTCGGCATCCACGGTGATGTTCAAACGGCCGCCCGTCCCCGGCTGATCCTGGCAAGCCGCCAGCGCAATCGCCAGCCCGATCAGCAGCGCGATCCAGCGCCTTCTCCCTTTCATAAGTTGCCTGCCCCGCCGAGCGGAAACTGCATTGTATCCCCCACCTTCGCGGCGTAACGAAATGGTCTTGACGCGGTTTTTACTATAGAGTCCCTTAATGGTAATCACGACGCGGCACTTTGATCAAATTCAGGGGGAATGCCGCCATGCAACCAGAAGTTGCCGCCTACATCGCCGAGTTGCCCGAAGTGCGCACCAGCCGCCTACCCGAAGGGGCGCTCTTCTGGGCAGACGGCGCGATCTACCAGGTATCCGAAGTAGATGCGCGCGGCTATCAGAAAGCGCGGCTCTGGCGCCACCAGGAGCACCGCGAGGTCGCCCTGGTGCCCGGTTCACTGCTCGCTCGCCACCTGCCGGTGGTGCAACGCGGGCGCGTGCTGCCGGTCTATCGCTCGCAGAATGACCTGCTGGAAGACGGCAATAGCTCCGTTTTCGTCTTCCCGACCGAGACGCTCGCGCTGGACGCCGCTTATCTCGACGTCGCCCTGATCCAGCGCAGCGGGCCGTACGTCCGCCAGCAGGAAGCACTGCCCGCCTTTGCCGTGACCGACGGGATCCACCTGTTCCGGCTGTACTACTACCGCGAGTCCGCGCACGGCCGCCCGACCGACCTGTCGAGCCTGCGGGACCGACGGGCCGGGTTCCGCCCGCGCGCACACACCGAAGGGCCGGGGTACTGGCGCCTGCTGCCAAGCTGGACCGAGCACACCCGCCAGCTAGACACCACCCAGCAGTCGCTTCCGCCCGTCCTCGATCCGCCCGATCCATACGGCGGCTGACGAGGCACGAACCTAACAAAAACAACGGCCCCGGTTGACGGGGCCGCTGCTTTTAATCGAACGGTACGCCGCTACTGGATGCCCGCCGCCTGCCGGACCGCTTGCAGCGTTTGCAGCGCGGTCAGGTTGCGCACGTTGTAGCCGTAGCTCAGCGCGGGGTCGGTCAGCACCCCGGCGCCTTCCGGCGCAACGCTGAACGGGTCGCTGATGCTGCGCTCCGCCATCGCCCGCCACAGGTTCCACAGCGGCACGCCGGATTGCGTCGCGACCTCGACGATCGCGCGGTTGTACTCGGCAAGCTGATCAGTCGTCGCGCTGCTGTCCGCCGGGATGGTCGCCAGCACCGGGATCACCCCGTATTCGCTCAGGCTTTGCATCACAAGCGTTTGCAGCTCGGCGCGGAACTGCTCCGGCGGTAGATACATCACATTCTCCGCACGGAAGCTCACCAGCGCGATCGCGGGTCGCGTCGCGACGTACTCGCATCCGAGCGCCGTGCTGGCGGAGCCGTCGCCACAGGCCGCGCCCGATGCAGGCGGCGCGCTCAGTGAGTCGATGCCGAAGCCCATCTCCGCCGCCGTGCTATCCACCGTCAGGCTGTTGACCGCCGGGTCGTCACCGCGCACCGGCACGGCCTTGTACAGATCGATCAGCCCTTGCAGCGCGCCGAAGTTCCCCAGGTTGGCCTGATCGCTCGCCAGCGGCGCCATGAAGTGCTCGCTGGCAACCGACTCGTCGCCCACCTTGCTGAACGCGTTCCCCCGGTTGCCGAAGTTGCTCACGCCGCTCTGGTAAACCTGGCTGAGCATCGCAGCCGACTGCTGGTCGATCTGCGGGACGACCGGGTACGCATTCAGGTCGAACCCGACGGGCGCGGCGGAAACCGTCACCGTGAAGCTGGCGATTGTCACACCGCCCTGCGCGTCGTCCGCGGTCAGTTCGACGGTGGTCATGCCCTCACCTACGCCGGTCAGGACAACCGTATCCGTGCCGACTGCCTGCGCCATGACGATACTTTGATCCTGCGCGATCGCGGTCAGGACGATCGGGTCGCCGTCCGCATCCGAGATCGTCAGCGGAATTTCGATGGTTTCGCCAACCATCAACTGCGGATCGGCCACCGGCTCGATCACCGGCGCGTGATTTTCACCCTCGACAATCACCATAAACGTGATCGACGCCATGCCGCCCTGCGCGTCGGTGATGTCCGCCGCAATGGTGGCAGTGCCTTCGCCGTTGCCCGTCACGATGACGCCCATGCCGGAGCCTTCCGCGCTTGCCACGGCCGGGTTTTGCGACACGGCGGTGACCGTCATCAGGTCGCCGTTCGGATCCACCGCACTGATCGGGACGGTGATCGTCCCGCCGACCGTCAGTCGCTGCTCGCCTACCGGCTCGACTGCCGGGGGTTCGTTCGGCGCGGTGACCGCCACTGGCACGTTGACCACCACGGGCGGATTCACATTGTCCGACACCGACAGTGTCAGGCTGACCTGCCCCGCTCCGTTGGCGCGGATACGCAGCAGCCCATCACTCGGGATCTCGACGCTGGCGACCGCTGCATTCTCGCTGATCGCCTCGACGCTCAGCGTGTCGCCGTCCGCGTCGCTCGTCGTGAACGGCACATCGATCACATCGCCAACCATCATCGACTGCGCGTCGATGGCGCTCACTGCTGGCGGCACGTTGGCCGCGCCCACCGTCACCGGGAACTCGACTACCGCTGGCGGGTTGATCGCGTCGCTCGCGCGCAGCGTCACCGTCACCGATCCTGCCTGTTGGGCGCGCAGACGGAGCAACCCCGGCGAGGGGATCTCGGCGCTCACCACGCTAGGATCGGACGATTCGGCGGTGACGGTCAGCGTGTCGCTATCCGGATCGGACGCGTTATACAGCACGTCGAGCACGTCTCCGGCGGTCATCGCCTGCGCCCCAATCGCCTCGACCACCGGCGGGCGGTTCGGCTGGCGGACCGTCACCTCAAACGTTGTGGTGACCGGCGGGGCCTCACCGTCCTGCACGGTCAGCACAACCGAAGCGATCCCGGGCTGCGCCGCCGTCAGACGGATTACCCCCGGCGACACGACGCTCGCCGCGACCACGCCGGGGTTGTTCGACACCGCGCTCGCCGTGAGCGTGTCGCCGTCCGGATCCGATGCGTTATAGCCGACGTCGCGCGTTTCGCCGACGTTCAGTTCCTGCGCGCCGATCGGATCGACGCTTGGCGGGCGGTTCGCCAGTCCAACTGTCACCAGGAAGACAGTGCTGACCGTACCGCCGCGCCCATCCGTCGCGGTGACCGTGACGGACGCATTCCCTGCCGCCTGCCCGACCATCCGCACCATCGCGTTGGTCTGCGCCACTGCGCTGAGGATTCCGCCGTCGCTGGACGAAGCGCTGAGTGTGATTGGGTCGCCGTCAGGGTCGCTCACCTGCACCATAACGTCATGCGTCCGCCCAACCTCGATCGCCTGGTTGGGGATGGGGTTGATGCTCGGCGAGCGATTCGCGCCTGTGACTGTTACAGTGAACGCCGCGCTCGCCATGCCGCCGCGATTGTCGTTCACGCTGACTGTGATCACCGCCGACCCGGCCGTCAGGCCGCGCACCGAGATCTCGGTCGGGCTGACGACCTGAGCGTCCGCTACCGCCAGATTGTTCGACGACACGAACACCAGCAGGGCGTCGCCGTCCGGATCGCCGGACTGGATCGGGATGCGCGTCGTCTGCCCGGTTTGAAGCTGCTGGTTGGCGATCGGGTTGATCGTCGGGTTCTGGTTCGGGCGCTGCGTGGGCGTTGCACTCGGAGCTGTCGTCGGCTGCACATTCGACACACGAATTCCACCCGCCACAAACGAGACGTCGGTGCCATCCGTCAGCCACACATGCAGGCGAAGCCGGTAGCTGCCATCCGGCACGCTCCTTGTGTCCCACGTGCCAAGGATGCCATTCATGACGACCGTCGGTCGCGGCGCGGTGATCGGATACCACAGATTGCCCGGGTTCGGCTCTGGCCCCCATTCCAGCGCATACTGCAGGAAGCGCGGGTGGCTGGCGCTGCCCGTCACCGTAACATAGCCCGCGATCTGGCTGCCATCGACCGGATACGCGATCCGCACATCGTACGGCAGTTGCGTGGCCGTGGGAACAAACGGCGTCCAGGTGGGCAGCGGCGTGTTCACGCGCGGCAACACAAACGGCGTCGCCGTGGCGAAGGGGCGCGGTGTGGGAGATGGGAACGGCGTCGGGCTCGGCAGCGCCGCAACCCCGGCCGCCGTGCCGGTCGCGGTAACCGTTGGAGCGGTCGTCGGCTGCCTGTCTTCGGGCTCGTCATCAGCCCCGGTCAGGCTGCACGCCAGCGTAACCAGCGCCAGCATGACGGCCACCAGCACAAGCCCTAGTGTCCTGGAACGAGTGGAATACGTCATCAGTGTCCTTCCGAGCCGGTGCTTCGCCACCAAAACGCGCGTCACATGTGGCGAACTGAGCGGTCTTGCGATCATTCTATAACCGTTCGGCGGTCCTCACAACGCGCCCGGCTGACGCGGCGCACACGTCTCCCCCATCGTTAGCCACCGCCGAGCGCATACATAAAAAACGAGCAGCCGGTGAAGGCTGCTCGCTGCATACTTTGGGTTGGACCAACGTTTAGCGATTGTCCGCGATGCTCATCAGGGCGGTCTGGAACTTCGGCTGGCGGGATTTCTCCTCGTCCTTGCCGAACTTGATCACCTCGCCGGTGTCGGTGAGCGCTTCCACCGCCAGGCCGAGGCTTTGCAGTTCCTTGACCAGCACGCGGAAGCTCGCCGGAACACCCGGCTCCTCGATCGGCTCGCCCTTGACGATCGCCTCGTAGGTCTTCACGCGGCCCTGGACGTCGTCCGACTTGACCGTCAGCATTTCCTGAAGCGTGTGCGCCGCGCCGTAGGCTTCGAGCGCCCACACTTCCATCTCGCCGAAACGCTGGCCGCCGAACTGCGCCTTACCGCCGAGCGGCTGCTGCGTCACCAGGCTGTACGGCCCGGTCGAGCGCGCGTGCACCTTGTCTTCGACCAGGTGCGCCAGCTTCAGCATGTGGATGATACCAACCGTCACCGGCTGGTCGAAGCGCTCGCCGGTCTTGCCGTCGTAGAGCTTCTGCTTGCCGAGCAGTGGCATCACCTCGTTGGTCTGCTGCGACACGCGGCGCGTCATCTCGCGCAGGGCAGGCTCGTCCAGCCCGTCCGGCACGCGCTCGCCCGTCACGCGCTCGATCCACAGCACCATTGCCGCATAGCGAGCGTTGAAGTCACGCCGGGCACGCTCATCAAACGAAACGCCAGCGTCTCCAAACAGCAGGATGTCGTCGGGGTTATAGCCGTGTTCCTTGAGCCATTCGCGCAACACCACCCGCCGCGCGTAGACGTAGTCGAGCGCGAGGCGTTCCGCATCGTACTCCGTCGACTGGCCGAGCCAGTGATTGATGTACAGGCGGCGCGCTTCCTCGTCGTCCTCAAGGTATTCGGTGTCGTATTCCTCTTCCTTGAGCCACGCCCAGGCGCGCTCGGTGATGTCGTCCCAGGCCGTGTCGATCATCCACGCGCGGCCCAGTTCCGCCTCGATCTCGTCTTCCTCGGCGCCGTCAAAGACCGGCGTGATCGCTCGGAAGCCGAGACGGTCCGCCGCCCAACCGAGGTGCGTCTCAAGCACCTGGCCGATGTTCATACGACCCGGCACGCCGAGCGGGTTCAGGATGATCTCGATCGGACGCCCGTCCTCAAGGAACGGCATGTCCTCGATCGGCACGACCTTCGAGATCACGCCCTTGTTCCCGTGGCGGCCCGCCATCTTGTCGCCCTGAGTCAGCTTACGCTTCTGCGCCACACTGACGCGCACCATCTGATCGACGCCCGCGGGCAGGTCGCGGTGTTCTTCGCGGTTGAAGATCTTGACATCAACCACCTTGCCCTTTTCGCCGTGCGGCAGGCGCAGCGACGAGTCCTTGACCTCGCGCGCCTTCTCGCCGAAGATGGCCCGCAGCAGCTTTTCCTCGGGGCTGAGTTCCTTCTCACCCTTCGGCGTGATCTTGCCGACCAGGATGTCGTTCGGCCCCACTTCCGCGCCGATGCGGATGATCCCGTGTTCGTCGAGGTCCTTGAGGGCTTCCTCGCCGACGTTCGGGATGTCGTAGGTGATCTCTTCCGGACCGAGCTTCGTGTCGCGCGCCTCGATCTCGTGCTTCTCGATGTGGATCGAGGTGAACTTGTCTTCGCGGACCAGGCTCTCACTGATCAGCAGGGCGTCTTCGTAGTTGCCGCCTTCCCACGACAGGAAGGCCGCCAGCACGTCGTGGCCCAGCGCAAGCTGTCCGTAGTAAGTGGACGAGCTATCCGCGATCACCTGCCCGCGCCGGATGTACTGGCCCTTCTGGACCACCGGGCGCTGGTCGATGCAGGTCGACTGGTTAGACCGGTTGTACTTGCGCAGGCGATAGGTCTTGATGCCGCTCTCGCCGCGCACCACAATCTGATCGCCGGTGACCGACAGCACTTCGCCGTCTTCCGACGCCAGCAACACCTGGCCCGAGTCCTTCGCCGCCTGGCTTTCCATGCCGGTGCTCACGATCGGCACGTCCGGTTTCAGCAGCGGAACCGCCTGGCGCTGCATATTGGAGCCCATCAGCGCGCGGTTCGCGTCGTCGTGCTCCAAGAACGGGATCAACGCCGCCGAGATACCAACGATCTGGCGCGGCGCGACGTCCATATAGTCCACGCGCGTAATCGGCGCCACCAGGAACCGCTGGTACTGCCGCGCCGACACGCGGTCGTTCAAAAAGTGATGGTTCTCGTCCAGCGGCGCGTTCGCCTGCGCGATCAGATGGCGGTCTTCTTCGTCCGCCGACAGATACTCATACTCGGTGCTGACATACGGCATGATCGGCACGCGCTGCACGCCAAGCTGCTGCAACGTCTCGCGCACGCTCTCGTCGATCACCGTGCCCGCCGGAACCACCGTCTCGCCGTCTTCGGTTTCGATGTCCTCGCGGACGATCCGGCCGATCAGGCGCTCGTCGTCCAGCATCATTTCACGGTAGACCGGGCGATAGGGCGTCTCGATGAAGCCGTATTCGTTGACGCGACCGTAGCTCGCCAGACGCCCGATCAGGCCGATGTTCGGGCCTTCCGGCGTCTCAATCGGGCAAATGCGGCCGTAGTGGCTGTGGTGCACGTCGCGAACGTCGAAGCCCGCGCGCTCGCGCCGCAGACCGCCCGGCCCCAGCGCCGACAGCGTGCGCTTGTGCGTCAGCTCGGCCAGCGGGTTCGTCTGATCCATGAACTGCGAGAGCTGGCTGGAGCCGAAGAACTCGCGGACCGCCGCCACCACCGGCCGGATGTTGATCAGCGTCATCGGCGTGACGTTTTCGGACTCGCGGATCGACATGCGCTCGCGCACGACCCGCTCCATCCGCCGCAGACCGATACGCAGCGAGTTCTGGATCAGCTCCCCGACGGTCTTCACCCGGCGGTTGCCGAGGTGGTCGATGTCGTCGGGCTGCTCCATCCCGTTGTTGATCAGGATCATGCGCTCGACCAGCTTCACCAGGTCGTACTTGGTGATCGTCCGCAGAGAGCGCGGAACGACGTCGTCGATCCGTAGGCGCTGGTTGAGCTTGTAGCGACCTACCCGCTCCAGGTCATAGCGGCGCTGATCGAAGAGCTGGCTCTCCAGATATTCGCGCGCATTGTCGAGCGTAGGCGGGTCGCCCGGGCGCATCCGCTTGTAGAACTCAAGCAGCGCGGCCTCGGCGATGGTCTGGCCATCGCGCAGGTCCCACTGCGGTTCCATCCGGATCGTGCCCTGGATGAACTGGTGATCCGGGTCGTTGTCGACCTCTTCATAAAGCGCCAAAAGCTCCTCGTCGGAGCCGGTCTGGATGGGCGAATGCTCGCCAAAATGGTCGTTGACCGCCGCCAGCGCGCGCAGCAGAATCGTGACGGGGATCGTGCGCTTGCGGTTGAACTTGATCGCCAGATAGTCCGTCTTGCGCGTCTCAAACTCCATCCACGCGCCGCGATCCGGGATCAATTTGGCGGTGGCAAGGCGCCGGCCGGTCGTGCGGTCTTCCTCGGCGTCGAAGTACACGCCGGGCGACCGGATGAGCTGGCTGACGACAACACGCTCGGACCCGTTGATGATGAACGTCCCCTTTTCCGTCATCCAGGGGAAGTCACCCATGAAAATGTCCTGCGTCAGGACTTCATCGTCCGCCGCGCGGTTCACCAGCGCCACTTTTACGTACAGCGGCTTGGCGAAGGTGATATCGCGCTCCAGACATTCTTCTTCTGGATACTTGGGATCCTCGAACCAGTACTTCAGGTCGAACTGAGCCGCTTCAGCACTACTGCCGGGGAAAAAGAGCCGCAGATTTCCGTTGAAGCTCTCGATGGGGCTGATCTCATCGAACAGCTCGTTTAGGCCCTCGTCGATGAAGCGTTGGAAAGATTCCAACTGGATCTCGATGAGTGAAGGCAGTTCGAGCACATCGAGTGTGCGCGCGTAGTTCTTCTCATCTAGACGCCGCTGCATTCACTACTCCTCAAAGATACAACCGCCAACAGAGAAACCGAGTGCAGGCCATTGTGGGGATAGTGGAGAAATCGCCGAGTCTCCTCTAGGTCGGAACACGGACTGCGCTTCAGAGGTTTGAGTTGGTTTGATGTCTGACATCACTTCTATGGGGTACAAGAGAGACAATTATAGCAGGCTTCCCCCGAATGTCAACGTTTTCAGGGAGATTTTTCTCGACACAGCCCGGCCCAATCTGCGTCTTGCAACTCCGCCCGGTCGTGCTATAATCGCCCCGCCTGACTACCGAGGAGATTGATACGACCGATGGAAGTTCAAGACGCCCTGCAATTCATTCAGATTTTAACCTCAATCGCTCTGATTGCTGTCATCATTTTACAGGCGCAGGGCCAGGGTCTGGGCGGCCTGTTCGGCGGCAGCGACAGCATGGGCGGCATCACCAAGACGCGCCGCGGCCTGCAAAAGACCCTTTTCCAGATCACGGTCGGGCTTTCGATCGCCTTTCTCGGAAACGCCATCCTGCAGCTTCTGATCCAGTAGCAGCCATCACCGGCGAACCACGCTGCAGGCGAGCGAGAAACCGCATAGCCATTGACAGGGGGGTGTTGTGCGCGTGCAGAACACCTCGTTCTGTTTCTAGCGATTAGCGGTTAGCAGCTAGCGAGGTGCAACAGCCAGTCCGGGTGTTTTCGACGCGACTGCACATCCATAGAATTAGAAAAGGTATCGCTGGCGCTTTAAACTAACGGCTGATCGCTCACCGCTGAGGAGAGTCTCTGATGCGACATCCGCACCTGGGGCGCCGTCTGGGGCTGTTGGGCTTGCTCGCTCTCGCGGGCAGCCTCGCTCTGATCGCCGCGCCCGCGCCTGCGCCCCGCTCTACTGCCGAAGCTCAGGCTGACCCGCCGACGCCCACGCTCGAACCGATCACCGAACCAGCAACCGACGCCACGCCCGAAGCTCCGTCTGAAGCCACGCCGGAGCCCACCGCCGAGCCGGTGTCCGCACCAGATCAGCCGGAGTCTGCTCCAACCGCAGCAGATATCGCGCCCGCCGCGCAGCAGGTGCTTGTCGAGGCGCTGGTCGGCAAGATCCGCAAGCTGAATCCGCTACTTGCCACCTACAACCCCGTCGACCGCGATATCACCTCGCTGATCTTCGAAGGGCTGACCGCCACCAACGCCTATGGCGAGATCGTCCCGCGCCTGGCCGAGTCGTGGCGTGTGTCGGATGACGGTCTGCAGGTGATCGTCACGCTGCGCCAGGACGTGCTGTGGCACGACGGCGTCCCATTCACCGCCGACGATGTGGTCTTCACGATGCGGCTACTCAGCGCGCCGGACTTCCCCGGAGCCGCCGAGCTACGCGACTTCTGGCGGACGGTTGAGGTTGAGCGGCTGGATCAGCACACCGTACGCTTTCGCCTGACGCAACCGCTCGCCTCGTTCCCAGACCTGCTTCGCATCGGCATTGTGCCAGAGCATGTCTTGCGCGGCGTTACTGGCGAAACGCTCGCCCAGCACCCGTTCAACCTCGACCCGATCGGCACCGGGCCATACCAGTTTGAAGCGCTCACCGCCTCAAGCGGGACGCTGGACGGCGTGCAGCTTGTGCTGGCGCCGGTCTTCCGCCAACGCGCAGACGGTGCAACCGGCTATATGCTGGAGCGCATCGTTTTCCGCACCTATCCGACTGCTGAGGCTGCGCTCGACGCCTACGCCGCCAACGAGGTCAACAGCGTCGGGATCATCCCGCCCGCCCTGCGCGAGCGGGTGCAGCAGCTTCCCGGCCTCAGCCTGTACACCGGGATCGCGCCGCAGCTTGGCGTGCTGATCTACAACTGGGAGCGGGATAGCGTCGGCTTCGTGCGGAACCCGCGCATCCGCCTCGCGCTCGCTCACGCCATCGACCGGGCTGCGCTGGTCGGCGAGCATCTGGCGGGGAGCGCGGTGCTGGCCGACAGCCCGTTGCTGCCGAACTCGTGGGCGTATAAACCCGCCGCGTGGCCGTCCTATGACCTGGACCGCGCCCGGCAATTGATGGAAACCGCCGGAAACGTCTTCGAGGCGCCAACCGCCACGCCCGAAGGCACGCCCGCTGAGGGGGAGCCTGCACCGGAAGGTGAAGCGCCCGCCGAGCAGCCCGAGGCGACGCTTACCCCCACCGTTGAGCCAACCGCGATCCCCACGCGCGCGATGATGATCCTCGTCCCGCGCGACCCCGCGCTCGAAGCGCTGGCAGCGGACATTGCCGCCGCCTGGGGCCAGCTTGGGTTCGACGCGGGCGTGGAGCCGGTCGCGCCGGAAGAACTGCCCGCGCGGCTCGAAGCGGGCGAGTTTGACATGGCGCTGGTCGAGCTGAGCTTTGAACCATACGCCGACCCGGATCCGTATGTTTTCTGGCACCAGGGCCAGCACGAAGACGGCCAGAACTACGGCGCGATGGATGACCGCCGCATCAGCGAAATGCTGGAGCTGGCACGACGCGAGCCGCAAGGCGTCAACCGCGCCTACTACTACACACGCTTTCAGGAGCTGTTCGCGCAGCGCGCGCCCGCCCTGCCGTTCTACTATCCGCTGATCACCTACGGCGCGGACGCGCGGCTCGAGGGCGTGCAAATCGGCTTTCTGAGCACTGCCGCCGACCGCTTCCGCAACATTGGAGAGTGGCGCTTCACAGGCTGAGTCACAGCGCCGAAAATTAAGCCGCCAAGTGCCGAAAATTACCCTTGACGGCCGGTGAAACTGCGCTAGAATGAACGTCACAGCGCCGAAGTGGCGGAATTGGCAGACGCGCTACGTTCAGGGCGTAGTTCCCATTAGGGAGTGTGGGTTCGACTCCCACCTTCGGCACCAAGTAAATACGCTGCAAATAGTGTCGGGCTTTTAAGGTTCGGCACTTTTTGTTTTCTGAGCATGGAGCCCGCGCAGAGCGGTTAAAATCCACGCGGCGAGCCAATTGCTCGCAATCGGGCCTTGTGGTAACGTTTGGGGCGTTCGCACCGCGCATTCATCCATCGTTTCATCAGCAGGCGGACTTCTATGGCGGAACACGATTCCGAAGCCGGAAACGGCGTCAGCGCGCCACCACCACGCCGCAAACCGCGCCAGCAGCTTAGCAGCATGCAGATCGTCTTCGCGGCGATCCTGTCGATCGGGCTGCTGCTGGTGATCAATCTCAGCGGGCGGATTGCGCGCGGCCAGCAAATGGACGCCGAGCGCGCCCGCCTGCAAGCGACGATCGACGTGCTGCAAACCGAGCAGGTCGCGCTGCGCCGCGAGCGGGATTACGCCGAGTCCGACGCCAAAGTCGAGCAGTGGGCGCACAGCGACGGCAAAATGGTGCGCGAAGGGGAAGTTCTGGTGATCCCCATTCCGGGTCGTGAGCCAGAGGTCACCCCCACGCCCACCTCACCCGCCACGCGCCTCGCCCGCACCGAAGCGACCGAGCGGCGCGAATCCTCGTGGCACCTGTGGTGGCAGCTCTTCTTCGAGGGCGATCCCCCGTTCTGATGGCCACTCAGCGCCCGGTTGCCGTACTGGTCGGCACGCCCGCCTGGGCGGATGACGCGGCGCGCGTGCTCGCCGACGCCGGACTGCAGACGCTTCCTCTCAACGATCCTGCTACCTATATTGACGACCTGATCGCCATACATCCCGCGCTGATCCTCGTTGACGCCGCCGCGCCGGACTGGGCGTGGTGGGTCACCACGCCGAAAGTGCGCCAGGAGACACGCCGCATCCCGCTGATCGTCGTCTCCGCCGACCCGGCCCGCGAACCAGCCGCGCTTGGCGCGGGAGCGGATCGCTTTCTGCCAGCGGACTTCCTTGCAGATACTCTGCCGGGCGCGATCGAAGCGCTTGCCCGCCTGCCCGACGCCGCGCAGCAAGAAACGCTCGCCTGCCAGTGCGCCGAGCCGATGCCCCCGCTCGGCTTGCAAGGGATAGAGCGCTTCAACGCAGGCGACTACTACGGCCAGCATGATCTGTTTGAAATGCTGTGGATGGCGGAGCTGGGTCCGGTGCGTGACCTCTACCGCGCGATACTGCAGGTGGGCGTGGCCTACCACCACATCCGCCAGGGAAACCCGCGCGGCGCGTTGAAAATGCTCCGCCGCAGCGCGCAGTGGTTCGCACATCTGCCAGACGTCTGCCAGGGGGTGGACGTGCGCCGCCTGCGCGAAGATGCAAGCTCGGTCGAGGCGATGCTGCGCGCGCTTTCCGAGGCAGATCTCGCCGCGTTCGACCCCGACCGCTGGCCGCCGCTTCCCCCGCTGCGCACCGTCTCCGATCCGCCAGGCTGACCGCTGCTCTACGCACTCTCGCCGCTCGATCGACGTCCTCGCGCCGCTCCATCTTTTTGACGCAAAAGAGCCTATAATCTTAGTGCGAACCGATTACCGTCCGCGCGGTCCGATCATCGAGGCAACCATGCAACGCGCATCCCGACATGCCCCTCGGCGAGCCATGCGACGCGCTCCCGCCCGCCGCCAGCAGGTGGAGCGTTTCCAGCCGAGCGTTCGCGCCCGGCCCGTTCCGGCGCGTCCCGAGCCGGTTCAGCGCCCTGCCCCGCGTCATGCGCGGCGCGCATCGCGGTCAATCAGCGGCGGCCTGCTCGGCATCGGGCTGGTCGGCGCGCTGGCGATGGTCTTCCTGTGTATGATCGCCTCGCTCATCGGAGCGGCGGCGCTATTTGGCGGCGGCAAGATCCTGCCCGGCGTGCGCGTGGGCGGCGTCGCGGTCGGGGGGATGAACGAGGCGGAAGCCGCGCAGGCACTCGCCTCGGCGTGGGACGGCGGTAATATCGTGCTGCGCGACGGTGATCGCTCGTGGTCTGCCGCAGCAGCCGATCTCGGCATCACGATCGACGCGCAGGCATCCGCAAAGGCCGCCAGCGCCTGGGGCCGCTCCAACGGCGGACCCGCTGCCGCGCTGCGCGCCATCACCGGCGAGGTGGCAGTCGCGCCGGTCATCAGCGTGGACTGGGAACGGTTGCGCGGATATCTGGAGCAGGCCCGTCCCGAGATCGAAGTCCCCGCGCGCAACGCGGGCGTGCAACTGGTCAGCGGGCAGGTGCAGGAGCGCCCCGCGCAGCCCGGTCGCGCGCTGAACATCCCCGCCACGCTCGACGCGCTGCGCAGCGATCCATCGGGAGCTTTGGCAGATGGCGCAATCGACCTCGTCATGAGCAGCACCACCCCGGAGATCACGGACGCGTCGGCGCTGGTGGCGCAGGCGAACGCGCTGCTGCGCTCCCCGTTCATCGTGCATGGCTACGACCCGATCCGCGACGAGTGGGCGAGCTGGACCGCGCCACCCGAGGTCTGGGCGGAGTGGCTGACCGCGGCATCCAACTCAGACAGCGGAGGTCTGGCGCTCGACCTCGACCCGGCCGGACCCGTAGGCTTTCTCGAGTCTGCCGCGCGCTTCGACGACGAGCGTTACATCAAGGTCGAGGACGCCGTTGCCAAGATGCAGGAAGCCATCCGCGCCGGTCAGGCCGAGGCCACCACGCGCATCTGGCACGCGCCGACCACCTACACCGTCCGCGCCGGGCAAACGCTCGCCAGCATCGGCGAGGAAGTTGGCATCCCCTACCCCTACATCCAGGCGGAGAACCCCGGCATTAACGCGAATGCGCTGTCCGCCGGGCAAGTGCTGAACCTGCCCTCGCGTGATGTGCTTTTGCCGCTGGAAGTCGTGCCACACAAGCGCATCACCGTCAGCCGCAGCCAGCAGCGGATGTGGGCGTATGAGAACGGGCAGGTCGTCTTTGACTGGCCCGTGTCCACCGGGATCCCATCCAGCCCCACCGCGCCGGGCGTCTTCCAGGTGCAGTCGCACGAAATCAACGCCTACGCGGACCAGTGGGATCTCTACATGCCGCACTTCATCGGCTTCTACCATCCGGGGCCGAACGTCGAGGTGATGAACGGTTTTCACGGTTTCCCGACCTCGGCCAGCGGCGGCTATCTGCTGTGGACCGACGACCTGGGCCGCCCCGCGACGTACGGCTGCGTGCTGCTCAGTCTGGAAAACGCCGCGACGCTCTACGCCTGGGCCGAGGAAGGGGTCGTGGTCGAGGTGACGCCATAAGGGGTTAACTCGCGATAAGCCGGTACAGAAGCGGCCATCCCCGAAAACGGTGGATGGCCGCGATTTGTTTGTCTGAAGGCTGGCGTCCCGTTTTTCGCTAACCGCTAATGGCTAATCGCTAACCGCTCTAATACTCTGGCGCCAGAAGAATGTCCGCCTGTGTCAGCGGCCAATAACGCACCCGCGCGATCCCCTGGATGGCGCTCGCCTCGACCGGGCCGAACGAATGGCTGTCGAGACTGTGCATCCGGTTGTCGCCGAGCACAAAGTATTCGTCGTCGCCCAGTTCCCACGTCCCCTCGCACGAGGGATACGTGCACAGCTCGGTGACATACGGCTCGTTGAGCGGCGTGCCATTGACATACACATATCCATCGTCGATCACGATCTGCTCACCGGGCAAGCCGATCACCCGCTTGATCAGCAGTTCATCGGGCGAGGTCGGCGAATTCAGCACGACCACATCGCCCCGCGACGGTCCGCCAAGCACCATCGTGATCCGGTCCACAATAACGCGCTCGTTGGTGTGGAAGTTCGGCTCCATGCTTGCGCCGTCGACCACATAGCGCGGCAGGAACACATCCATCGCCACCCGCATCACGACCACGATCAGCACAAGCTGAATCAGTTCTTTGAACCACCCCGCCAGGCGACTGCGCCGGGGCTCGTGAACCGCGGGGTCATCGAACAGGTTGTTGTCCACTATCGGATACCGATCTTCCATCGTGTCTGACCGCCGTTATACGCATGTCTACTTATCAATACGACCGATTTTAGCGCGACGGTGCGCCGTTGGGGCAGATTATACACAACTTTTACCCTGCGGGATGCCGCCGGGCTGTCGCGCCCGGCTCAATCGGGTACAATTAGGCGGGCAGCCGCGCCCCCTGAGATGCGCGGCGCTTCGAGGTCCATTCCACGCAGGAGAGCAGCGATGCATATTCTCGTCACAGGCGGCGCCGGATATGTCGGTTCGGCAGCGGCAACTCACTTCCTGGCCGCCGGATATCGTGTCACCGTGTTTGATAGTCTGGTCAAGGGTCATCGCGATGCCGTGCCCGAAGGCGCCGCGTTTGTCCAGGGCGATCTGGCGGACCGCGCCGCGCTCG
>Ga0134095_1001364_pt1 | contig 17192 bp, 12 predicted proteins | sample 6_2taG_FD_94449 | JGI IMG/M metagenome (GOLD analysis project Ga0134095, IMG submission 94449) | Switchgrass degrading microbial communities from high solid loading bioreactors in New Hampshire, USA - 6_20_20_110_A2 metaG | ecosystem: Engineered > Bioreactor > Semi-continuous > Anaerobic >... | reverse complement strand
TATTAATCATAAGAGAACACCTTCCTTTCTGTTGTTTTTTGTTGTGGTAGACTAATTATAACACAAAGTTGGTGTTCTCTTATTTTTTATTCCTATTTGTCCTACAAAAATTTTACGCTAAGCCGTTCACCAGCTGGACGGCGCCTGTTTAGCGTATGCTAAATTTGCCCTGCTCCCTTCGGTAAATGCCAGTTTTGCATACAGACCGGTTCTGCATGCACTTGTTTAGCATACATCAGCTTTTCATCTGACAGTTTTGGCATGTGTGATCGGGCAATACGCCAGAATTTGCTGTGCCTTTACAGGCGCAGCAAAAAGCCATGCAACAGTTTTGGCCCATTGCATGGCATATTGTGCTGACCATTTACGCAGATGCTCATAATTATCGATAATGCTCTATCATCCAGTCAGTTCCTGCTCCCTGCAACTATTTTGTCGAAAAACATAAAATAATATCGAAAGCGAATACATTTTCGTTTTAAAATCAAAGAAGCCAAGGAAGTGATTATCGAAAATGAAAATCAAGCTTATTAGTAAACCTGAAGACAAGGCTATTGTATCAATAGCATCAAAGAAAAATGAAAAGGATATTTCCGCCTTAAGAAAAGAGATTATCAGGTATGCCCTGCAATTTGAAGGCAACCCTTATGTCATGGGCGGAACCAGTCTTACAAAAGGCACAGACTGCTCAGGCTTTACTCAATCCATATTCCGGGACAATGGCATTAGGATTCCACGAACATCACGTGAGCAGGCAAAGGGAGGCAAGAGCGTACCCCTTGACGATATCAAGCCCGGTGATCTTATTTTTTATGCAAAGGACGGACAAATTAATCACGTTGCCCTATATATAGGAAATAAAAAAGTGATACATGCCAGCAATCCAAAATCAGGTATTAAAATCTCAAAATACAATTATCGCAAACCCTATAAAGCTGTAAGTTATCTGGATTGATATAGAATGCCATTTGTAAATACTTCCTTCTAATAACCATATTGTTAATAAGCAGCCTCCTGAATTAAATAAAAAATCCTCCCGAATGTGCCCTTGTGCAAAGGCCATTAGCGGGAGGTTTCTTTATTTTATATAATCATCATTTCCCAATGGAATTTTTAAGTCCGTAATAATCTTCATATATACCATCTTCATATATAATTCCTTGTATATTTCGTCCAGTTTACTGTCAGTGATTGTACCATCTTCCTTATTGGTTTATCCTGCTGTGCCTTTTTCAGCAAAGCAATACTTTTTTCATTAAAATCTCCATTTTACCACATCTGTCTTAATCAAAAACACAGGTCTAATGTTATACTCTGCTACATACTCACCAGCCTTTTATTGATGTGGTTTTATTATATTTACTTTTTGGAAAACAATACATTATATCGATTAAATTATTTACATAAAATCGTTTAAATGATAATATTAGCATTGATTATAAATTTTGCATACTTCAATATAGTTGACTTAATTACATATCCATACTATTTTGATTTGAGAGCAAAAGGTTGGTATATGATTAAGGTTATACGAAGATTGAAGGAACAGCAAATTACTGGATATTTTACACAGGAGTTGACGAAATGAAAAGGGTTTATATCATTTGCGGGATACTCTTTATGATTTTGCTATTTGGCATGGGGATAACCAAGGAAGCTTATGCGCAGGCCAACAGTACCGTTATTTCAGAAGCATCAGAGTTTGAGATTAATGAAAATGGTGTCTTAGTAAAATACAACGGGAAAGCTACTATTGTTTATGTCCCTGATACAGTAAAGGAAATAGGATATAATGCTTTTTCCGACTGTACATTTATTGAAAAAATAGTTCTTCCGGAAGGGTTAACTGCAGTTGGAGATTCTGCATTTGCAAACTGCAGCAGGCTGAAGGAAATAAATCTTCCTTCTGAATTGACCCAATTGTCTGATAATGCCTTTTATGGCTGTACATGCTTGAGGGAGATCACAATACCAAAAGGAATTACTGAAATTGATTGGCATTACTTTGACAAATACAATGGTATAGAGCGTATTAATGTATCAGTGGATAATGAGGCTTTTAGCAGTATAGACGGAGTCATTTTTAGCAAAGATAAAACCAGCCTGATTCATTATCCGGTAAACCGGAAGGATGAAACATATACTATTCCGGATAGTGTTACCACAATATCAGAAGCTAATTTCCATGGAGCAAAGTATCTTAAGCATCTTGTATTCGGAAAAAATGTTGCCTTGAGTCCGGAGGGTGACTATGGTTTTAATGGCAGTCATTTTATGAATGGAGCGCTGGAAAGCTTTTCTGTTCCGGCTGAAAACAAATACTACTGTGATATTGACGGTGTATTGTTTACTAAGGACAGGAAGGGATTATTGGTATATCCCGAGAAGAGGGCCGGTAAAGCCTATATTATCCCCGATGGTACTACAACACTGCATGCATGGTCTTTCGGCAAAGACGATTATAGCGATATGGAATTACAATATATTTTTGTACCTGATAGCGTAAAAGAGATATCGTATTGTGTTGGATTTATCGGATATTATGATGGCTTCGGCCCGAACAGTGATATAACATTTTTTGGAAAAAAGAACTCTGCCATAGAAGAGTATGCAAAAGATAATAATATGAGATTCGGAGTCTATAATTCATCGAATAAAAACTCTCAAGTATTATTTGATTGTACCGATATCAGTCTGGAATTATCCGAGACTTATAAGGTTAATGTAATAGTATGGCCGTTGAATTCAAAAGAAACATTTACCTGGAAGTCAAGCAAAAAATCAGTAGCTACAGTAGATAAGAACGGCAAAATAACAGCGCGGGGACTGGGGACGGCGACCATAACCGTAACTGCTAAGAGCGGTGCTTCCTCATCAATAAAGGTAACGGTAAGACTGCCCAAGCCGGCTAATGTTAAGGCGGAAAAATACTCATCAGCAAAAAATTATGCAAAAATAAGCTGGAACAAGGTTGAGGGTGCCAAAGGATATATTGTCTATCAGTGTGAATGGCAGGGGTATAGTGTGGTGCCTGCTAAAAAACTCGGAACTACAAACAAAACCTCCTTTGTTGATAAGTCTATAAAGCTCGATGAGCAAACTCACTATGCTATTGTTGCTTACCATAGCGATAAGAACTGTAACAGCGAAGGCAGCTTTACCTGGATCCGCATACCTTCACCACCCACCGGGGTGTCTGTAGAAAAAAGCCTGGACGGAGTACTTATCCACTGGGATGAGAAATTTATTTATTATAACTCAGGCTATGAAATCTACAGGTCAACCTCTGAGAATGGAAAATACACAAAGATTGCAACAGTTAGCTATAACAATAAATTCATTGACACCGATGCCAAACCGGGAAAAAAATATTATTATAAAATACGCGCATATGATACAAATCCTGACGGTAAAGTATATAGTAATTATACAAATCCTGTAGGTTATACAAATAAATAAGTATTAACATATGAAAACCGCTCCTTCCCATGATATTTCTCTGTTTTTTACAGATTGAAATTTTTCACGGGAAGGAGCAAGTTTATATCATAGTATCATTTCTCAGAGCCTCATTCAGGTCACAGCGCATAATACGTCTTCCGCCAAGATAATAGGCCAGGGCAACAAAAGCAAATATCATAAACGCAAAGCATAAAACCTGCTGCAAAGGAAGCTCCGGTAATACCTCCGACCATTCCAGATAGCTGATCTTAGTCATAAAAATCTCGGCCAGTACAGTGACAGGAATGGTTATCATCAATGGACGCCCTGCAATAATCAGTGCTTCAACAATAAACATTTTAACCATTCCACCAGGTGTCAGTCCCACAGACATATACTGGGCAAATTCCCTTCTTCTCTGCTGCAGAAAGCCAAGAGCATTAGAGAAAACATTGGCAATTCCAATAAGTGCAAGCAGGAAGCAAAAGGCAGCAATACTAACCTTATATGCGTTAATCAATTTATCATTATATAACTTCTCCTGAATTCGATTCTCCATATCTGCCTTATAGCTTGCTCCCAGCACATGCTTTATATTATCCTCCAGCTCATTTAGCTCCTCCAGCTTAGCCCCGTCTTTAGTCAATATACGGACATATGTATCCTTCTCAACCTCTTCTATTTGACCAGATAATTTCTCCCATAAGGATAAGGGAAGAAAATGAACCAGGCTATAATTATTATATTCCTCCCGCAATAGTGGAGCCTGAGTGGTAAAGCCAAGGATTGGTATGTCTGTTTTTTCACTCCTTTGTTCCTTATTTTGTATAGCAACTGTGTCATGATTTTCATTTATATAAGGAATGTATTTTTTATAACGAAAGTTACTGTTTATACTATCCCATATGCTGTTTATAATAATGGCTCCGTCCAAGCCGGGTGATATATTAATTATCCGGCAATATTCTATAAACGCATGATCATCCATGATAATAAGAGGCGCTTTAACCAGCCATCCGTCTTGATTTTTAAATACAGCTGAGCCGGCAATCTTATCCAAGCCAAGTTCATTCAATTCTTCACTTAGCCATTCTTCCGGAACAGTTACCCATGATTCAGCCTTTTGATATGCAATTAAGTCCTCAACCCCCTTTATTTCCCGTAATCTATCAGTCTTATCAAAATCCTCGATCCTAGTATCATATATGGTAACCATTTCATCCCAGGCATTTTGATATCTTTCAAAATAGGTATGTCTTGTACTAATAACTGACAGAGACATAATGCACAGCATCAATGTAAAGCCTAAAAAGGACAGGGTCAAAGATATCGAAGCTGTTCGAAGTGCCTTTTTTTGCGCCTTCAATGCATTAACGGCCAACTCCCCTTCCAGCCCAAATAAGCGAGCTACTACCGGACTTCTCCTTCTTTTATTCAGCTTAAAATCTGTGCCCCGGATAGCCTCCAAAGGTGTTAGTTTGCTTAACCTTCTTGCCGGCTTCCATGCAGACAATAACACTGTCATTACTGAGATTATAATAGCAGCTGCAAATATAATCGGATTGTAGTAAAAGACAGCCTCATGCCGGGAGGTAATATCAGCTGCAAGTGTGTTTGCTGCCTTCATAGCTCCAAAGCTGGCGGCTATTCCTAACAGGCTGCCCAGAAAAATAGGTATTATAGAAAGTATCAACGCTTCCTGCAGCAAGCATGTCCGAATCTGTTTCGGTGTGGCCCCAATACTGGACAAGATGCCAAACTGATGAATTCTGGCCCGCATAGTTACTGCAAAGGAATTGCTGATGATTAGAATTAATGAAATTGAGACAATAATTAGAATCAGAAGGTAAAATGGAAGTAATAAGGGTGGCTGCTCGTCCTGGGGATCATTTATCAAATAATTTGACAATAAAACCGTATGATAGACAGCCGCATCTTCATCCAATCCCAGTTTATGCAGGATCAAAGGCATATCCTGATAAATTCTTCTCATATCATAAAAATAAATATCAACCACAAGCCTATTAGCTTCCGATAACTCCTTATTAACAACATATTTTTCTACATTTGCAAAAGCAAGAATTGTATTTAGATCTTCTTCAGTTAAATCTCCGATAATTCGCCCCTGCCAGTCTCCTTCCTTTAAGATGATACTGTCTATATCATATTTCCAGGCATTATAAAACACACTGCATAATAAAGATAAAAAGAAAGCAGAAATCAGGGCTGCTACCATGATGGATATACTGGATGCCCGATTTGTCCTGATATAGCTAAGGGAATAGTCCTTCCACATAAGCTCACCTCCGATTTTCATCCCTGATGATCCGACCATCCTCAATGGTTATGATACGGTCAGCCTCAAGGGCAATCTTTTCATCATGGGTGACCAGCAGGATAGTCTGCTTCAGATTACGATTGAACAGCTTTAAGAGATCAATAATTTCTTTTGAATTTTTCCTGTCCAAGTTGCCGGTGGGTTCGTCAGCCAGCAAAATGGCCGGCCGGTATATCAAAGAACGGGCTATGGCCACCCGCTGCTGTTCTCCTCCGGAAAGCTGATGGGGTAAGGCATTAAGCTTATCCTCAATAGCCAAACTACTGATTATATGCTTAAAATACTCCATATCCGGCTTCCTTTTGTCCAAAAGCAAAGGCATAAGAATATTCTTTTTCACCGTCAGGGTAGGAATCAAATTAAAAAACTGATATACCAGGCCTACCTTCCTTCTTCTAAAAATGGCAGCACTGCTGGCATTCAATTTACCAATCTCAACTCCTTCTATTGTTACTGTTCCTTTTGTTGCCTTCTCAACAGCGCCTAAAATGTGCAGAAGGGTAGACTTGCCTGACCCCGATGGCCCGACTATAGCAAGAAACTCTCCCTGTTCCACATAAAAATCAATCCCATTCAGCGCTACAACACGGTTATTGCCTTTTCCGAATATTTTTTCAACATTACTGCATTTAAGTATTTCCATCGTGAACTAATAAACCTCCCTATCTATTTGTTCAACAATTTCATCATATCAAAGTAAAGTGACATCTCAGTGACTGTAAAAGCGGATTTCAAAGCAAGCTCCTCCCTGTGGCAAATTCATGGCGCTGATTATGCCATTCTGCATTTCAATAATTTCCTTTGCAAGAGAAAGCCCTATTCCAATCCCGCCCATCTTTCTGATCTTACCCTGATAGAAGCGTTCAAAGATATGTAAAAGATCCTCTTCTGCAAAACCCGGGCCCTCATCCCATATTCGTATCTGTACATATAAGGGGTTCTTCTCATAGCTGCAGCAAACCTTTGCTCCCCTGGGACTGTGTTCCATAGCATTTTTCATCAGATTCATCACTGCTTCCATAGTCCAATCCAAGTCTGCCTTAATACTAACCTCCCCCATTTCAGAAATATCAATGCTTACACCTGCATCAGCAAATAGCTCCTGTAAATTGTCAGCGGCTAACGTAAGAAGTGTAAATACATCTACCTGCTCCTGCTTTAGGACAAGTGTTCCTGCATCAATACGGGACAGCAGCAACAATGCCTTCTCAAGATGAGTAAGCCTTTTTAGCTGCTTTTGAATTTGTGTCAGATACTGCGCTGAGGGATTGTTCATCATCATCTGGACAGAAAGAGATATTGCTGTAATGGGAGTCTTAAGCTGATGGGCAATATTAGAAAGATTATCCGCAAACTTTTTCCTGGCCTGCAAGGCAGCCTCTCTTGTTTGATACAGGGAGGTCACCGTTTTATAGATCTCATCCGCCAATTTGCCGAACTCATCTTCGGAGACCTCCAAAAGTAAGCCTGAGGCTCCTTTGTTTACCTTCTCAAGATAATTGGTCAAATACCTTATTTGGCTAATTTCTTTTCTGTGCCAATACCATATGGCCGTCAGTACCAGTGCAAAACCAAATAGTAATCCAGCCGATGTGTAATAAATCATATTTCTTTGCAAAAGCTGTAATAAATCTGTATTCTCATAACCTAATTCTGAAAGGAGATTTTCCTCCCCGGCTTCTTTTGACTTGCTTTTGTAGCTTTTTATCACATTAAGTACTGTCTGTCTTGCTTTCGGCTCCTTTTCAACTACTTCATGGAACATGCTGCCATAGATTTGATAATGGACCTGATTATTGTAGCTTGTCAGAAGGATCGCAGTTAAGGAGGCGGAAAGGAAACTTGCAGCCAATATAAATAAAACCGCCAATCTAATACTCATTTTCCCCTTCATATTCCATCCTCCATGCGATAACCAAAGCTTCGTATTGTTTTTATACAGGAAGGATGATTTAGCTTTTCCCGCAACCGCTTCATCGTGACTGTCAATGTATTGTCATTAACGAAATCCCCTTTGTTATCCCATATCTGATTCAGAAGTCTTTCTCTTGTAACTGTTTTGCCCTTGTTCCTCATTAACAGCAAAAGAAGCTGATACTCTGTCTGACTTAAGCAGACCTCTTCTCCACAGCAATAAACAATCATTCGGTCTTGATCTATATATATATCACCGCAGGAAAGATAGTTCTCCGATAAATTTTGTGTCCTGCGCAGCAATGCCTGTATCCGCGACAATAATACCTCCAGCTCAAAGGGCTTAACAACATAATCATCTGCCCCACAATTAAATCCTGCAACTATATCCCGGCTATCATCCCGTACGGTGAGAAAAATAACAGGCAGTTCCCTCCATCTGTGACGAATCCACCTGCATAGCATATCGCCTTCCCCATCCGGCATGTTCCAGTCAACTAACAGGAGCCTTGGCAGATGTTTTTGCAAGGCTGCTTTGGCATCTGCAATGGTAGAAAAGGTAAAAACTACATAATTTTTCATTTGAAGATATTGCTTTACTGCCTGTGCTATATTATCATCATCCTCTATATAATATATCTCTGTCATGTTACTCCTCCATGTATATGTAATTTAAAAAAACTCCATTAAAACTCCTATTTGAATAACTTAAAAAGCCTGCAAGACACAAAGATTGTATATTCATTAGCAGATATATTTTCCTGATCGCAGCTTACGCAGAAAGTATTCGGAGTATATGAATTTATGCAAATGGTAATGTCCTTGGATAAGCTTTATGGTTTAATTATACCATCCATCATTTTACATATAAAGGGAGTATATATTAAGAAATGAATCAGTCAGAAAGGGATAACGAAGCCCATTAGGGCAATATTTAGAAGTTGGACGAAAAACCCCAACCAGGGCAAAAATGCACCCCGACGAATTGGGATGCGCCAGTGTGCATTTTAGAATTTTAATACCATTAAGCATTGCGATAAAGGTCTGGGGCAATCTGTTACCTGTACATAAAGAATGTGACATGGTTGCCTCGACAAGCTCGCGGCTTTGCCCGTTTTTCTTGCCAATCCATTCATAATACCAGTCACATATCTTCTGAAACGCTATAGTATTTTTGCTTTCCAGCCGTATAATTTCCATTTCATAATCACCGTAAAAACACATATTATAATTTGTGTCCCTTTGTCAGAGCTCTTCCTTGATTTTATGGATATCTACATGACACTGGCTTTGACCTTACGTCACATAGATGAATTTTTCCTTGATTGCAGAAATAGCATCCTTTAACACCCCAATTGATAATAAATATTGCTCAGCATTGATATAATGCTTTTTGAAATATTGCAAAAATTCCTCCATATACTCTGGTCTGGAAGATATAAAATCATCAGATAGGCTAAGCTTTTTTGCTAGAGGCCTTAAGTATATGGAAGAAACCATATAATCAGCCAAAATGTCATCCTCGGAAACCCCGCACAGCATCAAAAGTAATGCCGACAAAACTCCGGTTCTGTCTCTTCCCATAAAGCAATTATACAGAATTCCTCCAAGGCATAGCCTTTCTGCGATATATTCGAATATCTGCCTGAAGCTGTCCCCAGCATTTTCAACCATATGTATATAGAAATGCTTGGTTATATCATCGTAATTATCGATAACAGGAATATGCCGATGTATTATTTTATTTGAGGCTAGAGTGTTTATCAAATACTCTGTGTTATTCTTTTTAAACTCAGAAGCGGTACGTAAATCAATCACAGTTCTGATACCATATTGATATAAAAATGCGGCGTCCTGATCGGTTATATTGTCCATTGCCGCACTTCGCAAATATACTCCCCATTTTGTTATGCCGCCATCTGCCTGATAACCACCCAGATCCCTGACATTGTATACACCTGCTAATGGAATACGCCTAATATTTGTATTCATTTTCTTATCTCCATGCTTTATATTGTTTTATAATAGCCTATGATTCCATCCTTTTTTGCAGAAATTCTGTCGCTAAATCTATGTAAAACACTAATGGTATCTCCAGCATCAATCGGAAGATAATAATTTGTGTCAAGTGAGCAATATAGCTTGCCATCCTTGTCTTTATTGATAGCTATGTTAGCCAGTTCGATTGTTTTACCGTTGGCTATATGCCTGCAGATGCTAAATTCCTCGCCTGACTTTATCAGTTCAATTTCTCTGTCCTTGACCCAGACAATGCTTAAGTCACCGCCTTTTGCAGGCTGCGCTTTTTCAGCCCTTAAGGTAGGCAGATTATCGGCTGAAAAATATGAAAAAGTACCATTATGTATTATTAAGGCATTTAGCTGCCCACATCCCCAGGTATCCATTCCACCGTCAATTCTGATAATCCGTCTTTCCATATCAAATACTGGATTGCAGCTGAGTATATTACCACTGAAATTAATAGTCGGAACATGGCCTACGATTACAATTTTGTCAAACACAATGTCATCAGCCATATGTCTTATGCACCGGTCATCCTGCTCATTCAGGTTATTGGTGGAAAGCCCTGCATGAACAAAAATATAGTCCTCTGTCTCTATAATGTGTGGCATACTATCGAACCATTCTGCAGCTTTTACCCTTAATTCATCACCTATATTCTCCGGCAGGCGTTCCACGAAATCCCAGTTCCCCCTGACTGCATGAACATTAGGCTTTTCGCATAACTCCATAGCATATTCAAGCATTTGAGGGCTTTGGCTGTTGTCATACCGGCCGGAGCATAAATCACCAACCAAAATCAAAATGTCATCATCGCAAAACCTGACCTTGTCCAAAAGCTTCTTAAAAACATCCAGTTGCCCATGCACATCACTTATGCATATTACTCGTCTGTTTTGCGGAATTGATAGCTGCTTAATTTGTGCCGGTTCCATCATAACAACACTCCTTATGTACACTCAGTTTTTTATTATATCTCTTTGCATTCCGGCCGGACTTTTCTTCTGCTGCAAATAAGTATAGTTACCATAATTATACTAGCTATAATATCAGATAACAATCTCATTTTTTGCGGCTTTCTATTCATTCCTAATCATTTAATATCCGCATTTAAGCCACAGTGCATATGCACAGGCTCCGTCCCTTTTTGCCTCATACCGTAATTGGTGCAAACATGATTAGCTAATAACCCCTGAAAGGATTGCAGAACAATCGAAAACAAATCAACTCAAATCGCAATAAAATCAACAAAAATTGCAAAATCGCAACAAAATCGCAAAAAAAAATTTTAAATAGTTATTGACATTTCTAGTAATATAAAATATTATGGTACAAAATATTAAAAAAAACGGATAAAATGGCGTTGACAAGGAGGAGTACATGCCTTCCTGAAGCACAGAGAGAAGATGGCCGGTGAAAATCTTCGTGAAGGAGGTATGGAAGTAGCCTTTGAGCTGTGAACCGAAAGGACATTGTCTTAGTAGGCTTCAACGGAGTTTCCACCGTTAAAAGGAAAGCAATATCGGATAGTTTATATTATCCCGTATTGGCAGAGAGCAGATAGCAATATCTGAATTTAGGTGGTACCACGGACATTCCAGTTCGCCCTAAGCAATTTAAGCAGGGCGGACTTTTTTTATTAGAAAAATTAAGGAGGGCATATTATGGAAAAAAAGTATAATTTTCAACAAGTAGAAAAGCAGATGCAACGCTTTTGGGAAAGCAACTCTGTTTATAGCTTTGATCCGGAGAGTAATAGTAAAATCTATTCAATCGACACCCCTCCCCCAACTGTCAGCGGCAGCCTGCATATCGGTCATATTTTTTCATATACGCAGGCCGAAATGATTGCCCGCTTCAAACGCATGCAGGGCTATAATGTTTTTTATCCCTTTGGCTTTGACGACAATGGCTTGCCGACAGAAAGACTCGTTGAAAAAGAAGAGGGTATTAATGCTAAAAATCTTCAAAGAAGCGATTTTTATATAAAATGCATTGCAACTACTGCAAAGTACGAAAATGAATTCAAAGAATTATGGCAGTCTCTGGGCTTCTCGGTAGACTGGTCGCTTCAGTATGAAACCATAAACCCCATAGCCCAGCGAATATCTCAAAAATCATTTATAAGGCTGTTAAAGGATAAAAAGGCATATATGAAGGAATCGCCTGTTTTATGGTGTACCGAATGCCAGACCTCAATAGCCCAGGCGGAGCTGGAATCCGTTGAAAAAGAAACTGCCTTCAATTACGTTAGGTTTAAGGTTGGAAAAGAGGATATAATAGTTGCCACAACCAGGCCTGAGCTGCTTTATGGCTGTGTTTGCCTTTTTGTTAATCCTGACGACGAAAGATATAGGAAATATCTTGGCAGGAGTGCCACTGTACCGCTGTATAATTATGAAATTCCTGTTTTAGCCGATAACAAGGTTGACACAAACAAGGGAACAGGCGCAGTTATGTGTGCCACCTTTGGTGACAGTACCGATGTTGAGTGGTATATCTCCCATACGCTTCCTTACAGGAAAGTCATTTTGCACGACGGTACAATTGACGAAAATGTTCCGTATATCGGAGGATTAGATGTTAAGGAAGCGAGAAAAAAGATTATCAGTCTATTGTCTGAAAGTGGCTGTTTGTTAAAATCAGAAGCCATAACTCATACTGTTTCTGTTCATGAGCGCTGCGGTAAGGAGATTGAGATAATACCATCCAGACAATGGTACATTGACATTCTTTCCAATAAGGAAATGTTTTTAAAGGCAGCCGATGAAATCAACTGGTATCCGCCAATCATGAAAAGCAGGTATATTTCATGGGTAGAAAATCTCAAATGGGATTGGTGCATTTCCCGCCAGCGCTATTTTGGTGTTCCTTTCCCGATATGGTATTGCAAGAGCTGTGGAAGCGTTGTAGTCGCAAGTGAGGATATGCTGCCGGTAAATCCTCTTGAGACGCTGCCAAATGAGCCCTGCGCATGCGGATGCAATGAATTTATACCTGAGAGCGCTGTTTTCGATACCTGGGCCACCTCATCAGTCACTCCTCTTATAAATGCGAGATGGGGAGAAGAAAATGATATTTCAGATAAGCTATTACCTATGAGTATGAGGACTCAGGCTCATGAGATTATACGCACATGGGCATTTTACACCATAGTAAAAAGCCTGTATCATACGGGCCAAATTCCATGGAAGGATATTATGGTTTGTGGATTTGTTCTTGCCAAAAAAGGAGAAAAAATCAGTAAATCCAAACAGAATTCCGAAATGTCCCCTAATGAGCTGATAAAAAATCATTCCGCTGATGTTATCAGGTATTGGGCTGCCAGTTCAAAGCTGGGGACGGACACATTTTTCTCGATTGATGAGCTTGGAATAGCCAAAAGATTTATAACAAAGCTATGGAATGCCTTCCGGTTTGCTCTGCCACATTTACAGGATATTGACCTGTCCGCAGACATTAAGCTTTTGCCTGTAGACAGATGGATAATCAGCCGATGCAGGCAAACTGTCACCGACGCCCGGAGCTTGCTTGAGCAATATGAAATTGGAGCGGCACGGCATAAAATCGATGATTTTTTCTGGAAGGATTTATGCGACTATTATCTTGAAATTATTAAGGAACGCTTATATAAGCCTGAGATACATGGGGCTAGGGAACGCCGGTCAGCACAACATGCCCTGTATTATTGCATGCTTAATGTTTTAAAGCTATATGCCATTTACGTACCGCATATTACCGAATACATTTACCAGCTTTTTTTCAGACAGCATGAAAAATGTATTTCCCTGCACAGGCTGCAGTGGGAAGCTGACGAAGCTATTGATAATGAATTAATTCTATTCGGAGAAAAACTGAAGGATGTTATCTCGGACGCAAGAAAATACAAAACTGAGAATGCATTATCAATGAAAGATGAAATTGAAAGGCTTGTTATCGTCACTGAAGATAAATTCCTTGATTTATTCCGGCAGACAATAAACGATATTAAAGCCTGCTGTCATGCAAGGATAATAGAAATTATATTAAACAACTAATAGTGAAAGGGTTTCCTCCCATTTTAGTAGCTTTCGTTTATTTTCCATTTAACACGCTTGCTGTCGAAAACTTTATATGATATAGGAAATTCGGATGAATTTCCTATATCATATAAAAATGAACACTCCACAGTATTTAATACCGCGCAGTGTTCATTATTAAGAGGGAATGCAGTATTCCTGAATGTGAGTTTATTGAATGATATGTTTAAACATATCGTATAGCTCCTTTTCTATTTGCTTAATTTGCTTTTTATTCATAACCAAATCAAAGATTACATCTGCAGCATGTACAAAATCATAGAGATTGCAGTTGCCGGTGCGTTCCCCTATACCAAAGAGGGTGCAATCGATGAATTTTGCTCCGGCTATTGCGCCGATTAACGAATTGGCTACCGCCATTCCCAAATCGTTGTGTATATGCAGCTCTATCCCCATATCTGTATAGGATACCAGGGTTTTTATCAGTTCCTTTGTGCGTGAGGGGGTCAAAACTCCAACGGTATCCGCAATCCTGATAATATCAACTTCAGCCTTTTTAAGTTCCTTTGCCAGGCTTAAAATAAAACCAATATCAGCTCTGGAGGCATCTTCAAATCCGACGGTTACATCTATTCCCTTATTTTTGGCGATGTCTACACATTCAAGTAAGTTTTTGATTACCCAGCTTTTATTTTTTCGAAGCTTGCTGTAAATCTGGATATAAGAAACCGGTGTACCTATATGAATTATATCAGGCCTGCAGGCAATGGATCTTTTTACATCATCCGCATTCATTCTGCTCCACAGCTCCATAAGGGCGTTACAGGCCATTTTGTAGCCAACCGCTTTATTTCCCGAAAATCCCGGACTCCTTACGGGTATGACCCGTATTCCATATTCCTTTGACATTTTTTTGCATACTGCCTCAATATCATCTCCGATTACGCCTACGATGCAGGTAGCATAGACAAATATCAGCCTGGGGTGGTAATTGTCTGCGATTTCCTTAATCGCTGCCTCCAGCTTCTTCTCTCCTCCGAAAATCACATCCTCTTCCTTCAGATCCGTTGAAAAGCTGTTGCGGTATATTTCTCTGCCACTGCTTAAGCTGCCCCTGATATCCCAGGTATAGCTGGCGCATCCAATTGGGCCATGCACAATGTGGTATGCGTCGGTAATCGGATTTAGCACCACCCTGGCGCCGCAATAAACACAGGCTCTCTGGCTTACCGCACCGGACAGGCTGTTGGCCTCACACCTGAAGGCCCCACTGCATCCGCCATCCTTCTTTTGGCGAATAAAATCCTTCCTTTCATCCAGCAAAGCAAGCTCGCTCATACAATAACCACCCCTTCATTTTGATTTACATAGCCATGACCATTGCAAAATTTGATTTACAGAACCATTTCAAAATCCTCTTCGGCAGCGTCCCGGTCCATACGGTCCAATAAAGCGTTGCAGATCATTTCAGCCAGCCTCATACCGCCCTTATATCCCACCAGCGGCATATAGGAATGAACGTAGCGATCGATAATCGGGAAGCCTGCCCTGACAAAGGGTATATCCTCCGCCCTGGCGATGTATTTGCCATGGGTCCCTCCAATCAGCAAATCCACTCCATCCTCCTTAATCCACTGGTGCAGCTCGTACAGGTCGCCAAAGGCTTTTGCTCTGCAGCCTTCCACGCCGAATTTTGCAAAGAGCTCCTCGGCCTCCTCTTCAAAGTCTTCACCCGGAGTTCCGGTCAGCAGATACTTGGGTATCATGCCCATCTCCAGAAGAAATTCCGCTATGCCAAGTACCGTGTCCGGATCGCCAAAGACCGCAGCCTTCCTGTTATAGGTATAAGGATGAATGTCTATAAGGATATCTACCAGCTGACCACGTTCCTCCTCCAGCTGATATGGAACCTCCTCTTGAGTGAACTCCTGCAGGGCAAGAATATATTCATAGGTACGGCCGACACCAATCGGCATACCCAGCAGCTGATAATCCACACCGCATTTTTTGTACAATGCCTCAGCGCCAGCCTCGCTGGCAAATTTGCCAAATGCAATGGATGATACGCAATCACCCAGCTGAATGATTTCCTCCACCTTTGTTCCTCCCTTTGGATAAAGGCTGAACTTGCCTGTCATGGGACCATCCAGAACCCCGCTGGTATCCGGCAGGATGGTGTATGCTACCCCCATCAGCTCCGCAATCCTTTTTAGCTCCCTCATATCTCCGGGATTGACAAAGCCGGGGAATAAGGCAAGCTTTCCGTTGGATTTGCGGCTTTTTACCGACAGATACTGTATCAGGCTCGCCACCATATTGGAAAAGCCTGTAATATGCGAGCCCTTATAGCTGGGGGTATTGGTATGGACCACATATTTGCCCTCCGGAATATCCATATCCTGAATAAGAGCGCTCAGATCGTCACCGATGGTTTCCGACAGGCAGGTGGTGTGAACTGCGATAATTTCAGGATCATATATATTAAAAATGTTTTTGACGGCTGTTTTTAGATTACTTCCGCCGCCAAATACCGAAGAGCCCTCTGTAAAGGAGCTGGAGGCTGCCATTACAGGGTCCTTGAAATGACGGGTTAAAAACATTCTGTGAAATGCACAGCAGCCTTGGGAGCCATGGCTGTGGGGCATACAGGCATGAACACCCAGAGCGGCATACATTGCACCCACAGGCTGGCAGGTTTTTGCCGGATTCACCCTTAGTCCGCTTCTTTCATATGCTTCCTTCTTCGTATAATCTAGCATGCTTTTTCACCTCCCAGACTGCCCACCAGAATCGGCGCCGTTTTCCAGGGAGCCTTTACATAATTCCAGGCGGGCGCGTATATTCCCATCGTGACATCTCTGGCGAAATTTACCGCTCCCCTGAAGCAGCTGTAGGGACCGCTGTAGTCATATGAATGCAGCTGCCTTGAAAGAATGCCTGCCTTCTGGGCTACAAACTTATCCTTGATACCGGAGAAGAAAATATCCGGTTTTAGTGCCTTCAGTAATTCCTCTGTTTCGTAATGGTTCAAATCATCCACCATATAGCTGCCGTTTTCCATATCCTTCACCATGCCACCATAGTAATCAATCAGCCTTTCCTCCCTCAGCTTCTTTAAATCCTCCTCGGAGAGGAAAAGATGATATTTTTCAGAGTCCGGTTCAACAATAAGGTTTTCTATGTTCTTATTGTCGGCATCCATTTTGATGAAGGGAATGACCTCTCTTCCTTCATAATCCTCCCGGTGGGCGAATTCATAACCGGCAAGTATTGTCCTGACACCCAAATCCCTTAAAAGATCCTGATAATGATGGGATCTGGAGCCTCCCACATAGATGGCGGCAGTTTTGCCCTTCAGCTTGCCCTTGTAATACTCCATCTGATCGGCTATCTGAGCCAGCTCACCGGCAATAACCGCCTCGGTCCGTTCAATTAGCTCAGGATCGCCAAAATATTTT
>Ga0134095_1001363_pt1 | contig 17208 bp, 16 predicted proteins | sample 6_2taG_FD_94449 | JGI IMG/M metagenome (GOLD analysis project Ga0134095, IMG submission 94449) | Switchgrass degrading microbial communities from high solid loading bioreactors in New Hampshire, USA - 6_20_20_110_A2 metaG | ecosystem: Engineered > Bioreactor > Semi-continuous > Anaerobic >... | reverse complement strand
GGTTAAGAAAAATAGCGTAAAAAGACCGCATTGACCTGTTATTTTTGATAATGATGCGTATAATATGCTTTAATGATCGAACACGACGGCTAACGACACGCGCGTCACCTCTCCGCCCATTCGCCGACTCCCCGGTGACGATTTTCCAGAGTGCGCCTGCCCGATAGCCGCCGCTGAGAAGCGCGGCGTCTCTTGAAAGCGGAACGTTGCCGGTCGGTGTTTCGTAATAAATATCATGCAAATCGTAATAATCGCGGTGCGGCGAGGGTGAAGCAAGTGGAGCATAGCATGAGGAAAGTCGCTTTCATCCGGTGGTTGCTCGCAGTAGTAGGGGCCGTGCTCCTGGGGGGAGTTGCGGCGGATGTCGCGCTGGCGCACGGGCCGTCGACGGGCGGTGCGTCGATAGACGCTGTCCGCGACCTGTTCAATACGACCCTGCTGCTGGCTATTCCCGTCTTTTTGCTCGTCGAGGGGCTGATTATCTTCGCGGTGCTGCGCTATCGCCGCCGCCACAAGGATGAAATGCCCGAGCAGGTGCACGGGAACACGGCGCTCGAAATTACGTGGACGGTTCTCGCGTTCGCGATTATTGCCGTGTTGTTCGTGCTGACGCTGCGCGCTCTCAATACCGAGTATCGCGCAGAAGCGGAGCAGGAGGAGACGACTCCCGATTACACGGTGGACGTGATCGGGTACAGCTTCAATTGGGACTACAAGTACTACATCGGCCTGGACGAAGACACCGGCGTGCAGACCACCCGCCGCATCACCATCCCGACCAATCGCAACGTCCTGCTGCGGATTATGTCGCGCGACGTCGTGCACAGCTTCTGGGTGCCGGATCTCGCCGGAAAGGTGGACGCGGTTCCGGGCTACACCAACACCCAGTGGCTAAAGGTGAAGGAACCGGGCCTGTACACCGGCAACTGTGCGGAGTACTGCGGCCTTCTTCACTATAATATGCTCATCGAACTCGAAGCGCTGCCGCCGGATGAATTCGACCGCTGGCTGGCGGACCGGATGGCAGGCGCGACTGACTTCACACCGATTGGCACGGACCTGGAAAGCGAGCTGCCCGAGGGCGATGCCGCTTCGGGCGAGAGCATCTTCCAGGAACTGGGCTGCTCGAACTGCCATGCCGCGCAGGATGGCGCCGGTCCAGCGCTGACGGGGATGGGCCAGCGCGCGGAAGATCACGCGGCCCAGGCTGGCGACCCGAACGCGCATCAGTACCTGCGCGAGTCGATCCTGGTTCCGTGCGAGTTTGAGGTGCCCGGCTTTAACTGCCAGGTGATGCCATCCGATTACGGTCAGAAGCTGGACGCGCAGGCCCTGGCTGATCTGATCGCCTACCTCCAGTCTCAGTAACGCGGCGTTGCCGCCACACAAGTCATTTACGGAGCACTGTATGGCGACTATCACGCACCCCACAACGACGACGGTACACCGGCCACAGAGCAGGCTGCTCGAGTGGATTACAACGGTTGACCACAAGAAGATCGGGATCATGTACGTCGTCACGACGCTGACCTTCTTCGTCATCGGCGTCGTGCTGGCGCAGGTGATGCGCGCCGAGCTCACCGCCCCAGGCGGGCAGTTCGTGACCGCGGACGCCTACAACCAGTTGTTCTCGATGCACGGCACGACGATGGTGTTCCTGTTCATCATCCCGATCGGCGCCGGTATCGCGAACTACATCATCCCGTTGCTGATCGGCGCGCGTGACATGGCGTTCCCGCGCCTGAACGCGCTGAGCTACTGGCTGTTGCTGTTCGGCGGCCTGACCGTCTACTCCAGCTTCCTGGTCGAAGGTGGCGCGGCGGCGAACGGCTGGACGGCCTACCCGCCCCTGAGCACCAAGCAGTACTCGCCCGGCCTGGGTACGGACCTGTGGCTGATCGGCCTGGCGCTGACCGGAACCTCATCCCTGATCGGTTCGGTGAACTTCATCGTGACGATTACGCGGATGCGCGCGCCGGGCATGACCTGGATGAAGCTGCCGATGTTCGTATGGACGACCTACACCATGTCGTTCATGATCCTGCTGGGGACCCCGATCCTGACTGGCGGCATGGCGATGCTGCTGGCGGATCGTAACCTGGGCACGCAGTTCTTCCAGGTTCAGGGCGGTGGCGACCCGGTATTGTGGCAGCATTACTTCTGGTTCTACTCGCACCCGGCGGTGTACATCATCATCCTGCCGGCGATGGGGATCATCTCGGAAGTGCTGCCGGTGTTCTCGCGGCGTCCGCTGTTTGGCTACACCGCGATGGTCGTCTCGACCGTGGCGATCGGCGTGCTTGGCTTCACCACCTGGTCGCACCACATGTTCACCGTCGGCCTGCCGACCAAGCTGGAAGCGTTTTTCGTCTTCTCGACCATGTTAATCGCAGTGCCCACCGGCGTGAAGGTCTTTAACTGGCTGTTCACGATGATCGGCGGCTCGCTGCGCTTCACCGTGCCCATGCTGTACGCAATCGGGTTCCTGATGTCGTTCCTGATCGGCGGTATCACCGGCGTCTTCCAGGCGATCGTGCCAATCGACGAAATGGTGCACGACTCGTACTGGATGGTCGCGCACCTGCACTATGCGCTGTTCGGCGGTGGCGCGTTCGGCGCGTTTGCGGGCCTGTACTACTGGTGGCCGAAGATGTTCGGGCGCCGTCTGGACGAGAAGATCGGCAAGTGGCAGTTCTGGCTGCTATTCATCGGCTTCCACATCACCTACTTCCCGATGCACATCCTCGGCCTGATGGGCATGCCCCGCCGCATCTACGACTACGGCCCGGATCGCGGCTGGACCGAGCTGAACGTGCTGTCGACCATCGGCGGCATCCTGATGGGCATTTCGGTGGTTCTGCTGGTCTACAACCTGATCCGCAGCACCCTCCGGGGCGAGCGCGTGGGCAACGACCCGTGGGAAGGCGACACGCTCGAGTGGACGACCAGCTCGCCGCCGCCTGCGTACAACTTCGAAGAGATTCCAGCGGTCAACAGCCGCCGTCCGGCGCGTGACCTGCGTCTTGGCCTGGTGCCTGAAGGGGAGAGAACTGCATGAGCAGTGAAATGACTCTCGTTCCTGACGAATTTCGGGAGCGTGTCATTGACGGTGAGGGCGACGGGAACGGTCACGGCGGGCCGCACGATGGTCACGGCGCGCACGACATCCACCTGCCGCCGCCCAGCATCGCGCCGATCGTCGTCGCAGGGGGCGCGCTGTTCCTGCTGCTGACTCTCCTGAACCCGCTGTGGCTGCTCGTCGCAGTGCCGGTGTTGGGATATGGCGTGTGGCGCATGATCCACTTCCCTGAGTTCGACATCAGCGCGAAGTGGCTGCCCGCTATGGACCATCGCAAGCTGGCGATGTGGGCCTTCCTGGCGTCGGAAGTGATGTTCTTCGGCTCGCTGATCGGTGGCTATCTCTACTTCAAGCTGAAGGGCGGCTTCGGGTTCGAAGAGGCGGAAGCCATCCTCAGCCTGCCGCTGGCGACCGTCGGGACGAGCGTCCTGATCGTCAGTAGCTTCGCCGTCGTGATGGCGCTTGAGGCGCTCCAGTCGAACGATATGCGCGTGTTCCGCAACTGGATGATCGCGGTCCTGGTGCTGGGCGCGGGCTTCCTGACCATTCAGGCGTTCGAGTGGTACGAGCTGATGGATCACGGCGTCACGACTAGCGACCTGTTCGGAACGGCCTTCTTCATCACGACCGGGTTCCACGGCTTGCACGTGCTCGGCGGCGTGGTCTGGATCGCGCTGCTGCTGTTCCGTGCGCTGGTGCAGAAGGTCTACTCGGCGGAGAACTCGCTCGGCGTCGAGCTGTTCGGGCTGTACTGGCACTTCGTCGACGTCGTGTGGATCGCGCTGTTTACGGTGATTTACCTGGTTCGCTAGGCCGCGCAGCGAGGGATAAGCATGGATCAGATGTTGCTTTGGATTGTGCTTTGGATCGCGAGCGGCGCGTTTCTGGGCGGCGTGATCACACCCGTCCTCACGGCAGACCGCCGCATCGGCGACTGGACCGCGATGGTGATCGGGCTGGTCGTGGGCGGCATTGGGAACCTCATCCTGCTGGTGCCGCTGTGGCTGGCGCTGTCTCGCGTGGAGCGCGCCGAGGAAACGCACGAGCCGCTTTGGAAGCGGGATGCCGTTACGCTTGCGGAGCTACAGGCCGCAGGCGGAGGCGCCCTGCCGCCGAACCCGCTGCTCGCGCTCAAGCAGAACTTCTGGCCCGCGCCACGCCCGCATGGCGAGCACTCGCACCGCATGACGTATGTCGGCGTGGCGATCGCGCTGGCCGTGCTGACCGCGATCGAGGTCGCGCTGAGCGTGCTCGATTCGCGCGGCGATGTCGGCTTCCCGGTGGTAGCCCCGCTGGCGGCGCTGTCGTCGCTCAAGATCCTGCTGGTGGTCGCGTTCTTCATGCATCTGCGCTGGGAGAACCGCTGGTTCACGCTGATCTTCGTCGGATCGGTGCCCTTCGCGCTGATGGTGCTGATCGTGCTGGCCGCGGTCGCCTAGCAGAGCGCACGCACAGATGACAGAACGGCTCCCCATGCGGGAGCCGTTTTCATTTCAGCGAATCACCCCGGCAGCAGCCCGTGATCCCGCAAGACTTGCTGCTCGTCACCAGTGACGTAGGCGAAGATTTTAGGCTGCCCGTCGCGCACCTGTAGGAAGTAGATGACGTCGAATTCAATCCGGACCTCGTCGCCATCCTGCCGCCGGTAGCGCGAGTCCCAATGCACCCGCGCCATCGCGTGAAGCTCGTCCAGCGGCGTGACGTCCACCCCGGCGACGTTCATCGCGGTCGTGCCGATGCTTTTATAGAACGCGAATCCTTGCGGGATCACCGCGCGAAACTGCTCGTCGTTCTTTCCGCACATCACGCTGTTTGGGCTGGCTTCGATGAAATAGTTCGCGAAGCTGGCGACCGCCCCATCCACGTCCACGACTGGCGGATCTTGCAGCGCCTGGTTGACGCGTGCGGCGTATTGCTCGAAGAACAGTTCGAGTTGCTGGATCCTATCCACAATTTTCTCCTCGGGCTGTTCAGACGTGGCCGGATTATACCGGGCCGCAGCTACCTGGCCGGACAGACCGGCAAGTTTCCTATAATCTGCATATCACGCAGCCATGAGGATAGGACCATGAGCCTTGAGCCAGGTTTACCGATCTACGAGTACGACGACACCGGCCAGGGCGATCCGCTGGTGCTGGTGCCGGGCGGCCTTACCGGTTGGCTGAGCTGGGCGCCACACGCCCAGATGTTGGCGGAGCAGCAGCGCGTCATTCGCATGCAGTTGCACGGCGTCGCGTACGGCCTGGCAGGCGTGCCGCTTCCGGCGAACTATTCGGTGAATTTCGAAGTCGCGGCGCTCGGCACCACGCTTGACTCGCTGGGTATCGAGCAGGCTGACTTTGCTGCATGGTCCTATGGCGCTTCCGTCACGCTCAGCTACGCGATCCACCACCCTGAGCGCGTTCGCACGCTGACGCTGATCGAGCCGCCTGCCTTCTGGATGCTCAAGTCGCGCGGCCCACTTCCAGACGACGCGCTCCGTTTGCAGTCGCTTCTACAGCCGCTGGCCGGAGCAGACGTGACGGAAGACCAGTTGATTGCGTTCGCACGGTTGGTTAACCTGCTGCCGGAAGGCGTCGATCCGCGTACGCTGCGGCAGTGGCCTTTGTGGATGGAACACCGTCAATCGCTGCGTAGCCAGGGGAGCGCGTTTACCCATGTGGATAGCCTGCAATTGTTGCGCGCGTTCGACCGGCCCGTGCTGCTTGTCCGAGGAGAGGGCACGTCCGAGGCGCTGGACGCTATAACCGACGTGCTGAGTGAGGAACTGCGGGATGTGCGGGTCGTCACCTTCCCCGGCGGGCACGCGCCACACATCGTCTCAATGCAGCCGTTTCTGAAGAGCTTCCGCCGCTTCCTGGCCGATCCCGGCCAGCCGCTGTGATTTGTACGATTCGACTGGCCGACTCGTTGACAGCCGTCTGGTGCGTGCTATACTGAGCAACATGAACACATATCTGCACGTCCACGCGCACCATCATGAGTTCCACACCCCAGGCGCTCGGCCCGGTGGTGATGGTTGCGTGCGTGCCTAGCGTTCGCTAGAACCAGCATCCTGACGCCTCTCGGTCCGCCGAGGGGCGTTTTTTATTATCCGGCGCCCGCCGCGCCACAGAAGGAGATCGCGCCCATGAACGATGCACAGATTCGCCTCGCCCTGCCGAGCAAGGGGCGGATGGAAGCCGAAACGCTCGAGTTTCTTGCAGGCTGCGGCCTGCGCGTGGACAAGCGCAACCCGCGCCAGTACACCGCGACCCTGCCCGCGCTGCCCGGCGTGCTGGTGCTGTTCCAGCGCGCGCGGGATATCCCGGTGAGCGTCGCGGCGGGGGATGTGGACCTGGGCATCACCGGCTACGACGCCCTGGCTGAGATGGCCGATCCTGATTCGGGCGCGATCGTCACGATCCACGAGGCGCTGGGTTATGGCGAGTGCGCGCTGGTGGTCGCCGTGCCGGATGACTGGGACGACGTTCGCACCGCCAGCGACCTCGCCCGGCGCGCATCGCAGCGGCGTCTGCGGGTGGCGACCAAGTACCCTCGGCTTGTCGGGCGCTTTTTACAGCAGGCGGGCGCCGAATCAGTGCACGTGGTCAGCGCGGACGGGGCGCTTGAGTCCGCGCCGACGGTCGGCTATGCGGATTTCATCGCAGACATCACCAGCACCGGCACGACCCTGCGCGAGAACCGTCTGCGCCCGCTTGACGACGGCGTGATCGTCACCTCGCAGGCGACGCTCGTCGGCAGCCGCGCCGCGCTCAGCACGCGCGACGACGTGCTACAGGTCGCCCGCCAGATGCTCGAATACATCGAGGCGCACCAGCGGGCGCGCGGCCAGTACATGATCTTCGCCAACATGCGCGGTGAGTCAGCCGAGGGCGTGGCGCAACGCGTCTTCAGCCAGCCGGACCTCGGCGGGCTGCAAGGGCCGACCGTTTCACCGATGATCACGCGCCAGGACGTCGGAAACTGGTGGGCGATCAATCTGGTCACATCCGCCGAAAAGCTGTACTCCGCCATCCAGCAGATCCGCGCCATCGGCGGCAGCGGGGTGGTGGTTACGCCGGTCACGTATATTTTTGAAGAGCTGCCCGCCCGCTATCAGCGGTTGCTGGCAGCCATCCAGCGTAAGGAGATCTCACGATGAATAGCCCTGCCCTGCCCATTTATGACGATCTGAGCGAAGCGCGACGGACCATTTTGCGGCGCGACTCGCTGCGCGACGTGTCGATCCCGCCGCGCCTGGCCGAGAGCCTGCGCGCCGTGTTCGGAGAGCCGGTTACGCCCGATGAAGCGGTGCGCCGCATCGTGCAGAGCGTCCGCCAGAACGGCGACGCGGCGCTGTTCGACTGGAACCGGCGCATTGACGGCGCGGACCTCGACGCGCTTGAGGTGCCGCAGGACGCGATCGACGAAGGGCTGCGGCGCACGCCGGAGAACGTGGTCGCTGCACTGCGGCTCGCCGCCGAGCGCATCCGCGCCTTCCATGAGAAGCAGCCCGTCACCGGCTGGATCGACGCGGGGCGCGACGGCTCGCTCGGCCAGCTTGTGCGTCCGGTGGATTCGGTCGGTGTGTACGTCGCAGGCGGGACGGCGCCGTTGCCCTCGTCCCTGCTGATGAGCGCGGTCCCGGCGCAGGTGGCGGGCGTGCAGGAGATCGTCGTCGTGACGCCGCCTGGTCGCGGCGATGGCGCGGTGCCGGACGTGATCCTCGCGGCGGCGGCGATCTGCGGACTGCGGCGGATCTACCGGGTCGGCGGGGCGCAGGCGATCGCGGCGCTGGCCTATGGGACGGAGAGCGTGCCGCGCGTGGCGAAGATTGTCGGCCCCGGCAACCTATTCGTGACGCTCGCCAAGCAGCAGGTCTACGGGGATGTGGGGATCGACGGGCTGCCCGGCCCGACTGAAACGATGATCATCGCGGACGAGGACGCCGATCCCGCGCTGGCTGCGGCAGACCTGCTTGCCCAGGCGGAGCATGACGTCCTCGCGTCCGCGATCCTGGTTACGCCGAGCCGCGATCTGGCGGAGCGAGTGTCCGCCGAGGTCGCGCGCCGCGTCGAGACACTCAGCCGTGCGGATATCCTCGCGCAGTCGCTCCCCAACCGCAGCGGCGCGGTGATCGTCGCGGATATGGACGAGGCGTTCGAGGTCGCCAACGACTACGCCGCCGAGCACCTCTGCCTGCTGGTCCGCGATCCCTGGGCGTGGATCGGGCGCGTGCGCAACGCGGGCGGTATCTTCCTGGGCGAAGGGTCGTTCGAGGTGCTGGGCGATTACGTCGCCGGGCCGAGCCACGTCATGCCGACCGGCGGGACGGCGCGCTTCGCCTCGCCGCTGAACGTGCTCGACTTCGTGAAGATCACCAGCCTGATCGGGCTGGATCGCGCGGCCGCCGGAGAGCTCAGCAAGGCCGCGTCCACGCTGGCGCGCGCCGAAGCGCTGACCGCGCACGCCGCCGCAGCCGAGGCGCGCATCCCGCAGGAGATCGCCCCATGACCGGTCCTTCGCGTGCGGATGCTGCGCAACAGGTGCGCGTCCGGCCAGACATCGCTGCGCTGGCGCCCTACACGCCGACCGCCTCGCTTGAGGTGTTCGCGGCGCAGTTGGGGCGCCCGGTTAGCGAGCTGATCAAGCTCGACGCCAACGAGAACCCATACGGACCCTCGGCGGCGGCGCGGGCGGCGCTCGCCTCGCTCGACACGACGCACATCTACCCCGATCCCGAGTCGCGGGCGCTGCGGGCGCTGCTGAGCGAGTACGTCGGCGTAGACGCGGCGCATATCCTGGTGGGCGCGGGTGCGGACGAGCTGATCGTGCTGATCCTGCAACTTTTCATCGCGCCGGGGGATGCGATCATCAGCGCGCCGCCGACCTTCGCGATGTATGCGTTCGACACGCCGCTGGCGCACGGCCGCGTGATCGAGGTGCCGCGCCGCGAGGATTTTTCGCTCGACGTGCCCGCGATCGAGGCGGCGGCGAGAGAATCCGGCGCGAAGTTGCTGTTCCTCTGCTCCCCGAACAACCCGGACGGCAGCGTCATCCCACCGGAAACGGTCGAGCGGTTGCTGGCGCTGCCGCTGGTCGTCGTGCTGGATGAGGCGTATATTGAGTTCAGCGGGGCGGAGAGCTTCGCCCCGCGCGTCCCGCACACGCCAAACCTGATCGTGCTGCGGACGTTCAGCAAATGGGCCGGGCTGGCCGGGCTGCGCGTGGGCTATGGCGTCTTCCCGGCGGAGATCATCACGCACCTCTGGAAGATCAAGCAGCCGTATAATGTCAATGTCGCGGCGGATGCGGCGGCGCGCGCCTCGCTGGCGGACCTGCCCGCGCTGCGCGCCAACGTCGAGCGGCTGATCGCGGCGCGCGAGCGTCTGGAGCGCGAGCTGGCGACGATCCCGTATCTGCGACCCTATCCGAGCCGCGCTAACTTTGTGCTGTGCCGGGTTGTGGGAAGGGACGCCGCAGAGCTACGGCGGCGGCTGGCGCAGGAATACGGCATCCTCGTGCGGTACTACAACACGTCGCTGTTGCGCGACTGCGTTCGAATCAGCGCCGGAACGCCGGAACAGATCGACACGCTGCTAAACGCGCTGCGCGAGATCGGAGAGACGTATGACTGAACGCACGGCGGCGGTCGAGCGCCGCACCAACGAGACGGAGATCGCCCTGACGTTGAACCTGGACGGCAGTGGGCAGGCGACGATCTCCACCGGCGTCGGGTTTTTTGACCATATGCTGCATCACGTCGCCGTGCACGGGCTGTTCGACCTGACCGTTCACGCCAGCGGCGACCTGCACATCGACGCGCATCACACCGTCGAGGACGTCGCGATCTGCCTGGGGCGCGCGCTGGATCAAGCGCTTGGCGACCGGCAGGGGATCGCGCGCATGGGCGCTGCGTACGTGCCGATGGACGAAGCGCTCGCCCGCGTGGTGGTGGATCTCAGCGGGCGGGCGTATCCTGTTTTCCACGCCGCGTTTACCACGCCGATGATCGGGCAGATGCCAACCTCGCTGGTGGAGCACGTCTTCGAGACGCTTGCGGTCCACGCGCGGATGAACCTGCACGCCGAAGTGATTTACGGGCGCGACGACCACCACAAGGCCGAGGCGCTGTTCAAGGCGCTCGGCCGCGCGCTGCGGGTCGCGGTGGAGCGCGATCCACGCCGGGCGGATGTCGCCAGCACGAAAGGAACGCTTACCGAATGACCGACGCCATGCCGGGACCGATTGACAATAGCTATTGGGTAGAGCCGGGGCGCCTGCTGGCCGGGCCGTATCCGGCGGCGCACACCGAAGAGGGCACGCGGGCCCGCTTGCGCGCGCTGCTCGAGGCGGGCGTGAGCGTGTTCGTGGACCTGACCGAGCCGCACGAGTACGCCCCGTACATCCCGCTGGCGCTGGAAGAAGCCGGGCGTGTGGGCCGCCGCGTGCGCTACGTCCGCTTGCCGATCGTCAACTTCGGCGTGCCGGAGCGCGACCACATGCGCGCCATCCTCGACACGATTGACGCGGCGCTGTTCGCGGGCGAAATCGTCTACGTCCACTGTATGGGCGGGATCGGGCGCACTGGCACGACGGTCGGTTGCTGGTTGGTGCGACACGGCCAACCGGGTGAGGATGCGCTGCAGGCGATCGAGCGGCTGCGCGGCGACGGGGTCGAGTCGCCGGAGACGCCGGAGCAATTCGCCTTCGTGCGCGGCTGGCGCGAGGGAGACGCCACATGATGAGCGCCGCGCCAGATCCCGGACTGTTCGATCGCGCGCGCGGTTGCGCGGTCGGCGCGGCCGTCGGCGATGCGCTGGGGATGCCGCTCGAATTTGGGCCGCCGCGCCCGCAGCACGATCTGGTGCGCGAGATGATAGAGGGGCGCATTCCGGCGGGGAGCTTCACCGACGACACGGAGATGGCGCTCGCCCTGGCCGAAAGCCTGCTCGCCCATCGTCCGCTCGATCCCGACGATCTGGCGCGGCGCTTCGTGGCGTGGGCCGAGCGCAATCCGCCCGATATAGGCACGCATACGCGCCGGGTGCTCAGCCGGGTGGCGCGGGGCACGCCCTGGCGCGAGGCGGCGACTGCGGTCCAGGCGGCGTACCCCGACTCAGCGGGGAACGGCTCGGTGATGCGCTGCTGGCCGGTTGCGCTGGCGTACTGGCAGCAGTTGGACGCTCTGCGCGCCGAGAGCATTTTGCAGAGCGAGGTTACTCACCCGCACCCCGATTGCACCGCCGCGTGCGTCTTCGTGAACACGATGATCGCGTGGCTGCTGGCCGGGGCAGCGCGGGAAACGGCATTCGAGCGGGCGCTTGCGTCGACCGACATAGGGAGCGACTTCCGCCGGGTGATCGAGGCGGCACCGTCGCGGGCGCGGCGCGATCTCGCTAACTCCGGCTGGGTGCGCCACACCGTCGAGAGCGCGGTTTGGGGCCTGCTGACGACATCATCGTTCGAGGAAGCGGTCGTCCAGGTGGCGAACCTCGGCGACGATGCCGACACCGCCGCCTCGGTGGTGGGCGCGCTGGCGGGTGCTGCCTATGGCCTGGATGCGATTCCGGCCCGCTGGCGCGCTGCGTTGCGTGGCGCGTGGCCGATCCGCAGCGACACGGTATGGTCCGCCGAGGACTTTGTGCGGCTGGCCGACCGCCTGGTGAGTTTGGAGAGCGCCACATGACAGTTGCCATCATCGACTACGGCGCAGGAAACCTGCGGAGCGTTAGGAACACGCTGGTGCATCTCGGCGCGGATGTGCAGACGGTCCGCACGCCGGACGAGCTGGACGGCGCGGAAAAGATCGTGCTGCCGGGCGTGGGCGCGTTTGGACGCGGCATGGCGGCGCTGGAAGCGGCCGGGTTTGTCGCGCCGCTGAAGGAAGCCGTGGCGGCGGGCGTGCCGCTGATCGGCATCTGCCTGGGGATGCAGTTTCTGTTCGAGGAGAGCGACGAACTGGGGCGCACTGCCGGGCTGGGCCTGCTCCCCGGCCGGGTGACACGCTTCCCAACCGACGGGCCGAAGGTCCCCCACATCGGGTGGAACCAACTCCACCGCCGGTGCGACGATCCGCTGCTGGCGGGCGTGGACGATGGCGCGTACGCCTATTTCGTGCACTCGTACTACGTCGACGCGGGCGACCCGGCGGACGTGCTCGCCACGACCGACTACGGGATCGACTTCGCCTCGGTTATACGGCGCGGCAACGTCTTCGGGATCCAGCCGCATCCAGAGAAAAGCCAGGCGGTCGGCCAGCGGATTCTGCGTAACTTCTTGGAGATGACCCTATGATCGTGTATCCCGCGATCGACATCCGGCGCGGGCGCGTCGTGCGCCTGGTGCACGGCGATCCAGAGCGCGAAACGGTGCACGGCGACGATCCGGTCGCGGTGGCGACACGCTGGCGCGACGCCGGGGCCGAGTGGCTGCATGTGGTGAATCTGGACGGCGCGCTCGGCGAGGCGGCGCAGGCGCTCGACGTCTTGCAGGCGATCGCGGCGCTCGGCGTGCCGGTGCAGTTCGGTGGGGGATTGCGCTCGCTGGACGACGCGGCGCGGGCGCTCGACGCGGGCGCCAGCCGGGTGATCCTGGGCACGCTGGCCGTCCGCGAGCCGGAGCAGGCCGGGGAAGCGGTCGCGCGCTTTGGGGCGGACGCGGTCGCGGTGGCGCTGGATGCGCGCGGCGACCGGGTGGCGACGCATGGCTGGCAGCAGGTCAGCGCATGGACGCCCGCCGAGTTGGGGCGGCGCTTCGCAGAGATGGGCGTGCGGCACGCGCTGTTCACCGACGTCAGCCGCGACGGGGATCTGTCGGGCGTGGCGGTCGAGGCGACGGCAGCGCTGGCGCGGGAGACGGGCCTCGCCGTGATCGCGTCTGGCGGCGTGGCCGGGCTGGACGATCTGCGCGCGCTGCGGGCCGCCGGAGACATCGCCGGAGTCGTTATTGGGAAGGCGTTGTACACCGGCGCGCTGCGGCTTGAGGACGCGCTCGAAGCAGCTAAAGCGTAGCGATAAAGCAGCAGTGAAAGCAGCTAGCTACCGGAAAACCTCACCCCTTAACCCCGGCCCCTTTTTTGCCAGGGGTGAGGTTCCGCGCGCCGAGAATCGACCGGGCTTGGCTGTTCTGTAGCTGCTTTTCGCTGTGCTTAGCTTTTCTTGTGACGCCGTGAGAGCCGGTGAACAGTAGCGAAAAAGTCGCGCAGCAGGGCCGGGAGCCGCACGTTCAGGAACCGGCGCCCCGCGAACAGCAGCATGATCACCAGCCAGATCGCCGTCCACCCGTACACGCGGGAGTCGGCGCGCGCTGCGGCGAAGACTGTAATGAGATAGATCGGCCCTTGAAAGAGGACCGCGCGGACGTTTGCATAGCCGCTGGTGGTGAAGACGATCACTGCCCACAGCGCGAGGTACGCGACGGCAAGCAGCAGCGCCACATATCCGGCCAGCACCAGGTACGCCAGCAGGGCCGTGCTGAACAGCACGTCGAACAGCAGGTCGTTCGAGCCGACCCACGTCTTGTGGCTGCCGGGAGCGATCCGGGCGAAGTAGCCGTCCATCGTATCAACTGTCGCCGCCGTCAACAGCAGCGCCCAGGCCGCTTCGATTCCGTTGCGCTCTTGCGTCACGCCAAGCCAGATCAGCGCCACGGCCAGCGGCGCGCGTGTGAGAGTTAAGAAATCCGCGACTCGTTTTTGCCAGGGCATGGCTGCACCACCGCATTGTGAGAGTCTTTCCCATCTGACAGCCCGCTGTGCGGCACCGTCACCTCGTTAAGCGTAGCACAATTAGCGGGTTTCGGGCTTATTTTGGGCCGGTGTTGGCATGTGGCGACGGAGTCGCTATGCTCCGAATCGACGCAATAGAACGAGGTAGGACCATGTTTGCTGCATTGCGAAATACCGTGTTAGGGCTGCTGCTGGCGGCGGCGATGCTGGCGGGCTCTGGGGTGAGCCAAGCGACGAGCGGCGCGCAGACTATCGTCGGCGACTATGAGACGACCAACCCCATCTACCCGATGATCGGGGCAGATGTCGGCGTGGTGCTCTACGACTTGGCGGGCGAGATCTGGCGCGACTATGCGTTTGTGCCCGCGCCCGAATCGCAGGCGATCGGCACGCTCGACGGGGACATTACGCGCGGCAGCTATAGCATCGAGCTGCCTGCGAATCCGGCCGGGACGCTGCTCGACTTTGACGGCGACGACACCACGCCGCCCGGCGTGCAGGTCTACGCGACTGGCCTCTACATCAACTTCCTGGGCGATCACATGATCAATCGCGGGGAGGCGCTGTTGCAAGCCTCGGTGGAGTTGGAACCGCTCAGCCAGGATATGATCGGCGGGCATGTCGTCGTGTGGGCGGCGGACGAGGGCGAGCAGTTCCCCGCCGGGCTTGGGCCGGATGGCGCCGCGTTCACCGAGGACGATCCGCTGATGCCCCTGCCCGCCGGGTGGAGCGTCGTCGCGCTGGGCGAGGGGACGTTTGAGGTGATCCAGGAGCCGGTCGTTCAGGTGCCGATTGTCGAGAGCCTCGGCGCGCTGAACGACTACTCCAACCTTGACTATCGTCCGGCGTGGGAGCAGTTCTTCGCCCGCGTGCGCGAGACGTATCCCTTCAGCGACGAGAAGGCGATCGACTGGGACGCGATCTACGACGAGATCACCCCGCTGATCGACATGGCCGAAGACGACCTCTCGTTTCACCTGATCATTACTCGCTTCGGCGAGATGCTTGCGGACACGCACGTTGGCTATGTTTCCGTGCCGATCCTGCAAAACTTGCTGATCGGCGGGATCGGCGTGAGCGGGCTGGCGCTGACCGACGATGGCGACGTGGTGGTGACGAACGTGCGCTCCAACGGCCCGGCGGCGCGCGCTGGATTGGCCGCGGGCGACGTGCTGATCGAGGTGGACGGGGTTCCCGCCGCGCAGGCGCTGGCCGAAACGCCGCTGTTGTTTAACAGCGCTTCGACCGAGCATAACCGCACCGTCTTCCAGGCCATCACTCTGCTGCAAGGGCGCGTCGGCTCGACCGTCCGCCTGCTCTGGGCCGGTGAAGACGGCGAGCATGACGTAACGTTCGTCCGCCAACCTGACGCGACGGCGCTGCTCGAATCGCTCGGCGCGCTGGGGCGGACGGGTCGCGTGGTCAGCGGGCGCGTGCTCGATTCAGGGCTGGGCTATATCCGCGTGCGGAGCTTCGCCGAGGAAGTGAGCGACGCCGCGCAGTTGTTTGCGAACACGGTGCAGGAGATGATCGACGCAGACGTGCCGGGCATCATTCTGGACGTGCGCGCCAACACGGGCGGGATGCCGCAGCTTGCAATGGCGATGGCCGGGCACTTCTTCACCGACTACGAGCGCGTGATCGACTTCTACTATGCGGATGGCGAGGGGAATTTCGACTACCGCGGCTTCGTCGAAATTCTGGTCAGCGAGCCGTATTTCGACGGGCCGGTCGCCGTGCTGGTGGACCCGCTGACGGGCAGCGCGGGGGATGTGTTCGTCTACGCAATGCAGTTGAACAACCGCGCGATCGTCGTCGGGCACACCCCAACCGGCGGCTTCACTGGCGAGGTCAGCGACGGGCAATACCTGTTGCCGGGCGATCTGACGGTCCAGGTGCCGACTGGCCGCCCAGCCGACCCGGTCACCGGCGAGACGGTGCTTGAGGGCGTGGGCGTGTCGCCAGACGTGCGGGTGCCGCTGACGCGCGAGACGGTGCTGTCGCCGGAAGACGAGGTGCTCGAAGCGGCGGAGCAGGCGCTGATGGCGGTGGTTGCCGGGCGGTAGCGGGCTGTGCGCGCTGTGTAAGGTGCACAAAAAACGGCGGAGAACTGCTAAGAACAGCTAAAGACAGCAAAAAAGCAGCGGGTGAGCTGTTCTCCCGATCCCGCTGCTTTTTGCTACGCAATCTGTAGCTGCTTTTGGCTATTCTCGCGTCCGATCACGCTGCGCCGGGTGTTTCCAGCAGGCGGCGGACTTTTAGCGCCAGGTGCAGGTTCAGCCGCACGTTGGAGTCGTCCATATCCAACTGAATGATCTCGGTGATGCGGCTGAGGCGATACACCAGCGTGTTACGGTGAATGTTCAGCACGTGCGCGGTGCGCGCCATGTTGCCGTTGTTGTTGAAATAGGCGTTGAGCGTCGGCAGCAGATCGGTGTTGTGCTGCTCGTCATAGCGCGTCAGCGGCGCCAGCCAGTGATCGCAGAAGCTCTCCAGCAGCTTCGGATCGGCCACGCCTAACAGCAATTCGTACAGGCTGAGGTCGCCGAAGAACGCGATCTGCGAGTCGTCCCAAAGCTGCTCGCTGAGCGACAGCGCGCGCTCAGCTTCCTGGAACGATTCGCGCAGCGGCGTCAGCCCCATCACCGCGCGCCCCACACCGGCGACGACCTTGCCATCCGGCGCAGCCGCTGTCAGAACGGTGTGCAGGTGGTGGACCATTTGCTTCAGGCGCTGCGTTTGCTGCGGCTCGTCCAGCGGGAAGAACAGCACCGCGCGGTCGACATACTGCCCGATCGGCGCCTGGATGCGGCGCTGGTGCATCTCGCTTTGCAGCAGCTTGACCATGCGCTCTGGCGAGAACGAGCCGCCGATCCGGTCATTGGCGGGCAGCCAGTGGAACAGCACGACCGCATACCACATCCCCGAGCGGAAACAGTCTTTCTCGGCGCGCAGGGTGAGCAGCGCATCGTCAGAGGCAGGGCTGCTCAGCCAGTCGCTAATCCAGTCGCGCGAGGGCGACGCTTCTACCGTCGGGGTTTCGTTTGCCTGCTGGCGAACCAGCTCCCGCACGAACAGCCGCTCGCTGTATTCCAGCGCCATCTGGTCGAAGTCGTCGGGCGGGCTGCCCGCGCTGAGCACCGACAGATAGCCGAGCAGTTGGCTCTCGTGGATCAGCGGGATGGTCAGCCCGGCGGGGCTGCGGATCATCTGCCAGTCGTCCTCGAAGAAGGCGCGATCCTGCAAGTCGAAGCGGCGCACGAACTCCGCGCCTCCGGCCAGCGCGAGATGCGAGTCCCATTCGTGGCCAGTGGTCGACGCGGGCAGGCCACGGCTGATCACCTGCCCCTTGCGGCTGTGGATCACCACCGGACGGTCTAACATGCGGGCCAGCGCATTGAGCATCGTCGTCAGGCCG
>Ga0134095_1001351_pt1 | contig 17320 bp, 10 predicted proteins | sample 6_2taG_FD_94449 | JGI IMG/M metagenome (GOLD analysis project Ga0134095, IMG submission 94449) | Switchgrass degrading microbial communities from high solid loading bioreactors in New Hampshire, USA - 6_20_20_110_A2 metaG | ecosystem: Engineered > Bioreactor > Semi-continuous > Anaerobic >... | reverse complement strand
GGCTTTGTAGAGGCGCACCTCCACCAGGTGGCCGGTAAAGGCGGCAAAGTCCCGGGGCCGCTTCAAGACCCGCTCCGCCCCCGGGGAGGAGACCTCGAAGGTGTAGCTGTTGGGGATGGGGTCTTCCTCGTCGAGGATGGGGTCCAGAACTTTGCTCACGGCCTCGCAGTCGTCGATGCTTACGCCGCCTTCCTTGTCAATATAAATACGCAGAAACCAGCTCCCCGCTTCCTTGACGTACTCCACGTCCCAGAGCAGGCAGCCGAGTGAAGTCACCACGGGTTCGGCCAGCTGCCAAACGCGTTCTTCAACCTTATTCATCAGTGGCCTCCGGCAGAAAAATTTTATCCTTTCAAAACAGTGCAAGAAAAAGAGTGGGAAGAACCCACTCAATCTCACTCCAACTGACTGCCACAACGATTATAGCATTCTATTCTTACAATTGCAAGTATTTTCCGACTGGTGGGACCTTTTTCTCGTCCTTTCTGAAACCCTTTCTGAAAACAGTATTCCCGCAAGCGCTTAAGCTTCATACATCTGTTCCGCGCAGAAGAAAAAGCCAGCGGCAATTTGTCGGAAAAAAGAAATAATTGGCAAACCGCGCCGGAAAAGCGCGGAAGCGTTTCCAAGGAATGCGCGTTTTCCCGGCAGGTGACGTAATTAACGCGCGATGTGGGCTTATTCTGGCGCGTATACATTATAATATAAAAAATGTCGAAAAGCGGGGAAATAAGAAAATGGAGGTAGACATAATAATATATGTAATAAGAATAATTTGCCAGAAGATATGGCAAATTGTGCCTATAAATGCTCGCATTGTAACATTCGCGCAATACTGAGGAAAAGTTGCCGTAATTGACATAATGGCAATAACCGCTATAATTGGGCATGCGATAAAGGCCTAGGAAACTTCCGCTAAAGCCGCGGCCAAGGCAGGTGCAGCGGGCCTGCGTGCGGCTTTTAGAGGGAGCGCCCGCCCCGTCGAGAGACACCACACGCTTCTCCTTATTATGGGGGCGGCCGCGGGGCGCGCGAAACCGAAGCCCGATAAAGCAATTTTAAGGAGGCAAAATATGAAGACAGTGAAGAAAGCACTCAGTCTGGCCCTCGTGCTTGTGATGGCTCTGTCCTTCGCAACACTGGTCAGCGCGAAGTCCGTCACTGAGTATGCCGACGCTTCCGGCATTACATACGGCGAAGCCGTCGACACGCTCACCGGGCTTGGCATTCTCAACGGTTATGATAACGGCAACTTCGGTCCTCAGGACAAGCTCACCCGTGAGCAGGCTGCCAAAATCATAACATACCTTCTCATCGGCGCCGAAGCGGCCCAGAACCTCAAGACGAGCGCCACCAGCTTCTCCGACGTTCCCGCTGACCGCTGGAGCGCGCCGTACATCCAGTACTGCGCGGCGAGGGGCATCGTCAACGGTATCGGCGGCGGCCTGTATGCCCCCGAATACTACGTCACGGGCGCAGAGTTCGCCAAGATGCTTCTCGGCGGCCTCGGCTACGGCAAGAACGGCGAATACGTCGGCGACGACTGGAGCATCAACGTTCTTGTCGACGCGCAGAACCTCGGCATCCTGACGCTCGGCGTCAACTACCTCGAGCCCGCCACGCGCGAGCAGGTCGCTCAGTACGCGTTCAACGCGATCACGAGCGCAAAGTGCTATTTCGTGGCCTTCAGCAAGGACAAGGAGTCCTACGTTGACCTTGGCAAAGGCACGCTGCAGGCTCAGCTCGGCCTTGACCGTTCCGAATATGTCGTCATCAACGGCAAGAACCACTTCATGTGGCTGAGAAACGGCCAGCCGCTGACCGGCAAAGTCTGGGCCCTCTCCACGGAGAAAGTCCTCGGCACCAGCAACATGGGCTACTCGCTTGACGAGCTTTCCCTGCGCACATCGAAGTACTTCATCGCCGCCGCTGACGAGGCCGTTACATACTACCTGAACGGTTCGGAAGTCGACGCCGGTGACCTCGACGATGTCATCCGCCGCGGCGTCACCGTCACGCTCATCGACAAAAACGGCAACGGCAAATACGACGTCGTCTCCGTCATCGAGCGCACGGTCGGCATCCTCAGCGGCGACGTGAAGGTCGGCCAGACGGGCGTGATCTCGATGCCCGGCATTCCGCTGCCCGCCAACACGAAGGCTGACGCCGTTATCGGCTACGAAGGCCTGAAGAAGGGCGACTACGTCCTCTACTACTTCGACAACACGACGAAGACATACAACTTCGTCAAAGCCGCGAAAGTCCAGGGCACGATGACGGAAGGCAACTCCTCCGGCATCCAGTTTGCCGGCGAGCTCCGCGTTCCCTCCGGCCTTGTCAAGACGAACCCGCTTGCCGACTTCGTCTCCAAGCCGGCCAACTACAACGCCCCCGCCGTGGCGTACCTTGACGAGTCCGGCGCCGTGATCGCCATCGCGCTGTATGACAACACGGCCCCGCAGTCCGTCTCCTACGGCTTCGTCACCGGCTACCACTACGATGAGTTCTACGGCTCCGCGGTCGTCAAGCTCGTGACGGAAGACGGCGTCCTCGGCATCTACACGCAGGCCGCTGAAGACGGCGTCGTCGACAACCTCACCGACAAGCTCGGCCTGAGCGCGTCGAACACCCGCGTCTTCGTGTCCTACTCCTTCACAAACGACGGCAAGGTGCTCCTGACCATCCTTGAGAAGAAAGAGCCCGCCCGCGTCAGCGAGAAGTACGAAGCGAAGTCGCCCGCCATCAAGATCGACGGCGCGAGCTACTTCCTGACGACGAACACGAAGATTATCTACTACAAGAACGGCATCGCCTACAGCCCGAGCGCCGTCTACACGGCCGACGGCTACAAGAAGTCCGTTGAGATCGGCGAAGGCACGAAGGTCAACGTCGTCCTCGACCCGTCCAACGCGTCCGTCATCAGCCTGCTCGTCGTCGACGACACAGCGAAGCTGCCGACGACCACCACGTCGCACTACGCCTACGTCCCGGCCGGCACGACCCCGACGATGCGCGTTGAAAACGGCTCTCTGGTGTACGATTACCTCGTGTATGTAAACGGCCAGCTCACGAAGCTGACAGGCACAAGCGGCCTGTTCACGCAGACCGGCCTTGTCAAGTACACGCTCAACAGCGCCGGCCGCGTCACTGCGACGAGCCAGTCCGAGGAAGACGGCATCTTCTCCCCGGCGGACAAATACGGCGAAGTCACGTTCATTGACGAAGGCAACTACTTCGTCTTTGAGAGTGAAAAAGACAAGACGGCCACGCTCTTTGTCGACGAGAACACCAGGTTCTACTTCGTCGACAGCGAAGGCACCGTCTCCGCCGGCGAGCTGATGGTCAGCAACGACATCATCGCCTGCACCATCCTCTACTACACCGTCGGCGAACACGCCGCCTCCGCCGTCTACTTCACGACGTCCTACAAGTTCTAAAATATCCGGCGATTGGCCCCGCAGCGAATGCGGGGCCGCGCCGCATCAAAGCGCGCCGCCCAGATCGGGCGGCGCGCTTTTTTGCGCCTTATGCAGAGGTAAGCGCCGAAAACCGGCGCGTTTTTTGTTTTAAGTCGCGGCAAGGGCGGCGTGTTTTGGGCGCGGCGGGAAGTTTGGAAACCGGCGGCGCGTTTTTTGTTTTGTACAGTTGCCGAGCAAGGGCGGCGCATCGTTTCGGGAACGGGCGCTTTTCGTGCGGCAGGAAACTCGGAAAACGGCGGCGCGCTTCTTATTTGTCAAGTTCGCGGCGCGGGGCGGCGCGTGGTTTCGAAACGGGTGCTTTTTATGTACGGTGCGGCGGCAAGGCGGAGGCGATGCGTTTTTTCAAATCTGCGGCGGCAGGGCGGCGTTTTTTGCTTTGCGGAGGCGCGGCGCGATGGGAAAGGGGCGCTTGAAATTGCCGGCAAAATGTGATATATTCAGCGCCGCCGGTTTTTGAAGGAAAAATATAGGATAACCGGGAAAACGCGCTTTTACGCGCGTGTAACAGAAATGTAATATAAAATTGGCTTCGATTTCATTGACAACAAAATCTTGCCAACATATAATCTCTCATGTAAAGCAGTGATAACTGTTTTTCCCTCTATATCCAATCTGAGGGAACGCACTGGCAAGCGAGACTGATATACGGTGTGTGGTGTGCCGCGTCAGGTTCGCTTGGAGGTCTATGTATTCGGGAAGCGGAGCCGCATCCGCTTCCCTGCCTCCTTCAGTTTAGGGCGGCAAGCCTCAAGCTGAAGCGGTGCGAAAGACAACGCCACACCAAAGAAGCGGTACATCCATTTACAAAAGGTATTAGCCGGACCTGTTGTAAATGCTTGTACATAACAAACGAGGCCTGCTTTGCAGGCGGAAAGCCGCCCCGGCCGGAAGGCGCTCATTCATCACGCCGCCATCAGGCGGCATGGGTGCCGCAAAGCTGGAGCGGCCGCCTTAAGAAGCAGGCGGAACGTGGAAACACAAAATCAAAAAAGGAGGCAAATACATGAAGACACTCAAAAAAGTGCTCAGCGTAGCCCTCGTGCTCGCGATGGCTCTCAGCCTCGTGACGCTCGTCGGCGCCGCGAACGTGTCGAAGTATCAGGACTTCACTGATGCTGACGCGATCGTGAACAAAGAGGCTGTCGACACGCTCGTCGGTCTGAGAGTGCTTGACGGCCTGGAAGACGGCTCGTTTGGCCCGGAAGGCTACCTGACCCGCGCGCAGGCCGCCGCCATCATCGCGCGCCTGCTCCTCGGCAGAACTGTTGCCGACGGCATGGTCGCCACCAGCGCTCCGTTTGCTGATGTTCCGGCCAATCACTGGGCTGCGAAGTACATCCAGTACTGCGTGAGCAGAGGCATCATCAACGGTATGGGCGACAACACGTTCGTTCCGAATGGTGAAGTCACCGCCGCTCAGTTTGCCAAGATGCTCCTCGTTGCCGCCGGCTACGGCAAGAAGGGCGAGTATGTTGGCGCTGACTGGGCTATCAACGCGATTGTTGACGCTCAGAACCTCGGCATCCTTGACACGAACGTTGACTACATGGCTCCGGCCACCCGCGACCTGATTGCCCGCTATGCGTTCAACTTCTACACGAAGGTCGCTTTCGTCAGCTACAGCAAGGACATCGAAGATTACGTAAAGAAGACCGTCAAGAGGAGCGGCAGTGACGTCGAGGTGACGCTTGCCGTGCAGCAGGGCGTTGCCTATGTCGGCCCCGTGAAGTACATTAACGGTGTTGCCAGCCGCACCTGGGGCAGAAACAATGTGGCGCTGACCGGTAACTACTGGCCGATCGGCGATGTGAGAATTCTCTACAGCGGCATTTACGTCACTGGCGTCACCGCGTTCGACAGGCTCAATCTGTCGTATGAAGACGAGATTAGAGTTCTTGTGAACGGCACCGGAACAACCCATACGGGTGAGGACGCAGTTACCAATGCTTTGGCTGCTGCTAATACCGCTTCCGGAACCGGAACGGAATTCGCCTTTATTGATGAGGATAACGACAACAAGGTTGACGTGATCAGCATCATCAAGAAGTCTGCCGTTAAGCTGACAACCGACGTCTCGGTTGCGCCGAACGGCAAGGTCACAATTGTTGGCAACTATCCGAGTGGTGCGAAGCAGATTAAGGGCGTTGACAAAGTTAAGGTTGACGGCTACGAAGTCCTGAAGAAGGGCGACGTCATGCTCTACTACTATGACGCAGAGCTTGATGTCTACTTCGTAGAAAAAGCCACGGCTATGACCGCTGTTGTTTCCAAGGTGAAGCTTGGCGTTGACGGCTCGACCATTGGCCTGACGGTCAATGGCACGGAGTATAAGCCGTATGCGGCCGCTCTTTCGCCCGTCAACTATCTTGGCAACGTCGCGCTGAGCAGGGCGAATGTCATTTACCTCGACAGCAACAACTACGTTGTCTTTGTTGAGCCTGCTACCGATGCGCCCACCGCCGTAAGCTATGGCCTGGTTCTGAATTATGCGGAAGGCAAAAACGCGTTTGGCGTCCGCACGGGCACTGACGCTGTCCGCATCCTGAAGGAAGACGGCACCATCGCTGTTTACAACACGACCTATGAGCGCACGCCCGTATTCGATCTCAGCGACACCGGCGCTGACACGCTTCCGGCCATTGTCAGCTATGCTGTGAATGACAGCGGCGAGATTACGCTGTATAAGCCCGCTGCTGCGCAGCTGAAGTCCGGCGTTGTCGGACCCAAGGATGAGTCCACTGGATATGCCAAGGGCAGCAACACTCTTGCCGTCACGGTTAGCGAAATCGACACAAAGTACTACCTCACCAGCGGCACGAAAGTGTTCTACTACAAAGAAGTAGACGGCGTCCCGGTGTACAAGGCTGTAACTGGCTACGCCAACACGACGGCGGTCGCTAAAGGCGAGAATGTCGTGGTCTACAGCGCGAACGAGAACACAGTCGCTGACGTCGTCTTCTTCGGTGTTGCTCCGGCTACGCCGCCCACGACCAAGTATGCCTTCACGCCCGCGAAGCTTAACTGGGCGACGAGAGTTATGGTCGGCACCACCGAATACAGAGAAGCTCCCGCTTACGTCGGAGACGAAGTGATTACGATCGCGGCTAAGAAGAGCATCATCGAATCTCTGGGTGCAACTGGCGAGAATATGAAAGTCGTTGACAAAGACAAGGTCGGTGTCTTTGCCTACCAGGTTGACAAGGACGGCTACGTCACGGCGCTCTCCTTCTCAGACGATCGTATCATCACCCCGAATTCGGGTGATGAAAAAGTCACCTTCGTGACGGATGGCTATCTGCTGTATGGTTCCAGCCATGTGCTCTTCACGTCTGCGGACACGAAGTTCTATCGTTACGATGAAGACAGCAAGTCCGTAGTGCCTGACACGATCGCTGCTTCTGTTGATGACGTCATCACGTACCAGATCATTGGTGTCATCCTCGACAACAACCCTGTCGCCACCAACAGGAAGGCTGAGCAGGTCTACTTCAAGATCGTGCTTCCGACAACGGAACCCTAATCTGACCTAACATTGAAGCTCCCAGCGTAAAGCTGGGAGCTTCTTTTTTCCCCGAAACCCCGCCGCCCCTTGCGGGAGCCCTCTCGTCTTGACACATTTTAGCAGCTATGCTAAACTAACTTTGCTATGAACGGGAAGAGTACGGACCTCATTTTCCGTCAGAGAGGGGCGGCCGAACGGCTGCAAGCCGCCCTCGGAAAACGGTCCGGAAGTGCGCCCGGGAGCGCGTGGCGTAATGGCCGCCGTATGGCTGCGTTAAAGCTGAATGAGGCGCAATCCAGCGAAGGAAAGTCCAACGATGGCTTGCGTGAAAAGAGTGGAACCGCGGCTACAGCGCCGCCTCTTGTTGCGCAGGAGGCGGTTTTATTTTTTCTTCTCATAATCGGCGGCGGTTTTGCCTAAGACTTATAGCGAGGTGATGCCGGCGATGTTCAAACGCCTGAAAGAGACAATCGACGCGTTCAAGGCCCGCGACCCGGCCGCGCGCAGCAGCCTTGAGATTATCCTGCTCTACCCCGGTTTTCACGCCATCATCTATCACCGCATCGCCCACTGGCTCTACAACAAAAGGCTGCGGTTTCTCGCCCGGTTCGTGTCCCAGTGGTCGCGCTTCTGGACGGGGATTGAAATCCACCCGGGCGCGAAAATCGGCCGCCGGCTCGTGATTGACCACGGCATGGGCGTCGTCATCGGCGAGACGGCCGAAATCGGCGACGACGTCCTCCTCTACCAGGGCGTGACGCTCGGCGGCACGGGCAAGGATAAGGGCAAGCGCCACCCGACCATCGGCAACAACGTCATGATCGGCGCGGGCGCAAAGGTCTTAGGGCCGTTTACCGTCGGCGACAACGCGCGCATCGCGGCAAACGCCGTCGTCCTCAAAGAGGTGCCGCCGGATTCGACGGCCGTCGGCGTGCCGGCGCGCATCGTGCGCGTCGCCGGAAAGCGCACGAACTACGTCGAAAGCATCGACCATATCAGCGTGACGGACCCCATCGACGTGGAACTGTCCGCCATTACGGCGCAGATGCAGATGCTCGAGCGCCAGCTCGTCACACACGACCCCACCCTTTACGAACGGCTCGACGAAATGGAAGGCGCGCCGGAGCCGGAAGGGGAGAGCGCGGGCGCGCCCCGGGAGCCGGGCGGCGCGGACAGCGAGCAGGCTCCGAAGCAGGAGCAGGACGCGTAAAGCGCCAGGCGCCCGAAGCAAAACAAAAGGATAAGGCGGTTTGAGTATGAAGCTGTATAATTCAATGACCATGCAAAAGGAAGAGTTTGTCCCCCTGGTGGAGGGCAAAGTCACCATGTACGCCTGCGGGCCGACGGTGTACGACTACATCCACATCGGCAACGCGCGCCCCATCATCGTGTTCGACGCCCTGCGCCGTTACTTTGAGTACCGCGGGTACGAGGTGACGTTCGTCCAGAACTTTACGGACATCGACGATAAAATCATCCGGCGCGCGAACGAGCTGGGGATTTCAAGCCGCGAGCTGGCTGAAAAATTCATTGAGGAGTACTTCGTCGACGCAAAGGGGCTCGGCGTCCGCGAGGCGACGGTGCACCCCCGCGCCACGGAGAACATCCCGCAGATTATCGAGCTCATCCAGACTCTGATGGACAAGGGCCTGGCCTACGAGTCGGGCGGGGACGTCTACTTCCGCACGGAGCGGTACGACGGGTACGGCAAGCTCTCCCACCAGTCGCTCGACGACCTGCTAGCCGGCGCGCGCGTGGATGTGAACGAAATCAAGGAAAACCCAATGGACTTTGCCCTGTGGAAGAAGGCCAAGCCCGGCGAGCCGTCGTGGCCGTCCCCGTGGGGAGAAGGGCGCCCGGGCTGGCACATCGAGTGCTCGGCCATGTCCAGCCGCTACCTCGGCAAGACGATTGACATCCACTGCGGCGGGCAGGACCTCACCTTCCCGCACCACGAAAACGAAATCGCCCAGTCGGAGGGTGCCAGCGGCCAGACGTTCGTCCGCTACTGGCTGCACAACGGGTATATCAACGTGGACAACAGGAAGATGTCCAAGTCCCTCGGCAACTTCTTCACCGTCCGCGACGCCGCGGCGGCGTACGGGTACGAGAACATCCGCATGTTCATGCTCATGAGCCACTACAGAAGCCCGCTCAACTACTCCGGCGAGGCGCTCACGCACGCGAAAAACGCCCTCGAACGGCTCAAGCAGGCGCGCAAAAACCTCCTGTTCGTCAAGGAAAACGGGCGGGAAGGGGAGATCGACGAAGCCGGCCTTGACAAAAAGCTCGAAGTCTACCGCAGCCGGTATATCGAAGCGATGGACGACGACTTCAACACGGCCGACGCCATTTCCGTCATCTTCGAGCTGGTGCGCGAGGCCAACACCCTCGTCTCCTCCGGCACGATGGCGCGCCGCGAGGCGGAAAGGTATTTAAGCCTCTTCGACGAGCTCACGGGTGTTCGTGGGCTTCTCTATGCCGAAAAAGACGCGGACACGGAGCTTGCCGAGGAAGTGGAGGCGCTTATCGCGGCGCGGCAGGCGGCCCGCAAGGCGAAAAACTGGGCGGAGGCCGACCGCATCCGCGACAAGCTCAAGGAAATGGGTATAATTCTGGAGGATACGCCGCAGGGCGTCCGCTGGAGAAGGGCGTAAAGGCATCATTCGCAAAAGGAGGTGGCGGGATGAAACTCATGGTGCTTGACGGCAACAGCATCGTCAACCGCGCGTTTTACGGCATCCGCATGCTCACGACGCGGGACGGCACGCCGACGAACGCCGTCTATGGGTTTTTAAACATCCTTCTCAAGCTCGTCGGCGAGGAGGAGCCGGACGCGCTGTGCGTCGCGTTTGACCTCAAGGCGCCCACGTTCCGCCACGAACAGTTTGAAGGGTACAAGGCCCACCGCACCGGCATGCCGGACGAACTGGCCGCGCAGATACCTATATTAAAGGAAGTGCTGGACGCGATGCGCATCCCCCGCTACGAGTGCGAGGGGTGGGAGGCCGACGACCTCATCGGCACGATTGCCGAATCGTGCGCGCGCGAGGGCTGGGAGTGCGTCGTCGTCACCGGCGACAGGGACAGCCTCCAGCTGATTTCAGATACGACGCGCGTTTTGTACGTCAAAACGCGCATGGGCAAGACGGAGACGGTCAGCTACACTGCGGGCGCTTTTATGGCGGAGTACGGCTTTGCGCCGAAGGGCATGGTGGACCTCAAGGCCCTCATGGGGGACGCCTCCGACAACATCCCCGGCGTTGCCGGCGTCGGCGAGAAGACGGCCATGGCGCTCATCCAGCGGTTCGGGTCGCTCAAGGCGCTCTATGAGAATATCGACAGCCCTGAGATAAAAGACAGCGTGCGCAATAAGCTCATCGCCGGGCGGGAGTCGGCGGAATTGTCGTACAAGCTCGCGCAGATTCAGTGCTGCGCCCCCATCGCGTTTAAGCCCGGCGACGCGCTCCGTCAGCCTTATGACGAAGGGCGGCTCTTCGAGCTGTTCCAAAAGCTTGAGTTTGCGCGCCTGATTGAGCGGCTCGGGCTCAAAGCGCCGGAGGCGGCGCGGCAGACCGCGCCGGAAAAGCCCGAAATGCACGCCGTCTGCCGCGTTTGCGATGAGGAGACGGCGCAAAGGATGCTGAAAGAGGCGCAGGACGCGCAAATCGCCGCCGTCTCGCGGGATATGGGGCTTGACATGCTTGCCGTCTACCCGGGCGGGGAGACGGTGTATATTCTGTCCCGCGCGGACACGCCGGCTTACGACGCGCTGCTTGGCGCGGTGTTTGGCGAGGGCGTGCCAAAGGCGGGGCACGATATCAAGGATACGCAGCGCCTGCTCTTAGAGCGCGGCATCGTGTCCTCAGGCTGGCGGTTTGACACGGCGATCGCCGCGTACCTGCTTTCCCCGACGGACAGCGGCTACGCGCTCGACAAGCTCGACGACCGGTACGGCACCGGAAGGCTGCGTCAGGGCGGGGAAGAAGGCGGGCAGATCGCCCTTTTCGGCGACGAGGCGGAAGGGCGCCTTGCCGCCGAAGCGGAGGCAATATGGGACTTAACAAATCGGCTTGGGCCCGCACTCGACGAGGCGGGCATGCGCCGGTTGCTTGAGGAAATTGAAATCCCGCTTTGCGCCGTCCTCGCGGAGATGGAGCACGTCGGCTTCCTCGTGGACAGGCAGGCCCTCGAGGAGTTCGGCGCGATGCTCTCGGAGAAAATCGCGGCGCTTGAGCGGGAGATTTACGCGCTTGCGGGCGAGGAGTTTAACTTAAACTCCCCGAAGCAGCTCGGCACCGTGCTGTTTGAAAACCTCCTCCTCCCCGCGCCGAAGAAGACGAAGACGGGCTACTCCACAAACGCCGCGGTGCTCGAGGCCCTGAAGGGCAAACACCCCATCGTTGAACGCATCCTCAACTACAGGGAGCTGACGAAACTCAAATCCACATACGCTGACGGGCTCGTCAAAGTCATCGGCGCGGACGGGCGGATTCGAACACGCTTTCAAATGACGGTCACGGCCACGGGACGCCTGTCCTCCACCGACCCGAACCTGCAGAACATCCCCGTGCGTCGGGAGCTGGGCAGCGCGCTTCGGGAGATGTTCGTGGCGCAGGATGGGTGGGTGCTCATCGACGCCGACTACTCCCAGATTGAGCTGCGGCTGCTCGCCCATATCGCCGACGACGAGAACATGCGGCAGGCCTTCCTGCGCGGGGAGGATATCCACGCCGTCACCGCCTCGCAGGTGTTCGGCGTGCCGCTTGAGGAGGTCACGCCCCTCATGCGCTCCCGCGCGAAGGCGGTCAATTTCGGCATCGTCTACGGCATCTCGCCGTTTTCGCTCAGCCACGATATCGGCGTGTCCGTCGCGGAAGCGAAGGCGTATATGGACAGTTACTTTAAAAAGTACAGCGGCGTGCACGCGTACATGAAGGAAATCGTCCAGAAGGCGCGGCGCGACGGGTACGTCGTCACGCTCTTCGGCCGGCGCAGGCCGCTTCCGGAGCTGAAATCGACAAACAACAGCGTCCGCTCTTTCGGGGAGCGGGCGGCGCTCAACACCCCCATTCAGGGCACCGCCGCCGATATTATCAAAATCGCGATGGTGCGCGTCTTCCGCCGCCTGAAGGCGGAAGGCTGCGCCGCGCGGCTGATATTGCAGGTGCACGACGAGCTTATCGTGGAAGCGCCGGAGAGCGAGGCCGGGGCGGTCAAAGCCCTCCTCGTGGAGGAGATGGAAAAGGCGGCGGACCTCACCGTGCCGCTTGTCGCCGAGGCGCATATCGGAAAGACGTGGGCGGCGGCAAAATGATTGAGATTGTCCCTGTTAAACCTGAAGACATCGCGGCAGTTTTGGAGATGGAGCGGTCCATCTTCTCGCCGCCGTATTCGCAGACCGTGCTGGAACAAGAGCTTACGGCTCCGTGCGCCGTCTTCCTCTCGGCAAAGGAGGACGGGCGCCTTGCGGGCTATATCCTCCTGCGCGCCCTCGGCGACGAGGCGGAGCTGCACCGCATCGCCGTGCTGCCGGAGCGCCGCGGTCGCGGCCTGGCGCGGCGGCTGCTTGAAGAGGGAGTCGGCGCGTGCGTCAAAAGCGGCGCCGAGACGGTCTGGCTTGAGGTGCGGGAGTCAAACGCCCCCGCCCGCGCCCTCTACGAGCGGTTTGGCTTTACGACAGAGGGCGTCCGGAAGAATTATTATGTAAACCCGCAGGAGGATGCGGTGATTATGGCCTACCGCGCGCCGCATCGAAAAGAGGAAACACCATGCTGATACTTGCCATTGAGACATCGTGCGACGAGACGGCCGTCGCCATAACGGAAGACGGGCGGCGCGTCCTGGCCGACGTCGTCCGCTCGCAGGCGGACATGCACGCGATTTACGGCGGCGTCGTGCCGGAGATCGCCTCGCGAAGCCACGTTGCCTGCATCGGGGCGCTGGCGGAGATGGCCGTGCGGAAAGCCGGCATATCGAAAAAGGATATCGACGCCGTCGCCGTCACGTACGCGCCGGGGCTGATCGGCGCGCTGCTCGTCGGCGTCAATTTTGCGAAGGGGCTCGCGCTCGCCCTCGGCGTGCCGCTGATCCCCGTGCACCACATCCGCGGGCACATCGCCGCCAATTACATCGCCTATCCGGAGCTTGAGCCGCCGTTTGTGGCGATGATCGTCTCCGGCGGCAACAGCCTCATCGCCGACGTGCGCACGTACACGGACATCCGCCTGATGGGCGCGACGCGGGACGACGCGGCCGGCGAGTGCTTCGACAAAGTCGCCCGCGTGCTGGGGCTGCCCTACCCGGGCGGCAAGCCACTCGACGACCTCGCGCAGGGCGGGGACGACGCGGCCTTTCCGCTCCCGCGGGCGAAAATCGAGGGGCACCCGTACGATATGTCCTTCTCGGGGCTGAAAACGGCCGTCGTCAACATCGTGCACAACGCCCGGCAGCGGGGCGAGGCTCTTGACCTGAAGTCCCTTGCCGCGTCCTTTGCCGCGGCGGTGAGCGACTCGCTCGTGCCCCGCGTCATCGCCGCCGCCGAAGAGCTGGGATACGATAAAATCGCCGTCGCCGGCGGCGTCGCGGCCAACTCCAGGATCCGACGTGACCTTGTGCGCGCGGCGCAGGAGGCCGGCAAGACGCTCTACCTGCCGCCCCTCTCCCTCTGCGGGGACAACGCCGCCATGATCGGCTGTCAGGCGTATTACGAATACCTCGCCGGCGCGCGCGCCGACATGACGCTCAACGCCCGCGCCACCCTCGATATCCACGAAAACGCGTGGCAGGCCGCTTTTTAAGGCGCAAAAAGGCCATAAAGCCGCGTCGGAACACGCGCCGCCGCGCGCCGCTTACTATGCGAAAAGCCTACGAAGCGGTCGGCGCCGCTAACGCGCGCTGAACGGGCGCAAAGATGCAAAAAAGCCAGCGGCATAAAAGCTGCATGCTTTAATGGTAAAAGCGGGCGGCGCACCCGCGCGCCGCTTTCCGCGCATGGAAGAGTGCAAAGACGCCTCTTTGCCGCAAAAGCACAAAAGCCGCCGGCATAAAGGCGCAAAGCGGGGCGGGCGGGCTTGTGAGCAGGCGCATATAGCGCCGCGTTAGGGCGCAAACGCGCGGCCGCCAGCCAGAGTCGAAACGAAGGCGCGGAAATGCGCCGCATACAAAAAGAAAAAACGGGCCGCAAGCGGTTTTCCCGCCTGCGGCCCGTCAGTTTTTTGCTTATCCGTTGTGCGCCGTCCGCTCACGGCAGTCTTGTTTTACCGTTTATCCGATGCGCGCCGTCCGCTTGCGGCCGAGGTACTCGATGAGGTCCGCGACGGCGCCGTTTTCGCAGGGGCCAAGAGTGATTTTCGCCGCCTTGCGCACGTCTTCCGGCGCCTCCGCCGGCACGGCGCTGACGGGGCAGCTCGCGAGCATTTCAAGGTCGTTGTAGTAGTCGCCGATGCAGGCGACGTTTTCTTTTTCAATGCCCAAAAGGTCGGCGAGGATGCCGATGGCAAGGCCCTTTGAGATCCCCTGCGGCAAAAGCTCGTAATAGACGGGGCTGGAGAAGACGCTCTCCCAACCGCCGTTTTCAAGCGAGTCCACGAAGGCGGCAAGCTCCAAGAGTCGCTCGTGGCTTGCGCTGAAGAGGACTTTGCTCGCCCCTTCGGGGTAGCGGTCCGGGCAGTTTTCAGGGGAAAAGCCCTGGCTTGCCGCGTGCTGCGCCGTGTAATCGTTTTTATTCGCGCAGTAGACGGCGCTGCCGGCGTAGATTTCAATGCCCACGTCGGGAAAATGCTCTTTGACGAGGTCGACGACCTCGCCGTAGGAGGCGGGCATGGGGCGGTGCCAGAGCATTTTGTCTTCCGCAAAGTCGTAAATGCCGCCGCCGTTGCACACGATGCACGGCGCGTTGACGCCGGCTGCGCGCGCGTAGCGCGCCGTTCCCGCGACGGAGCGGCCCGTCGCGAAGGCAAAGAGGCCGCCGCGCGCCATGAAGTCCCGCGCGGCCGTGAGGTTGCGCTCGGGGATGTGGCCCTGTCCGGTAATAAAAGTTCCGTCGATATCGGAAATCAGCAGAAGGTTGCGGTAGGGTTGGGTCATAGCGTGGCTCCTTATGCGTCGCGCGCGGAAAATGGCGCGAGATTTAGCCTATTATACCATATACTTTCCCCGAGAGAAACCGCACAAAACGCATTTCATAAAAAGAATGAGGCGAAGCGGGCGGCGATGCGGTATAATGGGAATGTTAGGCGCGTTTTCCTGCATAATAACGGAGAGGGAAACGCGCAACACCACGAAAAAAGGAGCTATTGGCGGTGGAAAAAAGAATTCGGCTTGACAACAGGGAAATATACAGGACATGCGGCGCCCTGCTCGGCGCGCTTTTATATGCGCTGGGCATTAACCTCTTTATCGTCCCCATCGGTATCTACAGCAGCGGGCTCATGGGCGTCTGCCAGGTCATCCGCACGGTTTTGGTGGAGTATGTGGGCTTAAATCTCGGCGGCTTCGACTTTGCCGGCCTGATTTATTACATTATCAACGTCCCGCTCTTCTTCCTCGCGTGGAAGACGATGGGCCGGCTCTTCTTTTTCAAGACGATGCTCTGCATCGCGGCGATGACGCTCTTCCTCTCCCTCATCCCCATCCCGGCGGTGCCTTTCGTGGGAGGCGACAGGCTGACATCGTGCCTCATCGGCGGCATCGTCTCCGGCAGCGGCGTGGGCGTCACGCTCATGATGGGCGCGTCGACCGGCGGGGTGGACATCATCGGGCTCTACCTCATCAAAAAAAGCCGGGGCAGGGGCGTCGGGCGCGTGTCGCTGACCATCAACGCGGTCCTGTACGCGGTGTGCTTCCTGCTGTTTGACGCCGCGACGGCGCTTTATTCCATCATCGTCGCCGTCGTCGACTCCTTCACCATCGACAAAATCCACTCCCAGAACATCAACGTCGAGGTGAAAATCGTCTCGAAAAAGGACATGCGCCCCTTCGAGGAGGAGGTCATGCACGAGCTCGGGCGGGGGATTACGAAGTGGGCCTCCCGCGGGGCGTATACGAACCAGGAGCAGACGGTGCTCTACATCATCCTCTCCAAGTACGAGGTCCCGCAGCTGATGGCGATGGCGCAGCGGCACGACCCGCAGGCGTTTATCATCATAAGCGAAGACGTGCGCGTGGCGGGAAACTTCGATAAAAAGCTCTAGGCGCGGCGGCAACCGGCGCGCCCGTTTCGGCGTTTCTGTCTGAGGCGGAAGAAAGTGTCAAGAGCCGGTATAACAAAGCGTATAATCGTGAGGAATGAGAAAAACTAATCAAAAAGTGAGATATTTTGATGTAAAATTCGAGCCGCCTACTCAAAACTTCGACGAAAGCGCTGCGGACCAGTTTGGCACAATTCGACAAATACGGACACATTTCCGCGTATTTTGCGTTTACGTAATGCAACCTGTAAAGGGTTTTTACAGAGAGTTATTCACAATATCCACAGGTTTGTCCACAGGCGCGCGCCTGTGTTGATACACGGAAAATGTGGATAATTTCTAGTTATTTACAATTGGCGGAAGACATGTTTTGCACAGGCGCGCCCTCAGAAAAACGTTTACATAAAAATCAAATCCTTTTGGGCGCGAAAGTGAAGAAAGATGGGCGTTTCTGTCCGCCGGCGCGAATGGGCGACGTTTTGGCGCATACGGGCGGGAACACGTCGAAACCGCCATAAAGTGAGACAAATCGCCCCGGCGGCCGCCGGGGCGATGGTTTTTTGCCTGTCTCAAAGCCCCGCCGCAGCAAGGGATACGGCGGAATATTGGCCTGTGTATGGCGCTGTCGCATTTGTCAGCGCCGCGATAAACGCGGGTGAACGTCTAAGAGCAAACACGTGAAAACCCTCGAGTAGACACGGCAGGCAGAGCGGCCGCGTCCTGTAAAGCAGGGAAGCCGCCTTGGTTTACCGCGCTGAGTGCGGCAGGCAAGCGGCCTGCGTTCTGCGAGCAGCAAAACCGCTTGACAGGTTTGCCGCGCTGAGCGCGGCGTTGAAGCGGTTTGCCTGTGGTTGATACGTCAGCGGCTTGCCGGATGACCCGTGCGGAAAGACAAATGCGCGGCTTTGAAGCGATGAGCTAAAGCGCGCTTTGGCGCGGCGGACGGCCCGCCGCACGTTAAGCGTCCAGACCCGCCTGCTTTAGGAGCTTTGAAAACGCCGAAGGGAGGGAGTGCTTTTCCCGGCGCGCGGCGGGGGACACCCACACGGCGCCGCCGTCGAGGGCGGGCGCGCCCGCATCGCAGGCGATGTGGTACCAGAGCATATCCCAGCGCACGTGCGAGAAGACGTGCGCGGCGCGGCCGCTTT